>Ga0265338_10009094_pt1 | contig 11942 bp, 13 predicted proteins | sample 42126metaG_FD_193579 | JGI IMG/M metagenome (GOLD analysis project Ga0265338, IMG submission 193579) | Rhizosphere microbial communities from Carex aquatilis grown in University of Washington, Seatle, WA, United States - 4-21-26 metaG | ecosystem: Host-associated > Plants > Roots > Rhizosphere... | reverse complement strand
ATCTTCGTTCCGCCGAGGTCGACGCCGATGGCGTGGAGGGCTTCCACCGTGGGTACCGTAATTGCACGGATGGGCGCCTCCGAGGAGAAGCCGTACCGGGTTTACCGCGGGGGGCGAGACAAGGGAAAGGTCCCGCTCTCACGCCGTGACCGCGCGTCGCGGCGCGCCGGCCGGAGCGACGGGCCGGGCCCGGGCTCAGGGAAGATCACGCGCAAGGGCGATCGCCCTCGGCGGCAGCGGAGCCGGCTCTGGTTCGGATGGACGTGGCGGCGGTGGACGCTCGTCACGATCCTCTTGCTCTTCCTCCTCTTCATCGTCTGGGCCGTCGCCGGCTACCTCTCCGTCGAGAGCGGCGTCAGCGCGGCGAACGCGCGCGTGCCCCAGAAGGTGCGCGCTGCCCTCGCGCCCGACACCGGGTCGCTCTACGACACCGGGACGAACATCCTCCTCATCGGCACCGACCACGCGACCGGGAAAGGATCGCAAGGCCGCAACGTCGACCAGCACTCCGACTCGCTCACGCTGCTCCACAGCGATCCGGGCCGCGGCCGGCTCGTCTATCTCTCGATCCCTCGCGACCTCTACGTGCGGATCCCCGGGATCGGCTACTCGAAGATCAACGCAGCGATGCAGAACGGCGGCGCGACGCTCGCGATCCGAACGATCGACCGGCTGCTCGGCAAGCAGCTGCGGGTCAACCACGTCGTCTTCGTCGACTTCAACCAGTTCGTGAGCCTCATCGACGCGCTCGGCGGAATCACGGTCGACGTGCCGGAGAAGATCCTCTCGAACAAGTTCGACTGCCCGTACCCCGCGAACAAGTGCGCGAAGTGGAAGGGCTGGCAGTTCCACAAGGGGCCGACGCACATGGACGGCCACGAGGCACTGATCTTCTCCCGCGTCCGCGAGAACCAGCTCGACCCGTCGTACACCGACTTCGCGCGGCAGCACGACCAGCAGCTCGTCGAGCAGGCGACGCTCGCGAAGCTCGCGAGCCCGTCGCAGTTCTTCTCCCTTCCCTTCGACGGCAGCTCGCTTCTCGCGCCGATCTCGACCGACCTCTCGACGTGGCAGCTGATGCAGCTCGCGTGGGTGAAGTTCCGCTCGTCGACCGGGAGCGACCTCCACTGCCGGCTCGGCGGCTCGGCCCAGGTGGTCGGCGGTCAGGACGTGATCGTGGGAGACGTGCCCGCCGAGAAGCAGGTTCTCGCGGCCGTGCTCGGGCTGGGCGCGCCGCCGAAGCCGAGCGGGCTCTACGGGCCGGGCTGCACCGTGGGCGCGACGGGCAAGTTCAAGTAACGCCGTCGCCCGGCTCGCCGCGGCGATCAGGCGAGAGGCAGCACTCGCGCACGACGACCTCCTGTCTCGCCCGAAACGTGGCGCTTGTGCCCATGACGTCGTATCGTCCCGCTCATGAGCCGCGCAGTCGCCTCCGCGCATCTCAGGCCGACGCGTCGCCCGATGAGTCGCCGAGGGCTGGTCATCTCCGCGCTCGTCGCGACTGCCGCGCTAGCCGTCGCGCTTGCTCTTGCTCTACGTTCGTCGTCCGGGCCTGGTGCACTGTGGCCGGTAGGAGGCACCACTCACGCCTATAAGGTCAGCGTCTCGGTCCCGCGCGGCTTCTACGTCTACCCCGAGTACGGCTGCTTCTACGCCGAGCACGGAAACGTCTACGCCGTCAACGGCTGCGAAGGCCGAACGGTAGTCGTGATCGGCCGATTCCTCACGAACTTCCCCGTCCCTCGGTCCTGGCCCGGCTGGCGGGGGGACGGTCGCGGCAGCGGCCCGCCGTCGGACGGGGTCGCGCTCGACGTTCTAGTGGACTCCGCGCCGCCCCCGCCGGGTGAGGCCGGCCTCCTCCGTCTCCCGCTCAGCGCGAAGCAGCCCTGGCCCTGGGGTATCGAGACCCTGCCTGGGCCGTGGTCGTCACTTCGGGGTGCCGCGGCGTATCGCGCTGCGGCTCGCAACGGCGACTTCCGGTTCGGCAACGCCCTCTACCAGGTCACGTACTGGATCGGGCCAGACGCCTCGCCGAGCGATCGAGCAGCCGTTCTCCGGGCGCTCCGCTCAATCCGCCCGACGCGCTGAACCTCAGGGGACATTCCCGCGCACTGGCCCACCCCAGGGCCCTCGCAGCGGGACTACTCTCACGATGTGGAGGCGTTAGTCGGAGGTTTTCGGAGGCTGCGCCTGTTCCTCGCTCCCGCACTCGTTGCCGCCGGTGTGGTTGGCGTCACTGCGGGTGGGGTCTCGCCTGCCGCGCGGACGCTGACGGGGATCCAGAAGATCCAACACGTCATCGTGATCATGCAGGAAAATCGGTCGTTCGATTCCTACTTCGGGACGTATCCGGGAGCCAACGGAATCCCCGGGTTGGCGGGCAATCCCGGCCGGGTGCCCTGCATTTCCGATCGGAAGGCCGGAAAGTGCGCGCGGCCCTACCACGACACGGGCCTCGTCAACGGCGGCGGCCCTCACGGCAAACCCGCGGCCATCGCCGACATCCACAAAGGCGCTATGAACGGCTTCGTGAGCACCGCCGTGCAGGCCCTGGGCGGAAACTGCGCCATCGGAGAAAACCCGAACTGCGCCTCGGGTGTCCGTCAAGACGTGATGGGCTACCACACCGCTGCCGAGATCCCGAACTACTGGACATACGCGCAGAACTTCGTCCTTCATGACCACATGTTCCAATCGGATCTGTCGTGGAGCCTGCCCTCGCACCTCTACATGGTTTCCGCCTGGTCAGCCGTCTGCTCGAAGGCGAACGACCCTCTGAGCTGCGTCAATCAGGATCGAATTGTCCCGCTCCCGCCCGCCTATGTCGGTACGACCGCCAAGCCTCCACCCGGGCCTCACTTCGCCTGGACGGACATCACGTATCTGCTCGATAAAGCCGGCGTGACATGGGGCTACTACGTCTTCCCAGGAACGCAGCCCGACTGTGCCGACGACACGATGACCTGCGCCGCTCTGCCGCAGAGCCCGAAAACCCCTGGCATCTGGAATCCGCTCCCCTACTTCGACACCGTGAGACAGGACGGTCAACTGGGAAACATCCACCCGATCGGCAACTTCTACGCCGCAGCCCGGAACGGAACGCTGCCAGCCGTCTCCTGGGTCACGCCCACCGACGCGGTGAGCGAGCACCCGCCGTCGAGCGTCGGCGTCGGCGAGAACTACGTGACCGGACTGATCAACACGATCATGCAGGGACCGGACTGGGATTCGAGCGCGATCTTCCTCGCATGGGACGACTGGGGAGGCTTCTACGACCACGTCCGGCCGCCAAAGGTCGACGTGAACGGCTACGGGTTGCGCGTGCCCGCCCTCGTAATCAGCCCCTACGCGAAGGGGGGGTACGTCGATCATCAGACGCTGAGCTTCGACGCGTACCTCAAGTTCATCGAGGACGACTTCCTCCACCGCAAGCGGCTCAACCCGAAGACCGACGGCCGCCCAGACCCCCGGCCCGACGTGCGCGAGAACGCCTCGATCCTCGGGAACATCGCGAGCGACTTCAACTTCAACCAAACTCCCCGCGCTCCCCTGATCCTCCCGCAGCAGACCGTAGCCCCCATCCCCGGAAAGGCGAAAGGCGACTACGTGATCGGCACGATCACCACCGCCGCCTCGCAATTCATCAAGCTCCAGATCATCTCAACCAACGTGTCCGACCAGTCCCTGCTCGGACACCGAATCCACCTCGAACTCCCCGCCGGCACTCCGATCTACTTCGAAGGCAGAGACGAGCCGAGCAAAACGCTTGCGGTCGGCGACGCCGTCACCGCGATCATCACGAAAGACGGCTCCACGTACTACCGCGCGCAAGAGATCGACGACCTCGGCCGCTAAGAGCCCGACTAGGGATCGAGGGTTAGTCGCCGGAACTCGTGGGCTTCTTCGTCTCCGCCGGCTTCGACTCACTCTTGCTCTCGCCGCCGGACGACGAGCCGCCTTCGCTGCCGCCGTCCTTCTTCGCCGCCTTCCCCTTGCCGTAGTCAGTCGTGCAGAAGCCCGAGCCCTTGTAGTGGATCGCGATCGGGTAGAGGGCGATCTCGACCGGCGAGGCACTGCAGACGTCGCAGTTCTCGGGCGCGCGCGGTCGTGACGAGCGGCAAGTTCAAGTAGCGAGGCGGGAAGTAGGGTTGGCGCATGGCCCGCGTCCGGACGGGACACCGACGCAAGAGACTCGCCCTCGCGTGCATTCTCGTCGGTGCGGCGGTGACGGGTGTCGTGCTCTGGCCGACGTCTTCTTCGAATCACGCCCCGCGACGGGCGGCAACTGGGCCGACCGGCCCCAATCGCCCTGCGTATCCGTCGCTGCTGAAGCACGTGCTGGCTGGGGTGACGTCGATCGAGATCCGAGGCGCGGCCGGGACCACGACGATCGTCAAACGTCCTGCGAAGGTCCGGAAAATCGTGGGCTGGCTCGATGTGCTGCCACGCCCGGCGGACCGCCGCGGCCCAGGCTCAAACTCGGATTGGTGCTCTGGTTACCGGCCGTCGTTCGCCCGTTTCGACTTCCGTGGCGCGGGGGACCGCGTCCTGCTCCGCGCCGTCGATCGTCTGGGCTACATCCCCGGTTTCTGCGACAGCACGATCTCCTTCAACGAGCGGGCACTCCTGGATGACGATTTCCTCTCACGCGTGTCGGGGCTGATCGGCGTCGATCTCAGCGCGAACCCGCGAACGCTGCGGAACGAAGAGGCGGCGAAGCGCGACGCGCAGAGACTGCTCGGACTCGTGCGCGTGCCGCCCGGGAGCCAGCCGCTCGCGACGTTCCAACCTACAATCGCCGGCCCCCCAACGAACTCCGTCACCGCGCGGCGGGTCTGGAGGGTGCACATGCCGTTCTTGCAGGTCTACAAGTGGGAGAAGGCACACCCGCCGCGGGGCTCGGGTCCCGGCGACTTCAGCGGCGCCGTGGGATGGGACCCGAACCACGGACGGCCGATCGCGGATCGCGGGGAGGGTTACGGCTATCCCTCAATCGCGGGGCGGACATCCGGAGGCGAGGTCGATCTCGATGTGTCGCACTACGTCCGGCACGGCACATGGACGCGAATCAGCTTCGACGTGACGGAGACGTGGATCATCGCGCGACCTGGCAGCGAGAAGATTCCGAGCGGTGTGCGCACGCTCGTGATTCGCGGTCTCGGACGGCGCGTCCGGCGGATCACGCGCCCCGACGTGGTCGCCCGGATCGTCCGCTGGTTCGACTCGAAGCGGGTAGTCCAGAGTTACGTCGGCGAGTGCGGACGGGGAGGGACCCACCCCCGCGCAGTGCGGATCACCTTCTTCGGCGCTGAAGGGAAGGCGCTCGCGACCGCGACCGACCCTCGGACGAGTTCGTACGGGGGCGGGTGCAACCCCATCTCTCTCAGGGCGGCCGGCCGCAAGGAACCGGACCTCGACCCCGGCATCGAAGACTCGTTCGAGCGGTTGCTGCCCTAGTCGCTGCTCGACGGAGGCTTCTTCGTCTCCGCCGGCTTCGACTCGCTCTTGCTCTCGCCGCCGCCGGAGGAGGAGCCTCCGTCACCGCCGCCGTCCTTCTTCGCCGCCTTCCCCTTGCCGTAGTCGGTCGTGTAGAAGCCGGAGCCCTTGTAGTGGATCGCGATCGGATAGAGCACCTGCTCGACCGGCGTGGCGCCGCAGACATCGCAGCTCTCGGGAGCCGGCGCCGACATCGACTGGAAGCGCTCGAAATGGTGGCCCTTCGGGCAGCGGTACTCGTAGATCGGCACTCGCCGGAAGGTACCTAGGACGGTGGCGATTCCGAGGGAACCGGCTTCGCCTCGAGGCCGAGCCGGCGGAGGAATGCCGGCACGGGCACGCGGATCCGCACCGGGACGCTGGTCGGCGCGAACCGGGCCGCCGCCCCGACGATGGCGACTCCGGCGGCGAGCTCGTACGCCGCCGAGTCGTTGATGAGCAGCGAGGTGACGAGCCCGACGCCGAGCGCGAGCAGGAGATCGCGGGTCGCGGGGACATCCGTCCTTCTCCACGCGACGACGAAGACCGCGGCGAGGACGAGCAGGAGCGGAGCGACGAGCATCCATGCGTGCAGCGCCGGCAGATAGGAGAGCGGCCAGCGGCTCGCGAGCGAGGCGAGCAGACCCGCGCCGTCGCCGGTGAAGGCGCTCCGCAGATGGTCCGGGCCCGGCTGCGCGAGACCGCGCTGGACGAGCCAGAGAACCGCGACCGCCGACGCAGCGAGGAGCGCGATCAAGCCGCTCAGCCGCAGGCGGAACAACCTCCAGCCGAGGACGGCGAGCGCGACGCCGAGCACGATCGCGCCGCCGCCGTCGGCGCCGAGGCGGTTGTCCGTCATCACGACGAGCCCGAAGAAGCCGAAGAGGAGGAAGCCGAGCGGGCCGAAGCGCCGCCGCGCGAGCACCGCGCCGGCGAGAAGCGGCGCGAGGAGAAGCGTCTCCGCCTGGTTGCCGATCCCCCAGAACCGCGAGTTCTGCGTCGGGCCGAACGGATTGATCGCCTGCCACTCCGGCCGCGAGACCATCGCCGCCGCGTAGAGGAAGACGACGCCGCCGTAGAGCATGAGCAGGGCGTCGTCGCTGCGGCAGACGCGCGCCAGCGCGAACGCGAAGAGCGCCGTCCCGGCCAAGATCCCGGCGACGAGAAGAATCTCGTTCGCGACCTGCGCGACGCCGAGGCCGAGGTTGACGAGCAGCGCGGCCGGCACCGCCGTCACCGCGGCGCGCGCGCCGAGGAGCGCAAGGAGGAGCAGGAGGCCGGCGACGATGAAGAGGGCTGCGTACTTGAGCCGGTTGTTCGCGTGGATCTGTTGCCCGAGCGAGTCGAGGCGCCCTACCGCATTGGTCGCCGCGATCCACGAGAGGCCGGTCGTCTGGCGGCCGAGCGCGGTCGGTGCGAGGTCGACGATCGAGAGGAGGCCGGGGATGTGCGTCGTCGGCGAGGTGAGGAGGCCGTGATAGCCCTGGCCGACGATCGCGACGCGGTAGAGCTTGTCGTTGTTCTGCCTGCCGGCGGGTGGCGGGAGCTCGACGATGATGCACATGCGACACGTCGTGACCTCCGAACCGCTGAGCTCCTCCGTCCCGATGAGCGGCTTGCCCGGAGGTGTGCCGCCGATGTGCGAGTTGACCTCGGCGCCACGTACGAGCTCGGCAAACGCGCTGCGGTGGCTCGTCGTCGGGCCGAAGCCGGGCCGCATGAGGCCGACGGCGCCGCGCCGCGCGAGCGTCGCGAACTCTCCGTCACTCAACCCGCCGACGCGAATGACCTTGAACTGCGCGCCGAGCGGCGCCACGCGCGCGAACGCCGAGCCGGGCACGACGAGCGCGGCGACGGCCGCCGAAGCGACCACCAGAAGGAGTAGGAGACGTGAGGACCGGACCACTAGCCGTACATTCTCGCTGATCCGCGCAGGAAACCGCGGGCTCTATTCGCCGTTCCCTGCCGATTGCTGCTTGAGGAGCTCCTCGAAGCACGGCGCGCCCTCGAAAGCGCTGAGCCCGGCAGGCCGTTCGAGCCTCCCGTCTCGCAGGCGTCGGAGCCGGCGGCGGCGGCGCGCCGTCGCGACCGCGGCGGAGGCGCCGACCAGGCCGCCGAGGAGGAAGTCCAACGCTCTCCCGCCCTTCCGTTCCGCGTCCATGGGACGATTGTGCCGTGCGCATCGCAACGTTCGGCGACGTCTTGCTCGACGTGATCGTGCGGCTCGAGGAGCCGCTCGCTCCCGGCGGCGACGTTCGCGCGGCGACGCGGGCGGGTGCCGGCGGCCAGGCGGCGAACGTCGCGGCGTGGGCGACGGAGCTCGGCGCCGAGGCGCGCTGCATCGCGAAGCGGGGAGACGATGTGGCGAGTTGGCTCGTCGCGCGCGAGCTCGCGGCGCACGGCGTCGAGCTCCTCGGACCGATCGCGGCCGGCTCGACCGGATGTGTCGTCTCGGTCGTCGAGACCGGCGACCGGGCTCTCGCCTCCGATCGCGGCGTGGCGACGACGTTCGCGCCTGCCGAGCTCGAGGCGGCGTGGCTCGCGTGCGACGTCCTCCACATCTCCGGCTACGCGCTCGTGCGGGAGCCGATCTGCGGAGCCGCGCTCCTCGCGGCGCGGCTCGCGCGGGAGGCGGGCGCGCGCATCTCGGTCGACGTCGCGGCGTGGACCGAGATCCGACGCGTCGGGCCTGTCCGGTTTCGAGAGCTCCTCGACGAGCTCGCGCCCGACGTCCTGTTCGCGACCGAGGCGGAGTGGGAGCTGCTGGGCGGCGCGTACCTCTCCGCGCCAACGGGCGTGCTGAAGCGCGGGGCACGCGGGTGCAGCGTCTTCACCTCCGACTCGAAGCTCGACTTCGCGGCGGTGCAGGTGGATGTCGTCGACCCGACGGGCGCCGGCGACTCGCTCGCGGCCGGCTTCCTGTTGGGCGGGTCGCTCGAGGAAGCAGCGCGCCGCGGGATCGAGGCGGCTGCGCGGTGCGTCGCGAAAGTAGGGTCGCTGCCGTGAAAGTCGAGGCGCTGAGCGACGACCAGGCCGCGGCGATCGCGGAATGGCGGTACGAGTTCCCGTACGAGTGGTACGACACTTCGGCCGACCCGCGACGCATCGAGCTCTTCGCGAACCCGGCCCGGCGGACGCACCTGCGCGCGGTCGTCGACGGCGATGAGCTCGTCGGCTTCTTCAACTTCGTCCCAGAAGGAGACGAGGTGCGGATCGGGCTCGGGATGCGGCCCGACCTGACCGGGCGCGGCCTCGCGCAGCCGTTCATCGAGGCGGGCCTCGACTACGCGCGCCGCGAGTGGCGGCCGCGCCACTTCCGCCTCTGGGTCGCGCGCTGGAACGAGCGCGCGCTGCGCGCGTACCGAAGCGCCGGCTTCCGCGAGGTCGCGGCGGCCGAAGAGAGCCGCTTCGTCGAGATGGAGCGGCCCGCTTGAGCCTCGAGGAGACACTCGAGTGGCACTACGCCGCGCCGTACGACTTCTACGATCCGGGCGAGGATCCGCCGGTCAACCCCGAGCGGTTCCATGTCGTGTCCGGCGAGGACGGACGCGTCGAGGCGTTCTGGTACTTCGACCAGCCGGCGCCGGGCGTCGTCGAGGTCGGGATCGGGCTTCGCCCCGACCTCTGCGGGTGCGGACACGGCGAGCGCTATATGCGTGACGAGCTCGACTACGCGCGAGGCGAGTGGTCGCCTCACACCTTCCGCCTCTACGTCGCCTCGTGGAACGAGCGCGCGATCCGCCTCTACGAGCGGCTCGGCTTCCGAGAGGTCGGCGAACGGCACGTCCGGACGTTCGAGAAGTTCGGCGAACACGAGTTCATGCAGATGGAGCGGCCCGCTTGATCGTTCGCGTCGCGGACGAGGTGCGCGAGACCCTCGCCGGCGGCGGCGCGGTCGTCGCGCTCGAGACGACGCTCGTCGCGCACGGCTTCCCGCCCGGCGAAGGCGTCGCGGTCGGGCTCGAGTCGGAGGCGCAGGTGCGCGCCGCGGGCGCGGTGCCTGCGACGGTCGGCGTCCTCGACGGCGAGGTGCGGGTCGGGCTGACGGAGGAGGAGCTCGGCCGCTTCGACGTCTCCGCCCGCAAGGCGGGGCCGCGCGACCTCGGCGCGTCTGTAGCTCAGGGCGCGGTCGCCGCGACGACCGTCGGCGGGACGCTCGCGGTCGCGCGCGCCGTCGGCATCCGCTTCATGGCGACGGGCGGGATCGGCGGCGTTCACCGCAGCTTCCCCCACCCGCCGGACGTCTCCGCGGATCTCGGCGAGCTCGCCCGCACGCCGGCGCTCGTCGTCTCGGCGGGCGTGAAGTCGCTGCTCGACGTGCCCGCGACGGCGGAGCTGCTCGAGACGCTCGGCGTCCCCGTCCTCGGCTTCCGCGTCGACACGCTGCCTTTGTTTTACGGAGCAGAGGGAGGCCCGCCGGTCTCGGCGCGCGTCGAGTCGGCGGAGGAGGCGGCGCGCGTCGCGGCGGCCCACTGGGAGCTCGGCGGCGCGGGCCTGCTCGTGGGCCGCCCTCCCGACGAGCCGCTCGAGAACGTCGAGCCGCTCATCGAGGACGCGCTCGCCGCCGCCGCGGCGGAGGGCGTCTCGGGCCAGGCGGTCACGCCCTTCGTGCTCTCCTACCTCCACCGCGAGAGCGGCGGCCGAACGCAAGACGCGAACCGCGCGCTCATCGCGCAGAACGCGCGCCTCGCCGGGGAGATCGCGGTCGCGGCTAAAGATCCCGGCGCCTGAACGCGAGCATCGCGAGCCCGAGCGCGGCGACGAGATAGCCGGCCGCCCAGACGCGGATCGGCCAGCCGTGGACGTACGCGCCGCCGAACGGCCCGAGCTGGAGCAGGAATCCGGTCACACCGGTCGCGCTGCCCGAGATGAGACGCAGCCCGTCCTGGTAGAGCGCCTCGAACGGAAGCGCCCAGGCGGCGATCGTCGCCGCGTGCTGAATCGAATGTGAGTTCAGCGCGTGCCCGATCGTGCCGAGCAGACCGGTGACGAGGCCGGCGCCGAAGAGCATGAAGACGGCGATCCCGTTCGCGGTCGACGAGAGCACGACGGAGCCGAGGAGCGAGAGCGCGATGACGATGGCGACGCCGCCCGCGAGCTCGAGGCCGGGAGTGAGCTTCGCGGGTGGAAGCCAGCTCCCGCTCACGTCGATGATCGCGAGCGAGAGCCCGTACACGGCGAGGACGTAGACGGTCGACACCGCCGCAGCGCCGAGAAAGCGGGAAAGCAAGAGCGTCGAGCGTCCGACGGGGCGCACGACGAGCGGCTGCAGGAGCCCGCGCTCGGCATCGCCGCTCACGACGCCCAGCGTGAGGAAGACGGCGAGCACGACGCCGAGGAAGAGCGTCGCGAACATCGCGAGCCCGAGCAGGAAGGCACCCGCGAACGTCCGCGTGTCGACCGCGATGCCGACCGGGGGGCTGATGTCCCCAAGCCTCGAGAAGACGAAGTGGCAGGCGAGCCAGAAGAGAGCGAGGAAGACGACGGTGAGCACGACGACGACAGCGAAGACCTTCCGGCGCACGGCCTCGCGGAAGCCGTAGCCGGCGATGGTGAGCACGACCCTCACGAGACCTCGTCCCCCACAGCCTCGAGGTACGTCTCCTCGAGCGTCGAGGTGAGGACGCGCACCCCGTACACCTGGCGCCCCGCGGCAACCGCCTCGGCGACGAGGCGCGGCGCGTCCTCCTTCGTTGCGCCCTCGATCGTGCGGATCCCCTCGTCCGTCTCCAGCTCGACGCCGCGCGGCCGCGACAGCTCGGCGGGCGAGCCCACCGTGACGACCTCGCCGGCGCGGAGGATCGCGACCCGATCGCAGACGAGCTCGATCTCGGAGAGAAGGTGCGAGTTGAGGAGAACGGAGACGCCCTTGCCGCGCAGCTCCTCGAGCAGGAGACGGACGACGCGGCGACCGGCGGGGTCGAGCGCCGACGTCGGCTCGTCGAGCAGGAGCACCCGCGGCTCGCCGACGAGCGCCTGCGCGACGCCGAGCCGCTGCTGCATCCCTTTCGACATCGCGTCGACCCGCCGGCCGTGCGCGTCCGAGAGAGCGACGAGCTCGAGCAGCCGCTTGCGTTCCGCCGCTCCGCCGCTCGAGCCGGCGAGCTGCTGATGGAGCGTGAGAACCTCGTCCGCCGTGTACCAGCCGGGGAAGCGGAAGAGCTCGGCGAGATACCCCAGCTCGGCGCGCGCCGCCCGTGAGCCGGCGGCCGCACCTGCCACCGCGGCCCGGCCCCTGGTCGGTCGCACGAGCCCGACTGCGATCTTGACGAGGGTCGACTTCCCGGCTCCGTTCGGGCCGAGCAGCCCGAAGAGCTCTCCCTCATCGACGACGAGGTCGACGCCCTTCAGCGCCTCGACGGCTCCGTACCGTTTCGCGAGGCCCTGAACCTCGAGTGCGTGGGCCATGCACCGAGCCTACCCGGGAGTACCCTCCCTCCAATGGCGCGCGGCTACATGGAAGGACC
>Ga0265338_10009093_pt1 | contig 11943 bp, 16 predicted proteins | sample 42126metaG_FD_193579 | JGI IMG/M metagenome (GOLD analysis project Ga0265338, IMG submission 193579) | Rhizosphere microbial communities from Carex aquatilis grown in University of Washington, Seatle, WA, United States - 4-21-26 metaG | ecosystem: Host-associated > Plants > Roots > Rhizosphere... | reverse complement strand
TATAATACTGAGGGCCCGTATACTTATCACGACCAAGATTATTACTTTTACTCGTAACCGTCCCCTGAATGGTCGCTATATGTAACTTTAGGTCCGCATCATTGCGGTAGGTTATCGATCCTACAAGTATCAAAATAACCCCAGCAATTATGACCAACCCAAGAAAAATTCGAACTACCATCTTTAGTAGATGACGGGGTGAATTGCCTATATCTTTGGTCTTGGTAGGTTTCGGCATAATGTATATGGTTATCTATGTTCAAGTGTAGCTATGGATAAACTAAAACACAATGCACGCATACTTCGGTACTACCCTGCTACGTATTGCGATAAAAACAAAGGTGTTAGAATTGATGAATGAACAAAGGAGTGCCTTTTGACCTAGACTTCGTCAAAAGGATTTCAAAAGACTATCCTACACCTTTTTACGTTTATGATGAAAAAGGTATAGAGCAGGCTGCACAAACGATTAAGCATGCGTTTTCATGGAATAAAAACTTTAAGAATTACTTTGCCGTAAAGGCACTCCCAAACCCGCGTATCTTAAGGATTGTATTAGACCAAGGTATGGGCCTTGATTGTAGCTCACTGACCGAGCTGCTACTGGCTGGAAAAACTAAGACGAGCGGACAAGCGATAATGTTTAGCTCGAATGATACCGCGGCTGAGGACTATCAAAAAGCCCGCGAGTTAGACGCCATCATTAACTTGGATGACATCACCCACCTTGATTTCTTGGAAAAAGTTGCAGGCCTACCCGAGCTACTTTGTTTTCGCTACAACCCCGGCGCACTCGTGCAAGGTAATACAATCATTGGGCATCCAGAGGAAGCTAAGTTTGGTATGACCAAAGACCAAATTATTGAGGCGGTAAATTTAGCAAGACAAAAAGGCGTAAAGCGCTTCGGCCTTCACGCCATGGTTATTAGCAACAATCTTGACCCTGAAGTTGCACTTCAGATAGTCAACGTTCTATTTATGTTAGCTAAGGAAATCTATGAAAAACTGCAGGTAAAATTAGAGTTTATTAACTTGGGCGGAGGCATAGGCATTCCTTACAAGCCCCAGGACAAGGACTTTGACATCGAGGCTTTTTCGGGTGGGGTTAAAGATCTTTTACGCTCTACCCTTTCCTACGAACCAGCTATCTACATGGAGTGCGGACGATATATCACCGGACCGTATGGCTATTTGGTAGCTACAGTGCAACACATTAAAAAAACCTACAAAACTTACATTGGCTTAGATGCTTCGATGCATAACCTGATGAGGCCCGGTATGTACGGCGCCTACCACCGCATAACAGTACTTGGAAAAGAAAACGCTACGCCAAAGAAAACCTACGACGTTACCGGTTCGCTGTGTGAGAACAACGACAAATTTGCCATAGACCGGGCTTTGCCAGAAATTGAAATCGGCGACATCGTTGTTATTCATGATGCCGGCGCGCACGGGCATGCTATGGGCTTTAACTACAATGGGAAGCTTCGTTCTGCAGAATTGTTGCTTCAAAATGATAACTCAGTAAAACTTATCAGGCGTGCCGAAACGGCAGATGACTATTTCGCGACTATTGTCTAACTGGTTATATCTAAGATTCGTTAGGCTCGGCAAATGGCTTTCTGGCTCGTTCAACAAAATACCAACCAAAACTTGCTGTGCGTTCCTTCCGCGAAGCATAGTCTCGCGCTTCAACTACGTCGTCAAACGTTTTTCGAACAACTCCTTCTCTATTTGTTTCCGAAGCATACTTGACTTGCCACGGCTGATCTCTTGTTGCCTCATCTTCTATCCAGGCGAACTCAGCGCTCAGCCAGCCCAGGATAGTAGTTAGTGCATCTAATCTCTGCTGGCTGTACTCTGGTGCCCCAAGTGCATCAGTAATATGATCAAAGGCTAGGTCAGGAAACATTATCATTGCTGCTTCTAAAATGGCTGGGCCTCGCAAAGCGTCGGGAGAACCCTCTTCGGTCGGTTGGAATTCTTTTGCCATTACTTATGATTATTTCAGTGGGCATGCTTGTTTGCAAGCATAGCCAAGATAGAAACAATACGTAGCTTCGGTTACGAAGCAAGGATATGATCTTCAGGTGTCCAACCTGGTCGAGACGTAACTTGGACAAGCGTAAAGTTACCGAGCGCCGAGTGAATGACTGGTGGTTCAATAGTATGTGATTCGCCCGCATGAAGTACGATGGTTTCATCGCCAACGTTGAGCGTTAACTCACCCTCAAGTACCTCATAGGTTTCTACGGCATCTCTATGGAAATGGGGAATAGAAGTCTTGATGGCGGCAATGGCTACATTGTATTCTCTGTGTTCTGTGGTTGGGTCTACTTCACAGATTATCTCAGTTGGGTCTTCCTCGGGTAATACGATGATGTTCTTGCCTGGGTAATCAGCGGTAAAGCGGTCGATAATTTCTTGTGCTGTTGTCACAAGTAAGATTATAGCAAACGGATTACGCTACCTAAGCGCGACTTGTTGTTATCGCAATTACGTCGTATAACTAGATGCAATCGTGTCTGAGATAAGAACAATCCATGATCTAGGTTCGGTAGTAGATACCGATCCGGAGGTAGTAGAGCAGGTAGCTGATCTTCTGGTTGCCAGTATTGACTTTCATATCCCAGGATTCGGTATTGATAATGACCCCGACCAAACTATGACACATGACGAGGTTCATAAGCACCATAAAGGTATAGTTACGGCAGCCTTTCGGATTATTGATCCCCCGGTTGATATCGGCTATGGCTTTAGCGAAGCTTCCAAATCAGACTTTTTAAATGGTGGAGATGCTCATACAGATTTGGTTGGTCACTATCCTACGATTACAAAGCAAATGATGACCCTTCGACTCCATACGGCTGGAGCTAATGGCGCTAACGTTATACTAGCAAATGCTGGAATCGGCAGCATTGACGACATAGGAGATCGTGAGCTGTTTGATGAATCGGGTATTCCTTGCCGCAAAGTGATTAGTCTGGGCTATGACTACGATGAAAGTGAGGGACTGTTGGCAGATCACCGAAAATTTCAACTCGAACGAGATAGCTATGATCCGATATATTCAGAACCTGATTTTTATCTTCACACCCAGCGGCCTCATTGCAGCGTGGTTTTCAGGTCGGTCACCACAATGGGACCCGCTAGCGTTCATAAGTTTAGGGCCGTAGAATTAGATAGTGCGCGAATAGTACTTGCATCAAATCTAAACGTGTACGGACAACTATAAAGGCAGGCTTTATATACGAGATTCTCGTGATGTCGCTAGCGCGCAAATCGAGCCAGGTCCGTGGTTGCCCATTCACTGAGACAAACCGTAAAAATAAACGCTGCCATTTCACGAATGTTTTCAGGGACTTCACTCGGATCAAGAGCCAAAAGTTCAGCCTGCGTAAAAGCTCTTAGATCAGTAGATTCTCCCTCACCGACTGGCTTGTTTGGAGGACTACTTGCTACGAGTAAGTACTCGATATCAGTATGAAAATGAGTATCATCAAACGCATGCGTCATAACACACAGGGGATAGGGATGAAGAACTACTCCCGTCAGCTTGGTTAAGACGGCTTCAGGCTGTAGAACTTTTAGTTGTTCAGGTGTATAACCTGATTCTGCTTCAACTTCATCGACCACTGCTTGCCAGGGTGTTTGATCAAGTTCAACATGTCCACCAAATTCTAGAAATGTGCCTAGCTTTTTATGTCTATGGAGAAAAAGCGTAGGTTCTGGGGTGTCTAGACGCACAATAAAGGCGCTGGCGGTAAGATCATGTTGGCCTCGCTCAGTATGAATATGTGGCACAGCATTACCTCACAGACTTTTGATAGACCCGATAAGCTTCAATAAAACCCAGAGTAAACTTCTCCGGTTTCTCGGCAATTTCCTGATGCAGTTTTGATAAAGCTATCCACTCCCCATCTGCCACTTCGTCTGGATTCAAAGTCAGCGGCATATCTGAGGTAGCTGTATATAGCATGTTAAAACGCTTGAACTTGCCGTGTACGTATTCTGATTCAGTATAATATTTGGCTACTTCCGTGAGTTTCACATCTTCTAGGCCAATCTCCTCTTGCATCTCCCTCTTGGCAGCATCCAGGTAGTCTTCACCTTCATCAACATGGCCACCAACCGATTGATCCCAAAGATTAGGGAAGTCTACATTCGGGCCTCGTTTTTGTAGAAATAGTTCCCTTTTTGAGTTAAATAAAAACACGCGCGCTATTCGTACTATTTTGCCTTGCTTGACAGCATCGGCCCTGTCCATAGGTCCAATTACTTTATCATCTGAGTCAACAACTACTACCTTCATGTCTGCAGTATAACAAAATATCGAGTTTAGAATTCACGCACATGTTGGTTATGTTCGTTATTAATGCTTAGTCTTTGTCTTTGAATGGTTCGATAGCTTGTTGCAGAGCGTCTATTGATGCAAATCGTGCATGCCCACGAAGTACCGGTTTAAATTCCTCGAGGACAGCCGCCTCTTCTTCCTTGGTAAGGTTCAGATAGAACTTATGTTCGATTCCGGTCTGTAACTCAGGACGATACATAAGAAAATAGCCTAGTAAATCCCCGGTGCCAATGAAGAGATCGAGTGGATGCCCATCCTCGCCAGTGTAGCCTGGAATGTCTCCGTAATTAGTGGGGTAGGTGACGCCTTTTAGTGGGTAGGGGTCATTGTCCTCAACCGCAAAATCTTTATATTCACCGGGCATCTTTTCAAGGCGAAATTGGTCAAAAGGAGGTGGTAAGGTGCTCAACTGTTACCAACCACTTTTAAAATATCTTGGTGTATGCGGCCGTTTGAGACAATGACACCACTGAGTTCCTGGTCATATCTTTGCTCCAAGCCTTTCCCGTTTGTTACCATTCCACCAGCTTCTTCCACGATGAGCTTTACAGCAGCATGATCCCATGGATGACCTCCGGCCGGTACGGCTGCTCCATCAATTAAACCCTCGGCGACGAGCATACCCTTGAAAACAGCACCGTGAATAACGTTTGTTTGATAAGAAATACGCGCCAAGCCTTCGTAGAATGTTTGATATTTATACAGTTGTTTAAGATTACTTGGAAATGCTAGCCATGCCTTATCAATGGGCCGTGTACTTACCGATATGGGTTTATTGTCTAAAAAAGCACCCTTGCCTTTTATTGCCCAAAACATTCGACCATTGGCAAGTTCACGCGTGAGCGCAAGAACAGGTTTACCTTCAACTACAAGCGCGATAGAAAACATAAAGACTGATTCCCCCATTGAAAAACCAATCGTACCGTCAATTGGGTCACACACCCAAAGTCTGTCACTGTTCTTGTGCCAGAACTTCTCCTCTCCCAGCACACCATCGTTTGGGAAGCTATGCCTAACACCGTCAATCACTAGTTGGTTGATCTCTTCATCGGCTATGGACACTGGCGAAGTGTCAGCCTTGGTCTTGAAGTCCAGGTCCGTTTTATAGTACTTGTCTGAAATTTTGTTTGCGTCTAGTGCAAGGCGTTTTGCGAACGTAAGTTCATGGCTGTAATCATTAGTCATTCCCCCATCATAGCAAAAGTTCCTTTGAGAAGCGCAACCTGGTGCTACTTACCATGATTTATGACCTTAGAGTAAAATGTGACCATGAGTGTTGAGTCTTTTTTTGGACACCATAGAGCCCAGGCGGCCGTAAACGAATTAGCACCGTTTATCTTACCCGGTAATAGGGTTATCGATATTGGGGCTGGTGGCTGCCGAGTGGCGGAGCATTTGATGAGGGTATCCGGTGTCGAAGTCACGCCGATTGATGTAGTCGATCATAATCTAACTGATTTACCGTTGGAAATTTATGATGGAAAGAAGTTACCGTATCCAAGCAAAAGTTTTGACATTTCTCTTCTCGTATTTGTGCTGCATCACGCTACTGACTTCGCTGCGACCTTCTCTGAAGCGCAGCGAGTGAGCAAAGACCGCATTATTATCATTGAGGACACACCGCAAACCTCGTTCGAGCGCTTCGCTTGGCGTAAATTGGATTACTATGGTAATCACGCCCAACACCCGGATGTTAATATTGCACACGGTACCAAGAGTCCCGAGGAATGGAAAGCTTTTTTTGAAACGAGTGGCTCCAGTATTCAATATAGCTACTCTTTTCGCAGACCTTATCTTTCTGGCGGTTTATATCCCCATACGCTCTTCGTGTTAAATGCTGCATCGTCATAGCTCTACATACGTTTAGTAACATGTCTTGAAGTCTGTCGATGTAGATTATCACTACAAAAAATATTGGTGGATGTCTCTATAGGTAAATGCTACTTCAATTGCAAGAAATAAAACGATGATAATAACGAGCGATATCTGATAGGCCGTCCTATAGCGAGGATATTTGGTGGTATATCGATTAGCCCACATAAAGCCGAAGATCACACCGGCCCAGAATAATAGTCCAAAGTTAAACACAATACCGGCCAGTATTAGGAACGTGCCAGCAGATGCTAGCATCTTCATCGTATACGGACTCGATTTAACTTTCTTTTTAGATTTTTGTTTTTCTTGTTTTTTTAGTGCATCGCTAAACCATAGCAGAGCCCAGGCAACAATACTAAACAGTGAGACCAAAAGAGCGGCGGTAAATATTGCAGTAAGTAGTTTCTGTGATGAGGACAGGTCCGAAAATTGTTTATTGCCCGAGGCGCGGTCAATAGAAATGAAACTCAACACCGTTATTGATAGCGAAACAAGCAGTAGTTTATGTATGTTTTTCTTGAGAGAACGCATGCAGACGAAGTATAGATTAAAACAATCTGAAAATAAAACCGTTTATGCTTGGAGGACTATTTAACTTGCTACTTCGCTAGTGTTAGAGTGTCCCACTCTGGGCATTGTAGTCCCTGATATATGGTATCGATGAAGCCGTGATAATAAGCAGTGCTCCAACGAGGGCAATGGCCGCTGGTCGTTCATGGAAAAATAGCATACCAAAACCAACGCCAAAAACTATTTCGAGTAAGCCAAGTACACCAGCTGCCCCTGCCTCGATAAGCTTAATTCCCTTAATGAGCGTCCACGTAGCAATAACTGAGGCAATCGCAAATACGAGAAGGTATAGCCACTGTCGGTGAAGTCCGATTTTTGGTATCGCTTCTCGTAAAATGGCAGCCATAATTGCATTGCCTATAACCGACGCCACCCACATAACGACCGTTGTTTGGGTGGCGTTGTAGGGGATCTTTTTTGTTATCACGGTGTTTAATGCTGAACCTACTCCACTCAAGGCTGCCGCACCTAGAGCGAACCATGCGACATGTGATGTGTTCGGTAAAAAAATGAAGCCCAAGCCAATTATTCCCAAACAGGCTGAAATCCACTTGTCTTTTGTCAGACGCTCATTGGCTAACAAACGACCAAAGAAAAAGGTGCCGATGACTATACTGGCATAGGCAACCGTCAGTGCGAGACCAACCCCTGCGTGAAGAATTGCATAGTACAGCGGGCCCCAGATGAAGAACGATGCGAATATCATGCCAAGGATATAGTGCCAGTTATCCTTGAGTTTTAGCGGTTGAAATTTACGTAGTCGAAACGTAATTGGCACGAGAATCAACAGAACTAACACGCTTCGCAAAGCTGATGCCATGTACCCACCAAAAAAGTTGCCCATAAGCTTCGTCCATATACCATAGCTTGCATAGAATACTGACGAAAACACGACAAGGCTAGCTCCAAGCGGAGCACTTCTTTTCTTCATGCATGTATCATAGCAAAGAATAACTCCTTCGGTTGAGAGGTTTAAACGTAATTAGAGTACTGCATCAGTGTATATACAATTACTCTTTCTATCCGTTCCCGGTGTGAGTAATGATTATTTTAGTGATATTATTATATGAATGATATAAATCCACCTTGCAACAACCCTGTCATGGCTCGTGACGCAAGAAAGGGAATGTGGTTTTCACCTTAAGAGCACCTAGCATTTGGTCGATAATGTTGGTTCTTGGGTTAACTAAATATAGAGGTGAAACTTATGGCTGAAAAAAGAGACCACAAGGCAGACATGGAGTGGTATGACCAGCACAATAAGGAATTCATGCGAAACTGGCGAGCCTGGGGCAGTTGGTTTAGCTGGGGTTCTCCCGTTGGTCTTGGCATATTTTACGCACTAGTGGCAGTTTCCACTGGCGTAACTATTTGGTTAATACACCATAAATAGATAGTGTGCCTATAAAAAACACCGCACCCACTGCGGTGTTTTTTATTGGATCTTCCGCCAGCCCCCCGCTCGGTTATTGGCAATAATCGCACGAAATAACTGTATGAATGCCTTCTCATTGATGCTGTCACCTTTTCTAATTTGAATTGATCTCGCGGTCTTATTTCCTTGCCCCTGATTTATTAGATTTTCCGGATCTGGCGCAAGTGGATCATAGATAAATACATTGACATGATCTTTTGCCGCGAGTAGCGCGCAGATATTTCCATCTAGCACAAAATATGGTTGGATCGTTCGTTTAATCGTCTCTACTACCCCGGGATCCGCGGCGTGGACTAAGTTTCGCACTTTTTGACATATACTACGTTGCCAGTCTGACAAACTATCTATGTATGCTTCGACTCTACTATCTACTTTGTAGTTACTCATGATATACGATGACCATCTTGGGTTGATTCATCCGTTCCCAATTTATCTGCAACACTGTTCGTTTCTATCGTTGCATGAACATCTGCAGGCTGATTAGTATTACTTTTAGCTGGTGATTTATTGATAATGACAACTAAAGTCAGGGTCACACTGGCCGCCACCGCTACACCGATAACAACAAACTGTTTTGCCCCGGTAGTGTATATACCAGTATCAAGTGTTGTGAGTGAGCCTATAAAGAGGATGATTGAACCACAGACCAAACCACCAATAATAGCTCCTATTGAGAGAAGGAACCGTCCACTTACAGACATCCGTTTACCGTTTTTTGCTGATCTTATAGCAAATTCAGTGGTGATACATATAATCGCCATCGGCAGCGTTAGTACAAGCAGCAAATCAGGAATTCGTAGGGCGAACAATAAAGAGAGCCCACCAACAATTGCCGAGATAACTTGAATTGTTTTAAGAAAAAATAGTTTCACCTATGCAGGCAGTATAGCAAACGACTCCGGTTCGGTGTCTTCTCTACGGTTTGATACTTGCATCCAGGGCTGCAGGTTTGAAAGTGCCAATTACTACGTCGGTCTCGCAAATAGGCATGCCGCCCCAAACACTTCCGTGACCGCCCGGCTTAGCATAGTTAATATCTGCTTCAATGTGAAAGGAAGTGTCTACCGCTGGCGGGAATTCATGCACTATCGTTCCGGTCGGATCTTCCCCAACGTCCACTGTGGTAGACGGAACATTTGGATCGAAGATGTACGTAACACCCATGTACTTTGCACCGCCTGAAAGCCTGTACTCAGGAGTTATTCGTACCAAACGGGAGTACTCATCTAAAACCTTTACATCAAGTCTTTGACAGGCAGCGTTTGCTTCTGCGTTAGAGTGTGGGCCGCTCCCGCACGCCCCTACTGCCAAGCTGCCGGCAAGTAACCAAGGTAGTTGGCGTTGCATCAATCGTTCCAGAGGTCTTAGAGTATTCATGTAGGTTAATATAAAGAGCCGTTTCTGATATATCTAGGCTGCCGTAGCCGCTCGTAAGGCATCGACGTCAATGTCTATCCAATTAAGCGATCGATCAAATCTCCATGGCTCCCATTGTTCTGGCAAATCTAAGTTATCTTGTCCGTCAATTAGTCGGGTACGTGGGAACATGGTTTGCTGGTCAGCAACCATTGTTGGTATCACTATTTCATACAGGTGTCCTATGAGATCTGGTAACGTGTCTACTAGATCCGGGTGAAATTCGGCGGCAAGACGAGTAACTCTTTCAAGATTTTTGATCTGTTGCTGAGGAGCAATGCCTTCGGCAGGATTCGCCTTGAACAATACAGCTTCTCTTGTTTTTCGAAGGCGACTAGCAACTGCGTCGATTACGTCAATGTCATCAAGCACCATACCGTCTCGTAAGTCGGCAAGTGTGTCAAAGTGAGCAGGTTGACCACTCAGAAATTCCCTAACTGGACCACAGTTAGGATCGGGTTCAGAGCCTTTGGGTATCTCAAGGGACATAATAAATTATTATACAACTAAAGTACTATTATTGCAATTACTATAGGGGTGGATTGGAGGACCATAGTGGCGTTTGTTACCACTAATCGTAGCTATTTCCCATCCAGAGCGCTTTTCTGATGTTTTCCATTCACGGTGCATATAGCGACAGTAGTGGTTGTGAATCTAACTCTTTGACCGGGCTTTTTGTCGTCGGGAAGATAGGTAAAGACCTGTGCCCAGTGAAATGAGACCCGTTATGAATATAAGATTCGTGTGAGTAGTTGGGGTATCTGGAATGCCATAGCCTGTGTTTGGCGCTATCACGTTTGTATTGATTGCAGCCAGACCAACTGGGTCACTGACTGAATAGAGGGCACTGTTGGTGTCAAGCGTCCCATTATCGGTTATCGTGTATGTCAGATTTAGGGCCGGCTGTCCATTGTAGGATGTTTGCGTAATAACAGCGCCCGGTATGTTTGTATAGGCCCCGGTGTTCGTGTTGAAGTCTCTGGCCACCACCTGTGATGGCTGCAGATTAGTAACAAAAGTTACGGTGACCTGATTATTGGAGTTCTGGGTGGTGAAGCATAGGTTTACCAAACCCAGTGGATAGCTATAGCTACTGTCTTGTTTGCTTAGACTAGTCTCGGAAGTGGTACTGCTGCATGTTATATTAGCCCCTGTCGGCGTGTTTATGATGATAGTTCCAGAATTAAGGCTCGCAGAATTAACAGCCAAGGATGGGTCTTGCCCGACAAAGATATCGCCACCACCTATACCAGTTACCAGGTACTGGCCAGTCGAATTCGATGCTATGGTAACTTCTATAGCTGAGCCGAGCCCTGCTGGCGTAACATTTGTCCAGGTTGCGCCATAGTCAGACGATGTGAATATATGGGTACCGTAATCGTCCATAGCGGTGACGTATTGCCCACTTGCACTAGAACTTATACTCGCCCAAAGTAAGTTGTGAGCTGGGCCCGATGCGCTGGAGTCAGCCCATGTCACACCATAGTTGGATGAGGTATATATATCACCCCCATCATCCACGGCGACCATATACTGACCACTTAAACTAGCAGTTACGGCTTGCCAATGCCGTGTCCCAGCAGCACTGCGGTCAGTCCAAGTAGTCCCACGATCATTCGAAGTGAAAATATCGCCACCACTATTACTATCCGCAACCGCCACAATGTACTGTGCATCGGACGATATAGCGACTGAAGATGCAGTTAGGCCGTGGGCCACACCGCTTGGTGTCTTATTTGCCCAAGTTGACCCGTAATCCGAGGACATGTAAACGTCTGTGTTCCCTGAGTCTGGGGTCGTTACCTGATATTGACCAGTGGCACTAACGGCGGTTGCTTGTGGTTGCCAGAAGCCTTGCGGCGCTCCTCCAGACGTAGCGTCAACCCAGGTCACACCATAATCAGATGAAACGTAGGTGTGGCCGTTATCTATTGTCGCTACCGAATATTGCCCAGTTGCACTCATGCCGAGAGATGACCACGATTTATTATGTTGGGCACCTGACGGTGTCTCATCGGTCCACGTTGTACCAAAATTGGATGATGCATAAATGTCACCGCCGTATACGATTGCCCCCATGTATTGGCCAGAAGATGATACCGCAACCCGAGACCAGCCTTTTCCGTTCAATGGAGTGCCAGTTGTTTTGTTTTGCCAGCTGTAACTACTAGCCGCCATAGCCGAGGACGTACACAGCAACGATACAAATAAAATCGCTGTCACACCATACGTTAGCTTGGTTAGTTTATGCCGCACACAGCACCCCGTTTTTACATTTCTCTGTTTAGATTCC
>Ga0265338_10009091_pt1 | contig 11946 bp, 15 predicted proteins | sample 42126metaG_FD_193579 | JGI IMG/M metagenome (GOLD analysis project Ga0265338, IMG submission 193579) | Rhizosphere microbial communities from Carex aquatilis grown in University of Washington, Seatle, WA, United States - 4-21-26 metaG | ecosystem: Host-associated > Plants > Roots > Rhizosphere... | reverse complement strand
TGCCTGAGCTCCCGCCCGAGCCGTACTGGTCCAAGAAGTACGAGCCGGTGTGGAATGTCATCGAGGCGAACGACCTGCCGATCTTCTTCCACGTCGCCACCGGCGGCGTCAAGGTCAAGGAAGACGCGTCGCACACCGGGTCCACGGTCAAGGGCATGATGACCGCCATGAACATGGGCAAGGGCAACCTGACCGATGACATGGTGGCCGGCCGCACCATGGGCGGCGGCAACACCGCCTCCGCCAGCCCGGGGAAGATCATCGCCGACCTGATCGGCGGCGGGGTCCCGGAGCGGCACCCCGGCCTGACGTTCAACCTGGTCGAGTTCGGCGCTAGCTGGCTGGTCTCGTACATGGCGTTCATGGACAAGTCCTGGCGCCGCGGCACCGGCCAGGACCCCGACTGGTGGCTCGGCTTCTGGGACGACAGCAAGTCGGCCTACGAGCAGCCGGCCATGGGCCGCCTCTTCAACATCAACGAGAAGTGGCCTTACCCGCTCAAGCCGACCGAGTACGTGCGGCGGCAGTTCCACATCCAGTTCGCCGACGACCCGGTGGCGGTCCAGGCCCGGCACATCACCGGCATCACCACCGTCATCTGGGGCAACGACTACCCGCACGCCGAGGGCACCTTCAACGGCACCTACGAGGCCATCGTCGAGAACTTCGACAGCACCGTGTCCGACGAGGACCGCGCGGCGATCCTCGGCGGCACGCTGGCCAAGGTGGCGGGCTTCGACGCCAGCAAGAAGCTGGCCAAGGAGCCGGTGCCGTCCAACGCCGGCTGACCCAGGTCATCCCGCTGGCCGGGACCGGTTTGTAGCCGGTCCCGGCCAGCGGCGTTACGTTCCGGGTATGACGCAGCCAATCCGAAACCTGGACGACGTTTCCGCCTACAAGCTCTCCGAGCAGGCGATGGAGCGGCTCTTCGAGCTGACCAACGAGTGCGTGGTCCTGTGGACCAACTCAAGCGGCTGGCCGCTCGGCATGCCGCACTCGTTCGTGTGGTCGGACGGCAAGTTCTGGGTGCACACCACCGACAAGCGGGCCCGGGTGAAGGCGCTCGCTAAGCGCCCCAACAGCGCCATCGTGGTGACCAGCAAGGGCACCGGCATGCCGGGGTCGATGGTGACCGCCAAGACCCACGCCATCATTCACCACGACCGCGACCTGGTGCACTGGCTGCTGCCGCTGTTCTTCGACCGCACCGGCCTCGGCCTCAACCTGGACACCGGCCAGCCGGACCCCGGGGCGCGCGCCGAGCTGATGAAGCTGTTCGACACCCCGGCCCGGGTGGTGATCGAGTTCGACCCGGTCGAGTTCATCACCTACAGCTCGGCCGAGCTGGACGACGCCATGGAGTCGAGCGGTATCGACAGCTGGGCCAAGCGCAGCCCGCGGGCCTGACACCTGCTCCTTGCCCGTCAGCTACTCCTTGCCCATCAGGGCCGCGGTGTCGGGCGACATCGGCGCCGTCAGCATGCCCACCCAGCCGTCCACGTAGTTGTTGAGCTGGGCCTCGCTGATCGGCTGGTGGCCCCGGGCCAGCTCGGCCAGCAGGTTGAGCACGCTGTTGTAGAGCTGCACCTCGCGGCCGGCCCTGGCCCGGTCGGGCAGCTCGGATAGCTGGGCGGGCACCGTTTCCCGCAGCGTGTTGACGACGCTGTCGGACATCGGCGGCGGCAGGTAGCCCGCGAACGTACGGGTGTTGGCGCTGACCCGGGCCAGGAACGGCACGAACATCTCGCCCGCGTTGATGCTCTCGATCAGCGGCCGGACGATAATCCAGACCGCCTCGCGGGGGTCGCCCGCCACCCCGCGGTCGCGCGCCTCCTGCAGCAGCTCCGCCCGGCGGGCGTTGACGCACTGGTAGCGGAACTCCAGCAGCGCCCGCACCAGGCCGGCCTGCGACCCGAAGTGGTAGGCGATCACCGAGGAGTTCGACTGGCCGGCCGCCGCCTGGATCTCGCGCAGCGTGACGCCCTCGACGCCGTTCATCGCGAACAGCCGCTCGGCCGTCACCATCAGCAGCTCGCGCGTTGCCTCGCCGGTTGAGTGGCGGCGGCGGCCCCGGGTGTTCTCCGCGTGCGCAGTCATGGTTCATGGTAGCGGGGGCATTCGGCTACCAGGAAAAGATAATGAACTCCTCTTAGAAAATCCTGGACAGTTGAATCAGTAAGTGAAATGCTCGGATGACAGCGACCTGTTCACCCGCGGCGCCCGCCGCCCGCGCCCGCAAGGACCCGCCATGTCGAAGATCTGGACCAATTCAGGTGACTCGCACTTCCTCGAGCCGGACGACCTGTGGGAGTCGCGGCTGCCCAAGCGGCTGGCCGACCTCACCCCCAAGTCGGAGAAGGACCCGGACGGCGAGTACGAGACGGTGCGGTTCGACGGCCAGACGTTCCGTCGCAAGCTGCCCACCTCCGCCGCGGTCAAGTTCGTCGAGCAGAGCCGCAAGGCCGAGGGGATCAGGGACGCCCGGCTGCGGCTGAACGACCTGGACGCCGAGGGTGTCTGGGGCGAGGTGATCTTCCCCTCGCTCGGCATGTGGTCCTCCAGCTTCCGCACCCCCGAGCTGCTGCGCGCCTGCATGCGGGCCAGCAACGAGTGGGCGCTGGAGGAGATCGTGGCCGTCTCCGACCGTTACGTGGTCACCGCCCAGGTGTCCACCTTGCAGGTCCAGGACGCGGTGGCCGAGCTCGAGTGGGCGGCCGAGCAGGGCTTCCAGGCGGTGTCCCTGCCGACCCGGCCGCACAAGAGCGCCCCTGACTGGCATACCGCCGACTGGGACCCGCTGTGGCAGGCCGCCCAGCAGGCTGACATGGTGCTCGCCATCCACAGCGGCACCGACCCGATCGACCTGACCTCAGCCAGCCCGAACATCGCCTACCGGGGACCGGGCGGCGCGGTGATGAACTACACCGAGACCACGTTCTCCGGCCAGCGGGCGGCGATGAAGCTGGTCGCCGGGGGAGCGCTTGACCGGTACCCGGACCTCAAGGTGCTGATCTCCGAGAACGGCGCGACCTGGATCCCGTTCCTGGGCGACCGGATGCGCGAGGGCTACCGGCAGCACCAGATGGCGGTCCGGCCCAAGCTGACCCGCGACCCCAAGGAGATCTTGATGACGCAGGTCTACGCGTCCTTCCAGCACGACGAGAGCGCGGTCGCGGCCTACGAGGCGATGGGCTATAAGAACGTCATGTTCGGGTCGGACTACCCGCACATGGAAGGCACCTTCGGGCACACCCAGGACACCCTCAAGGAGCTGTTCGACGGGGTGAGCGACGAGACCCGGCGGCGGATCACCCGGGGGGTCTTCGAAGAGCTGTTCCCGCGGGTGCCGCCAGCTCCTGAAGACACCGCTCCTGAAGACACCGCACCTGAAGACGAGGCCTGAGCCAGTGGCAGCGGACACCGGCGCCCGCGACGTCGCCATCGCCGGCATCGGCGCGACCCCCTACTACAAGCGCGGCGAGACCGCCGACAAGAGCATCACCCAGCTCGCGGGCGAGGCCATCCTGGCCGCCTGCGCGGACGCCGGCCTGTCGGTCACCGACGTCGACGGGCTGGCCTTCTACTCCCTGGCCCGGGCGGGCTACGGCGAGCAGATGGAGGCGGCCGAGCTGGTGGAGACGCTGGGGATGCGCGAGCTGAAGTTCTCGGCCGCGCTGACCGGGGGCGGCGGCGGGTCGGCGGGCGCCATCGGCCTGGCCCGGGCCGCGATCGTCGCGGGCGACGCCACCGCGGTGGTGACGGTGATGGCGCTGCAGCAGCGGACCCGGCTCGGCACCGTGGTCGCGTCCAAGACGGTCACCCCGATCAGCTCGTTCGTGCAGCCGTCGGGCCTGGCCGGCCCCGGCCACCTGATGTCGCTGCTGACCAGGCGGCACATGCACCAGTACGGCACCACACGGGACGCGTTCGCCGAGATCGCCATGTCGACCAGGCAGAACGCGCTGAACCGGCCGAAGGCGCGGTACCGCACGCCGCTCACCCGCGAGCAGTACTACGCCGGCCGGATGATCGCCGACCCGCTCTGCCTGTACGACTTCTGCCTGGAGAGCGAGGGCGCGGTCGCCATCGTCACTACCTCGATCGACCGGGCCCGCGACCTGCGCCAGCCGCCGGTGCCGGTGATCGCGGCGGCCCACGGCGGCAGCCGCGAGTGGGGCCGCGCGTTCTCCTGGTTCGGCATGCAGGACGACGCCGTGTTCGCCTCGTCCGGCAACAAGCCGATCGCCGAGCGGCTCTACCAGAAGGCCGGGATCACGCCGCAGGACATCGACGTGGCGCTGATCTACGACCACTTCACCCCGATGGTGCTGATGCAGCTGGAAGACTACGGCTTCTGCGAGAAGGGCGAGGGCGGCCCGTTCGTGCTCAGCGGCGCGATCAGGTACACCCCGGAGCGCAAGCCAGGCGCGGTCCCGGTGAACACCCACGGCGGCCAGCTGTCCGAGGCCTACATCATCGGCGCCACCCACATCATGGAAGGTGTCGAGCAGCTTCGCGGCACCGCGATCAACCAGGTCGCCGGGGCCGAGCTGGCGCTCGTCACCGGCGGCCCTTCCTCTATCCCGAACAGCGGGCTGATCCTGGGGCGTGACCGATGAGCACCGCAACCGAGGCCACCGCACTGCCGGCCGCCTTCGTCAAGATCGCGGTCGACCCCAGCACCGAGCCGTTCTGGCAGGCCGCGCGGGAACGCCGCCTGGTGGCGCCTTGCTGCGCGGCCTGCGGCACGTTCCGGCTGCCGCCCACCCCGTTCTGCCCCAACTGTCAGTCGACCGCGGTGGACTGGACCGAGCTGTCCGGCCGGGCCACCGTCTACACCTACACGGTGGTCAACGGGTTCCCCGGGCTACCGGACATCATCCTGGTCCCGGTGGTGGTCGACCTGCCCGACGCGCCCGGCACCCGCCTGGTCAGCAACGTCATCGGGGTGGACCCGGCCCAGGTCGCCATCGGGGCCGAGCTGACGGTCGACTTCCACCCGGTCTCCGACGGCTGGCTGCTGCCGGTGTTCCGGCTGGCCGGGGCGGGGGTCGCGGTTGGGGCGGGGGTCGCGGCCGAGGGCAGCCGGTGAGCGGGCACGAACCAGCCGGTGAGAGCGCGCTGGAGGAGAAGCCGTCGGAGTTCTTCGCTGGCGCGGTGCTGGGCGGCGGCTTTCACGACGGGCAGGCGATCATCCCCGAGGGCGACCACTACCGGGCTTGGTGCACCTGCGGCGAGTGGGCGGTAGAGGCGCCGACCGAGGCCGAGGGACTGCACCTGGCCCGGGTGCACACCGGCAGCGTACCCGCCTGATGGCGCTCGAGCTCGACCACGGGTGCGCCGTCATCACCGGCGGCGGCGGGCTGCTCGGCCGGGGCCTGGCGCTGGCCTTCGCCCGCCGCGGCGCCGGCGTGGTGCTGGCCGACCTGAACCAGGCGGCGGCCGGAGCGGTCGCGGCTGAGGTGACCGCCACCGTGCCCGGCGCCCGCGCCCTGGCGGTGGTGGCCGACGTCACCGACCGGGCGAGCATGGACGCGCTGGCCGAGGCCGCCCGGGCCGCCTACGGTGAGGTTCGGGTGCTGTGCAACAACGCCGGGGTGTCGGTGCTCCGGCCGTTCGCCGAGCTGACCGAGCAGGACTGGGACCGGGTGCTCGGCGTCCAGCTGCGCGGGGTGCTGAACGGCACCTACGCCTTCCTGCCGGGGATGATCGAGCAGCCGGGGCGCAGCCACATCGTCAACACCTCGTCGATGTCCGGGGTCGGCCGGGCCGACCTGCGGCTGCTCAACGCCCCCTACGTCACCGCCAAGTTCGCCGTCTCCGGGCTGAGCGAGCTGATGCGGCCCGCGCTGGCCGAGTACGACATCGGCGTGTCGGTGCTCTGCCCCGGCTTCACCCGGGCCGACCCGGACAGCGTCACCTCGTTCCCGATGCCGAGCGCCGACTGGTACCGGGACAACCTGCTGAACCCGCACCAGGTGGCGCAGGAGACGATCGCCGGCATCCTGGAGGACCGGCTGCACATCTTCCCCCACCGGGCGGGCCGCCAGGAGGTCATCGACCGCCACCAGCTCCTGCTGGCCGGGTTCGACGCGGCCGAGGCCACCTCGCCGCCGCTGCGGCCGCCCGCTAGCCGGCCTGGACAGGGGGAGTACCAGCGATGACCCATCCGCGGCTGTCGGTCAGCGCGATGAGCTCCGTCCGCTGGTCCTTCGATGAGGACCTGGCCCTGTGGCGCGACCTTGGCCTCGGCTGGGCTGGACTGATCGGGGCTAAGCTGGGCGACGAGATCGAGGCCGGCGTCGCCGCCCTCGCCCAAGCGGGCCTGCGGGTCTCCACCGCCATCGTGCCCCGGTTCGACCTGAGCGCACCCGCCTCCTGGGCGGCGACGCAGGAGGCGCACCGCCGCTGGGTCGACGCGCTCGCCAGGCACGACGGCTGGTCGATCTACCTGACCCCGGGCCGCCCGACCGGCGACCGCTGGGAGGAGCTGCTCGACCGCCTGCAGGAGGCGGCCGCGCCCAGCGTCGGCTACGCGCGCGCGCACGGGGTGCGGCTGGCGATCGAGCCGTCGCGGCGGACGGAGGTGTCGTTCGTCAACAGCCTGGCCGACGCGGTCCTGGTGGCCGAGCGGACCGGGCTCGGGCTGGTGGCTGACATCGGCAACTTCTGGATGGAGCGGGACCTGCGCGGCACCCTGCTGCGAGCGGCCCCGCACATCGACCTGGTACAGCTAACCGACGTCGAAATCGGCACCGTGGGCCGTCCGGACGATCCGCCGTCGGGCGGCCGGGTGCCGTTCGGCGAGGGGGAACTGGCGCTGGCGCGGATCCTGGCCGACATCAAGGACACCGGCTACGCGGGCCCGCTCGAGCTGGAGCTGGTCGGGCCGCTGGGCAACCGCGAGGGCTATGAGCCAGTCATCCGGCGCGGCGTCGCCGCCGCTGAGGCGATGCTGGCCGGGGCCGGCCTTTAGCAGCGACGCGAAAGGGAATCAGATGACCCGGATGAGCAGGGCGCTGGTAATGCCCGGCGACGGCACCTGGGAGCTACGCGAGCTGCCGGTGCCCGGCCCGCCGCCGGGCGGCGCGGTGCTGCGGGTAGAGGCGTCCGGCATGTGCCACAGCGACGTCGACCACCTGCACGGCATCGTGCACACCCCGTGGGGCGGCGCCTACCCGTCGATAGCCGGCCATGAGATCGTCGGGCGCATCCACGCCCTGGGCGACGGCAACCGCTGGGGCGTCAGCGAAGGACAGCGGGTGGCCGTGCGGGAGTCGGTGCCGCTGCCTGGCGGCATCCGCGTCTACGGCCACGACTACGCCGTCGACGAGCGCTCCGGCCTGTCCGGCGGGTTCGCCGACTACATGGAGCTGCTGCCGGAGACCCTGGTCGAGCCGCTGCCGGATGACATCCCGGCCGCCGAGCTGACCGTGTGGGAACCGCTCGCGATCGCCGTCCGCTGGGCGACCGCGGTCAAGCCGGGCGACTCGGTCGCCATCCTCGGCCCCGGTCACCTCGGCCTGGCCTCGATCGTCGCCGCCCGCGCGGCCGGAGCCGAGCGCATCTTCATCACCGGCACCCCGGGCGACGCGATCCGGCTGGAGGCGGCCCGCAAGCTGGGGGTGGAGGAGGCGATCGACATCGCCGCGGCCGACCCGGTCGAGCGCATCCGCGAGCTCACCGGCGACGGCGTGCAGGTGGTGATCGACGCCGCCTCCGGTTCCACCGCCACCGTCACCCAGGGCATGCAGCTCGCCCGGCGCGGCGGCACCGTCGTCATCGGCGGTCTCAAGGACCGCAAGCCGGTCGAGGGCTTCATCAGCGACCTGATCCCGATGAAGCAGCTCCACCTGCACGCGGGCTTCCCCGGCGATCACGTCAAGACCGCGGTCGAGCTGATCAGGCGGGGCCAGGTGCCCACGGCCGACCTGCTCGGCGAGGTCGTCACCGTGGAGGGCTTCGGCGACGCGCTGCGCATGCTGTCACGCGACCTCCCGGGCCGGGACGCGATCCGGCTTTCCCTGCGGATGACCGACCAGGAGCCCGCGCGATGACCCGGATCGACCTGGAGATACCGCTCAAGGCGGGCGAGGTCCTGCACGAGCCCGCCAAGCTGGACTTCGCCCCGGTCGCGGCGGCCAGCCACCTGGCCGAGCAGGAGGTGCTCAGCCGCCTGGCGGCCGGCACCCTGGCCGACGGCTACCCGGCGGTCGCCGCGCCGCTGCGGCTCGGCTTCAGCGTGTTCCAGAGCACCACCCCCGCTCCGCCCGGCCAGCCCGCCATCGTGGGCACCTGGATTCCCCGGGACTCACCGCTGACCGATCACCCGGTGGTGCTGGCGGGCTAGCTCAGCCCACCACGCGGATGGCGAATCGCAGGCCCGCCCCCGGTTCCGTCCCCTGCGTCCAGGGCCGTTGGCTGACCGCGGTCAGTTCGTACGACCCGGGATGCGCAGCGCGCAAGCGCACCGTGCGCACCCCGGGCGCACCCGGTTGACCCGGCTGGGCCACCTGGTAAGTGTCGTCGACGACGGTGAAGGCGTCGCCGGGCGTTGACAGGTGCCATCGGTAGCCGGTTGTCCGGTTCTCCGCGAGCCGGATGATCAGCTCCTCGCCTATGGCGACCGAGCGCTCGCCCCCGGAATCCGACTCAGACAACTCGACCATCGGTGTTCCCTTGGAAGCCGGGGACCAGCAGGGATCAGCCGGCCACGGTCAGCAGCGTCCAGAAGTCCGAGGCCAGGCTCCGGTCGATGAGGTAGGCGTACGGCAGCGTGAAGTAGCCGCCAAGCCCCCAGCCGGTACCCCACGAGTTGCGGACCAGGAAGCGCTGCGTGCTGTCGTCGTACCCGACCGCCATGACCGCGTGCCCGCCCAGCACCTTTTCCCCCGCCCCGGGCATCGGGGCGTCGCCGCTCTTCGCGACCTGGTCGCTCTCGAAGCTCTCATACACCGTGAAGCCGAAGACGAACGGGTCCCCGTTGGCCAGGCAGCCCTTGAACTGGTTAAGTAGCTGAGCTACCCGCTGGTAGCTGACAACCCGGTGGCCCTGGGCGTCGGTGTAACACGGGGCCGACGGCTTGTCGGTGAACTGGGTGATGTCGTACGGCCACTCAGACTCGGGGCACACGCCCTGCTTGGCGACGCTCTTGATCCCGTCGCGGATCTGCGCGCCGGAATCGCTGCTGATCGTATTTTCCGCCGCGCGCTCGTTATAGTAGATGAACAGCCGTGATGGTACGAAATCGGCCGCCTTCTGCCTGAGAAGGTCGAATTCGAAGGCCCCGCCAATAGCGTTGGCCGTGCATGAGCCAAGCTGGCCTTGATCATAGACGGCCGGGCATTGATCACGCAGGTCGACCTGCGCCGGGAGCGCCGAGAGGAACTCCGGAGGCGCGGCGTACAGGTGATCTCTGGCGTCCGGAAGGTCGGGTACCCAGCCGTATCCTCCGTGGACACTGGGCCGACGTGCTTCGGGACTGGTCATGATTTCCCCCTATTTCTGTGTCCGCCAACGCTGGCGGTCAGGCCGGCAGGCCACCGGTTCTGATATGTTAACAAAGACCCGGCCCAGGGGAACCTGGCTAGCGTGAAAGATCTTTATCGGATTACCCGGCGGCATTCTGGCGATAATCCGGATTTCCTTCAAGGTCGGCTTGCGTGCGGGCTGCTTCCGCCATCCGGCGCGGCGCCTCGCGGCGGTTGCCCGGGGACTGAGCAACGCCGAGATCGCGGCCAGCGCGTTCGCCGGCGTACCGGGTCCACCCAGCCGCCCCGGTAACCCCCCGGACTCGACGACCGCCCTGATCCTTTCCAGGGTGGTCCGCATGCCTGCCCGGTTCGTCCGCCCCCGCGCCGACCCGGCGACCCGCCAGTACAGCCGGCTGAACCGGGTGTCGGGCAGCTCGAACGACTCGGTGACGCTGGTCCCCTCCGCCGTGGGTTCCAGCTGATACCGCCACGTGTTCACGGTCGTCCCGCGCGGGCCGCCGACCGCGAAGGCGAACTCCCGGCCGGGATCGCAGGCCGTCACCGTGCAGGCGGTCCAGTACACCGGCCCCCGGCCGTTCCGCCGCACATGCCCGCGGAAGCGCGCCCCCGTCTCAGGCCCCCTCGCCCCGCCGAGCCATTCCGCCTCGAACGTCTCGGGACTGAATTCCCCGACCCGGGTGATGTCACTGACCAGGTCCCAGACGCGGTCGGCGGGCGCCGCCATGAGAACCGTGACTGAACCGCGCATCACCCGACCCCGTCCGCGATCAGGCGGTCAACGTTGCCGCAAATTTCCTGGAAAGCCGCTTCCATGAACATCCGCCGTTCCGCTTCGTCGCGCGGGACCCGGCCCGGCTCGCCAATGTCAGCCACCGACCAGACCTGCGGGCGATCGGAAAAGGTGACTAGCTGCAGGCAGCCGTCGTAGACGCGCTGATTCAGGCAGACGGTGATATTGGCTTTGTCGACGCGCGCCTGCGTCAGCTGATCCCCGTAGCCGGCCTTGGCGAATCCCCGTAGGCCATGCTCACCCAGGAGGTCAAGCGTCAGCTGGTGATTAGCCAGGTTCTGCGTCTTATGCGAAGCCCCAACGGTACCGCTTGACAGCACGCTCAAATCCGCGCGCTCAAGCGAGTTCAGGTAAGCCTCGGCGATAATGCTCCGGAACGCGTTCCCCCGGCACACGAAATGGATGATCATGAGGTGGCGCCGCTGTCGCCGGCCGGCTCAAAGAGCTTCCGGTACCCTCCGTAGCCCTCGCGTTCCAGGTCATCGAGGGGGATGAAGCGAAGGGCGGCCGAGTTGATGCAGTAGCGCAGTCCGCCGGCTTGCCTGGGGCCGTCGTGGAACACGTGGCCCAGGTGGCTGCCGCCCTGGGCGGACCGTACCTCGGTCCGCGGGAACAGCAGCTTGAAGTCGCGCCGGCGGACCACGCTGCCCGGCTCGACCGGGGCGGTGAAGCTGGGCCAGCCGGTGTGGCTGTCGAATTTGCTGTCCGAGGTGAACAGCGGCTCGCCGGACACGACGTCGACGTAGAGGCCGGGCTCCTTGTTGTCCCAGTACTGGTTACGGTACGGCGGCTCGGTGCCGTTCTCCTGGGTGACCCGGTACTGCTCCGGGGTCAGCCGGGCGACCGCCTCGGGGTCCTTGCGGTAGTCGTCGGTCATAGCGTCTCCTGGTCCGCGGTCCCGCTGGCGGCGGGACGACCCGCGCTAGGTGCAACCGGGAGCTGGCCGCCGTTATGTCCGGCGCCTGATGTATCCGGCTGCTAGGCCGCGGCTGGCCGGGAACCCAGCGATACGCTGCCAGCATGAGCGACGACGTTGCCGACTACGACGAGTTCGGGCTGCTGGGCGATAACGCGGCCGAGGCGGGCCTGGAGCCGAGCGCGCCGCCGCCGGTCAGCCGGACCTCGTTCACCCTCACCGACGGCCAGACCGTGTCCGCCCTGGCCTGGGGCGACGCCCCGCCCGAGCTGGTGCTGCTGCACGGCGGCGGGCAGAACGCGCACACCTGGGACACCCTCGCGCTGGCGCTCGGCCGCCCGCTGCTCGCGATCGACCTGCCCGGCCACGGGCACTCCGGCCGCCGCCCGGACCGCGACTACGGCCCCTGGCGCAACGCCGAAGCGGTCGCCGCCGTCATCGAGCAGGCCGCGCCCGCCGCCCGGGCGGTGGTCGGCATGTCGCTCGGCGGCTCCACCACCATCCGGCTGGCTGCCACCCGCCCCGACCTGGTGCGCCGCGCGGTGATCGTCGACGTCACCCCCAACAGCGGCGTCCGCTCGCGGGCGCTGGCGACCACCAGCCGCGGCGCGGTCGCCCTGGTCAGCGGGCCGCCCAGCTACGCGTCGTTCGCGGAGATGGCCGCCGCGGCGGTCGCCGCCAGCCCCAACCGCCCCCGGTCGGCGGTCGAGCGGGGGGTGCGGCACAACGCCCGCCCGCTACCGGAC
>Ga0265338_10009090_pt1 | contig 11946 bp, 13 predicted proteins | sample 42126metaG_FD_193579 | JGI IMG/M metagenome (GOLD analysis project Ga0265338, IMG submission 193579) | Rhizosphere microbial communities from Carex aquatilis grown in University of Washington, Seatle, WA, United States - 4-21-26 metaG | ecosystem: Host-associated > Plants > Roots > Rhizosphere... | reverse complement strand
AAAATCGCTGGCGGAGAGTTCCTCCGCACTGGCGGAAACCCGCGGCAGCGCCAGGTGGCTGTCAGACCCAGCCCGGCCATGCCCGGGAATGTGCTTCATCACCGGCAGGACGCCGCCGTCCAGCAACCCCTCGATCTGGGCCTTGCCCAGCGCGATGATGGTGGCCGGATCGCGGGCAAAGGCGCGGTCGCCGATCACATCATGTGCGCCCGGAATTGGGACATCGAGCACCGGCAGGCAATCCACGGTGATGCCGAGATTTGCCAGGTCATGCGCAATCAGCCGGGCATTGAGATAACAGGCGTCCCAGCCGCGTTCCTGGTCCTGGGCATAAAGCTCCCCAAACCGGGCGGCTGGCGGCCGATCCCGCCAGTGCGGCGGTTTCAGTCGGGCCACCCGGCCGCCTTCCTGGTCGGTCAGGATAGGCACGACGCCATCGCCGACGGTTTCGCGCAATTCCGCTGTCAAAGCTTGCACTTGCTCTGAGTCGCTAATGTTTCGTGCGAACAGAATGAAGCCCCAGGGCCTCGTATCGCGAAAGAAGCTCTTTTCCGCTGCCGACAGGCTGGTGCCGGCGCAGCCATAGATGGCCCGTGACCGCATTCCGCAGTTCCTAAATCAGGCTAGTGGCTAAGTATACAGGCGCCGCCATCGGCCTTCAGCCGGTCGCACAGCGCCAAGGCGACTTCCCGGTCACCCAGGCCGCCGACCCGCAGGCGATACCAAGTGCCCTTCTCGCCCAGATCGACCTGCTGGACGTTCTCCGAATGGCCGGCCAGCAGCGCGGCATGGCGGCCCTGATAGACCCTCCAGGCGGCGTCCGCGTCGGCCTGCGATTTGTAGGCGCCGATCTGCAGCACATAACCGCCAACCGCGGGACCCGGCGGCGGGACCGTGGCAATCGGCTTGGCGACCGGAGAAGACGGGGCCGCGGCCAGGCCAAGCTGCCGCGGAGCGCCGGTGGCCGGACCCGGGGGCGGAACGAGCGCTTGTTTCATGGCTGGGGGCGGCGTGACCGGCTTGGGCGCCGGAACAGGCTTGGCCGGTGGAGGCGCATTGTTAGCCTGCTGGATCAGAGAGGTGACTGACTTGGGCGCCGGCACGGGAGTGGCCGGAACCGGTTTGGCCGCAGCGGGCGGCGGGGCAGTCACTGGTTTGGGTGGCGCGGCGGCCATGGCCGTGGGTGCGGGCGCCGGTGCAACGGGCACAGGGGCGGGTTTGGGCGCCGCCGGAGGCGGCGCTTCCGCCATGGGCGCCGGTTTGGGGGCCGCGGCGGGCGGTTTGGGCGCGTTGTCGGCCGCCTCGTCATCGGGCGGCGCCGGCTGTTCGTAGATCTTGAAGCCCTGATAGGGAACCTGCCCGCCGGTGCCTCCGCCGGGCGGAGCAACCCGCTCGGGGCCGGCGGAGGCCGTCAGTACCGGGGTTTCACCCCGCCCGCGCGCCACGCCCTGGGTATAGGCCAGCCACACCACGCCCGCGAACATCGCCAGTACCAGGAGCGCCAATACGATCAAAAGAGGCAGACGCGAGCCTTCGACGTCGTCTTCTTCCTCGGAACCGTCAAACACGCGTACCTCGTCGCTGGGCTCGTAAATGCCGCGATCGTAATTGGACATGAAAGTTCCCGAATCTGCCGGGCATCGATACTAGCACCGCATGGCCCGCGAATCATCGTTCGCAATTGCCGATTCCAACGTCCCGCCAGGGGAATAGCCCAGAGGAATGGTTCAGAGCGTAATCTCGTTCTTGAACACCCGCGCATATTCGGCCAGGGCAAAGCGGTCGGTCATGCCGGCGATATAGTCCCGCGCCACCGTGCCGGGGACTGCATCCCGCGCGGCTTGCGCCCAATCCGCCGGCAGCAGCGCCGGATCGGTGACAAAGGCCTCATAAAGGTCGGTGACCACGGCCTTGGCGCGGGTCATGGATGTCTCGATCCGGGAATGGCGATACATGTTGCGCATCTGGAACGCCTTGAGCGCCTTCAGCCGCTCGAACAGCGCGGGCGAGAAGGCCGCCGTCGCCCTGCCCGCGGCCCGCACCGCCGCTGCACTGACCAGACCGTCGAGATTGGCCCGGGTGGTCATGAGCACATCTTCCATCAGCTCGCTCATCAGGGTGCGCATGAGTTCGCCGATGAAGCGCGACAGCTCCATCCCGCCATGCCGCGCCAGCACGCCCTTGACGTGATCACCGGCCAGCGGCGAGGCCGTCAGATCGGCAATGGTGAAAAGGCCGGCGCGAAGCCCGTCATCGATGTCATGACTGACATAGGCGATGTCGTCGGCCAGCGCCGCAAGCTGGGCTTCCAGGCCGGGCCAGGTGGTGAGCTCCAGCGGCCAGCGTTTGTCGAAACTGGCGATCGGTCCCGGCAGCGGCGGCTGCAGCGGGCCGTTGTGCTTTACGAGGCCTTCCAGTGTTTCCCAAGTGAGATTGAGACCATCAAAATCGGCGTAGCGATGTTCGAGTTTTGTCACCAGCCTGAGCGCATGGGCGTTGTGGTCGAAGCCACCAATGTCCTTGGTCACCGCATCCAGCGCCTCTTCACCGGCATGGCCGAAGGGCGTGTGGCCCAAGTCATGGGCCAGTGCCACGGTCTCGGCCAGATCTTCATCGGCTGCCAGGGTGCGCGCCAGGCTGCGCGCCAGTTGCGCCACCTCCAGCGAATGGGTCAGGCGGGTGCGGTAATAGTCCGCCTCATGTTCCACAAAGACCTGGGTCTTGTGCTTGAGGCGCCGGAAGGCGCTGGAGTGGATGATGCGGTCGCGGTCACGCGAATAGCAGGAACGGGTGGCGCTTTCGCGTTCGGGATAAAAACGGCCGCGCGAGTCGTCCGGCCGCGCGGCATAGGCGGCATGCGGTCCGGGCGGGTTCACGACAGCCCCCAAGAGCCGCCCGGGCGGGCCGGAATCGGGGGTGTTGGTTTCGGCCATGGCCGGCACTACATAGAGGGAAGGTTCAAAACCGCAAGAGCACCATGACCGCCCTACCCGTCACCATTTCCGACCGCGCCGCCCGGCGGATCGCGGCGATCCTGCAAGCCGAAACCCAGCCTGTCGCGCTGCGGGTGGCGGTGACCGGCGGCGGCTGTTCCGGCTTTCAGTACAATTTCGCCCTGGACGATGCCCAGCTGGATGAAGATCTGGTGGTGGAAAAAAACGGCGCCAAAGTGCTGATCGATCCGGTGTCGCTGGATTTCCTGGCGGGCGCGGAAATCGACTTCACCGACGACCTGATCGGCCAGGCTTTCAAGATCAACAATCCCAACGCTACCGCTTCCTGCGGTTGCGGCACGAGTTTCTCGGTCTGAACCCAACGGGGCCCTCGATGCTTCGCCGGCTCCTGTTTCTGACCCTGCTGTTTCTGCCCCCGCCCGCTTTCGCCCAGACAGAGAATGTGGCGCTGGACGGCGATTGGAACGGCACGCTGGACACACCGGGCGGGCGGCATCTGCACATGCTGTTTCGCTTCAGTCATGTGGACGGCGCCTTGCAGGCCCAATTCATCTCGGTGGATCAGGCGGGCGCCGCCTTTCCCGCCCAGGTAACGCTGGACGGCCGGCACATCACCCTCGCCATGGCGTTCGGCGGCTCGTTTGACGGGAGTGTGGCCGAAGATGGCAAAAGCATCGCGGGCAGCTTTCATCAGACTATTACGCTGCCGCTGACTCTGGTCCAGGGCACGATCGCTGCCCCGACAGTGCGCCAGCCCGAACCGGGTGACGTGACGATCCAGACTGCGAGCGGGGCACTGGCGGGCACCATTCTCCGCAAGAGCGATATCGGCGTGGTGCTCATCAACGGCTCTGGCAACGCCAACCGCGACGGCAATTCCGCCGACAATGGCGGACGCAACACTTATCGCGCCATGGCCGAGGCATTGGCGGCGCGCGACATTACCAGCCTGCGTTTCGACAAGCGCGGGGTGGGTGAAAGCGCCCCGGCCCTGACGCGCGAAGAAGACGTGCGCATCCAGACCTATGCCGACGACGTGAAAAGCTGGGCGGCGGAACTGAAGCGCCGGCTGGGTGCGCGTTGCGTCTGGCTCGGCGGCCACAGCGAAGGCGGCATGCTCGCCGTTATGGCGGCACAGGACAATGCCGACATCTGCGGCCTGATCCTGTTCGCCTCGCCCGGGCGTCCGTTGGCCGTTATCATCCGCGAGCAACTGACCCGCCAGCTGCCGCCCGAGCATCTTGCCACCGCGCTTGCCGCATTGGATGACCTGGATGCAGACAGGCCCATCGCCAATTTGCCACCCCAGCTGATGAGTTTGATGCGTCCTTCGATCCAGCCTTTTCTGCGCTCGCAAATGAAAGTGGATGTTCCGGCCCTCCTGGCGCGGCTGAAAATCCCCGTCCTGATCCTGCAGGGCGATGCCGATATGAACGTTTCGGTGGCCGACGCGCGAGCGCTGACAAAGGCCAGGCCGGACGCAACCCTCAAGATCCTGCCCGGCGTCAATCACAGCCAGCGCATCGCCGCCACCGATACGGGCACTGGTCCGGGTGCCCTCGCGCCGGGCGAGATGGACATGGTCGCCCAATTCATGCACGAACACGCCAAATGAAAATCGCCACCTGGAATGTGAATTCGATCAAGGCCCGGCTGGAGCCGGCTCTGGCCTGGCTGAAGGCCGCCAATCCCGATGTGGTGTGCCTGCAGGAAATCAAATGCGTCGACGAGAATTTCCCCCGCGAGACGTTCGAGAGTCTGGGCTATAATTGCGCCGTACACGGACAAAAGAGCTATAACGGCGTCGCCATTCTTTCCAAGCGCCCGATCGAGGATGTCACGCCCCGCCTGCCTGCCCCCGATGGCGTGCTGGACGATCATTCCCGCTATCTGGAAGCGGTGATCACCGGCGACAAGGGCGTGGTGCGGGTGGCCTCCATCTATGCGCCCAATGGCAATCCACAGCCCGGCCCCAAATTCGACTACAAGCTGGCCTGGCTGGACCGGCTACGCGTCCATGCCGGAAAGCTGCTCAAGAATGAGGAAGCCGTGGTGCTGATGGGCGATTACAACATCATCCCGGAGGACAAGGACGCCGCCAAGCCGAAGAACTGGGTGAAGGATGCCCTGTTCCAGCCGGAGGCCAAGGCGGCCTATCGCCGGCTGCTGAACCTGGGTTATTGCGACGCCATCCGCGCCCGGCATCCCGAAGGCGGGCTTTACACCTTCTGGGATTATTTCGGCTCCTGGGAGCGCAACAACGGCATCCGCATCGATCATATCCTGCTGTCGCCGCAGGCAACCGACCGGCTGAAGGCGGTGGGCATCGACAAGGATGTGCGCGGCGCCAGCGAGAAGCCCTCCGACCATGTTCCGGTCTGGGTTGACCTAAGAATCTAACCGTCTTGTTGCCGCAATCTCGGCTATAGTTCGCCCGCATGAAACTGTTTCCCTTAGCTGCCTCCCTCCTGCTTCTGTCCTCCCCTGCTCTGGCTGTCGAAAAGCGCGTCTTCAAGATCGACAGCCTGATCGTCACCCGCAAAGCCGGCGTGATCCAACTCAAGGCTAAGGGGGCGGTGCAGACCGGCGGCTGGACCAAGGCCCGGCTGCATCTGCTGCACAATGACGGCCGGGTGATGACGGTGGAATTCCTGGCGACGCCGCCCTTGCCGGAGATGACGGTGATTGACGGGCTGGTCCCGGTCGCGGCCGCCGCTGTGGTCAAGGGCCGCGCTTCATCGGTCCATTTGCTGGCGGATCAGAATGAGATGACGTCGGAAGTGACGCGGTGACATGCAGATAGACGTGATCTCCGACACGGTCTGCCCCTGGTGCTTCATCGGCAAGCGGCGCTTGGCGCGCGCCATGGCCATGCGCCCCGCCATCACCTTCGACGTGAAGTGGCGTCCCTACCGCCTGGACCCGACGATCCCCAAAGGCGGCCACGACCGGAAGGCCTATATGCGGGCAAAGTTCGGCGAGGATCCCATGAAGATCGTGGAGATGCACAAGCTGATCGCCGCGGAAGGCGCCAAGGATGGCATCGAGTTCGATTTCGCCGCCATCGAGCGCCGGCCCGACACCTTGGATTCGCATCGGCTCATACGCTGGGCCGAAGCCACCGGGGTGCAGGACGAAGTGGTGGAACGGCTGTTCATCGCCTATTTCGAGAATGGCGAGGATATCGGCGACATCCGCGTCCTGGCCGACATTGCCGACATCTGCGGCATGGACGGCGTGGAGGTTGCCCAGATGCTGGAAGGCGATGAAGACCGGGCTTTGGTGGAGCGCGAGGATCAGATCGCCCATGAGATGGGCGTCACCGGCGTGCCCGCCATGATCTTCGGCAACCGGTTGGCCGTGTCAGGCGCACGCGAGCCGGAACTGCTGGTCTCGGTGATCGACCGGGTGACGGAGATGGCGGCGCAGCAGGCGGCTGAGCCTGTCCACGAAACAGAGGCAGACGAGGAATAACCTCGCGCCAGTTCTTGGTCCGAACAGGATAAAAACAAACCCCACCGGGGAGGGGCATTCCGGTGGGGTTCGCTTGCTCCATTTCCCTGCCAGAGGCAGGGCATTGGGATTGGTTGGAGACTAGGTCTTCCAACCTGAACCGGGCATGAACGGAATTTAGGAACCGCGCGGTAGGAAACTAGGCGCCGCCCCGCCCGCGATGGCGGGCAATCAAATCAAAGGATGCGGCTACGCCGCATCCGCCACGACCTTGTTGCGGCCAGTTCTCTTAGCGCGGTACAGCGCCTGGTCCGCTCGGTGCAGTAGCTTGTCGGCGGTATCGCTCTCGCCTTCGCACTGGGCGATGCCGATGGAGATGGTGATGTTGAGCTGCCCCGGGGCGCGGCTGATCTTGACCGGCGTGGTCTCGATGGACTGGCGCAGCCGCTCGGCGATATTGCAGGCAAAGGCCGTGTCGGTATCGGGCATGGCGACCACGAACTCCTCGCCGCCATAGCGGCAGGCCAGATCGATGCCGCGCACATTGGCGGCGATGCGGGAGGCGAACTCCTTCAGCACCTCGTCGCCGATGTCATGGCCATAGGTGTCGTTGACCTGCTTGAAGAAGTCGATGTCCATGATGACGAAGGCCAGCGGCCGGCCGTTTTTCTGGGCGCCTTCCAGCAAGGTATCCAGGTGCCGCGCCATGTAGCGGCGATTGTGCAGGCCGGTGAGCTGGTCGGTGATGGCCATTTCCAGGCTGAGCTGGACATTGTGGCGCAACCTGTCGGCATAGCGCTTCTTGCGCAGCTGAGTGCGCACCCGGGCGACCAGTTCGTTCTTGTCCACGGGCCGGGTCAGATAGTCGTTGACGCCCATCTCGAGCGCCTGGGTCAGCTTGCGGCGGTCGCCGTCCGACACCACTACCAGGATGGGTACGTGACGGCCTTCCGGCAGGGAGCGCAGCTGGGAGCAGAGACGCAGGCCGTCAAAGCCGCGCATGCCCAGCGAGACCACGATCAGGTCGAAATCGCCACCCTTCACCCGCACCAGGGCTTCCTCGAAGGTATCGGCGGAGGCGACTTCATGCTGGGGCGAAAGCGCGCTGACGAACCAGGCCACGCTTTCGGCGCGGTCCTCGATCACCAGGATGCGGCCGGTCTGGTTGTTATCCACCAGGGTCTCGGCGGGATCGATCAGGCCCATGCCCTGACCGGTGGATTCGCGCATGCGAAGCTCGTCGGTCATCATCTTCAGGCGCACCAGGGAGCGGACCCGGGCGAAGAGCGCGGCATCGTCCACCGGCTTGGTGAGGAAATCGTCGGCGCCGGCATCCAGACCCGCGACACGGTCGGACGGCTGGTCCAGGGCGGTGACCATCACCACCGGCACATGCGCCGTCCTGGGATTGGATTTGATGCGGCGGCAGACCTCGAAGCCGTCCATGCCCGGCATCATCACGTCGAGCAGCACGATGTCGGGGACGCCCTGCTCCATCTTGGCAAGGCATTCCATGCCGTTGAAGGCGGTGACGACCTCGAAATACTCCGCGGTCAGCTTGGCTTCCAGCAGCTTGACGTTCGAGAGGATATCGTCGACGACGAGAACGCGTGCCGTCATGAAAAATTACCCGATGAAACGTCGGACGGTATCCAGGAAGCTGGTCACCGAGATGGGCTTGGAGATGTACGCCTCGCAGCCTCCCTGGCGGATGACCTCTTCATCGCCTTTCATGGCGAAAGCGGTCACGGCGACCACGGGAATGGCCTTGAGGGAATCGTCTTCCTTGAGCCACTTTGTGACTTCCAGGCCCGAGACTTCCGGCAGCTGGATGTCCATCAGGATCAGGTCGGGGTGATGTTCGCGCGCGATATCCAGGGCTTCCATCCCGTCCTTGGTCTGGAGGATGCGGTAGCCATGCGCGTCCAGCAGGTCGTGGAAGAGCTTCATGTTGAGCTCATTGTCCTCCACGATCAGGACCGTCTTGGTCTTGGCGTCCATGGCTCGCTTCTCCAGGCGCAACACAATGGCGCCACCCTGCCGGCCCACTGGGACCATGGCTATTTCCCGGCAGTATTAGGGATTATCTCTTAACGCTCCCTTGACGGTGACCCCGCAATGACCCCCGAAACGGCGGAAATTCTGGCTTTTGAGACCCTGGGCTGGCTGGCCGGGGAACCCGAGGAATTACAAAAATTCCTCAATGTTTCGGGTCTGGATGCGGCCGCGCTCCGGGACGCCGCGGGAAGTCCGGAGATGAGTGTCGCAATTCTGGACTATCTGCTCGCCCACGAGGAGCTTTTGCTGCGCTTTTGCGAGGCCGCGGAGGCCAAACCCAGGGATTTGCATCTGGCCCGCCATGTGTTGGGGGGCATCTGATGGGGCCCACAATTCGTCTGGGGATAGATCTGGGCGGCACCAAGACCGAGATCGTGGCGCTCGACCGGGGCGGCGCGGTGGCCCTGCGGCGGCGGTTGGAGACGCCGAAAGACTACAGTGCGCTGTTGCAGATGTTGTCAGAGCTGATTTCCGGCGCCGAAACCGACTTGGGGATGCGCGGCAGCGTCGGCATGGCGATACCGGGCACGGAAAGCGCCGGCAGCGATCTGATCAAGAACGCCAACACCACCTGGCTGATCGGAAAGCCGCTGCGGCGCGATCTGGAACAGGTGCTGGGCCGCGCCGTGCGGCTGGCCAATGACGCAAATTGTTTCGCGCTGTCGGAAGCCAGCGACGGCGCCGCGGCCGGCGCCGCCACCGTGTTTGGCGTGATTGCGGGCACCGGCGTCGGCGGCGGCGTGGTGGTGGACGGCAAGGTGCTGGGCGGCGCTCACGGCATTGGCGGGGAATGGGGGCACATTCCCCTGCCCGCGCCCAGCGTGGAGGAAGTAGAGACGGCGCCGCTTTGCTATTGCGGCAAACGCGGCTGCCTGGAAGTGTGGTGCAGTGGGCCGGGCCTGGCGGCGGATTTCAAGCGCATGACGGGGCGTGAGGCTCGGGCTGAAGAAATCGCCGCCTCGGATGGCGCGCAAGAACGCGCAGCGATGGATCGCTGGGTGGATCGTTTCGCCCGCGCGTTAGCGACCATGGTCAACATTCTCGATCCCGACGTGATCGTGCTGGGGGGCGGGCTTTCGAATATCGAACGCCTCTATCGCGATCTGCCGCGGTTGGTAGAGAAATACGCCTTCAATCTCGGCGCGCCACCCAGGATCGTAAAGAACATGCACGGCGATTCCAGCGGAGTGCGCGGGGCAGCTTGGCTGTGGCCCGATGGCGATTAAGGACTGGCCTTCTTTCTGCCGTGACTGCCTGTCGGATGCGCAGGCTGATCAACCCTGTCCGTCCTGCGGCTCGACACGTGTCCTTGCGCATCCCGAGCTCGACCGGCTCGCCATCGCGCACATGGATTGCGACGCCTTCTATGCCGCCATCGAGAAGCGCGACGATCCCTCACTGAAGGACAAGCCGCTGATCGTGGGCGGGGAAGTGCGCGGCGTCGTCTCCACCGCCTGCTATATCGCCCGCAAATATGGCGTGCGTTCGGCCATGCCCATGTTCCAGGCCAAGAAGCTCTGCCCCCAGGCGGTGATCCTCAAGCCGCGCCATTCCTATTACAGCGCCGTGGCGCGCCAGATCCGCGGCTTCATGGAAGAGCTGACACCGCTGGTTGAACCGCTCTCGCTGGACGAAGCCTATCTCGACCTTTCCGGCACAGAGCGCATCCATCACAAATATCCCGCCCGCACCATGGCGGCGCTGGCGCACCGTATCGAACGCGAAGTGGGCATCACCGTTTCCGTCGGTCTTTCCGGCAACAAGTTCCTGGCCAAGCTGGCCTCCGAACTGGACAAGCCGCGCGGCTTTGCCGTGATCGGCATGGCGGAAGCGCGATCCTTCCTGCGCGACAAAAAGATCGGGATCATGCGCGGCGCCGGCAAGGTCACCCAGGCGACCCTGGAACGCGACGGTTTTGTCACCATCGGCCAGTTGCAGGACGCCGATCCGTCCGATCTAGCGCGGCGCTACGGCGCCACCGGCCTGTGGCTTTCCCGCATGGCCAATGCCCAGGATTCCCGGCCCGTGGATCCAGGAGGCGAGATGAAGACCATCTCCTCCGAGACCACCTTCGACAAGGATCTGTCACGATACGCCGAACTGGAAAGCATCCTGTGGCGTCAGGCCGAGCGGGTTTCGGCCCGCGCCAAGGCCGCTGGGCTAGCCGGCAAGACCATTGTGCTGAAGCTCAAGACAGCGGATTTCAGGCTGCGCACACGTTCGGCCTCGCTGGAAGCGCCCACGCAGCTCGCCGATCGCATCTTCCGTACCGCCCAGGCGGCCCTGAAGCGCGAGGCTGACGGGACCCGTTTTCGCCTGTTGGGCGTGGGCCTGTCCAATCTGGCGCCGGCCGAGGGCGCCGATCCGGCCAGCCTGATCGACCGGCAAGGCGACAGGCGCGCCGCGGCCGAACGGGCCATGGACAAGATCCGCGCCAAATTCGGCGGTGAGGCCGTCAATACGGGTCGCGCGTTCAAAAAACCGCACCGTTGAGTTAGGCTCCCGCCATTCAAAGAGGTTTTCATGCCCATCATCGACGCCCGTCTTAAAGAGCTCGGCATCACGCTCGCCCATCCGCCCAAGCCGGTGGCTTCCTATGTACCCTTCACCATCAGCGGCAATCAGGTTTTCATTTCCGGCCAGGTGCCGATTTCCGACGGCGCCCTGAAATATGTCGGCAAGCTGGGCGTGGATTTCAGCGTGGAAGTGGGCCAGGCGGCGGCACAGCTCTGCGCCATCAATATCCTGTCGGTGCTGCGCGAGGCCTGTGGAGGCAATCTGGACCGCGTGGTGCGCTGCCTGAAGGTGAATGTCTTCGTCAACGCCACGCCGGATTACGACAAGCAGCCGGAAGTGGCCAATGGCGCCTCCGACCTGTTCGTGGCGGTGTTCGGCGAGATGGGACGTCACGCCCGCGCCGCGGTCGGCATGGGCTCCCTGCCGCGCGGGGTGGCGGTGGAAGTGGACGCGGTTTTCGAAATCAGTGACACCGAATAGCGCCAGGCTGGTAACCAGCGCGGCGGAGATCGGCGCGGAACGCTGGAACGCGCTGGCCAATCCGGCCCGCGTTGCCGAGCCACATCCCTTCACGGCTTACGAATTCTTCGCGGCGCTGGAGCAATCCGGTTCGGCCTCGCGTAAGACCGGCTGGCAGCCTGCGCATCTGCTGGGGCCGGATGGTCTTATGCCGCTTTACCTCAAAAACCATTCCCAAGGTGAGTACGTCTTCGACCATGCCTGGGCCGAGGCGCTGGAGCGCGCCGGCGGCGACTATTATCCCAAGCTGCAATGTTCGGTGCCCTTTACGCCGGTGACGGGCCGGCGGCTTCTGACCATCGATGCCAATGCGCAAGAGACGTTGCTGAAGACGGCGGCCGGCGCGCTGCGCCAGATCGGCGCCTCTTCACTGCACATTACTTTTTTGACCGAGGAGGAATGGCAGGCCGCCGGCAAGGCCAATTATCTGCTTCGCACCGGCCAG
>Ga0265338_10009089_pt1 | contig 11946 bp, 9 predicted proteins | sample 42126metaG_FD_193579 | JGI IMG/M metagenome (GOLD analysis project Ga0265338, IMG submission 193579) | Rhizosphere microbial communities from Carex aquatilis grown in University of Washington, Seatle, WA, United States - 4-21-26 metaG | ecosystem: Host-associated > Plants > Roots > Rhizosphere >... | reverse complement strand
TATTTCGTTGGTCTGCATCGCCCCGAACAGCAGTTGCGCCAGGACGGCGTTGGTGTCGCCGGCCGCCGACCGCAAAATGATCTGGCGCGCCGGCGCGGCCAGTCCGTAAGCCTGCAAGTCCGGCGGAGTCACAACGTCTTTGACGAATTCAGCAACGCGGAGGTCGGCCAGGAGTTTGAGGAACATCTGCACATTCTCCGCGTCAGCCGGAAATTTTTCACCGGCCACCGCCCAATCATTTGAACCGCGCCGTTGCAGAGTGAACCCGGCGAAATTAGTCTGGCCGCGCACCTCGATCCCGGTGACCGGGGCGGTTAATTCGAGCAGGTGCGGATCGCGGAAATCGTTCACCGCGCCGCGCCAGAACGACAACGGTTCCCGGGCGCTGGCGGCAATCGTGTTCCAACCCTCGCGCCGGACAAACACCTGCGTGGCATCATTCGTCAGGGGTTTCCCGACGTGCAGGGCGGCCACAAAATTCGAGCCGTGGTCAAGCCACAAATCAAGATCGGCAGGTTGCAAGCCGAAGGCAGCCAAATCCGCATTGGTGTCGTCCATCACAAATTGCGAAACCTGCGCGGCGTAAAGTTTTTGCAGCGCTTCGGTGATGTGGTCGCTGTCGGCGCGCGCCTGGAGGGGCCGAAGCATGCGCCAAAGATGGTTGGTCGCATCACGCTCAAGTTCGATGGCTTTGGTGCCGTTGGTCAGCATGATGTGGTCACAGACATTGCCGCTGTCCACCAATGCCGTATCGCGCCAATCGTTGGCCGAGCGCGGAATCAATCCGAGCCAGTCCGAGCCAGTCACGAAAGCGCCGTCGGTGCCGGCCACGCGCAAAAACACCTGGTCGCCGGGAGCGGTTTTGTTGCCGACCTTGAGCTGCCAGTTATGGCCGCCAGCCGCGATGATGATGGAAAACTGGGGATTATCAAAACCGAATTCCGTTTCCGTGGCCTGGTGCTCGCGCAATTCCGCCGCGCTGATCCTGGTGGCGGGCGCCAGCTTTTGGAGGGTGCTCAGCAGCATTTCGATGGCGGTCGTCTGGGCGGGATATGTAACGGGCCGGGTCAATTGCCAATTGCCGTTCGTGCGGACAGCGCAGATTTCCAGCGCGCCCGCCGGAAAGATTTCGATGCTCATGACGGCGGCCGGCCTCAATTCGGGAAGCATGTTTGCGGGGGCGGCCGGCCCGTGCGCATGATGTTCCCAGAAGTAAATAAACGCGAACAAAGCCGCGGCAATCACAAACCAGATTCCAGTGGTTTTCGAGTTCATTATTTTCTTCGCACCAGCCAGATCAATCCGCCGAATAACAGCACCGCGCCCGGCAATGCGCCCAGCAGCAGCCAGCTCACTTCCTGGCGCTGGGTTTGCGTCATCAACAGGCGAAATTCCATCACCGGCTTCGGACCGATGCCTTGCAGGAGCGAAGGCCGGTCCAACAGCCAGTTGACGACGGCGCTCAGAAAATCGCGGTTGGCCCCGCCTTCTCCGCCTTCAATGTAATGATTGCCCAGAAAAATCGAGTCCCCGGCTACAATGATGCGGGTATTGCCGCGCGGGCTGGCAACCCCGGCCACGGGCTTTTGTTCGACGGCGACCATGAGCGGGTAACTGCGCGGCGGCTCGGACGGATCGCCAGCCAGCGTCGAAGTCGCGCCGGAATCAGCCAGTTCGTCCACTTGCGGCGCGCCGGCGGGCGGATTCTGCCACTCCACACGTCCGATGGGCCGGGGCAGAATCATTTGCAATGAAAGCTGCGCCAACGCAGCGACGACCGGGTGCTGGCCGAATTTACGGACAAAGACATCCTGGCCGGTGATGGTATTGTCCGGATCTTTCACGTAATCATAGCCGACGTTGACACCCCAGCGCTGTAGAATGGATTCCAAGCCGGTCGGTTGCCGGATGGAGGCATAATTGAAGAGCATCAGCAATCGTCCGCCTTGTGTGAGGTACTGGTCAATTTTCTGCAATTCAAGGTCGGGTAATGGCGTCGTGGGCCCGGCAATGATCAACAGATTGCAATCCATCGGGATGGCGTTGTCGCCGAGCAATTCAAGGTTGGTCACCGCGATATAATTTTGAGCCAGCGTCGAGGCGAATTTCATATAGCCGAAGTTGCCGTTGTCGGCGAGCGACGGTTCGCCATGGCCCTGCAGAAAATACGCTTTGAAGGGATGGGGATTTTCGAGCGCCAGCAGCATGGCGGTGAACATTTCTTCCCCCCGAAACGCAACGGGCTTGCGCTCGAATTCAAGCTGCCGCTGGTTCGGATTCTTAAGCGGCATCTCTTCGAGTTTGAATTGCGTGAGCGAATCGCCGTTGGCGATTTTGATGCGGCCGTCGCAATCAAAAATGACCAGGTTCTTGTCCGTCGCCGAATCCAATTTATACTGTTCCTTGACCTTTTCAGCCGCGCCGGCATCACGTATGTAATCCACCGTGCGCACGGAAATCTTCGGGTTGACCGAACGATACTCGTTGAGCAGCGCGACAATGTCCGGATAGAAATCATCCTGCCGATTATAATAAAGCGTCACGCTGACGTTGTTCGTCAGCGAATGGAGTACGCTCGCGGTGCGCGAGGAGAGTTCAACGCGTGTCTGTGAGCTCAGGTAAAAACGATGGAAGAACTGCGAGCCGAGATAATTCACCATCACCACGACCGCGATCACCAGGCCCGTGCGCACGACTGCGTCAAAACCGATTTTCCACCGATGGCGCGGCGAGAAGCTGGGATGTTTGGGGGACGGGGTTGGCATTTTATCTCCAGCGCCGGCTTTCCACTGCGCGCAAGGTCAGGAACAGGAAGAACAGCGCGAGGCTCGCGTAAAAAATCACCGCGCGCGTATCAACGACGCCGCGGGCGAAATCGTGCATCTGTTCAAACAAACCGAAATACGACAAGACCTGCGTTTGCCACTGTGCGACCACGGGAATGGCCTCGGCCAGAAAGCCGAGCGCGAACAGGCTCACCCCCAGCACAAAACTGATCATGGCCGCCGCCATCTGGCTGCGCGAGATGGCGGAGGCGAAACAGCCCAGTGCCAGAAACAGGCAGCCGACCAGGAAAACGCCCAGATACATGCCCCCGATAGTGCCGGCGTCCAGCGCCTGCATCTGGCTCGTGAAATGCCGCACGATGAACAGGCAGGCGGCCATCGGCAGCCACATAACAATGTAAAAAATGATTGCCGCCCCGAATTTTGCCGCCACCACTTGAAAGTCGGTCACCGGCGCCGTCATCAGCGTCTCAAACGTGCCGGTAGCCCTTTCCAGCGCAAACAAGCGCATCGTGATCACCGGCGCGGCCAGCAGCACAATCAACCAGAAAAAATAAGTGCGGTAAAACATCTCCGTCACCGGCATCGGCGACGGATCGGTTCCCAGATTGGTGATTAACACTACAAAACTCAAGCCGATCAAAAGGGTCACCGCCGCGATGATGAGATAACCCGTCACCGAGAGAAAAAACGCCGCCAATTCGCGCCGCAGCAATACCCCGAAAATTCGCATCAGCCCTCTTCCTCCTCTTCTTTCGGTTTGGTGATTTGCACATAGATGTCTTCGAGCGTATGACGGCTGCGCGTCAATTCACGCAGAAGCCAGCCGCGTTCGTGGGCCAGCAGCCAGATCAGCGGACGCAAATCCAATCCGTCGCGGGGCGTAAGTACGCAGCGCATGAACGTTCCATCAATCTCCGAAACATCGAAATGCGCCACTTGCGGCAACTGCGCCAGCTGCTCGCGCAATTCCTCGGCGGGCGCCGCCATTTCGGCGACAACCTGGCTGCTGCCAGTCATGAGCCGTTGTAAGTTGTCCGACGTGTCAGCGGCCAGAATTTTGCCGTCACCCATGATAAGCATGCGGTTGCACATCATTTCCGCCTCCGAAAGAATGTGTGTCGAAATCAGCACGGTGTGTTTTTCCGCGAGGCTTTTGATCAGTTGCCGCACCGCGCGAATCTGTTGCGGATCCAGGCCGATTGTCGGTTCGTCCAGAATGATCAATTCCGGCTCATGCACCAGCGCATCCGCCAGGCCGACGCGCTGACGATAGCCTTTGGAAAGCTGGCCGATGACCCGGCGGCCCACGTCGGTCAGGCTGCATTGTTCCATTACCGTGCTGACGCGCTCGCGCGAACGCCGCCAGCCCAGGCCCTTGAGCCGCGCGCGGAATTTCAGATATTCCCGCACGCGCATTTCGGGATAAAGCGGATTGTTTTCGGGCATATAACCGATGCGCCGGCGCACCTCGTCCGATTCATGAAAAACATCGAAACCCGCCACGCGCGCCGTGCCGCTCGTCGCGGGCATGAAGCCGGACAGCACCCGCATCGTCGTGCTTTTGCCCGCGCCGTTCGGCCCGAGCAGGCCGACGATTTCGCCGCGCGCCACCGTGAACGAAATGTCCTCCACCGCCGTGCGTCCCGCATAGCGCTTCGTCAGATTCGTCACTTCAATCATGGTGTTGCCGTTCATTGCGAGCAGCATGGAGTTTAGTCAGAAAATTCCCGCTCCGGCCATCAAAAAATCCGCGCATGGTTTTATAAACAGGCATAACTGCCGTTGGATGCGTTCAAAATATTCCTGCCACGGCTTGACTTTGCTGGACGGCGGGCGCAAAAGCAATGGCGAGTGTTTCCGTTGGCCCAAAATTTTTACGCCGACTGGCGCCTCCGTTATGGCGCAGCGAATGTCCTGCGCGATGCGAATGACACGCCGCCGGAACGCCTGCTGCAGGCCGTCTGGCAGCACCAGCGCCTGCGCCGCGAACAGCTCGTGACCCCCGATGCCAGGACGGTCCGGGTTCTCCATCCCGGTTTTATCAGCGCCGAAGGCGGACCGGACTTTCGCGGCGCCGTAATCCAGATCGGTGACGACCCGCCGCGTTCCGGCGACGTGGAAGTGGACTTGCGCGCAAGCGGGTGGCACGCGCACGGTCATGACCGCAATCCGGCCTTCCAAAACGTCATTTTGCGCGCCGTCTGGGATGAACCGAAACAAACGGGAAGCGTGCCCACAGTTTTGTGCCTGAAAAATTCGCTCGACGCGCCGCTCGCCGAGCTCGATTTGTGGCTCGAATCCGAATCACCACGCCCATTGCCCGAAAACCTGCGCGGCCGATGTTCCCCGGCGTTGCGTGAATTGAACGGGCCGCGGGTGACCGAACTTCTGGACGCCGCCGCCCGCGTCCGTTTTCAAGCCAAGGCCGCGCAATTTCACGCCCGCGCCCGCCACGCCGGCTGGGAACAGGCGTTGTGGGAAGGATTGTTCCGCGCACTCGGTTACAAACACAATGTCTGGCCGATGCAAAACCTCGCCGAATCGCGGCTCCGCTGGTCGCGCGCCGCCGATTCGGTGTTTGTCCTGCAGGCGCGGCTGCTGGGCACCAGCAGCCTGCTGCCGGCGGAATTGACCCGCCTTCGCACCGCCCGCCGGGGCTTCGGCGCGGCCAGCGCACGCGCACTGACCGGCGGTGATAATTACGTTCGCAGGCTTTGGGACGGCTGGTGGCGCGAACGCGAGGAATTCAGCGATTGCATTTTGCCGCGAGCCATCTGGAAATTTCACGGTATTCGGCCGGCCAATCATCCGCAACGCCGGCTAGCGTTGGCGGCGCACTGGCTGGCGTCGGGGAATTTGATCGTCCGGCTGGAAAACTGGTGTGCCGCCCGGCTGCCGGACAAGGCCCTGGTGGATTCGTTGCTTGAGATCCTTCAGGTCGAGCGCGATGAATTCTGGTCCTGGCACTGGACGTTTCGCTCCGCACGATTGAAGCGGCCGCGGCCTTTGCTGGGCGCGGCGCGAATTACGGATCTGGCGGTCAACGTCGTTTTGCCATGGCTTTGGATCCGCGCCGTTGAAGGCAAAAATGAAAAACTTCAGCATGCGATTGAACACCGTTATTTCGCGTGGTCGCCGGCCGGCGACAATTCGGTCCTGAAGCTGGCGCGGGAACGTTTGCTGGGCGGCTCACCCGCCCGCGCGCTGCCCGGCGCGGCGGCGCAGCAGGGATTGATGCAAATCGTCCGCGACTTCTGTGAACACTCAAACGCCGTATGCGAAAGCTGCCGGTTCCCGGAATTGGTGTCCGGAGCGAAGGTGGGGGTTATAGCCGCAATTTAAACTCGTGCCGCGGCGGAATCAGGTCCAAGCCGTCGGCTACGCCGGGATATTTGCCAGCGGGTTGTTGGCAACACCATCGGCCGGCGGTTCGCCGGACACGGGCCCTCCGGACTTTTGCGCAGCGGTGGCAGTCGCCGCGTGGTTGTTCAATGACGGAGGCGCGCCTTCAATCTGGTACGGGTTTTTTGCGCGTTTGTTGCGGGGCAGCGGACTGATCATCACGTTGATGCCGCGTCCAATAAGCTTCGGGTTGAAATCGGGGTGGCCGAAGGGCGCGATCTCAGCGAGAAATTTGGTAACCACCTGAAAGCCGAATTCCTGGTGCGCCATCTCACGCCCGCGGAATTTGAGCACGACTTTCACCTTCATGTCCTCGCAGAGAAAACCGATCGCATGCTGGACTTTGATGCCGAGGTCATGCGGGTCGATCCGCGGACTGAGCTGGACTTCCTTGACGATGGAGGCGTGCTGGTGCTTTTTGGATTCTTTTTCCTTCTTGGATTTTTCGTAGCGGAACTTGCCGATTTGAACAAGACGGCAGACCGGGGGCACGGCGGTGGCGGCGACTTCGACCAGGTCCACTCCATGTTCGCGCGCCCGGGCCAGCGCTTCGTTGAGGGAAATCACACCCAGTTGTGCGCCGTCCACTCCAATGACCCGGACCTCGCGGGCACGGATTTTGCCATTGACCCGGACAAACGAATCAGTCGAAGAATGACGTGAAGGAAAAGGGCGGCTCAAAACACCCTCGGCGGTTGGGTCATAACTGTAAATTTTCGCATCAAGCAAACTGGCCCGGCCAGTTCAAATCTTGCTAATAAATAAGCCATTCCCATCTTGTGTGCAAGCAAATAATTGACCGCGATTCAAAGCGAATTATCGCCGATTTTCACGATTTTAAGGGCGTTTTCATATATTTTCTTCAACGGAACCTTTGCCCGAACCGCCAGTTTTTTGCATGATTCGAATTCCGGCGCGGCATGGATCACCTTTCCGCCGAGCCGGCCAAGTTTCACGGTTGCCTGGCCGAACCGGGTTTTGACCGTGGTGAATTCGCGGCGTAATTTTCGCCGTTCGGCAAACGTGCGACGGACCCCAAAGGCGCTCGTTTCGCGCAAAATCATTTCGCTGAATTTGTCCGCTTCCGCCTCGGCGCACAAAACCGTCAGCAACACACCCGGCCGGTTTTTCTTCATCTGAACCGGCGTGTGAAAAACATCCAACGCGCCCCCGGCCAGCGCGGTCTCGACAAAATAACCCAGAATTTCCCCGGCAATATCGTCGAGATTGGTTTCCAGCACCGCAACCCGATCGGTTTCCCAGTCCAGTTTCGCGTCACTTGTCACTTGCCACTTGTCACTTTTTCCAAGCACGGCCCGAAGCGCATTCGGCCGCGTCTGGTTTTCTCGCGTGCCGATACCGAAACCCGTTTGCGTCGCAACCAATCCTTGCATCGGTCCAAAATGTTCGGCGAACTCGGCCAGCAAGGCCGCGCCGGTGGGCGTGACCAACTCATGCGGCTCCTCGCATTGCGTCACGCCAATGCCTCGTGCGCCCAGTATCGCCAGTGTCGCCGGCGCGGGAACCGGAAACCGACCGTGCGCGCAATCAATCCAACCGACACCTTCGATGACCGGCGATGCCAGTACGCGCGGGTGGCCGAGCATTTCCAGTCCAACGCACGCGCCGACAATGTCCACAATCGAATCCACCGCGCCGACTTCGTGAAAATGCACGCGGGCCGGCGGCAGGCCGTGGATTTTGCCCTCGGCGTCCGCAATCCGTTTAAAGACGGCGATGGATTTTTTCTTTGCCCACGCCGACAACCGGCTTCCAGCGATGAGTTTCTTGATTTCGGCAAAATTACGATTGTCGTTGTGGTGAGCATGGTCGTGGTGCTTGATTTCGTCTTTGCTTCGCCTCGACGAGGCAAGAGGCGAGTCATGCACAGATTCGTGCTCTCGACCTTCGACTTTCGACCCTCGGCCTTCGCTCAAAAGCACATCCAGTTTCACGCCTTCGATGCCGCGTCTTTGCGCGCGGGCAACATGCAGATGATAGCCGCCGAGTTTTAACTTTTTCAACTCGCGCTCCAGTTTGCCGGCGTCCACGCCCAAATCAATCAACGCGCCGAGAAACATGTCGCCGCTGATGCCGCTGGAGAGATCGAGATACAGGGTATTCATTTTTGCGCCAATGCGTTGATCTGGCTGGCGGCGTAACCGGCCCCGAAGCCGTTGTCAATGTTCACCACGGTCAGGCCGCTGGCGCAACTGTTCAACATCGCCAGCAGCGCCGCGATGCCGCCAAAGCTCGCGCCGTAGCCCACGCTGGTGGGCACGGCGATGACCGGACTGGCCACCAGCCCCGCCACGACACTGGGCAGCGCGCCTTCCATGCCGGCCACAACGACGAGCACGTTGGCGCGGCGAAGGCTTGCCGATGCCGCCAGCAACCGGTGCAACCCGGCCACGCCGACGTCGTAAATCCGTTCGACGCGGTTGCCCATAATTTCCGCCGTGACCGCCGCTTCCTCGGCCACCGGCAAATCGCTGGTGCCCGCGCAAATGACCCCAATCGTTCCGGGATATTTCGGCGAAGGCTTTTCCCCGAGGGTGACGCAATGGGCCAGCTGATGATGGACGGCCTGCTTGAATTTTTTGCGCAACGCGCGGGCGTGATTGCCATTGATGCGTGTGACAAGCACGCGCGGTTCGTGTTCCAAAAGTTTTGCCGCGATTTTAACCACCTGCTCCGGCGTTTTGCCGGCGCCAAATATGACTTCGGGAAAGCCTTTGCGCAGCGAGCGATGGGTGTCCACCCGCGCGAAACCGAGATCGGCCACCGGCGCGGCCTGGAACGCCTGCAGGACCCGGTCGCGGCCCACGCCGCCGGCGCGGAATTTTTCCAGCAAACGGATTGCTTCAGCGATGCTCACGCGATGACGATGCCACAGAAATGCGCTCCGGTCACGCGGGAACCTGGGCGTGATGCCGGAACAGCCGTTTCCGGTTTCTGAGCAAATACCAGACAATCAACACGTTTAAAGCCAGCAAGATGGCCAGTCCAATTTTGGGATGCGGAAACAGTTCCGGTCGGGGCAGGCCCAACGCATCAAACCGGCGATGGCGGACCAACTCAAAAATCTCAATCGGTATGAAAAAGGCCGATTCGCCGATCGCCAGCCAGATAGCCCACTTGGCGCGAAATGCCAGCCCCAGACCCAGGACGATTAGAAACGTTCCGCCGAGAAACGTGCCCCAGGCTACTGCGCGCACGTTGGCCGGTGTGATGGTGTCCAGCCAGTCGTCAATGCCCGCGAAGAAACTACGTTCCGGGTCAAGATGCACCCACCGCAGAAATTGATCGAACACATCCGACAAATCCTTGTTCGCCAGCGAAAGGACGCCCAGCGCCAGCAGCACCAGCGCGACACCTTTGGCTATCTTGATCACCACGATGAAATACAGCGTTGGCGCGGATTTTTTCCGGGTTGCCGGAGTTTTTGCGTTGCCAGTCATCAACGGATTTTGACCAGCAACCAGTTCAAAAGTTCACCGGCAGCCATGCGCTCCTGTTTGCCGTCATCGCGGTAACGGATCGTCACGGTGTCCTTCAATTCCGGCTTCTCGCCCAAAGTATCGAAATCGATTGTCACGCAAAACGGGGTGCCGGCCTCGTCCTGCCGCGCGTAGCGGCGGCCAATCGAACCACCGTCATCGTAAAATACGTTCATCCACGGACGCAGCAGATCGCGGACTTCCTGCGCTTTCCTCACCAGCTCAGGCTTGTTCTTCAGCAAGGGCAGCACGGCAACCTTGATGGGCGCGACGCGCGGGTGAAATTTCAAAATCACTCGTGTCTCGGTTTTACCCTTGTCATCGGTTTCGACCGTTTCGCTATAGGCATTGCAAATCAAAGCGAGGATTAGACGGTCCACCCCTGCAGACGGTTCAATCACGTGCGGAATATATTGGCCTTTGGCCAGACCGGCGGCGTCCTCCTTCGCATCTTTTTCCGCCTGCGCCGGCTCAACGCCCATTTTGACCAGATATTTCAATCGAGCCGCGTAATAACGCCCCGACAGTTCGGTTTTCTTTGCTTCGTCAAGTTTGCCCCAAGCGGCGCGGAGGTCCTCGTCAAACACGCCCATCGTTTTGCCGGAGAAACGCTCATGCTGGCTCAAATCGAAATCGCTGCGCGCGGCAATGCCTTCCAGTTCCTGCGTGCCGAACGGGAATTTGAAGAGGATATCCACGCAGGCTTTGGCGTAATGCGCGAGTTCCTCCGGTTTCTGCCAGTATTCCTCCAGGGTCGTGCGCGGCAGGCCGATGCCTTCGTAAAACGCGACGCGCTCCCCGACCCAATACTTGTGCCACGCTTCCCAGCCCCACGAAGAACCGTCGAGTGTCGAGTGTCGAGTATCGAGTTCGGCTCCGGTCGTCACGCGGCCTTTGATGGCCTCGACTACTTCGTCCGGCTTGATGAAAAATTCCAATTCCATCTGCTCGAACTCGCGCGAGCGGAAGGTGTAATTGCGCGGCGTGACTTCGTTGCGAAAGGCCTTGCCGACTTGCGCGATGCCGAACGGGACTTTCTGCCGGGAAGTTTCCAGGACGTTCTTGAACTGCGCGAAAATCGCCTGGGCGGTTTCGGGGCGGAGATAGGCAATGGCGGATTCGTCCTGCACCGGACCGACGTAAGTCTGGAACATGAGGTTAAAAGCGCGCGGCGCCGTCTTTTCACCGTGGCATTCGGAAACCATTTTACTCGGCTTTTGCGGGCACGGGATTTCATTCGTCTGGTCCGCCCGAAAACGGCCTTTGCAGGTTTTGCAATCGATCATCGGGTCGCTGAATGTGTCCACATGGCCGCTGGCCCTCCAAATTTGCGGCGACATGATGATGGTGGCTTCGAGGCCGACCACGTCGTCGCGCCGGCGCGTCATGATGTTCCACCAAAGATCCTTGACGTTGCGTTTGAGTTCCGCGCCCAGCGGGCCATAGTCCCAAAAACCGTTGATGCCGCCGTAAATCTCGGAGGATTGGTAAATGAACCCCCGCCGCTTGCACAGCGATACGATTTTTTCCATCAATGGATTGTCTTTGGGCTCGGCCACAGTCGCACAGTGTTTGCCATGCGCATCGTACTGTCAAGATGACGCCGCGCAGCAATGTGAATAAGCATTGAAAGAACTGTTAATAAGATTTTGCCCTTTGGCATTGTCCAATCCGCCCGTAACCGCAAAGATTTCCCGCCTTCCTGACCTTCTCTCAAAGCAATGGAACCGGCACTTAAGGGGCGTCAAAGAGCTCGGACGCGCCTTTCTCACTGTAATGGGGCCGATTTTTAACCACAGACGAAAAAATGCCGGGCGCTAGAAGCGTGGGTTTCACGCGTGGCGCGTAAAAATTTCACGCCTGGAGCAAAAGAGGGATTTTGCTCGCTGTTATTCATTGGGATTTTTTCAGAAAAAAATTTGGCACTGGTGGTGCTAAAGAATCTTTCAAATTCCAATTGACAGTCAGCATGCATCCCCTAAAATTTGCCGATTGTCACCTGAACAAAAACAAAATTGTCGTTAACCTATGAAAAGCATCTTCAAACCCAACAAGGCCTTCACGCTCATCGAATTGCTCGTCGTGATCGCCATTATTGCCATTCTGGCGGCCATGTTACTGCCGGCGCTTGCCGCAGCCAAACGCAAGGCACAACGCATCAATTGCGTGAATAACCTGCATCAGATCAACCTCGCCTTCAAAACCTGGGAAGGCGACAACAATGACCGCTTCCCCATGGCGATCAGCACGGTCAA
>Ga0265338_10009088_pt1 | contig 11947 bp, 8 predicted proteins | sample 42126metaG_FD_193579 | JGI IMG/M metagenome (GOLD analysis project Ga0265338, IMG submission 193579) | Rhizosphere microbial communities from Carex aquatilis grown in University of Washington, Seatle, WA, United States - 4-21-26 metaG | ecosystem: Host-associated > Plants > Roots > Rhizosphere >... | reverse complement strand
GATGAACCCATCGCGCATGGGCCTCTTCAGGATGTTGTTCAGCAGATAACGGATCAGCTCCATGTCGGCTACCTCTTCTCCAGGGTCGTCAGGATGGACAGGCGCCCTCCCCGGATGGCTGGGAAAAGGGGCGCCAGCACGGCGACGGCCAGAAATATGCTGCCCACGATCACAATCCTGCCCGCGTGGAATGAGGGCCGGAAACCATCGCCTACGATGTAGGCAAAGAATGTGAGGCTGTTCCTGACACCCGTTGCGTGAAAGAAAGCGATCACGCCGGCGCTCAGGAGGAATCCGAGAAGCGCCCCGGCCGCGATGATCAGGAAACCCTCCAGCGCGAACTGGAACGCGATGTCCGAACGGGGGAAACCGAGAGCCCGCATCGTGCCGATCTCGCTGTAGCGCTCGATGATGGAGAAGGTTGTGAGCTTCACCACGAGGAGTATGCAAATGGCCAGGAGGATTGCCTCCACGGTTTTCATCATCACGTCGAAGCCCAGCACGATCTCGGCGAATATCGGGGCATACTCGCGCCATGAGACCACCTTGAGCCGGGGATGGCTTTGATGGAGCCAATCGGCGATGCGGGGAAGGACTTCATTTGCCGTTCGGGCGTCGCGGAGGAAGCCGACGACCTCAGACGCAAGCGGCTCCGTGTAACCAACCATGTCGCGGAAACCGGCCAGATCAAAGTACATCCCCGAAAGTCCGAATACGTCCTTCGGCATTGTCCTGTAGTCGATGCCCCCTTTCACCGTGACGTAGCGATCCACGAACTCGCCGTGCCGGTTGGGCAACAGGAACACGTAGCGGCTCCCGACGTCCACGATCTTGTCGCGCTGGTAGTCGTACCAGGAGGCGGCGCACGCATTGGTCTCTCCGGCCTGCAGGGGAAATCCTTTCGCGTAGTACAGGTCGGTAAACTCGCGGTTGAATGCCGTCATGTCCATCGCAACCGCCTGGAAACCCTTCTCCAAGTCGTGTGCCCCGAAAAAGACACCGCTGAACACGATCCTCTCCTGGGCGCCGCTCACCTCGGGCAGGCCGGCAAGGTGCTGCGTGACCGATGCAATTTCGCCGGGCGTGAGCATCTCTTCCGGCTCGTAGTGGTAGTAGCCGAACGTGTTCTTCGTCTCGATGTCCTTCTCGAGAATCCGGAAATGCCCGGAAAAGGAGCGGCCAAACATGTCCGACTGCTTGCGGGAGATGTCCTCGCTGATGTTCTCGAAAAGGAACGTGAGAAAGGACCCGAAAAGGGCGATGAGGAGGAGGATACGGGTCCGCCAGCCGTGACGCCGGAGGTTCTTGATGCAGAGCAGGAAGCGTTCCATCACGCTGCCTCGACCTGTCCGTCGTGCAGGCGGATAATGCGCGCGGCGCGGCGCATGACCCCCGGATCATGGGAGGAGAAGATGAATGTCGTGCCGCGGCTCCTGTTGATGCTCTCCATGAGCTGGAGAACCTCATCCCCCGTTCCTGAATCGAGGTTGGCTGTCGGCTCGTCTGCCAGAACGATCATCGGGTGTGTCACCAGGGCGCGCGCAATGGCCACCCTCTGGCGCTGGCCGCCGGAAAGCTCGAAAGGCTTGTGACGCAGGTGATCGGCCAGCCCCACTGCGCTCACCAGCTCCATGACGCGGTCGTGTTTCTCTTCCTTGGACAGTTCGCGATGGAGGATGAGCGGCAGGCGGATATTCTCATAGACGTCCAGCACCGGCAGGAGATTGAAGGACTGGAAGATGAATCCCAGTGTCCTGTTGCGATAGCGGGTGCGAAGGGTCTCCGACAAAGCCTGAATGTCTTCGCCTGCCACCTGGATTGTCCCGCCCGAAGGCGAGTCTATGAGGCCGATCATGTTGAGCAGGGTCGTCTTGCCGCTTCCCGACGGACCTGCTACGCACGCAAAGGACCCGCTTTTGATCTCCAGGTCGATGCTTTTCAGCGCCCGGACAACGGTCTTGCCCAGGTGGTAGTCCTTGCAAAGCTTGTTGATGGTGATTCCATTCATACTAACCTTCCTCAGCTAGAGTTAATTTAAATCAAAAAGTATAATAATTAATAATATATGTCAATATATTTTAATAAGTTAATCATATATTAATTTTTTAAATAAATATCAACATATTGTAGCTCACAAGTCCTGAAACACAAGGCAGGAGCCTGGCAGATACCATGCAGACATAGAATTTCGGGAGCTGAAAGGGAGACTGGTTCAGGCTCTTGGCTGCGGGGTAATGCTGATCACATGCGCGGCCGACTCTCGGAGCGGCTCGCTCAGTCGGATGTGGATGTCCTTGCCTTCCTCGAACCAGGTCACATAGCTGAGCGAGCCGAGGATCCTGACTCCGGCATAGGGAAGGAAACGGAGGCCGGGGAGCACGATTGTCCGGCCTGCCGGCGTGCCAAGGAGAATAGCGTAGACCGTCATTCCTTTGCGCGTATAGCGGATCTCTATTCCGTCTTCGGTAACGCTGTCCGCATCACCCCAGGGACGAGTGCCGAATATCGCCTCACCGTTCACTTTGAGCCAATTGCCCAGTCCCTTCAGCCGTGCAAGCTGCGGGTCGGAGAGGGAGCCGTCCGCCCGTGGCCCGACGCCGAGGAGGAGATTGCCGCCGCGGGCAACCACGTCCACCAGCAGCCGCACAAGCGCGGGGACAGAGAGCATATTCTCTTCGTTCTCCTCGGTCGTGCAGCCGAAGGAATAGCCCAGGCCGCGCACGCACTCCCACTTTCCAGCGCCCTCACTCGGATTAGCCGCGTACTCGAGGGTGCGGACATCCGCGTGAGCGCCGGCGGGCACAGCCATGCGCCGCGTCGGCTGACTGCGGGGACGGGGAGAAAACAACCCTGCAACCGCCTTCACGGCCCGGTGAGGAAAACTGCGCGATTCCCCCGAGTCCGCCTGGCCGAACCTGTCATTGACCACTCCGTCGGGGACGGCTTCATAGTAAAGGGACAGGAGCTTCCGAAGATCTTCGCCTCGAGGGCTGCCGATGTCGTTCCAGAGGAAGGAGGGTTCGTACCGGGCAATCAGCTCGCGCCAATGGGCATCCACATACGCTGCATATCCGCGCGCCCGAGGCGTTGCCGAAGCCAGATCTTCCAGGTTCCGGATGGGTGTTCCACCGAATGTCCAGTCCAGGCCGCCCGAGTAGTACACGCCAAGGCGCAACCCACTCTCGCGCGCGGCGGAAGCCGTCTCACCAATGATGTCACGAGAGAGCTGCCAGCCCCGCTTGCGCGGATTGCGCCTGCGCGCGGGCCACATCAGGAATCCATCATGGTGCTTGGCGGTAAGCACCACGTAGCGCGCGCGGCTCGACAGGATCGGCTCGATCCACTGTGAGGGATCCCAGTCTTTCACGCCCTGACGGAATGTCCCGGCAAATGCGTCATACCGCGTAAGGCGCCCCCACGCGGCCCTGTGATGGTGCTGGGTGGGGCTGCCGGAAATGAGCATGCTGTTGGCATACCACTCGGCATAGGGGTTGTTGGCGAACCAGTACTCCCAGCCGTGTTCATCGATCACACGCGGAAGCTCACCCGTGGGAGGCGCCCATGCCGGAACCGCATACGGCCCCCAGTGGATCATGATCCCCAGCTTGGCGTCATCGTACCAGTCCGGCAGCGGACGAGCGGCGAATTTTTCAAGGCTCACGAGATCATTGCCCCGCGGACTATGGGCGATCGGCCAAATACTTGTAGAACGCGTAGCGCTCCTTGGCGTCCCTGCGCGCCACCTCCAGGAGCTCCGCCGCCCTTTCAGGCCCGGACTGCTTGAGAGCCCTGAACCTGATCTCGTTGTACATGTACTCCCCGATGTCCGCTGTGGGTTCCTTGGAATCGAGGATCAGCGGATTCTTTCCTTCCGCCTTCAGCTTCGGGTTGTAGCGGAACAGGGGCCAGGCGCCGGACTCCACTGCCAGCTTCTGCTGGCTGATGCCCTTCCGTAGATCGAAACCGTGGTTGATGCAATGACTATAGGCGATGATGAGCGCCGGGCCGTCGTATTCATCCGCCTCGGAGAATGCCCGTATGGTCTGGAGCCTGTTCGCACCGAAGGCGATGCGCGCCACATAGACGGTGCCATAAGCCATGGCCATCATTCCGAGGTCCTTCTGGCCCAGGGGCTTGCCGCCCGCCGCAAACTTGGCGATGGCTCCCACCGGTGTCGCCTTGGACATCTGGCCGCCCGTGTTGGAGTACACCTCGGTGTCCAGCACCAGGATGTTCACCTTGCGCCCGGATGCAATCACGTGGTCCAGGCCGCCGTAGCCGATGTCGTACGCCCAGCCGTCTCCGCCGATGACCCACACGGACTTCTTCACCAGGTAATCTGCCGCGGCCAAGAGACGCTTTTCCTCCGCCGTTGCCGCCCCGCCCAGTGCTTTCTTGAGGTCGGCCACCCTTCCCCTCTGGGCTTCGATTCCTTCCTGCGTGGATTGATCTGCGGTCCGGAGCTGGCTCAGCAGCTCCTTCGGCGCGGCGGACTTGCCGCCGGCCATGAGAGAGTCGAGCATCTCGTTGGCGAACTCGAACATCTTGTCCGCCGTCAGGCGCATTCCGAATCCGAACTCAGCCGCGTCTTCGAACAGCGAGTTGGACCAGGCCGGTCCCCTGCCGTCTGCCCGCGCGGTATAAGGGGTCGTCGGAAGATTACCGCCGTAGATCGACGAGCATCCCGTGGCGTTGGCAATGACCGCCCTGTCCCCGTAGAGCTGGCTCATGAGCTTCACATAGGGAGTCTCGCCGCAGCCGGCGCACGCCCCGGAGAACTCGAACAGGGGCATGAGGAGCTGCGAACCCTTGATCGAGTTCCGCTTGATCAGCTTCGGGTCGACCTCGGGAAGGGAAAGGAAGAAGTCGAAGTTCGCCGCCTCCTGGTCTTTCAGGGGAAGCTGGGGCGCCATGTTGATGGCCTTCCTGTCCGTCTTCTCGCCGTTCACTTTCTGGTGGGCGGGGCAGGCGCTGACGCAGATGCCGCAGCCCGTGCAGTCCAGAGAGGAGACCTGGATCGTGAACTTCTTTCCCTCGAACTCCTTGCCCTTGGCGTCGATGGACTTGAATGTGGAGGGCGCCTTTGAGAGGAGCGCCGGATCGTAGACCTTCATCCGGATGACCGCGTGCGGGCACACCAGCGAGCACTCGCCGCACTGGATGCACGTCTCCGAATCCCAGACAGGGATCTCTTCCGCGATATTCCTCTTCTCCCATTTCGTCGTGCCCGTGGGCCAGGTGCCATCAACCGGAAGCCTGGAGACCGGGAGACTCTCCCCGCGGCCGGAAATGATGGCCGCCGTCACCTCACGCACGAATGCGGGCGCCTGAGCGGGGACCGGCGGCATCATGTGCAGCGTGCCTTCAGCCTTGGCGGGATACGTGACCTGCTCGATGCGCGTCCGGGCGGCTTCCACCGCTTTCATGTTCATGGCAACGACGTCTTTGCCCTTGTTGCCGTACGTGTCTTCGATGGCGGTTCGTATCAGTTCAAGTGCTTTTTCCTCGGGCACGACACCGGAGATCAGGAAGAACGCGGTCTGCATGGTGACGTTGATTCTTCCGCGCAGCCCGACCTCGTCCGCGATCCGGGTGCCGTCTATCACGTAGAACCGCAGCTTCTTGTCGATGATCTGCTTCTGGACTTCAACGGGGATCTTTTCCCATACCTCGTCCTTGCCGTACGGAGAGTTCAGCAGGAACACCGCGCCGTCGTCCGCCTGGGAGAGCATGTCGTACTTGGGAAGGAAGCTGAACTTGTGGCACGCAAGAAAGCTCGCCTTGGAGATCAGGTAGGTGCTCTTGATCGGCTTCTTCCCGAAGCGCAGGTGCGAAATGGTGATGGAGCCGGACTTCTTGGAGTCCAGCACGAAGTAGCCCTGGACAAAGTTGTCCGTGGCCTTTCCGATGATCTTGATCGAGTTCTTGTTCGCCCCGATTGTGCCGTCAGCGCCCAGGCCGTAGAACATAGCGCGGTGCACGCCGGCGGGCTCGCTGGAGAAAGCAGGATCGAAGGGAAGACTGCTGTGCGTCACGTCGTCGTTGATGCCGACAGTGAAGTGGTTTTTCGGAGATTTCTCCTTGAGATTGTCGAACACCGATTTGGCCATTGCGCCGGTGAACTCGTACGAGCCAAGGCCGTACCGCCCGCCCACGATGATCGGCGTGTCCTTCAACTTCAACGTTCCGGCGGACATTGCCTCTCCGATGGCGGTGCGCACGTCCTCGTAGAGGGGCTCACCGAGAGCGCCCGGCTCCTTTGTCCGGTCAAGGACCGCGATTGCCTTCACCGTCCTGGGCAGCGCCTGGACAAAGTGCTCGAGGCTGAAGGGGCGGAAGAGCCTGACCTTCAGCACGCCGACCTTCTCCCCTTTTGCGATAAGGTACTCGGCCGCCTCTTCGGCGGTCTCCGCGCCGTTGCCCATGAGGATGACGACGCGCTCGGCATCCGGAGCGCCCACGTAGTCGAAAAGCTTGTACGGGCGGCCGGTGATCTTGGCCAGCTTGTCCATGGCCTTCTGCACGATGCCGGGCACTGCCTGGTAGTACTTGTTCACCGCCTCGCGTCCGGCGAAGTACACGTCGGGATTCTGTGATGTGCCGCGGATCATGGGATGCTCGGGATTCAAGGCGCGCGCGCGGTGCCCGGCCACGAGCTCGTCGGTCACCATTGCCCGCATGTCCTCGAAGGTGAGCTCCTCGATCTTCTGCACCTCCATGTAGGAACGGAAACCGTCGAAGAAATGGAGGAAGGGGACCCGCGATTCGAGCGTTGCCGCCTGCGCAATCAGGGCGCAGTCCATGATCTCCTGCGCGTTGTTGGCGCAGAGCATTGCCCACCCGGTGGCGCGGCAGGCCATGACGTCTTCATGGTCACCGAAGATGGAAAGGGCGTGTGTGGCGATGGCGCGCGCCGCGATGTGGAACACGGTGGACGTGAGCTCGCCGGCGATCTTGTACATGTTGGGGATCATGGGAGCAGTCCCTGGGAGGCGGTAAAGGTCGTCGTGAGCGCGCCGGTGGTGAGAGCCCCGTGCACGGCGCCCGCAGCGCCTGCCTCGGACTGCATCTCCACGACTGAAGGCACAGTGCCCCAGATGTTCTTTTTACCCTCGGCGGACAGCTCGTCCGCTACTTCTCCCATCGTGGATGAGGGAGTAATCGGGTAGATCGCGATCACCTCGTTGGTTGCGTGCGCGACTGTCCCGGCGGCGGTATTCCCGTCGATGGTGATCATTTTCCTGGGCATATGCGAAATCCTTCTTTCCTGAAATGAAATGGGGGACTTGTTCCCTCAGACTCTATCGCAAAATGAAGATTGTGACAACGGCAGGCTGGACGGAAAGCTCATGTCTGCACCCCCAGGAGCTGGAGGAGCGTCTTCCATCGGGAAAAGTCCGGCACAACGATGTCAGCCCCGGCTCGTATGAGACGGGTGCGCTTGCTCCAGTTCCATCCTGCCCGGCGCACCTCGTCGCTTGCCACGCCGACGGCAAACCCGCCCCGCTTTTTCGTTTCCCGTATCTCGACCGGGCCGTCCCCGAATGTGACAAGACGCCCCGCCCGTGACGGACCCAGCTCCGCGAGGATTCCCTCCAGCACTATTCTCTTTGCGTCGGCTTTCAGGTCTCCCACGGAACCGTGTATCCGTCCTTCGAAAAGCCCCGCATAGCCCAGCGCCTTTGCATCCGCTCTCACGAAGGACTCGTCGGCGCCGCTCGCAAGGAAAAGCTTCACGCCCGCGGCGTGAAGGGCCTTCAGCATTGCAAGGGCGCCTTGAAGCACGAAACCCTCCGCGCCGAGTTCGCCTCGCTCGAGCTTCGCGATTCTATGGGACACGAGGGCGCTGAGCTCCCTGCTGTAGAGCGATTTGTATTCCTGCGCGCTTTTCACCTCGGCATCCGGCACCAGCCCGAACTCGTGCGCAAGCTCCACCAAGCCCTGCATCTGTGACAGCGTCTGTAACCCGGTCGTCGTGTCGATGTACTGCCGCACCCTTTCCTGCACCCGGCGGCGCAGTCTCTCGTTGTCCCGGTCCAGCGAATCACCGAGGATGGCCTTCACCATCATGGATCCCATGGTGGTGTCCCATCCCTCGCGGAGAACGGAAAGGGTGCCGTCGTTGTCGAACAGGGCGTGGGTCAGGGGACCGGCAGGCGCCCCGGAGACTATCTCAATTCCACTGTCGTCATGGTAGCGGGCGCTCCCGGAGTCCTCGGCGAGCTCGGGTCTGTGGATATAGTCGGGATCTGCTCCAATGGCGATGATTTCCCGCGGCGTGGAGGCGCCCGTGGCAAATAGCTTCTGAACCGACACTCCTGCCGCAAAGTTGCCGAGCTCTGCCGCTTCAAGGATGCCGGCGCCGGCAGCCAGGCCTGCGGCGATTCCCGCAGTTGCGCTGTCTCCCGCACCAACCGCATCGGTGCTGCCAGGGATGTGAAGGCCGGGCACCTCGTGCGTCCCCTGGGCGTCCTGCACCAGGATGCCGCGCGCGCCGCGGGTGAGAAAAACCGGAATATTCCATCTTCCGAACAGGGTTTGCGCGGCGCGCACGGCTGCAGTCAGCGGAACCGGCTCCGCCGTGTCCCAGCGCTCCCCGCAGAGCCTGAGCGCCTCACGGTCGTTGAGTTTCCGAATCGCGCCCGGGTAACTGTCGCTGAAGCACCTGCTGTCGCAGAGAAAAGGGACAGGCCCGCGGGTAATGACCGCGGCAAGCCCCTTCCTGAGCTCCTCGGTGTGGATGCCGTTCATGAGCTGCTGGTTGATGATGATAAGGTCAAGGGACGCGCGCGCGCTGCTCAGCGCCTCCAGCAGATCCTGCGCCGTGTCCGCGTGGAGGGTGTTGGCGTTTCCCAGGTCGATCCTGTTTTGTTCCTTCTCCGCCTCGATGGGTTTCACGTATACCGGCGTGTCCCAGCCGTGTTCCTGCACGAGAATCCCGCGTGTATCCACACCCGACGCGTCCAGGATGCGCAGCATCTCCCGGCCGAACAGGTCGCTCCCGGCTATCCCGAATGCCGTGACCTGCGTGACGCCCATGGAGAGGAGATTGTTCGCCACATTGCCCGCGCCCCCCGCGGCGTAACGCTGGAGCCGGACCGCACGGGTGGGCAGCCCGGTCTCCACGGAGATCTCCGAAAGCGAAGGATCCAGCATCCAGTAGGCATCCACGCAGAAGTCTCCTATCACGCCTATGCGCGCGGACCGGATCTGTTCGAGAAGTTTTTCCAGGCGCTCTCTGGTCATGGGGCCGCAGTGTAAGCACGCTGCGGATGGGCATCAAGGCCCGCGCTGCAACCCGATGCGGGAGCTCTTTGTCCGGACTTGCAATTGATCTTATTCTGTGACCTTATTCGCTTACCAGACATGAAATACAGGGAAATAGTCGAGCGCACGCGCGCCGTTGCCGCGCGCCCGGTCCGCGAGCTGGACCCGGGGAAACGCGCCGCGCTTCTGGACGAGTTCACTCGCAGGACAGGCGGATCGGCGCGGCTTTTCGAAAAGGCCGGGAAGGTGATGCCTCGGGGGAGCGGCCATGCGTGGACGCCCCATGTCCCCTACCCTCTGTTCATGGACCACGGCAAGGGAAGCAGGGTCTGGGACGTGGACGGCAATGAGTACCTGGACTATGTCCTTGCAGGCGGGCCCCTGATTCTTGGCCACAACCACGAAGGCCTGCGGCGGAGCATGCTCGACCTTATTTCCAAGCGGACGTACTTCCATGGATTTCACGACGAAATGGAGCTCAAGGCTGCGGAGAAGATCATCCATCACTTTCCCGGTATACAGCGCGTGCGGTTCACCGGCTCCGGCACGGAGGCCAACGCGGCGGCAGCCAGGATCGCGCGGTCCTTCACCGGGAAAAAGAAGATCGCCAAGTACCTTGCCGGCTATCATGGGTGGGCCGACCAGTTCATGACGGACATGGAGGTCCCCGGAAGCGGACGCTTCATTTCCCAGGGGGTGCCGGGTGAGATCCTGGACCTGACCGTGCTCGTGCCGCCGAATGACCTCGACGCGCTGGACAGGGCGCTTGCCGGGCAGGAATCCGAGGGGGGGGTGGCCGCCGTATTCTGTGAGCCGGTGGGTGGCGAATCAGGCCTTGTGCCATTTGCGGATGACTTCCACGCCGCTGCCATGGAGATCGCCCACCGGCATGGAGCGCTCTACGTTTTCGACGAGGTGGTCACGGGTCTCCGCATGGGTCTTGGCGGAGCACAGGGAGTGCTCGGCGTGAAGCCGGACCTGACGACGCTGGGAAAGGCGCTCATGGGAGGCTGGCCGTCCTGCGGCGCGGTCTGCGGCAGCGCGGAGGTAATGGAGACAGCCTGCACGGCAGTCATCCCTGACGGGCGGCCTTTTGCGTATATCGCGGGGTCCCTGACGGGAAACACCCTCTCTGCCGCGGCCGCGTACTACACATTCGTGGAGCTGGAAAAGCCCGGCGTCATGGAGCGAATGTTCGTCGTGGCCACCGATTACGTGGACAAGCTGAACGCGCTCTTCGCAGCCCGTGGCTGCGGCTTCTTTGCGTATAATTTCGGCGGCATCATCCGCATCGAGATGACGGCACCGCATGGAGTTCCCCTCACGGGCCCCGAGGCGATGCCGGAAATCATTCATCGCCGGGGGATACTGGATGAGTACTCCGCACTGCTGCATGCACGGGGAGTGCTCTCGCTCAATGGAAGGGACATGGTGTCCTGCAGTCATGCCACGAAAGACAATGACAAGGCCGTGCAGGCATTCTCCACCCTGATCGATTCGCTCGAGTAGGAGGGTCCGCATGGAAGGCAGGAAGGCAGCCAGAGGCACGGCGCTCATCACCGGCGCCTCCCGCGGCATCGGAGCGGCAATTGCGCAGGCCCTCGCCGCGGAAGGATGGGATGTAGTTGCCGTCTGCCGGGACCCTGACAGGATCTCCCGTGCGCAAAGGTCGGACGGCGTGCGCTACCTCGGACTCGACCTTTCAAAAAAGCAGGGCGTCGACTCCCTTGTACAGACAGTGAAGACCGTGGACCTGCTGGTCAACAACATCGGGGCCAGCCCCATCGGCCCGGCTGAGGAGGCCCCGATCGAGAAGGTGCGGGAGCTGTTCGAGCTGAACTTCTTTGCGGCGGTCCGGCTCACGCAGGCGTACCTGCCGGCCATGCGGAAGCGCGGACAAGGCGCGGTCATATTTATCGGCTCCATGAGAAGCGAGGCGCCGACGCCCTTTTCTTCACTCTACTCGGCCAGCAAGGCCGCCCTGCGCTCCTTCTCCGAATGTCTTCGCATGGAGGTGAGAGAATACGGCATCACCGTGTCCATAGTCGCCCCTTTCTATATCCGCACCACCCTGCCACAGGAAAGGCAGCTCGCCGCCAGATCACCCTACGCCGCTGCCATGCGCAGGGTGAAAGAGAGCCGTGACCGCATGATCGCCGCGGCGGCGGAACCGCAGGCGGTTGCAAAGACGGTCCTGAAGATTCTTTCCGCGCGCAGGCCGCGCGCCTTCTATACCGCGGGCAGGGCCGCGGGACTGCAGGCGTTCCTGGCGCGGCATCTTCCCCGGCGGATCGTGGAAGCGAACATGGCGCGCAGGTTCAGGCTCCACGGTCCGAAAGAAGAGCACACTCTGTGAGAAGGCAGAGCCTCTGGTTCGAAGGCGCCGCGCGCATCTCCGTGCGGGAAGAAACGCTGAACGCGCCGGGCAGCGGCGAGATCCTCCTGGAGTCGGTCGTGAGCGCCATTTCACCCGGAACAGAGATGCTCTTCTATCACGGGCAGATCGAGGAAGGCGCCTCCGTGGACAGCGCGATGCAGGGCTACCAGCGCGAGCTTTCCTACCCGCTGCGCTACGGCTATTCCAGCGTCGGAAGGATCGTGAAGATCGGTGCGGGTGTGGACCCCGGGCTCGTCGGGCGGCTTGCATTCGCGTTCATGCCGCACGCGTCGGCCTCCTGCG
>Ga0265338_10009086_pt1 | contig 11951 bp, 20 predicted proteins | sample 42126metaG_FD_193579 | JGI IMG/M metagenome (GOLD analysis project Ga0265338, IMG submission 193579) | Rhizosphere microbial communities from Carex aquatilis grown in University of Washington, Seatle, WA, United States - 4-21-26 metaG | ecosystem: Host-associated > Plants > Roots > Rhizosphere... | reverse complement strand
TTGAAATGCTCGATGAGATGAATAAGAACATCGAGAATCTTCCAATATATGCTTTAAGCGCTCCTGTTTCGAATTACGACTTATCAGCCCTAATAATACTTCTACATGCCATTTTCAAGTCAGAAAATTAAGTGATAAGCAAGTCTATTTTCACTTGTACAATATCTGGTTCTCCGTCGAAATTTTCTAAGACTTCTTTTATGCACGACCTGATCACGGGATCAGAATCGTTCACTTCATATCTTTCATAGACAGGAAATTTCTTTCTCAATGTTTTCTCACTGTCTTTTACAACGATCGTAATTTCTGAAAACATTTGGATTCCTTGGCTGCATTTATATCTTTTATATCTAAAACATATGCTGCTCCAGCGCGATTAAAAGGGAGCAATTTTTTTCTTATGATATGATAGAGTTTTTGCCTATCTATATTAAGAATGTATGCAGCTTTTCCAACTGAAATCCTTCCTAACTTTTCGTCGAAAACTTTTACACCATCTATCTCAGAAAATTCTCTGCTATATTTAGATTTGATGTACTCATCCCAGTGAGTTTTTGTTATAATCCATCGACCCTTTATCTTTTCAGCCTTTAGCCTATTGTTTTTTATGCAAGTAGATACGGATTGTCTAGTAACACCATATGTTTTGCATAAAACTGATATGCTCATTTCTTCTTTTTTTTCATCATTTTCATGCCGCATTTTTCGACCTTTTTATCCTGAACTTTATCTTGCTTTAGCAAAACTTTGATGTCTTTTTCTGCTTTAGATTTTTTGTTTTCCTTAACGTCTTTTTCTACTTTTTTTATCAATTTATCCATTATTTTGTCCTCTTTGATTTTCCAGCTTTATTTAAAGCTATTGCCACAGCTTGTTTTTGTGGTTTTCCTGCATTCATTTCTGTCTTTATATTCTCAGACACTACTTTCTTGTTCGAACCCTTCTTCAACGGCATCTTCTGTCTCCTCTATTGCATGGTCTTTGTCGCATTTGTCGCAGTAATACCAATCGCCATATATTTCAAAATACAATATTTGATTATCACATATTATACATTTCATAATGCCGTCGCTGGTACGCTTAAATCTGTTGTTACATCTGGTTCGGCTGATTGTGTTTCATCAACTACATCGTCGGCATATCCTTGCGTGTGCACCATATTTATGGAATATGTACATGAAGTAAACGCCAAAGCACATGCAATGAAAAGAGATAAAATAACTAAAATAGCTAAAATTTCTTTCATACAAACGGACTCCTAGGAGTTGTGTATTTTTCGTAAAATTCTTTAAGAGCCATCCAAAGTGCTTTTATGATGCTCATATTTCCTCAATTTTAACTTCGACCGCGTACTGATTCACCATACCTTTTCTTTGATCATATTTCCAAGTAATTTCTTTACTATCGTCTGATCTTCCAGCTCTGAAATCTTCAAATATATTCTCAGAAATAGCATCAGCTATATATTTCATCGCAATTCTTAAGTTGTCATGCTCGTCTAATTTTCTAGGTGCTATTCTTGTCAAAGTAATATCTACGGGAAGTTTTACTGATAATTTGTTTTCTCTAAATGCAACTTTTACCAATATCTTTTGTATCTTATGTCTCTTGGATTTCTTGATCCAATGCTCTCCGGCTTTATTTGCTTCGCTAACGGTTTTAACAGGTATTTGAAAAATCGTAATTTTTGTCATAGAAATTTCTTGAATAAAATGGTTGATGTGAGGAATATGCAATCGCATATTGTTTTCTAATATTAGGGGTTAGGTGTCAAATCTAACCTCTTTTTTTTATATTAAAATTTGATTTTGATAAATCTTTAAGTGTAGTAAATTCTAGAAAACTAGGAGAATTTAGTGGGATTTCAACCAGGACAAAACTTATACACACAGGGTTTTGGATCATATCCAGAGAGTGTTGAAGTACCTTTTATAGCTAATCGAGCTCCAACTCCACAAGATTATTTATATCCTATAGGTAAAAGATGGGTATATCAGGGCCAACTAGATACACCAGGAGTTGGTGAGTATATTCTTGTATCTTTTAATAATAATTCCGGTGTTCTCACAGCTAATTGGCAGGATCTTCAAGATTCAAATGACATAGAATTTATAACAGATCTTGGTACTGCTACATCTATAAACGGTCAATTTTCTATAACTGGAATTAATGCAGTAAATCCGAATATCGGACAACCACTCTATGTATATGCTACAAATACAAATCAAATGTATTTGAAGGCTCAAATTAGCGGAAGCATTGCTTCTGCTGATGCGACAAAATGTGGTATTTGTGCATTTAATTCATCTCAATTTAACGTAACAACACCAACAGGTTTTGTATCTCTTCTAACTGCTTTTACTCAAATTAATGTTTTACCTTTCACTACTCCTGGAGCAAATACATATACGCCAACAACAGGAGCAAAATATTGTTTAGTAGAAGTTATAGGTGCTGGTGGTGGCGGAGGTGGCGCATCGATATCTTCTATTACTCCTGACACACAAACTTGCGGAGGGGGAGGAGGATCTGGTGCTTATGCTAGAGGCTTTTTTATTCCTTCTTCACAAACAGTTACTATTGGAGCTGGAGGAACTGCGGGTTCTTCTGCAGGGGGAAATGGCGGTACTGGAGGAACTTCTTCTTTTGGTGCATTAATTTCTTGTACTGGAGGAACTGGTGGTGTTGGTTTAGCTACAACTTCATTTGCCAATTCCCAAGCTGGTGGAATAGGGGGAAGTGCTTCAGGAGCTGGAATAGTATTTAGTTCAAATGGAAATGCAGGAGGAATTGCTTTTTCCTTGAATACATCTGTTCCTAATGTATTTATTAATGTGTCAGGTTATGGAGCTAATTCTCAATATGGAAATGGCGGAGCTCCATTACAAGCCACTACTGTAATTGCAACAGCTGGTAATAATGGAACAAATGGAGCTGGTGCATCTGGTGGAATAAGTAATGCAGGTGGTGGTGTAGCCGGCGGAGTCGGTGGAAATGGTATTGTTATTATAACAGAATTTTTATCAGTTTAGGAGAAATTATATGATTCAGCCAGGCGCAAGTGTATATACTCAAGGTTTTGGTTCAAGACCTGAAAATGTTGAAGTTCCTCATTATGATGTAAGAGCTCCAACTGCAACAGATACGCGTTATCCCTTAGGAAAGATTTGGGTATGGGAAGGAGTTGCTTCATATCAACTTATTAATATTACTTCTTCTCCTACAGGAACTTCTTCAGTTTGGGCTCCATTAGCTTCTATTTCTTCTACGGTAACTGGCACAACTGCTGGAACGATCAATAATAGATCAGGTATTGTGACTATTACAACACCATCTATTGCAGCAGGGGCAACTTTTACATTCACTATCACGAATAGCAATGTTACATCTGCATCAACGCAAATTCTATATTCACTTTCTGGTGGTACGACTGGTTCTGCTTTAACAATAAAATCAGTGACAAATTCAGCTAATACATCTGTTGTTGTATTGGAAAACGGGACTGGAGCTACAACAAACGTTGCTTCTCTCCAATTAACATTTCTTGTATTAAACTAGAGGTTATATGGCTCAACAGGTAGTAAGAGTAGATATATTAAGAACTTTGGCTTTTGGTAGTATTTCGGGAACTTACGCTCCTGTTGGATCATCATTTACTCATAATATGAGATTGATCAGATTTCAAAACACCACTGATGTAGGTATAACAGTAAGTTTTGATTCAGTAACAGATAATTTATACCTTCCCTCAGGAACTTTTCTGCTTTTTGACGTAACTACAAATAGATTAGAAAATTTAACAACATTTTGCTTTGCAAATGGAACCCAAGTTTATGTAAAAGGGTCTCCAACTTCAGGAGCATTTTATGTTGAATGCCTATATGGACAAGGAGACTAAATGAGTCAGTCAGGAAGTTTAAATTCAGGCGGTGGTGGTGGTATAATCCAAACAATTTTGGGAGATACCGGATCGATAACAGGGGCAACAGTTACTATTTACGCAGATAATGCTGCAAATAATTCTGGTGCTACTGTTGAGTTTGTTAATGCAGGTACTGTTTCTACTTTAGATGTCACTGACACTAATCAAAATACTCTTATTGGTCATCTTGCGGGTAACCTTGGTATAGTTTCTTCATTTAATACTGCACTAGGTTCATCTGCTTTAGCTGTTGAATCAACTGGCCAGCAGAACACGGCATTAGGTGCAAGAGCTCTTGTTTCTCACGTTGGTGGTGACAATAACGTTGCTGTCGGTTTCGAATCGATGGAAACTGCTAATGGTTCCTTTTACAACTGTGCAATGGGTACACTTAGTCTTTATCAGCTTGTAAATGGACAATACAACAATGTGTTTGGTTACATTTCAGGAGGTAATTACACAGGTACTGAAAGTAATAACGTTTGCATAAGCGCTCAGGGTGTTGTAGGTGATCAAAACACACTTAGAATTGGTGATAATACAGCAGGTGGATTTGGTGGTCTTAACTCTGCTTACATTCAGGGTATTTATTCAAACAATCAACCATTATCAGGAACTGTAGAAGTTGTTACGATAGACAATACTACAGGTCAGCTAGGCGTTACCGCTTCAGCAGCAGGTTCAGTTACATTTACAGCAGATACAGGAACTCCTTTTTCTACAAGCTCAGTTACTATATACGCAAATAACGCTGCTAATAATTGTGGTTCCTCTGTCGAATTTAATGCTTCTACCCCTGACATTACATTAAATGTAACAGATGCAAATGCAAGCACGTATATTGGTCAAGGTGCTGGTAATTTAGCAGCCACTGCTATTCAAAACGTAGCTGTTGGTCAAGGTGCTATGGGATCTATCTCTACAGGTAGAACAAACGTTGCGATTGGTGGAACTTCTACTATGGCAGCATTAGGAACAGGTACATTTAATATTGCAATCGGAGGAGCTGCTTTACAACAAAGCGCTGCTGATAACAATAACGTTGCTATTGGTACTAATGCAATGACAGGCCTCAATGGAGGAAGTTCTAACGTAGCCATCGGCGATGCTGCAATGGGAGGAAATAATGGTGCATGGTCTCAATTAGTTGCTGTTGGAGCTAATGCTCTTGCAAGTATAACTGGAGAGCAACGTGCTACCGCTATAGGATGGGGAGCTTTATCATCAACTCAAAGCAATGGTGATAATACCGCTTTAGGATTTCAAGCTCTTCTTTCTTTAAATGGAGGAGATCAAAACACTGCTGTTGGATCTAATGCTCTTGCTTCTTCAGTATCTGATAACAATAACGCAGCTTTCGGATGGAATTCTCTTCTTGCATGTGCGGGCGGTTCGCAAAACACGGCTATTGGTACACAAACACAACAGGGTCAAATTAACGGAACTGGAAACACTGCTCTTGGTTTTGAATCTTTATTTACTGCTACAAGTGGTGATTATAATACCGCGTTGGGTACTGGTGCTCTTTATTCTGTAGCAACAGGAAGTTATAACGCTGGCGTTGGTTATTTTGCAGGAATCAATTATAACGCTGCTGAATCTAATAACATCATGATTAACAATCCTGGTGTTGTAGCTGAAAGCAATGTTCTTCGAGTTGGTGCAGGAACTGGAACAGGGCAACAACAGCTTTCTACTGCATATATTTCGGGTATCAATGGAAACACCGTAGCAAATACTCAACTTGTTACTATTAACTCAGCTACTGATCAGCTTGGAACTACATCACTTGGTCCTGTCGTATTTAATTGGTCAGATCAAGCAGTTTCTTTTAATGCAGCTGTAGGAAATGGGTATTTCATCACCGCTGCTTTAACAGCAACTTTACCTGGTTCTCCATCAGAAGGAGACACAATTTCATTCATTGCAGATACTGCTGGTTCATTTGTAATACAAGCAAATACTGGGCAATCTATTAGATTTGGAGCTGCAATTTCATCTGTGGCAGGAACGGCAACTGATTCATCGATTGGAGATTCAGTAACATTGGTATTTAGATCTGCTACAAGCACATGGATAAGTTTGACAGGGCCACAGGGGACTTGGTCATTAGCATAACAAATTGAAGGAGAAGTGTCATGGTTGCTTCAAATAGTATAAATGTTAGTTCAGCAGGGGTCGTTGGATTTGACGGAACAGCTTTTGTAGAGACTGCATTAACAAATCACAACGTTCTTTTGGGGGGCGCTACTTCTAGTGCTATCCAACAAGTGGCTCCATCGGCTACAGCTGGTGTTCCTGTTGTTTCAGCAGGTGCGGCAGCAAATCCAGTTTTCGGAACAGCTGTTGTTGCTGGGGGTGGTACTGGTTTAGCTACTTTGACAGCATATGAACTAATGGCAGCTGGTACTACATCTACTGGTAACATGCAACAAATCGGTATTGGTACTGCTGGACAAGTATTAAAATCTAATGGCGCTGGTGCTCTGCCATCTTTTCAAACAAATTCAATTGTTAAATTACCTTGGACGGATGAAGCAGTTACTTTTTCAGCCGTAGCAGAAAATGGTTACTTCGTAACAGCCGCCTCTACAGCCAATCTTCCTGCAAGTGCTGCTCAAGGAGATACAATTGAGTTCGTGAACGCTGGTGCTGGTGCGGCAGGTATTGTTGTAACTGCAAATGGTACAGATCTTATTCAAATTGGATCAGCCGTTTCCGCGGCTGGGGGCACTGCAACTAGCAACGTGTCGGGGGATTCTTTAACGTTGGTGTATCAAGTTGCCTCCAATACCTGGTGGGCAACAAGTGTGATTGGAACTTGGCCAGTAGTATAATAATATGAGGGGGTTAAAACCCCCTTTGAATCAATAAATAATGAGGAATCATGACAGAAGCTAACGCAATAAATGCTAGCACGATTGGTATAGTCGGAAATACTGGAACTGGATTTACCGGAAGTGCAGTCACGCAACATGATGTTTTAATCGGTGGGGCCACATCTTCTACTATATCAAGTGTTGGACCCGGAAGTGCTGGTCAAGTTCTTCAATCGGGAGGGGGTGCGGCTAATCCATCTTATAGTACTGCCACATATCCTTCTACTGCCGGTACTGCTGGAAATTTTTTGGTTAGCGATGGTACAAATTTTGTTTCAAAGTTTACAAATCTTTCTATAGCTTATGGTCAATTAAATACAGCTCAAATTATAGCCTTAACAAGTGGTACGAGTTTGAATATTATTCCTGCGCCAGCGGCAGGATCACAGATATTTGTTCAAAGCGGAGCAATGGCTTTTAATTATGTAAGTGGTTCAGCTCTAACGGGTGGGTCAACAATAAAAGCTTATTTTGGTACAAGTGGATCAGCTGGTGGGACAGCCAGTAATATAACTATAGGCAGTGCAACTGCTACAGGTACTGCAGCATTTTATACGACTGGAAATGCAACAAATCCACCAACTACATCAATTAGTCAAGGCGTAGGACTTTCTGTAAGTGGTGCATCTTATGCTAATGGAGGTAGTTCAGTTGTAACAGTGGATTATTGTTTTTACTATTTCGTATTACCTATCTAACATATCTAGAATTGAGCACTTAGAGTCGTTGATTGCTAAATAGACGGAAATAAGGCGGAGAAATTCCGCCTATTTAAACATGATAGCTCTTACGAGCAATATTTGAGTTCAAGAATTCCATTTGCTCGACTAAGCATTTAACTTCTGACTGAAGCTTTGTGATTTTAGCATACTGCCCTTTACGTAGGGCGTTATACTTCTCTTCAAGAGCTTCCAACTTCCTTAGTAATTTTTCTTCTGTAGGTTCTTCAAATAATAATAATTGAGCCATAATACCTTTTAATCTTTTACGCTACCATGTTCGTCAACTGTATATTTACTGCTACCAGTCGTAGTATGTACACAAGCATTTGATGAAACAAAACCGCAAACACAAAACAATAATATCATCTTAAACATTTTAATCCTACATATTTCTAAAGTTAATATTCTCGATCATATCTTTTTTTCGTTCAATCTTTATCTCAACTGCACAGGGAGTGAATAACCATCTAAAAAATCTTCTCATTTATTTACCATGCTTTTTGTCAATTTTATCTAAATGCGGGATACACTTTTCGATTGTTTTCATGTAGTGATGTATTTCTTTTATGTCTCCTTTGATCTCATTTATAGCGCTATGGCTAGTGAAAAGATAAATGAAGCTCATGATACAAGACGAGGAAACTCCGCCAATAGCGGCCCAGATGACTTTCATTAGATTCATGGACACCTCCAGTTGTTTTGATTAAACATGTACACAAAATTTTTGTCAATCTATTCAGATGTTGGAGGTTTTGGCAAAGGAATCCAATGAGTAATTGAATTTTCGTTTATATAAAACCCCAATGCGTTTTCTGATTCCCATCTACCATTATATCCTGGGAAATAAACATCAGTTCTAATATTTTTTCCGTCATATACATAGCCAACTCTCTCACCTACACCTAATCTTGGAAGTCTATCTTTAACACTAATCCATTCACACATTTTCTACCTGCAATTTCCAATATTCAATTGATGGTTTTCGATATACGTCTAAGTCTACGCCTTGAAGGCTTGGGATTCGAGAATACTCGACATTTCCTTTTCTGGGAACCTTCGACAGTTTGATACCCGCTCCCTGACTTGATTGCGATCCAGCTAAAGCAATGAGCTCGTTTCGGAGTTCTAATTCTATCGACTCGGATTCTTTTAGGCTTTGGTGGGCCTTTTGATATCTCTCTGCTAATTCTATCCATTTCGGATCTGACCTCTGGAGATAATCCCGTGTAGTCATCGTAGGCGGCGTAAATTGTATTAAGCATTGGTAAAACTCCCTTTCTCGTTCTATCATTTCTTTTATGAAGTCATCGTCCCTTTCCACTTTGATGACGATTCCATCTTGCCCATTAAACGCAACGTAAAGTCCATAGGCGACGTTTGCGCAATGCATTTGATGAAACATTTGGCAACGGTAATAATCAGCAATACGACCCTGCTGCGCCTCTTTGTAGGATTTTTCACCGCATTTTATTTCAACGATGAAAGTTTCACACGGTGACAATCCATCGAGCGATGCCATCATGAAATCTTTTGTTATCACAATAGGACTGCATTCAATTTGATTTTCTTTTTGTAACCATTCACGCGCTATTGGTTCTAGCTCATTTCCTCTGGCCATAATAGCCGTTTGAACTTGAGGAGGGTCTAAGTCCATCTTCTTTCTCCATAAAGAATATGGAGATTCCCATGGGCTTAGTTGCATAACTACTGCAGAATCAGTTCCAGTTACAAAGCTCTTGCGAGCATCCAACCATTCTTGACTACCCTGAATTAGATTCATTTTGTTTCATCCTGATTTCTCTGAAAGCCTGTGATCTGCTCAATACCATCTTCAAGTCTTTATCCAAAAGTTGGTCTACACTTAAGATTTTGTAGTGATTAACGATTTTGTCCTCATACTCCTCACCACAATCTTTTAGCACTTGCTTAAGTTGAGTGATAAGTTCATCTCGATTTTCCAAAATAACCGTAGGATGTAAAGTCTTGTTTTCTTCATTGTTAATTGTTTTTACCACTTCGCACTCGGAAATTGTTAATTTATATTCATCTACCTTTGCAATTTCTTTGAGTTCGTCTTCTACGTAGCCGGCTCCCATGCTTAGATCTGGGAATAGTTGGCGGAATAGCATAGACATGCAACGATTATATAACATTATACCAGGGTATTTTTTCCAGGTGGGACCATTCCATAGTCCAGCAATTTCTGCATCTTTTTTTGAAAAAGTACAAGTCCAAGTATCGCCATTATCGGCTATCTTACCATGAATAATAATGCATTCATCAGTTGATTTTGGATCTTTCATATATGAATGACCCCTTCTTCTTATCAAAGCAGCCATCATTTCGGTACTCATGCCGACTTTTCCATTAATGCAATGGAATCCGCCGTTAAGTGCTTCGAATGGATGTATGCCAAGAGCTTTCGATCTAGCTATGATTGCATGGATACCGGCTTCTCCCAAAGTTTGATAATGTTTCGTTGCTAAAAGCTTCTTGCAAGTGTCTTGTATTTTGTCTAATTCAGCTAATTGCTTGCTGAAATCGTCTTGTATCACTAGTTCATTGCTCATAATTATCCCTAATGTAAGTGTTTTCTTTCAGTTCTTTAAATTCGTGTGAAAATCCATCAAGATCTTCCAAAACAGACAATTTATCAAGATCGTCTATCTCTAAATATTCAATGATTTCCTGCGCCTGTGTTATATCTTCTGCGTTAGCATAGACGATTAGCTTTGCTAGTTTATCCAAGAAATCTTCTTCTTTCAGTTGATATTTTATCTTAAGCAAAACATTTGACTTGGTTAGCATCATTTCTTTGTGCATATATTCCAGCTCTGCTTCGGCATCTTCAGTGTATTTGTCCATTAGCCCACCCATTCTTGAATATTCGTTAGATTATCTCGCATGCGTAGCACTTCCCACGACATTTGCTCAAATTCTTGTTGTAATTTATAGCAGAACTCTTCTTCTTGTCTAGCTGCATTGTCTAGTCTGTCGCATAGCGCTTTTGCTGTATCGATTAATTCTTGTAAATCTGTTTTCATAAAAGTCTCTCTGTTGTTTAGTTTTTATCTCACCTGCTCAATCCGCTAGTTTTGGTGGACTAGTCACCGGAGAGCTTGGCTTTGATACTCATCATTATTACATATGTTATCTTTTTTCTGCAAGCTTTTTTCTGCATTATTTTCATGCTTGCTTAAAAATAATCTTTCGTGTAACATAACGCACATAAATATAGGGGATTATATGACACTTAAAGAATATTTGAAAAAACACAAACTTACACTTGATCAATTTGTTATGAAGAGCGGGCTTAGCTATTCATATTGCACAAAGATTTATGCAGGAAATTACGTAGGAAAAGGAGCGGCGTACATGATAGAAAGCATGACCAACGGTGAGATTAAAGCCAAAGATATTTTTAAACCCGCTAAGAAAGAGACATTTGAGGAAGATTGCGTTATTTGATGGATAGAAATCTTAATGATCTGTTAATAATAGACATTCTTTGAAAAAGGAAGGGCCGCAGTAGGTAGCTGCGGACTCCTTACACAAAATCTTTTGACTTTGTGTTTTAATAACACTCCCAACCATGGAGATACTTCTATGATAAATAAGCATGCATTAAAATGCAAGTCTTTCCTCTATTATCTTATTTTTAGGGGGATATGATCATGCTCTGTAGAATTCAGAAAGATAAAGAGCACCCATATGTGATGCTAAATAAAACTTTTCTTGATGATCAAAATTTATCTCTTTCCGCTAAAGGTTTACTTGCTTATTGCATGACAAAACCAGATGATTGGCATTTTATGATTTCTCATTTAGAAACTGTATTGAAAGAGGGGAAGTTTGCAATAAGCTCAGCATTTCATGAATTGGAAGAATTTGGATATTGTATAAAGTTTCAATCAAATGAAAGCGGAAAATTTGGAAAAGTTGAAAGAATCCTATTTGAAACTCCTCAGACAAAACAAGAATTAAAAAAATTATTACCGCAAACCAGTTTCCCGCTACCGGGAAATTCGGTACCGGGAAACCAGCCACTACTAAATAATAATATACAAAATAAAGAACAACATGTTGTTGTTGTAGCGCGCGAGGAAGCGCGTTGCTCAATTTCCAAAGAGAACACTCCTAAAGATTCGGATCTTACAAAAGACGACTTATATGCGATGGCTCTTCGAATGAAAAAATATTGGACACCAGACGAAATAGAGGAGGCTTGGACTGCGTTTAAGAAATGCAAGATGCCGATTACATCCCCAATCGATTACATTGAGGGAATCATAAATAAAAAGAGAATTTTATTAGTCGCTAAAAAAGAAAATACGAGACAAAAAAAGGAAAAAATATGCACTCAAAATCAAACCAATACCTCGAAAATCTCATCAGAGAAAGACAAACAACCCTTATCGGAGCCCGTTA
>Ga0265338_10009085_pt1 | contig 11951 bp, 17 predicted proteins | sample 42126metaG_FD_193579 | JGI IMG/M metagenome (GOLD analysis project Ga0265338, IMG submission 193579) | Rhizosphere microbial communities from Carex aquatilis grown in University of Washington, Seatle, WA, United States - 4-21-26 metaG | ecosystem: Host-associated > Plants > Roots > Rhizosphere... | reverse complement strand
GCCGAGCTGGTCGTAGGCGTAACGGGTGGTGTTGCCCAGCCCGTCGCTGACCGAGGTGACCAGGCCGTCGCCATCGTAAGCTGGCCACGCCTGCAGGCCGCTACCATTGCTAGCGTGGACAATCAGGCGTTTGCCACGGCCGACCAGGCGGCTGACAGCGCCATCGGCATGCTGGCTGACGGTGAGCGGCTGAGCAGGCTGTGGCGGCATGTCTTCGTCCAGGTGCTCGACGACTACACCAGCGTCCTGGGCCACGCCGGCGTCCAGGCCGCCGCCCGGATCTGGTCCGGCGCTCCCCGCCGCACCGGGGACAACCGGGTCGACGCGGCGTTCGCGGCGATGGCTGAGTACCTCGCCCGGCGTGACGGCTGGGCAGTCCCGGCCTGGGCGCAGCTGCCCGAGCGCGAGGCATGGCCCTGGTGGTTCGTGACCGATCTTCGGGGACTGCACCCGCGTGCCCTGGTAGAGTCGCCGTCATCGTTCCGCCGCCGCGGTGTCTTTATCACCGACGGGGCGCTGAGCAGGGCATGAAACCCGGCCTCGGGCGGGACGACATCCGCGAGCTCCTCGATGACCTATCCCAGGAACTGGCAGCCCGCGGGGCGCGAGCCGAGCTGTTCCTCGTCGGCGGCGCTGCCCTCGCGGTCGCCTACGACGCGGCCAGGGCAACGCGGGACCTGGACGCGGTCTTCATTCCCGCCGAGGTTGTCCGGCAGGCCGCTGCAGCCGTCGCGGACCGCGAAGGGCTGGCAGAAGACTGGCTGAACGACGCGGTAAAAGGATTCCTGCCCGGCCCGGACCCGGACGCGCAGCGCTTCTACTCGAGCGACTCGCTGATCGTTGACGTCGCGTCACCCCGGTACCTGCTCGCAATGAAGCTGTTCGCGGCCCGCGCCGAGATCGACGCCGACGACATAATCCTGCTTTACCGGCAGCTCGGATTCACCACGGTCGACGAAGGACTTGACCTAGTCGAGCAGGCGTACCCCGGGCGACCCATCCCGCCGAAAGTCAGGTTTCTCCTCACCGAAATCGTCGAGTCCATCACATAGGAGACTGCCAATCCCACCATGGCGACCTAGCTAGCGCTTCCCTCGTACCTGCCTCAACGGTCTCCCCGTGTCAACCCGCTACCCTGAGCCACGAACGTCCTCCTGCTGTCTTGGGTTCTGAAGCCCGTCATCACACCAGGAGGACGTTCCCCGAGCAACCCAGCGAAGCCAACAGGCACTTACTACGCGGACAGCCTGAACAGGTCGTGGAGCAACGGCACGGCGACGACCCAGTACGGCTATGACGCGAACGGGAACCTGACCGGCAGCGGTACCAAGAGCTACGCCTACGACGCCCGCGATGAGATGTCCGGCGACGGGACTGGCACGTACTCGTATACCGCCCGACCGCCAGCGACCCCGACAGGCCCGGCTCCGGCGACGACGTCCCCCCGACGTTCGACGAGGCTGCTGACGTCAGGTTCCCCGCCGCGTCGTACCCGAACGACCGCGTCGCCGTGGGCGCGTCCGCCCCGGACCCCGACTGGCCGGTCTTCTCCGTTGTTGTACGTGCTGGCAACCGTCACCCCGCCCGGCTCAGTCAGCGTCACCGGCTGCGGGTCAGCGTCGTAGGCGGTACGGCCCAGCACCCGGCGTCACCAGCTGCGGCCGGGACACGCGGTAAGCGTTCCTTGCCGTCAGCTAGCTGACTCCCAGAACTTGGCCCCCTTCTGGTCTCGATATCTCTCAAGAAACCGAGCCAGGTCCTGCGCTGCCGGATACCAGTCCTGGCGGCCATCGAGCGGAAGGGCGACAAGAACTCTCCGGTCGCCGATCTCGGACGGCGAGAGGACAAGAAGTTCCAGGTCACCCAGGAACTCTCCAACTACCACGTCCTCAGCGCGGTAGTCGTCAGCGCGCAATACGCGCTGCTCAGCCGTGCGCTCGGCGCTCGCGGCCGACGAAAGCAGGACCAGACCCCACTGGCCGTACTCAACGTCCTCGAATAGGCGTGACTCTCGGCTCACCGACCACGCCCCGGCCAGCTCAGCTGGCAGCCCATCAGGCCACGCCGAGCGGATCTCCTCATCGGTAGCCGACGCGCCCATGGTGAACCAAGCCTGAAGAAGAACCCAGAAACTGCGCCATCAGAAGGAGCCTTCAAGAAGATGAGCCGCTCGTTGCAGAAGGTTGGAAACTACCCCACCCTGCATTCGCGCACAAGGCAGGCACTGCGGGTATGCCGTCTGCGGTTCACCGTTCAACGGTGCAGTGGGAGGCTGGTGATCCAGGACCCACGCGCCCGGCCCCATCCCAGAATAAGTCGATCCGCAAGAATGACAGCCATTCGCCTCTCCACTACTTAAGAATCGGCGTCAGCTGCGGGAACGAAGATGGCTATATCAGATAGCGCATCTTCTGCGCGCCCAGCGGTTCGAGGATCCCTCAACAACCGCTTCAGGGCAGGGATAACCAGACCCACGGTAATTTCGCCATGAATCCTTGCCACATGTCCCAAGGCCGTTGCGGCGACAGCGCGCACATTAGGATCACCACTTCCCATCAAGGCCAGCGCAACTTCCTCAACCCAATGCCCATCCGGGTCATTCAAGGCCAATCGGATAATAGCATCGCCCACGATTTCAGGGTGGCCTGATGCAACCGCATCTAGAGCCTCCTTTCGCCCAATAGGCTCCGGATTCTCATACCTCATGCTTTCCGCCTCACAGTTTACCCGAGAATCTTGCCACGCCGATTAGCCAGTCCAGCCCGCACCAGCGCATTCTGCATCTGCTGCGTAAGTTCACTCCAGGATCTTACATGTCCATGGTAAACATTCGAGTCCGGTACGTCTCATCGAACACTGCAAACTCCCCGTTACTAGTATCTACTCCGACTCTGCGCGCTGCATTTGGCCCGATAGGGACAGAGTTGTCGAGGGTTCCCTGAGGGTCAGTAGGTTCAGGCGCAGCGTTTCCGCGCTGAGTTGCGCCGTGCTTGGGGTTACCCTCCCACTGGAGATCTGACGGATCACAGCCGTCGGTGTTATGCACCAAGATTGGAACGTCGCCAGCTAGCGTGAAGCGCGCGTGATAGCCACTTGGTTGTTCCGGGAGTACGTAGAAGTCGTGGTCGTTGTTGCCGGGGACGGTCAGGTCCCACATCCAACCGTCGCGCTGCTTCGGGATGATGCCCGCGACCACGGGCCGTGATAAGCGGCCAGCGCAGCCCGGCCCCGTCAAGGTCGACAGCTGACCCAGGTAATCGGCTCCGAACGCATATTCAGACCCGGCCTGGATCATCGCTACCCCCGCGAAAGACGTAGGCCACGAGGCCGAGGTCCCCGCGAAGCCTCACTGCGGACACTCCGACGAGCCCGCCCCCGACCATTCCCGTCCCAGGCATAGACCGAGGGGCTGCGGCCCGACGCCATCGACTGGGACGCCGCCATCACCACTGCACGCCGACGAACTGCCCTGCTTAGGCGGAGAACGGCGCATCCTCCAGCTAGCGGCCAGCCTCGCCGCCGGCACGCCCGTCGACCTCCGCGACACCGTCACCGGACTCGATAACCTCAATACCAGTTTACCGCTCATCGCAATCCGGTGCGCATCCGGAAAACGACCAGACGATAGCGGTTCGCGATAGCCGCCTCACCAGGTCGGAAACGGCTCACTGTCAAGAAAATTTTAGGTGTGAGGCCCTAGCAGCGCCTCAACACCGAGCCGCCAGTCATCATTGTCCAAACCAGAAGCCAGCAGCACGTCACGCCAGTCACTCTTGGTTGAAGTGATCACCCTGCCGAGATTATCGAAGTTACGCTTAGCCAAAATAATTATTGAGGACGCTATTCTTTCCGAGAACTCGCCCCCCCTTTCGGAGACTTCCCCCTCCAGCGAGGCCAACTCATTCTCAAGTATTCTGGATTCACTGGGGGAGAAATTATTCTCTATGTACGATTTTGCTCGCTGCGATACTTCCACCGAGACTCCTCAGGAATGTTCTTGTTGACAGTGTTGACTCGTAGCACCTACCGGCGCAGCTATCCAGGTATCATATACTGCCCGTCGCCTGTGAACGTATAGCCTCCTTTCAGCAACTGGTTGAGTTCGAGGGCGTACTGGCTCTGTCCGCCCGGTTCGGCACCCGCAAGCGTTGCGTCATTTATCTCGGAGCCGAGGTAGACCGCCTGCCTTTTTTGGATTATGCCTTCGATCCATTTTACGTTCCGTGGCCCGCTGTAATCGGGGAGGCTGAATACTTCGTGGCCTTCCCATGAGCTTGCCTCAAGCGCATCTGGACGCTTTCCAATGACCGCGATTGTGTCTTTGCTTGACTGTGATGGCAGGAAGGTGTAAGTCTCATTGTGGACCAGGACACCGGACGTGCCTGCAATGACGTAGAAGTCGTGGTCGTTGTTGCCGGGGACGGTGAGGTCCCACATCCAGCCGTCGTGCTGCTTCGGGGTGGTGCCCGCGACCACGGTCACAGTGGCGCCGTTAGATGCCCTAAGACGCTCATTCTTCGATAGTTTGTTCGCAGTAATCCATTTGTCCAGATAAGCAGGAGTGCTCGTGGATGCAGCTGGTGGCGTAGGCGCGTCCGCAGTCGCCAAGTGCGACGCGGCGGCGTTCGAAGTGGCCGAGGAACTCTTCCCATTCGGCGTCGCTGGGTGAGCGGTATTCCTCGCTGGGGCGGAGCTGGCGGCGGCGGGCGATGAAGGCGCGGTGTCCGTTGATGGCTTCTTGGGGGTAGACGGCCTTGTAGCCGATCGTGGTGTCGATGTTCTTGTGGCCGCAGATGACCTGGGCGATGTGGGGCGGCAGGCCGCTCATGAAACTGGTAGAGAGATTTATAGCAACCACGCTGAATGGGTCTGCGTGACGACCGACCGCTGCGGGCATCTGCCCTCGTCGCTGCGTTTTGACGCTGCAGCTGCTGCAACAAGCTGTCGCTGAACGCAACAAAATCAGACGCAACATCGATACTCCTAATGCAACCCGTGTTCACGCACCCACCCTGACCTGCGAATCCGTGAGAGCGTGTGCCTGCACCCCTGCGGTGAGCTCGATCTGCATCCCCTACGGGATCGTGATCACGCCTTCCGGGGAATGTTGCATCAGATGCAATTCTGCCCATTTTGGCGTCGGTCACGAAGATCCTGCGGAAATCGTGCGGGGAGAACATGAGCGGGTCGCCGTCAGCCCCGGTGAGACCGGTGGCGGCGAGCGCGTTGATGAGCAGCTTGCGGACCGCGCTGGGGGTGAATGCCCGGTTCTCGCTGCCGATGGACCGCTGGAACAGCAGCGGCATCGCGGGGTTCCAGACACGTTCCCGGACATCGTAGGAGACGGTCAGCGGGACATCGCCGCCGGGACCCCGGAGCCTGCTGATGATCGCCGACAAGACGTCTGCCAGCTCGGGGCTGACCAGGAGCAGTCTCTCCGTATCGGTCTTGCTCGGGGCGATCTGCAGCAACGGGACGAGCTCGCCGGTCGCGGGCAGCCGGTATTCCGTGATGCCGTGGTGGGTGAGTTCGAGGAGTTCCTCGCAGCGGATGCCTGTGAGTCTCAGGACCTCGATCACGGCGAAGGCCCAGAATGCTTCTTCCTCCTCGTAGGACAGGTTGCGGCGCTTGCCGGTGGCGGTGTCCTCGGCCCACACGTGCCGCCCGTTGGCCTTGGGCGCGACGGCCCGGCGCAGTGTCCCGCCGGTGCCCTCGATGATCTCGCCGGGCCGTGTCGCGACGGCGGCCTGGAGGTGGCGGGCGGTCGCGTTCTTGCGGTCGGCGGCGGTGCGGGCGAGGACGGGCAGCACGGGCAGCCGCTCGCGGGTCCGCTGGTCCATCCGGGCCTTGCGCCGCCGGCGTTCCTTGGCCCAGTTGATCTCGGCGTCGCTGACCGGGCTCGGGACTGCCCACTGCGCCCAGCGCCCGGGCTCCTCCATGGCCCACTGGGCGATGTCGAGGTAGAGCGCCCGGACGCGGATCAGCTCGTCCTTGGCGTTGATTCGCGTGCGGGTGACGACGGTCTGCCGTCCGTCGGGGCCGGTGACGCCGCGCTTGATGGTCAGCAGGCCTTCCTTCCAGGCGCGGGCGACCTCCGGCGGCAGCTCGAGTGTGGCGATGCCCGGGGACAGGGCCTCGATCCTGGCCCAGAACAGGCCGGCCAGGGACCGTGAGACCGAGTCCAGGCTGGCGTAGTCCAGCGCGGGCTGGCGTTCCTTCAGGTAGTCCACGAGCAGGTCGCGGACCGGCTTGCACTGCAGCCGGTAGCGGTCGACGAGTTCCTCGACGGTCAGCTGTCCCTGGGCCTGGCCGAACGCGCGGATGGTGGCCGGGGCGTCGGCGGGGAAGATGCCGAGGGCTCGCAGCCGCAGGTAGAAGTCGACTTTCCTTTGGCCGCCGCGGGCGTGGACCCGCCGCTGGGTATCGACTAGTTCCACGCAGTCCCCGACGGTGATATCGACGACGAGGCCGCCCTTGCAGGCCATCAGCGTCGCGACCCTGGTGGCGGCGTAGCGGGCGTCGCCCGTGGAGGATGCCGGCCCGGCCTCGGCCAGTTCGCGCAGTCTGGCGAACCCGGCCGGGTCGCGGGTCTCGGCCATGACGACGGCCAGGTACCGGTGGGTCCTGGTCAGCATCCACGCCAGTCCCGGCCGGATCACGTCTGCGCAGATGAGCATCAGCAGCCCGGACGACAGGTCGTTATCGTCGGAAGAGGCTCTCAGCCCGTTGTCCTGCAGCCACCGGAGCGGCAGCTGGACCCAGGAGCTGCCCGGGCGGTCCTCGGCCTGCGATGCTTCCCACCGCTGCTGCCAAGTGTCTCCTGGGGAGGAGGACAGCCAGTGCAGCAGCTTGGCCGTCCCGCGCCGCCGTCCGGCCTGGGTCGCCTTCATCTCCGCCAGGAACGGCGGCAAGGCCAGCCTCCGCAGCACCTCGTCCTCGCCCTGGGTCGTGGCCGGCCACCGTTCCTGGACTGGCCTGGGCGGGAACTGCCTGCGCAGCTGGCTGTTGCGCGGTTGCACCGGAACCACGGCGCCCGCAGCTGCCTGATTGCTGCGGATCGTGTGCTTCACGATGGCCGTCATGACGGCCGCCAGAACAGCACTGACAGCGACTTCGGGTCATAGCCCGGCGCTGGCTGAGGCGGCGGGGCCTTCTCCACCCGGGACTGGCGGGCGTGGTGGGCGAGGACGCCCTCGATCACCTCGTCCCGGGTGGGCGTCAGGTAAATTTCCGTCGTGGACAAATGGGCATGGCCCATCACCCATTGCACGTCGGTCAGGCTGAGCTCTCTGTCGCGTGACATCCTGGACGCCGCAGAATGCCGGAGGTCATGCAGGGTCCAGTCCGCTCCGAGCGAGGCGTTGACCCGCTCGAACATCCGGTGCGCCCCGTGATAGGTCAGCGGCCGGTAGGGACGCCGCAGCGTCCACCAGGCCGGCTGCTGCCGGCCCCGCGGCACTCCCATTTTCAATAGTTCCTGCTGGTAGAGCCGGTGCCATACGAACGCGTCCGCCGATGCGGGGAGCTCCTGCACCGCCCGGGTGCCCTTGCGGACCACGCTGATCAGCTGCTCGCCGGGCCTGAAGTCACACTGCCGCATGCCCAGCAGCTCCGCAGCCCTGGCCCCGGTGGAGATCCAGAACGCGACCAGTGCCCGGTCCCGGTCCGACGGCAACGACGCGAACAGCTTGTCGAACCAGCCGTCGGGGATCGCCCGCGGGATCCGCCTGGGCACCGTCGGCCGGTAGCGCCCGCTCCGCTCGGGGCGCCACTCGTCCATCGGGTTGTGATGCGCGTTCGGTCGGCCGCGACGGCGGCGGGAGGCATCCAGCGGGAACGGGTTCAGCACCGGGCCGGTCCCGCAGTCGCGGTGGAAATCGTAGAACCGCCGCAGCACCGTCTCGCTGTGCGCCACGGTGGACGGCGCATACCCGTCGCCGGACGTCGGCTTGCCGGTCACGAGGTTCGGCGCTCCCGCTGCCCGTGAGGACAGGCGGGCCGCCCGCGGCCGGGACGTCTGCAGCCGCTGCTTAGCCGTCAACTGGATCCAGCAGCTGAAATCCCTCGCCTCGGCCCGCGACGCCCGGTCCCACGCGACATCGACGGCGTCTAGGAACCGCCACCATCTCAGCAGGTCGACCGAGTACGACCGCAGCGTCGCTTCCGACCTCCCCGAGGCCAGCAGGTCCCGCAGGAAAACCGACACCGGCTCCACGATCTCGCCGCCAGGCCCGACTACCTGGTAGGGCTCATGGGCATCGCCGGTGGTCACGAGACGGCCCGCCCGCAGCACCACGAGCCGGGACAGATCGCGTTCCTGTTCATCATCCGATTCGATCACGCGGACAAGTTAGCGCCAGTGACCGAAACATCGCTGTGAACTGCTAAAACATCGCAGTCAGTTCAGTTAACGGGGCGTGCTCGTGGATGCAGCTGGTGGAGTAGGCGCGTCCGCAGTCGCCGAGTGCGACGCGGCGGCGCTGGAGAAGCGGAAAGTGTCCGTCGGGACCTGCGCCCGCGCGTTCGCCTCGCCCTGTCAGCATGAGCACGCTTGTGTCAGGTGCTCACTCCTCAGGCCAGACCCCGCCCAGCGCGACCGCCTGGAGGAGATCCGGGCCAACCTGCACGACCGGATCGCCGAGGCCGAGCGCGAGGGCTGGCCCGGCGAGGTCGAGGGACTGAAGGTCAGCCTCGCCGGGACCGAGGACAAGCTCGCCCAGATCGACACGGCCCTGCGCCGCCGCGAGCAGGCCGTCCACCTTGGCATGCCCGCGTTCCCCGACATCGCCGGCCGCTCCGTCCCCGGCCCGGAAGGACAGCAATGACCACGCCGGACCCTCGACGGCTCGGTGACGCGCTGCGCGCCGGCGCCTGCGGCATCCATCCCGACGAGGCCGACACCGGCCTGCTGGTCGACTGCGGGAGCTGGCTGCACCGCGACGACTTCACCAGCCGATTCATCACCACCGGCACGAGCATCAGTGACGGCGTCACCCTGCTCGCCAGCATCGACTGGGAAGCCGCCGTCACCGCCCTCAACGCCGGCGAGCTTCCGTCCAGCGGCGGCGAGCGGCGCATGCTCCTCCTGGCCGCCAGCATCGCAGGCGGAATCCCGGTCAGCCTCCACGACGCCATCCCCGGCATCGACCAGCACAACACCCGGCTCCTGGTCACGGCGATTCGCAGCGCGTCCGGAAGCCGGCAAGGCCATCAGCACTAGCCGAAACCGCGAGCCGGGTCCGGCGGCGACTACCCAGGACGCCGTTCGCGCGCCACGCGTGCAGGCATCCCGTCTGCTGCCTCTTACTACCGCCGGTTCGGTCGCAATGACCTCGGGCGCCCCGGAGCGCCCGGGGTCGGGATCATGCGATCCTCGCATGATCCCGACCCCGGGTCACCACATTTTCCAGCCGCAGGACCGACGAAATTGGGTTCAGAGAAGACCAGCGCAACCCCAGCCTCATGTCAAGGCCAACACCCCACAACCGGCCAGAAAACAGACAAACAGTAGCGAAACGGTTAGGTCAGAGAAGCAGGAGTGCTCGTGGATGCAGCTGGTGGCGTAGGCGCGCCCGCAGTCGCCGAGTGCGACGCGCCGACGCTCGAAGTGGCCGAGGAACTCTTCCCATTCGGTGTCGCGGCAGACCGTCTCGCAGTGCGCCACCGTCGACGGCGCGAACCTCCCCGGCGACGGCCGCCTCCCCGGCGCCGTCCTGGCCGCGGCCGGGTGTCCCCCGGGCTTGCCGGCGAGCTGGAGGTACCGGCAGAAGTCCCGGGCCTCGACCCTCGTCGCCTGGTCCCACGGGACATCCACGGCCCACACAAACCGGAACCAGCGCAGCAGCGCCAGCGCATACGACCGTTGCGTCGTCGCCGGCCGCCCGGTCGCCTGCAGGTCCCGCAGGAACTCCGACACCGGCACGACACGCCCGCCGCCCGGGCCGCCCAGGTAGTACGGCTCCCACAGATCCCCGGTCTCGACAAGCGCCCCCGCTGCGGGAACCACCAGCGATCCGAGATCCCGGGCCGGGTCTGTCTCTTCTCTCATCACGGGACCGACCGTAACCACCGCCGTCCCGGAGTGTCCGGAGGTTGACGACCCGGAACCCGTTAGTCCAGTCAACACTCCTTATCTGGACAAATGGGTTCCTGCGAACAAACTATCGAAGAATGAGCATCTTAAGGCCCCTGACGGCGCGGCTGTGACCGTTGTCGGCGGCATCACCCCCGAGGTCCACGACGGGTGGATGTGGGACCTGACAGTCCCCGGCAACAACGACCACGACTTCTATGTACTCCCCGGAGAGTCGAATGGCCGCAACATCCACCGTGTGGAAGCCGACTCCACGCCCATCCTGGTGCATAATTGCGGTGGTGATGCACCACCAAATATGTCGCCTGAGGAGGCTAGCCGCCAAGGTGCGTTCAATCAAGCTAAGCGCGACTCCGGAATACCAACAAGTCAATCACCTGACCGAACTCTCCCGAATGTCGATCGTCGAGGTAACCCACAGCCGGGATCCATTTACGAGTTCGACATCCCGGCGCCTGGGGGCGGAACCCGAACTGTAATTATTCGCGATGATGCAGGCGGCCATACGTTTCCTGACGATCCGACTCAAAACCGTGGTCCGCACTTTAATACCGAAAATGGCGATCACTATGACTACTAGACAGCCAAAGTTGACGCGTGAGGCAGCCCGAGACTGGCCGCTCTTTAGCGAGGATGATGTTCCATCGGAGATGGGCGTTCTCTCAATACAGGTCCAGAGGCGCTTGAGTGAATCCATCGACTTGGCTGCTACGGGCGCCTCTGCACTTCTGGCAACTGCTCTTGCGCCTGTGCTGGAAGCTCAACGTTGCAGGCTTTGGCTGGTAGCACTAGGCAGGCCTGTTCAACGCTCGAGCAGGCTCGCTGCCTACCGCGCCGGACGGGACGCGCTTTGGGGGACCTGGGAGGCTGCTGGTGCGCACCTCCCAGGCGGATCCCGGTCGGAGATGGAAATGGCAAACTCTCCGGAAGTGCTGCGGTTCGCTGGCTGCATCGAACTGCCTTCTGGAAATGATCTTCAGATTGCGCTGGAAGTGACACGTCGCGAGAATGCACTCGTCCTTGGCCAACTCGATGGTCACGACGGCCTAGCTTGGATCAGCTTCCTTGCTTCCCTCAATCCTCTGCCCGCAGACTCTGTGGGCCTCCTTCGTGCCACGGTTCGACAGCTAGGCAGTGAGTATTTCACGGTGCGGTCTTTTGGCTGGTTTGATGATGTTGATGTCGGTGTAGAGGTATTCGCCCAAACCAACGTTCTTAATAATCTTGAGTTCGCGCTAAATGCGGCAAAAAGCAAGGATGCTGGTTTGGGATAGGCCTGTATAGCACGCGATCCAGCTGATCACGGGCTGGCGCAGCTATTGATGTCGGCTGTTCTCGGGTCGTTTTCCGGTTGAGTGCTGGATGGCAGAGATCAGCCGGGCGGTGTTGTCGTGGTCGAGGCCGGTGACGGTGTCGCGGAGGCTGACGGGGGTCCCGGCGGCGAGGCTGGCCGATAGCTGGAGGATGCGGCGTTCGCCGCCTTACCTGGACAAAGGCTGGATTCCGGCAAAACACCTCAAACCGGGTATGCATCTCAAGGCGCCGGACATCGTTCACCCTCCTGCCGTAGCCCCAGGCCAGGAGACCCGGGCCACCGGGGTGTGCCCGCGGGGCGCCCAGGTGCGGGCCCGGCCCGGCCGCAGTGACTGCCCGGCCTCATCCTCGAAGCAGATCCACGCGCCGGTCAGCGCCGCTAGCCTCGTACCTTCGCCCAGGTCGCGGTCCGCCATTTGTTGACGCTCACCTGAAATTCCCCAGTCCTGCTCACTGAATTTCCCCACCTTGGGCGACACGCCGCCGTGGTCCTTCGGGCCGGGGCGGCTCCCCCCGATGCTGCCGGTTGTCACGGATCGTCAGC
>Ga0265338_10009084_pt1 | contig 11954 bp, 7 predicted proteins | sample 42126metaG_FD_193579 | JGI IMG/M metagenome (GOLD analysis project Ga0265338, IMG submission 193579) | Rhizosphere microbial communities from Carex aquatilis grown in University of Washington, Seatle, WA, United States - 4-21-26 metaG | ecosystem: Host-associated > Plants > Roots > Rhizosphere >... | reverse complement strand
CAGACTATTCAAAGGATAGTGCTTATAGCCTCTGGAATCTATAAGCGTGGACACCATCCCCCATCGAGTGAAAATAGAATTCACTCACGTATTTCCGGTTATCACAAATAATCCCCTTTTGCATTCCGAGGGCAAAGACCACTACATCGTCGGGGGAAGTGAGGCCACTCCTGATGTAAACACCGACAAATCGGCCACGGAGCGAAACCGGCAACTCCGAATCATCAATGATGATTGCGTAATCCGACATTAAGACATCACTGTAATTCCCTCTTTTAACCTCTTTAAGAGTTCCATCCCGGTGTTTCTGACGGAGGTGATTTGCACAATCGCGAATCTGTTCGGGGGGGAATTCACGGCTTAACCGGTGTGCAATACCCATCATTTCAGCAGCGACTTCAGGAGGTGTAATTGAAATCAAACCGCATTGCGCAATAAAGGCGCTTATAAAAATCAAAATTCGGATGAACCATTTTCCTTTGAAAATAAAAACGAATAAAGCGGAAACTACAAAAGGCAGATAAAACAAACTGATAACGCAGATATAACTTGCGACGTTGCCGGGCAACGTTGCAGATCCTTCAAAATATGATCCGAGAAAATAACCCAGAGGTGAAATAAATAACATCGGAAGATATAACCAATAGCGTTTAATGATATTTAAAATTGAAGTCATTTGACTCCTCAGGATGCCAACTCTTCATTCTTCGGTTAATTATTTTTAGAGTTGTCCACGACGGGTCCCCGTCGTGGACAAAGAATTGCCACTTCGACGACTGCTTATCTCTTTTTAACACCCTTCTTAATCACGCGGGAACGAACTCGTTTCTTGGCCTTTGGCTTTGAGGAACGAAAATATTTTTTCACCCACAAGAAATAACCTAGATAAACCGCCATTGATGCCCACGCCCACCAATAATGATGATGGCCGAAGTCTTGATCCTTTTGCATCTTGGTCAGAATGGCATCTGAAAATCCCATTCTGCGATCCATTTCCAATATTTTATCCGGCGTACTAAAAAGCCAGGAGGTTGTAAAAAATACGAAATTGAAAATAACTGCTGTCCACCAAGCTTCTATTCTTTGCCGATAAAAACCCCAAATAATATAAACTTGGAGCAAGGTGTATCCCGCCGAGACTACCGCCCCAGCGATACCGGAAAGCACGAACCCAAAAAACAATAGGGTGAAATGGTGAAATGGCATCGTGATGATATAAAAAAAGGTAAAAATCGATTCAAGAATGACAAAAACCAAGATCGGTAAAGGGCAGGCGCTTGTCCAGCTTTTTCCGGGATTCTCAGCTTCGCAAAAGGCCTTGACCTGCCGGCTTCGGTAGAAAAGAAACATGGCTACTGGAAGACAAATCCCTCCCAAGAAGAACCCAAAACCAATAAACCCGAATATTAAATTCAGAAATTCCGGATGGGTGCGCGATTCCGTTCTCATAGGGAAAAAAACCGATCCAACAATTACGATTGTCACGAAAATGCCGATGAACAGCCAACACCAGGACCAAATCAGGCTCAAAGTCCTTGCCCAACTTTTCGCCAATATGGAGCCAATTCCAAGAACGATCCAAACACCTGAAAGCAAGGTAAAGAAAACATAAAGCCCCAGCCAAAAATTAGGTAGATCATTACTAATTTCAGGTATGGACCTTCCGAATGAGGCCTCTTTGAACCCACCCCACTGAATTGTCAATCCCAACAGGATTTCCAATAGGCCGAATATCCATAAGCCCTTTTTTGGGTCCTTAAATAATGAAAGCCTTTTGGATTTTCGGGCCATACCAAACCTTTTCTCGATTTATCGGCTCACGCGATTCTAGTGAAAATTTAGCCGCCTAATCCCCACTTATCGTTGTCCACGACGGGTCCCCGTCGTGGACAACGACTTTCCAACTCTTTTTAAAAATCCACTTCGTAACCTGCCCCGAATTGAAAAACATCATAAAGCAAGTCCGTTAAATTCCGATTGATATCAACCGAACTGTTTTGGAGGATGATTTTTTGGTAATCCGCCGAAAGTTTAAAGGCTGATTTTTCCCCGGTCTTGATCCGCCAGACGGGTCCCAAACCCAGAAGCCAGCCTTCGCCATGGTAATATAAATCAATCGGTGGATAGTCATTCGGAAAGACACGAGTCACCTGAAAAGCCAAGGTCACATCCTGGATGGCCAGAGAAGGGTTCAAATAAAAACGCGGCCCGCGGGAATTATGCGGTTCAGTTGCCAAGGGGGTGTAGAAAGCCTGAACTATCGTATTCCCGCTGGTCTCTAATGTTAATGAACCGCTTTGGGAATTCTGAAATAACTGGACCCCCGAATCCAGCGAGAATCCTTGGGGGTTTTTAAGCCGGTAGTAAAAATCGAAACTGGGCCCCAATTGATAAAGCGCGTAGCCATAAATTTTCGAGGAATCATATCCTAAAAACCAAAACCCAAATTCCTGTGATTGGCCGCTTCCAAGGGATTCGGATCGGGCCGCCGAAAAAATGAAAGTGGCAATGTCATAAAGCGAATTATTGACATTGTCCTGCGGCAATCCAAAGGTCTGGTTAAAAACACCCGGACCCATGTAACCGACCCGCAGGAAATATCCGGTCGAATGGTCGAGTATTTCCACCCCCGCCAGGGCGCTGATCCCGAAATGCCCCACCAGGTAACGTGCGTCCACAAAATGGGCAGAAAGCCAGTCTTGGGCATCACCCAAAGGATAATCTCCCGTCGGAAGGTTTAGCCCCACATTGACGAAAGGTTGGACGGCGCCAAGCTCCAATTTAAATTGGGCCCCTAACATTGAATCTGAAAGATTGACGTAGGTGTAGCTGTTTCCGCCGGGAACTGAGGGGGAATAAGTGAAAGTGGCGACCCCCAATTCAGTCTGGAGGTAGAGGGAAAAATCATTTGCCGGATCGACCGAAATGGAAACAGGCATATAAAATTCGTTGCCGCTGTTGCGGAACGAATCGGAATAACTCCAAAATTGTCCACCAATACTGAACCCGCCCGCGAGGGCATTCAGGGGAAGCGTCAAGAGGCCGACCCATAAAATAATTTTCTTAGACATATACCCACCTCCAATTTCAGACCGGGGCATCATATCAAACCAACTTCGGATAAATTCCCTAATTCGTTTTTTTGGATTAAATAGGGCGGGGAGGTGGTCGGCGAGGCGGCTAACCCTTCGATGGACTAAAGCTTACCCAAGGCCAAGAGAGCTTTCGGGTTTTAGCTGTCCACGATGGGTCCCCGTCGTGGACAAAGAAATTTACAGATTTTTCAGGATTTTTTCGATTCCAAAAAGTTCTGTAAAAAGGGTCTTTATAAACTAGGAATTCGCGCGCAAACCGGTCTACCGAAGAATCAAAAGCTTTTGAACGATTTGGGTTTTGTTGGTCTTGACGACCACATAATAAAGCCCATTCGCCAAGTCGCTTCCCCATTCATCCTTGAGTGGAATCGAGAGGGTGTAAACACCGGGAAGTTCAAAATCGAGGGACAGTTCGTTGACTTTCCGGGAAGCCACCGTAAATACCTTGAGGCTAACAGAATTATGCGGGCCTTTTAAAGTCACCCGGATTTGCACGGGCCCTGTGTCTCTTACCGGATTGGGATAAAGGTACGGCGGAACGGGGGTTGGAGTCAGAGTAGGGGTATTTGTAAGGGTAGGGGTATAGGTGGGCGTAAAAGTTGGGGTCGGGGTGGGACTTTGGGTCAGCGTGTTGGTAGAAGAATTCGTGGGAGTAATCGTCAAGGTGTTGGTTTCCGTTGGTATCGGTGTATTCGTCGGAGTAAAGGAGCCCGTTGGCGTGGGCGAAGGTGTCGTTGAATTTACCGGTGTCGGACTGGGCGTGATGACAGGCGTGGGAGAAGGATAATTCGAACAGGGCGATATCTGCTGGACCTTCCAGGCTCCCGAATCATTTCCCGAAACATATAGATAACCTTGACCATCCACCGCCACCCCTTGACCTTCGGTCAAGCCGGTGGCGCAGGTATGATCTGGAACAAACCCCGTCTTGAATACTTGAACCTGAGAGGCTGTGGCGGACGAAAGATAGAAGAAGCCGGCGTTGTCGATGGTCATCTGATAGTAACCGCCTGTTAACCCATTCAGGTCGGTCGCGGGCCCGGAGAAGGAATATCCTGTTTGTGAATAGGATAATAGCTGGTTAAACCCCATTTCCCCCACATAAAGGGTGTTCGGGCTTCCAGGGGCCAGCAAGAGACCGGCGGGATTATTAATTCCATTTGCGCTGGTGAGGGAAGCCGCTTGCGAATAATTGTTAGGCGTTGTTTGTTGGAATATCTGAACCTGTCCCGGTCCCCCTTCGGAGGATACATAAATATCCCCATTTGGACTTGCCGCCACCCCCCTTGGACTGTTCCAGGCGGAAACCGTGGCCATTAAGGATGAGGTTGAAAGCTTGATCTTTCTCACATCCTTTCCAAAATAATCCGCGACATATAAATACCCGTTGCCATCCGAGGCCAGGGCAATAGGGCCATTAAAACCCAGTCCGGAAATGGTTCCCGCCGCCGAACCGCTTGGCACTAGATACTCATTGACCTGGTTATGGCCGAAATCCGCGACGAAGAGCTTGTTTCCAATCACGACCTCTCCCGTGAAGGTCACCGCGCTTGGGCCTAAAATCGTTTGGGCTGCCTGGCAACAGGTGGGAGGAGGGGTGGGCGTAGCATAAGTTGATAAAAAGGGTTTCAAATAAGCCAGGACACGATTGCGGTTGAGTTCGACCATATAAAGGTTGTCTTGATCGTCAAAGGCTCCTGAATAAGTTTGAGGCCCGAAATCCTGCAAGGTTGTCACAGGGTAATCCCCTAATTCAGGGTTGGTGAAAACAACCGGAAAACGCATTCCCAACCCTTGGCTGTTTTGACCCACTACCATGATGCTGTCATTGGAATTAAAGGCCGGTTCCCATGGCCCGCAAATTCCAGGGACGGGATCAACCTGGTAACAACCAGCTCTATTGAAACTCCCGTTGGTTCCAAAGACACCGTCCGCTGGAACGGCGTATTGGGCCATTCCTGTGGACGAGGCCAGGGAAACCGCGGCCGCGATCGTATTGGCGTTCCAACGGAGCATCCGGTAATTCCCGTCATTTTCCAGGGCATCGTCGGAAACATAAAGGTATCCGTGATGGTCCAAAGCGATGGCCCCAGGGTAATAAAGATTGGTCCTACTCGGGATTCCCGAGGGCTGGTTCGCCATTACGGTTCCATAATTGGGTTGGCCTAAAATGATATCCACCACGGGAGTTGGCCCCGGCGCCGTCCCCAAGGGATTCCTTATCCGGAAAACACGGTTGGTTTCCCGATCACTCAACCAAACGGAAGATCCGTTCGGGGAGGGCGCGATTCCCTCCACATGGGACCAACTGACCGCCTGTCCAGGGGCTCCCAGGATTGGAATCCCGGATGACAAGGTGGCGACAGGTGTCGCCTCAACTGGCGAAACGGGTAAGGGGAGTGCGTAAACTTCAACTAGTGGTGAATTTGAATAGCTGTCGGATTTGGGCCTTCGAATCGCCCAAAGGTGTCCGGCGTTATCCTGGCGGATACGGCCAAAATCCTGGCCGCTGTCCCCGAGCAAAGGAAGATTCGTACCGGCATAACCCGTTTCAGTTTGGCCGTTTGACATCCCGGCAATTCCACCCGGAGGCAGATTCCAGAAGGAAAGACGAAGCGAGTCCGACACGATAATCTGGGTGACTCCTCCCGCGGCGGCCACCGCCACCCCGGAAGGAACGATGAATCCCGCCGGTCCATATTGGTTCTGTTCCCCAAACAAAGTCGGCTTGAAAATTTGAACATCCGCCGAATGCAGAATCCCGGGGCGGATGGTTGGATCGGGGTTGTTCGGAAACCGCCACACATCCTGAATCCGATGGTCGGCGATATAAACGTTTCCAACGCTATCCACTCCCAAAGATCCGAAAGGATCAATCATGGTGGCGGCCGAAATAACTTCGCCAGAGACATAGCTGAAAGTGCTGAACCCATCCGCGCTCGTTCCTTCATGCGGAATGCCCGGCTGATCCGTAAGAATAACCTTAGCGGCGGTGGGAACGGGGTTTCCGCTGGAATAATCCACCCGAAACATCACCGCTTGCACGAGTTCGTCGATCACCCAAAGGCCGGTGGTGGTGACCGAAGCCGCCGTCGGATCCAATTCGAGACCCACCGGCGCGACTAAATTTTGTGTGATTTGAGTTATCGCCGCTTGACCGTTGATATAAGTGGGCACGCCCGCAGAAAAACCAGAGGGCTTAAATATCAGCACCCGGCCGTAGCTGGAGGATTTTTCGGCCACATAGACGCTTCCAAACTGATCCACCCTGACGGCGACAGGTTGGAACATATGGGCTTCGTCGCTGGTTCCGGCCGCGTTACGGTAATTCGCATTGAAATCACTTTGACCTAATACAACATCAGCGGTTTTGGAGGGGGTGCCTCCCGCGTCGGGAAACCTCAACACCCGGTTATTGCATTCATCCGCGACCCAAAGGTTTCCCCAATTATCCGCCGCAACCCCGGTCATGTAGGAATTTTGATCGACACCCGAACCGAAGTCGAACAAATTGAGGTTGGACGAGGTTGGTCCTCCCGTGCTTCCGGAGCCGTTATTATTCGAGGCGAAATAAGTAAAATCCGGCTGCCCCCAAACATGGGAAGCCGCTTGTCCGTTTTGGTTGATCGGCCAGTCATACCGAAGAACCCGGTTGTTGTAATAATCGGGAACATAGAGGTTGCCTTGGCTGTCCACCGCCATATTTCCGCCGGACCCGGCTTCCAAGGGAGATTGGGAACTCCAATGCAACCCGCACAAGCAAAACTCATCGGGGCTGGGTGGGACCGGATGGTTTTGCCAATTGGAATCCTTATTACAGGCAGTCCGGACAAAATCCGGTTGGCCCAAAACAATGTCGGCGCTGAAACCAGGATCTGAAACCGCCGAGTTTGGCTGAAGCTTGCCTAAATCCATTCCCAAGATACGGTTGTTGCCGCTGTCCCAAACATACATCCTGTTATGCGCTGTATCCACGACGACACTCATCGCGTTGGCAATCCGGTTGTTGACGGCCTGTTCTGGTTTTTCCTCGCTGAAAGCGTAGTTCGTTTTGCCGTCATCAGGCTGACCGAGGATGAGATCCGCCCAAAGGTCCCCCGCTCCACCGCGAAGCGGGTTCGCCATTACAACGGTGGGGAAAATTAAAATTCCAATCAATCCCAGAAGTGAAGATTGAATATTTAATTTTTTCAAGATGCCGCCTGGGTGAGGAACGTTCAAATATTTCCCGACAAAAACATGAGACAGATAAACCTTTTTATCGTCCCATTGTCGCTCGATTTTGGGAAAAGGCCAATTTCTAGACTGCCAAAGAGGAGAAAAATCCAAAAAATCGAAAAAAAGGTCAACAGGGGCAAAAAGAAAATAGCTATTTTTGGGGAGGTTTGCCGAATATAGCCGTGATGGTGGAATGTATGCCCCACGGGTCGCGAATTGGCCCGAGACCCGGCACCAATTGGGCTTGGCGGCGCTGGTGAAATCCCGGAGCATGCGGTTGACCGCGTTCTCGTAGAATATGTGACCTTAGCTAATTGTTTTTCTTTCAAACCAAATGTATTCAGGGAAATTCAAGCTGTCCACGACGGGTCCCCGTCGTGGACAGGTAACGGCCTAAAATTTATAAACGAGCTTAGCTTTGATATACATCGCGATTGCTCCGACAATCCAGCCCGCGAAAAATATGGCGACGGGCTTTACTTGTTCTGTACCGCCCTTGGACCAAAATCCGCCGAGAATGACGGCCATAACGATGGCCACCGCGATCCCCCAGCTTATGAATGGATTCATCATGCAACCTCCGATTCTATTGTCCAATGTGAGTCCCCGTCGTGGACAATGTTTTCCTCGCCAATAACAAGATTTTATCTTATTTAAAGCTCGCAGACTGGATTTCGTTTTCGGAACTTAAGGTTATGTGTAATGAACCAAGACAATTCTCTGACTTATCGCAGAACAATCAATTTCAAGATGATCTTTTTACTGTTCGGCAATGTCATTGCCAGGAAATAAAAACCGTTTGCTAACCGGGCTCCAACTTTATCCATTAACGAAAGGGTGAGAACCTCCCCTGGATGAACGTTCGTAAAAGACAAGGCTTCGACCATGCGGTGACCGGTCGTATAAATCAGGACCCGTACCATGCCCGTGCCCATCGAGGAGGGCATTGCGATTTGAACGTTTTTTCCAGTGGCGGGATTGGGAAAAATCACCGGCTTAGGACCAGCGATGCTGGTGGAAGTCCAGGTGGGGGTTATGGTGATAGTCATTACCGCTGTATTAGTCCATGTAGGGGTACCGGGCGTCCAGGTAGAGGACAAGGTACTCGTTGGAGTATCAACTGGAGTTTGAGTCGTGGTAAAGGAGGGGCTATTCGTCGGCGAATCCGTCGGGGTAAACGTGGCCGTACCAGTGGAAGTGGGCATGGCGGTGTAAATCGGAGTATCCGTAAAGGTGGGTGTGGGCGAAAGGGTAGGTGAGTTTGTCGAGGTTTCGGTTGGTGAACCGGTGGCAGAATTTGTTGGCGTGGGCGTATGGGTTGGCGGTACCGTGGTAACAGCCGGGGTCGTGGTTGTGGCCGCAGTCTGGGTGGCGAATAATTGACAAGGGTTGGTGTGATTGATGAGGTAACAGGGCCCGTTCCCAGTAGCGGTAGGTGTAGCGGTATTGGTCGGGGTAGGGGAAAAAGAAAAATTGGCGATGGTGATGATCTGGCTGGTTTGGGGCAAGTTTAGATCCGTCAGGCTGTTAGGGTCGATACAGGAGATGGTCCCTTGGACACCCCCGCTAGGAATGGTGGCTTGATAGGTCCCCAATGGTGCGCTGTTTGAAAAATGGTAGACCATATATAGGGTCGAGTTGTCATTGTCGAGGACAGTCAAAAGAGGTGAACCTGAAAAAACGATTTGCCCGTCGTCCGTTCCATAGGTTGCCGTTCCCAAATGTTGCAACCCCGTGGAAACAAATATGATGGGGCCATAAGTACTAATGTAATGGTTTCCAGTTAGAAGATAGAGGTCCACTCCGGTAATTCCCGTCGCATCATTGCCCGTTCCCGAGGCCTGGAATTGGATTGAAGAAATGTCAAACGGCATCCACTGGTTATTGGTGAGGGTAAAGGCCATCGTGACGGCAGCGCCAGGAGGTTGGGTAAGGGGATTCATTACAGCTGGACCCGACACATTGATCTGACCCAGTCCCGTGGGGGTTTGGGTCGGTGTAAGGGTTATGGTGGGTGTAGGGATTGAATAGGTCCCGGCGGGTGTGGTTGTTGGGGAATTCGTCGGAGTTAATGTGATGCACGCAAGAGCGTGGAGTTCCGAAGGCCAAATACAAGACAATAAACTGAAGGCAAAGAATGCGGGAAGGACGGATAAGCGGACGGGTTTGTTTTTTTGTAATTTTTTAAAAAGTAATTTCCGCTTATAAAATTCAATCGGCATGCCGCCCCCATACCTAACCCGTTTAATCCCATCCATTCCAATTTTCAGGCATGAACGAATTGGGATTTATGACCTATCTTCTAGACGGGTTTCGGCCTTATTAATCCCATTTATTTGAAGGTTTTTAAAGGGCTTATTAGGCGGGATATTCAAGAAATCAGTTATACAATCCGGGTCCAAGTCGTGGACAACCTAAACATTTTCAATCCCAAATAACGTCATCGAATGCAACACAATAGTCTTTTGTTACATTCGAGCGCCTTGGGCAAATCGTCGGTTTTACAATCACCTCCGACTAAATACTCTGTTCACTCCGGTTCCCCGTCGTGGACAAGTCGAAACCCTGATTTCAATCGTAAATCCACCCGCTAAGATATGCCTTTTGAAACTTGTGAAATCATTTTATTGCGAGTCTCCAAAAGCCGCACAGAGAAGAAGGTAAGAGGCTGTGTCGTAGATGCCACATTCATTGACGATCCAGGGCTGGGTTTTCAAACCGGTGTTGTCGATGAAATTCCAGTCCCGGTAAGCCTTTAAAACGGGCGAGGGTTTACCGCCGGAAAGATTGGGTGGTTCAGCCAATCCTTTTAACTGAAAATATTGGTAGGTTGGGCCGTCCGGCACGAATCCCGGAGCGGGCCCCGTTTCGGACTCGTGATCGTCGGTAACACCGTAATTATCCGCGCCATTTAAATAGGGCCATAAGGGATCAGCGGCCGAAGCGGGTTTGCCCGAATAACGCCTTACTTTCGCCAGGTTTTGACTGTCGTTGAACCAAACCTGGGAGGGTTGCCAAACGCCGTGCTTTCCCCCGGCTAAATCCGAGTGGGTCATATAGAACATGTTGAGGGGATTCAACCCGTGGAAGTAATGGAGAAAATCCTCCGAGTGATTTCGGCATTCTTCAGGGCTATGGGAACCGCAAGCGTTCAGCCTTGCTCCCCAAAGCAGGGCAAGGGCTTCTTCCGCCTTGTTCCAATTGGAGTTCCAGCTATAGAGCGAATAATCCATCCCGCTTCGATAACTATCGTTATTCCGGAAGATTAAATCCACCTGCGTCCCCAGGGCGGAACGGATCTGTGCCTCAACACCAGGGTCTCCCTTGCCGCTTTCTAAATAAGCCAAAGCCCCTTTGAAGGCGTCGTTCACCGGCGGTTGGAAGCTTTTCAATAAACCGCTCTTTTCCACGACTTCCCTGGCACCCTCGGTTTTAGGGTCTAATCGAAACAATTCGGCCGCGGCCCAAAGGCGCGGACCCGAATCCGGCCCCTTCTTGACCCATTGGTTCCAAGTTTTCAGGGCCGCTTCCCTTAGTTTTTTCGAGTAAACGGATGATTGGGGAAAAGCGGCGAAAAGCCGGGAGGCGTGTGCCAGGGAGGCCACAAAGACACCTTCAGCTTCACTGGTGGGAGGACCATAAAAACGCGGCGCCATGTCCGAGGAGGGAGGGGACGTCATTTTCCAAAGCTCAGTCGTGAAAACTTTCGCGATCACATGGCCGTCCGACTGTTGGAGTTTCAGGTACCAGTCCAGTTCCCATTTTGCCTCGTCCAGAATGTCGGGAATAACGTTTCCGCTTTCGGGGATGGATGAAACACCGTCCTTGAAGAGTTCGGGATTCCACTCATAGGCGGTCATCATGTACCAAAGGCTTTCGCCTGAGTAACCGTAGGAATCAACGCCACAATCATTCGAGTGGCCGATTTTCTTTTCAAAATCCCCGGCGTCATGCCATCCGCCGGACAAATCCAACACACCATAATCTTTCTCCCCATAATCCCCTCCGGTGGTACATAGGGGTTTAACGGTTTTGTCGCTCAAGTGGCAAGGCTGATCATCCACCCAATTACCGGCAAAAGGCGCGGCTTTGGCGATGCCGCAGCGTTGGAAATAAAAACTCTTCAAGGCTAAAAAAGCGGCTTTGTTATAGATGTTTTTGGAGATAACAAAGTCGTAAGAAAGAGCGCCGAGGGCGGGGGCAGCGATCTGGTAATGTCCTTCGACAGTCAGCGAAGAATAGTCCACCTGCCAAACATGGTCCCCGTGAAGTGGAGGATCGGTTTTGTCCTGGCCCATGTCTTTGATCGATGAAGCGGGTATCCTTAGAAATGTTTCACCACTAGGAACTTTTCGCACTTCCACCCATCCCTTCGGGTCGGCGGTGATGACCGCGAATTTGGGGTCCATAGGTCGGTAGCCTATCGTGTCGATCTTGACAAGGCCGTTAATTTGAAGCGGCGACGCGGCTTGGATCATCGACGAAACTGCGATAATAATGAAAAAGGCGGTCAATCTTTTAATAGGATTCCTTCGTGTCAGAAGTTGGTTTTATTTCCATAATAATCTGAATTTTGCGGCAATCGCCGTTTGCACCCTTCCCAATATTAATTGTCCACGACGGGTCCCCGTCATGGACAAA
>Ga0265338_10009083_pt1 | contig 11954 bp, 10 predicted proteins | sample 42126metaG_FD_193579 | JGI IMG/M metagenome (GOLD analysis project Ga0265338, IMG submission 193579) | Rhizosphere microbial communities from Carex aquatilis grown in University of Washington, Seatle, WA, United States - 4-21-26 metaG | ecosystem: Host-associated > Plants > Roots > Rhizosphere... | reverse complement strand
TACGTCTACTCACTCGAGGCGGGGGACGGGGTGCTGCTGATCGACTCCGGCCTGGACAGCGATGGTGCGTTCGAGACACTCGAGCGTTGCCTCGAGAGCTTCGGGCGACGATGCGCCGACATCCTGGGCGTCATCCTGACCCACGGCCATCCCGATCACTATGGCCTCGCGAACGCGATCCGCGCCCATAGTGGCGCGTGGATCGGCCTCCACCCCGAAGACGCTCGCTACACCGCCGGCAGTCGTGACGGCTCGAGGCTGGAGGGATGGCTCTACGAGCTCGGCTTCTCAGGAGCCGACGCCGATGCGATCCTCGAATCGTTGTCGCGGTGGAAGTCGCCTGACCTCGTCCCCGACCGCTACCTGCTCGACGCCGCGGTCATCGAGATCGGCAACCGGCGGCTCGAGGTCATCCACACGCCCGGCCACAGCCCTGGCCATGTCTGCGTCGTCGACCACGAAGACCGCGTGGTGTTCACAGGCGATCACGTGCTCGCGCAGACGACGCCGAACGTGAGCGTGCGGCCGGACGAGACAGGCAGTCCGCTTGACGACTACCTGACATCACTGAGGCGGATGCTGCCGCTGGAGGGGTTCACCGCGCTTCCGGGGCACGAGGAGCGAGTCGCCGTCGCGCCGCGAGCGTCGGAGATCCTCGTCCACCACGAAGAGCAGCTCGACAGCGCGCGCTCGATCATGCGACAGGGCTCCGAGACGGTCGAGGCGATTGCCGCGGAGATGCCCTGGACGAGGCAGTGGGACGCACTCGGCTTTGCCGATCGGTTCCTCGCCGCCGGGGAGACGCTGGCGCATCTCCACGTTCTCGAGCGTCGCGGCGATGCCGAGCGCTACGCCGACTCGCCGCAGCGTTGGCGACTCGCGATAGACGAAGGGGCGGCGGCGTGAGAGCGCTAGCGCGGGGGCATTCGCAACGCGCCGTCGAGCCGGATCGTCGTCCCGTTCAGCATCGGGTTCTCGACGACGACGCGGACGATCTCACCGAACTCCTCCGGCCGGCCGAGCCTGCTCGGGAACGGAACCTGATCGGCGAGCGCCGCGCGGACGTCCTCACCGAGACCCGCCAGGAGCGGCGTGTCGAACGTGCCCGGCGCGATCGCGACGACACGAACTCCTTCGGGCGCGAGGTCGCGAGCGGCCGGCAGGACCATTCCGACGATCCCGCCCTTCGACGCGGAATATGCGATCTGCCCGACCTGACCCTCGAAGGCGGCGATCGATGCGGTCAGGACGATGACCCCGCGTTCGCCTCCCTCGTCGGGTTCATTACCGAGCATGGAGTAGGCCGCCAGACGCAGGAGATTGAATGTCCCGACGAGGTTGACGTCGAGCACTCGGCGGAAGGAGGCGAGAGCGTGTGGCTTCTTGGCCGACGCGACTCTCTCGCCGACGGCGATCCCGGCGCAGGCAACCGCGATGCGCAGGCCGCGGTCGCCGCCGCGACCAGCGGCTTCCTCCACAGCGGTACCCACGGCGTCCTCGTCGAGAGCGTCGCACTGAACGAACGCGCCGCCGAGCCTGTCAGCGACCGACTGACCGCGGGCCGCGTCGATGTCGGCGATCGTCACCGGTGCTCCCCGCTCGCGCAGAACCGTCGCCGCCGCTGCGCCGAGACCCGAGGCTCCTCCGAGGACGAGCGCAGACCTGTCTCTGATCTCCATGGGGCGATGGTTGATACCACCTGCCTCCCGGACAAGGCAAGGGGGAAGTGACGTGCCGAAGCTCGGCGTGATCCTCGGCCCGGAGCAAGATGTCGCGGAGTCGTCGCGCCGGCTCGAGTCGCTCGGCTTCGACTACGTCACGGTCGGAGAGCACGTCGCCTTCCACCGACCGGCGAGCAATGCGTTCGTCAGCCTCGCAATCGCAGCGGGCGCGACGAGCCGGATCGGGCTCGTCAGCGGGATCACCCTCCTGCCGCTCTATCCGGCCGCGCTCGCCGCGAAGATGGCCGGTGAGCTCGCCCGGCTCTCAGGCGGGCGATTCTCGCTCGGAGTCGGCGCAGGCGGTGAGTTCGCGGCCGAGTTCGAGGCATGCGGTGTGCCCGTCGGTCAGCGTCACGCGCGCACGGACGAGGCTCTCATCGTCATGCGGCGGCTCTGGCAGGAGGAGCACGTCACCTTCGAGGGCCGGTTCACGACGATCCATGACCTCACGCTCGCGCCGCGGCCGCCGAGTCCTCCCGACGTCTGGGTGGGCGGACGGGGCGAGCGTGCCATGCGACGTGCCGCTGCGCAGGGTGACGTTTGGATGCCCTACCTCTATTCGCCGCGACGCCTGCGCGAGAGCGTGGAGACGGTCACGGCGGCAGCCGAGCAGGCGGGGCGCGACCCGGCGTCGATCGGAGTTGCGATCTATGTGACGGTCGCGCTGGCGGCGAGTCGCGACGAGGGAGTGGCGCGTGCCGCAGAGAGTCTCGGACGCACCTATGCGACCGACATGAGCGCGGCGGCGGCCCGGTATGTGGTGGGCGGCTCGATCGTCGAATGCGTCGAGCAGTTGCGCGCCTACGTCGAGGCGGGGGCGGATCGACTGATCATCGGCTTCCTCGGCGACAGCGAGGGCTACTGGGACAGGGTCGAGCAGTTCGCGGCCGAGGCGATGCCCGCACTGGGCACGTAAGAAGGGAGCGTGGGAATCATGAGCACGACCAGGCCGCTGGAAGGGCGTGTCGCCATCGTGACCGGAGCAGGTCGCGGGATTGGCCGCGCAGAGGCGCTGCTACTTGCTCACTACGGGGCGAAGGTCGTCGTCAACGACCTCGGCGTCGCGCCGGACGGCAGCGCGCCGACCTCGGCTCCCGCCGAATCGGTCGCAGAGGAGATCCGCGCCGCAGGCGGAGAGGCGGTCGCCGACGCGAGCGACGTCGCCGACTGGGATGGCGCAGCGGGACTGGTCGCGCGTGCGATCTCCGCTTTCGGGCGCCTCGACGTGCTCGTCAACAACGCGGGCTTCCTGCGCGACCGGACGATCGTGAACATGACGCCCGAGGAGTGGGACGACGTGGTCCGCGTCCATCTCCGCGGTGCCTTCGCACCGGCGCACTTCGCGGCCGTCTACTGGCGCGACCAGGCAAAGGCCGGCACACCGGTCGACGCCCGGATCATCAACACGAGCTCCGGCTCAGGGCTCTTCCCGAATCCCGGCCAGTCGAACTACGGCGCGGCCAAGTCGGGTGTCGCGACGTTCTCGATCATCGCCGCTCGCGAGCTCGGCCGCTACGGCGTGACCGTCAACGCGATCGCGCCCTCCGCGCTGACCCGCTTGACGGCCCCGGATAGCGAAGGGCCGCCGCCGCCGGAGCTCGACCCGCGCCACGTCGCGTCGCTCGTCGCCTGGCTCGCATCGCCGGCCAGTCGCGAGGTCACCGGCCGCGTGTTCTACGTCGGACGCGGAACCGTGAGTGTCCTGGAGGGCTGGCGACGCGGCCCCTCCGCCTCGAAGGCCGACGGCTTCTGGACTCCCGAGGAGCTCGACCGCGTCGTGCCGGGCCTCGTCGCCGACACGCCGGAGGCCGGCTGGGCAAAACAGGAGTCGCAGGCGCTCACACCGGTTGCGGCGGAGGACATCTCGTCGTGAGCCTCAACCTCGACATCGTTGGCGAGTCCTTCCCTCCCGTCGAGCGCTCCTGGACGCCGGCCGACGCGCTCCTTTACGCCGTGGCCGTTGGCGCCGGCCAGGAGGATCCGGCCGGCGAGCTCGAGTTCACGACGGAGAACTCGGAGGGCGTCGAGCAGCGCGTACTGCCGACGTTTGCGACGTTGCTCGGTGCTCAAGTCCCGCGCGAGAAGCTCGGGAGCTTCCGCGGCGAACAGGTCATGCACGCCGGCCTGAGCCTCACTCTGCACGCGCAAGTCCCCACCTCCGGCACCGTCCGCAGTACGCCACGGGTCGCCGCGATCTGGGACAAGGGCTCGGGTGCGCTGGTCGAGACCGAGACGGAGATCGTCGACACGGCGACGGAGCGGACCCTGGCGACGATCACGTCTGCGTCGTTCCTCCGGGGCGAAGGCGGCTTCGGCGGGGAGCGTGGACCGTCGTCCGACTGGGCTGCGAGCTCCCGACCGCCGGACGCCGAGGTGACTTTCCACCCGCACCCGGAGCAGGCGCTGCTCTATCGGCTCTGCGGGGACCGCAATCCCATGCACTCCGATCCGGCGTTCGCGCAGCGCGCAGGTTTCCCGCGACCGATCCTGCACGGCATGTGCACGTACGGCTACACAGGCCGCGCCCTGCTCCGGCTCGCCTGTGACGGCGACTCGTCGCGCTTCGGCTCGATCGCAGGGCGTTTCGCGAAGCCCGTGTTTCCCGGCGAGCCGCTGACGGTGAGTGTGTGGGAGGACGGCGACGTCCTCCGCTTCGTCACGAGGACCGAGAACTTCGGTGTCGTCGTCGATCACGGAGTCTTCCGGCATGCGAGTGTCGGATGACCTGGGAGCCCGTCGCGACGCCCGAGTCGGAGCCGTACTGGGAGGGCGTGCGGGCTGGCGAGCTTCGCCTGCCGCGGTGCCGTGAATGCGACCGGCTCTTCTTCTATCCACGTGCGTTCTGCCCGCGTTGTGGCTCCCGTGACCTGGCCTGGGAAACGGTCGATCGCGGCGGGACTATCGCCTCCTACGTCGTCGTCGAGCGACCGCTCCCCGGGATTGCCGAGGAGGTGCCGTACATCGTCGCGATCGTCGAGCTCGACGCCGGCGTACGCGTGACGTCCCGGCTCGTGGACACCAAACCGGCGCATGATTCGTCGCTCCTCGGGGCCGCAGTCGAGGTCGTCTTCAGGCCGCAAGGGGAAGCTGTCCTGCCGTGCGTCGCGCTTGCGGAAGCGTGATCAAGCCCGGAGACATCGCAATCGTCGGTGCCGCCGAGAGCGAGCGGATCGGCCGCGTACCGGACATCTCCGCGTTCGGGCTGGCCGCGGACGCCGCGCTGAGGGCGCTGGACGATGCCGGGTTGCGGCTCTCGGACGTCGACGGCTTCGCGGCGGCGATGCTTCAGCCGCACCATCTCTGCCACTACCTTGGCGTCCAGGCCCGTTGGGTGGACGGCACCCACGTCGGCGGTTGCTCGTACATGCTCCACGTTCGTCATGCCGCCGCGGCGCTGGCCGCCGGTCTGTGCGACGTCGTCCTCGTCGTCCACGGCGAGTCCGGCCGCTCCCGCGTGGGTGCTCCGGGTTGGCGTGTCGGACCGGACTCGCTCGTCGGCCAGTACGAGTATCCGTACGGCGCCGCGTCTCCGCCGACGACGTTCACTCTGCCGGTGCTGCGGTTCCTCGAGGAGCGCGGACTCGGCCCGGAGCACCTCGCGCAGGTCGTCGTCGCGCAGCGCCGCTGGGCTCGGGACAATCCGCGGGCGGAGCGGCGCGAGCAGGTCACCGTCGAAGACGTCCTCGCGGCACCGATGGTCTCCTACCCGTTCACCCGCGACATGATCTGTCCACTGACCGACGGAGGCGGAGCGCTCGTCCTCGTCCGCGCCGATCGCCTCGCGTCGCTCGAGCCGCGACACGCTCCCGTCTTCTTGCTCGGCGCAGGCGAGGCCACCGAGACCGCACTCGTCTCGCAAATGGATGACCTGACCAGCTTCGGCGCGTTTCGACGCTCGAGCGCCGACGCTTTTCGCGACGCGGGCCTGCGGCCCGACGACATCGACCACGTGATGATCTACGACGCGTTCGCCCATCTCCCGCTCTACGGCCTCGAGGACTGCGGGTTCGTGGAGCGCGGTGCGGCCGGTGACTTCGTCGCCGATGGGCACACGTCGCCCGGCGGCCGGCTTCCCGTGAACACGAACGGCGGCGGCCTCTGTTACACGCACACCGGGATGTATGGGATGTTCGCCATCCAGGAGTCGGTTCGTCAGTTGCGCGGAACGGCTGCCGCGCAGGTCACGGGCGTCTCCGTCGGCTTCGTCCAGGGAGTGGGAGGCATGTTCGGCGCGGCCGGCGCGCTGATCCTCGGGAATGCCGCGCGCTGACGAAAGTCGATCGAGCGATCGATCGGCACCTATCGATCGATCGCTTGACTCCCGATCGATCGCCCGTTAGATTCGCCCGCGGTGGCGCACCGGGTCATGGAGGGAACCGTGCCGACCGAGGAGCGGGTGCAGAGCGCTGCGCTCGACCTCTTCACTCGCAAGGGATTCTCCGCGACCGGCGTACGCGACATAGCGCGGGCAGCCGGCATCTCCTCCGCTTCGCTCTACCACTACATGGTCACGAAGGAGGACCTGCTGGTCGCGGTCACCGTTCGTGCCACCGATCATCTGGTGGAGCCCGGCCGGCACATTCACGCCTCCGGCGGCTCGCCGATCGAGCGGCTCTCTGCTCTCGTCAGACACCACGTCATCGAGCATGCACACGGCCAGGCGGTCTGGCAGATCGCCGACGAGGATTGGCGACGGCTCGATGAGGTGAGACGCGCGCCGATCGTTGCGCTGCGCGACGAGTACCAGTCGTACTGGGAGAGCGCCGTCGAGGATGGTCGCGCCGCGGGCATCTTCCAGTGCGCGGACACCAAGCTCGTGACCTTCGGGATCCTCGCCATGTGCTCCGACGTCTACAAGTGGTTCCGCTCCGGCGGCCGCCTGGCGCCCGATCAGATCGCCGGCCACTACGTCGACCTCGCCCTCGCGATGCTGCAGACGAAGCGGCCGAGGGCGAAGCGACGGAGGCCTGCTTCGAAGTGATGTCGTCGGCCGGACACACTCCATCGGGGCAGACGCGCCCCTCCTGGCTCGGCTCCGGGCCGCTCGAGGGCATTCGTGTGATCGAGGTCGCCGGCATCGGGCCGGTGACGTTCACCGCGATGCTTCTCGCGAACTACGGCGCGGACGTCGTTCGGGTCAGCCGGCCGGCCGGCGGCCGCGGCACCGCCAACACGAGTGCAGACGGCCTTGCAGCGCACCGGGCCTCGGTGGCGATCGACCTCCGGGATCCAGATGGAAGGGAGGCGCTGCTCACGCTGGTCGAGCGCGCTGACGTCCTCCTCGAGGGGATGCGGCCCGGCGTCATGGAACGGCTCGGCCTCTCGCCCGACGAGTGCCTCGCGCGGAATCCAGGTCTCGTCTACGGCCGGATCTCGGGATTCGGGCGCACAGGCCCGATGGCCGCGATGGCCGGGCACGACATCAACTACCTCGCGCTGTCAGGCGTTCTCTCCCTGATCTGCGACCCCCAGACCGGGCGTCCGCTCCCGCCGCTCAACCTCGTGGGCGACTACGGCGGCGGCGCGATGATGCTCGCGGTCGGAGTGCTCGCCGCGCTCGCAGGTCGCAGCCGTACCGGGCAGGGACAGGTCGTCGACACCTCGATCCTCGAGGGCGCGCTGCACCTGCTGAGCATCTTCTACTACGGCATCGCGGGCTCCGGCGGCCCCGCCAACGCCCCGACCGGAGGCTCGACGCTCCTGACGGGAGCGGGGCCTTTCTACCGGGCGTACGCGACCTCGGACGGCGGCTACATGGCGGCCGGCGCGATCGAAGAGCCGTTCTACCTCGAGCTCGTCTCGCGGCTCGGCCTCGAAGCCGAAGATCTCCCGAGCCGCTACGACCCGGCGTCGTGGCCCGAGTTGATCAGCCGCTTCGAAGAGGCATTTGCGAGCAAGACCCGCGCGGAGTGGGAGGAGATCTTCGCCGGTTCGGATGCGTGCGTCGTACCGGTCCTCTCCCCGGCCGAGGCGCCGTCGAACGATCAGAACAGCGCCGCAGGGCTCTTCACCGCGGACGGAGACGGGATGGTGCCCGACGCGGCCCCTCGCTTCAGCGGCACACCCGCCCGCCGGCCCACCGGCCCGGCGCCTGAGGCGACCGTGGCCGAGCTGCTCGCGGGCTGGGAGGTCGACCCTGCGCGTCTCGAGGCGATCGAGCCTGGGCCGTTCATCCCGCTCAGTCCGGCCTTCCACGGTCAGAGCGCGATCCAGGGGAACGCGTCGAAGTGAGCATCGACATCGAGAGCACAGCCGCCTCCGCCGACGAGGCCTCGCCGAGCCTCGGCCGCGCGCTCGAAGGCATCCGGGTCGTCGAGCTGTGCAACTACGTCGCTGGCCCGCTGGTGGGTCTCGTCCTCGCCGACCTCGGCGCCGAGGTGATCAAGATCGAGCGTCTCGACGGCGGGGACGACGGCCGTCTACTGCCGCCGTTCCTCGATGGCGACGGCTACTTCTTCACCGAGTGCAATCGCAACAAGGAGTCGGTTGCGCTCGACGTCCGGACGGACGAGGGACGGCGCATCGCGCGCGAGCTGATCCTGCGCGCCGACATCGTCCTCGACAACTTCCGGAACGGCGTGATGGAACGGCTCGGGTTCGGCTACGAGGCGCTGCGAGCCGAGAACCCCGGCTTGATCGCCTGCTCGGTGACCGGGTTCGGCGAGGACAACGCGTACGCCGACCGCCCCGGCTACGACCCGATCCTGCAGGCGATGTCGGGGCTGATGCTGGTCACCGGCTTCCCGGACGATCCTCCCGTGCGTGTCGGCCCCTCGATCGTCGACAAGACGGCGGCGATCTGGGCCGCGGGCACGGTACTCGCGGCGCTCTACCAGCGCGAGAAGACGGGCCTAGGCCAGCGCGTGAACGTGTCCTTGCTCGCGGCCGCCGTTCACATCATGACCCAGGACATCCTCACACACCTCGCGACGGGCAACGAGCCGCGGCGGACCGGTGGCGGGCAGGGCGCACGCGGAGGCCCCGCCGGCTCGTTCCTGGCCGGCGACGGCAAGTACGTCCAGCTGGCCATCGGAAACGATCGCCTGTACGCGAAGTTCTGCGAAGCGGTGGGACACCCCGAGCTGGCCGAGGATCCCAAGTTTGCGCAGATGCGCGATCGCGTCGCCAACTCCGACGAGATGGGCCGGATCATCGACGACCTCTTCTCGCAGCAGCCAGCCGGGCACTGGGTCGAGCTGCTGATAGGCGCTGGGATCCCGTGCGGCCCGGTCAACAAGGTGAGCGAGTTCGTCGCCGATCCGGAAGTCGCCCGGCAGTTCATCTGGGAGATCGGCCGCAGCACCGGCAACCCCGTGCCGCAGGTCAGGACGCCTCTCTCGTTGCTCGCAGGCTCCGACGCCGAGCGCACCGCGCCGCCGGTGCACGGCGAGCACACCCACGAGGTCCTGCGACGCGAGTTCGGCTACGGCGACGAACAGATCGCCTCTCTCCGCGACGCCGGCGTCGTCCACTGAGCCGATGGACAAGTTCCTGACCTACACGATCGCCGGACTCGTCGTCGGAAGCCTGTACTCGCTGATGGCGATCGCCTTTGCGACGGTCTACAAGGCGACGAAGGTGCCGAACTTCGCCCAGGGCGCATTCGGCGTCGTGGCGGCGTTCGTCGCCTGGGACGTGGCGAGTCACGGCGCGCCCTTCATCGTCGCGCTGCTCGCCGGCATGGGTGCCGCCGCTGCGGTGGGCTTCCTCGCCGACCGGCTCGCGATGCGGCACATGCTCGGCGCGCCGACGATCTCGCTGATCATCTTCACGTACGGCCTCGACATGGTCCTGACGACCGGAGCCCAGGACATCTGGGGAGCACAGATCAAGCAGATCAGCCTCCCGTTGCACGGCCGCTTCGTCCACATCGCCAGCATCTCGGTCGCCTACAGCTCGGTCATGATCTTCATCGTCAGCTTCCTGGTGGCGACCGTGTGCTGGGCGTTCTTCAAGTACACGCGCCTCGGGCTCGCGACACGGGCGACGGCGACGAACAGGAGCTGGCCCTCGCTCGTCGGAGTCAACGTGCCGGCGACGATGTCCTTCAGTTGGGCGCTCGCCGGATTCCTCGGGGGGCTCGCCGGCGTCTTCCTCGCGGGCGTCTACTACCTGGATCCCTCGGTCATGGACACGTTCCTGCTGCCGGCGTTCACGGCCGCCGCGATCGGCGGCTTCGGCAGCCTGTGGGGCGCCTACGCGGGAGGCCTGATCCTCGGCGTCGTTCAGGACCTGTCGGCGGGTTACATCAGCGCGCCGTGGACGGTGTACAGCGTCTCGCTGCTCCTCGTCGTCGTCCTGGTGATCCGGCCACAGGGCCTCTTCGGCCCGGTGCTCTCGGAGAATCCGCTCTCGTGACGGCGACGCTCCGGCTGTTGAGGAACCACCGGGCTCCGAGCTTCGCCGCCGCTGCGGTCGGGCTGCTCATCCTCGCCCTCGCGCCCTTCCAGCTCTCGTCGTTCAACCTCTTCGTCGCGTCGCTCACACTCGTCTACGCAGTCGGGGCGCTCGGCTTCGGACTCCTGGTCGGCGAGTCGGGGCAGGTGAGCCTCGCCCACCCGGTCTTCTTCGCGATCGGTGCGTATGCGACTGCGCTCGCCTCTCAGCACCATTTCAACATCTGGGTCGCGCTGCTCGCCGGCGTCGGCCTCTCGATGGCCATAGCGCTCGTTTCCGGACTGGTCGCGCTTCGCCTGGCGGAGTTCTACTTCTCGCTCGTCACGCTCGGCCTCGTCCTCGCGTTCGCGAACTACCTGAGCACCGCGTCGTACACCGGCTCCACGAGCGGTCTCCTGTCGCCGCCGATGCGGCTCTTCGGGACCGGGCGAGGGGTCCTCACGGACCAGTACGTGGCCATCGCCGTGCTCGCCGTCGCCGCGTCCTGCGTGAGCTGGGGGCTTGGGCGCTCCTATCTCGGTCGTGCGTTCAACGCCGTCCGCGACATGCAGGGCTCCGCGGCGAGCCTCGGCGTCCCGGTCCTGCGGATGAAGCTGCTCGCGTTCATGCTCAGCGCGGTCTACGGCTGCGTGGGCGGCGCCTTCTACGGCGGCCTCGTGCTGGCGATCACGCCCTCGCAGTTCGGGTTCAACCTGCTCCTGCTCTTCCTGGCCATCCTAATCGTCGGCGGCCGGCTGAGCATCGCCGGCGCCTTCGTCGGGGCGGTCATGTTCACCTTCCTGCCCCAGAAGCTGGCAGGCTTCCAGGCGAACCAGAACCTGATCTTCGGCGCCGCGATCATGGCCACGATGCTCTTTGCGCCGAACGGGCTCGTCTCGCTCGGGAGCCTGGCGTTTTCGTACGCCGTTCGCATCAGGAGGTACTTCACGAGCGGTCGCACAGCCTCGGAAACGAACGCGGCAGCCGTTGCGCCTGCCACGAACGGGAACGGCGTCGCCCACGTGGAGGACCTGGCCCTGACGCAAGTCGTCCGCCCGCAGACCGATGAGGCGCCCGTGGTCGACGCGGACGGTGACCGCCCGCCTCGCCTCGTGATCCGCGACCTGTCGAAGCACTTCTCCGGCGTCGCCGCGCTCCAGAACGTCGATCTCACGCTCGGCGCCGGCGAGGTGATCGGGCTGATCGGGCCGAACGGCTCCGGCAAGACGACGCTGCTGAACTGCGTCAGCCGGATGCTCTCTGCGGATACCGGCCAGACCACCGTCGACGGCGAGGACATCACGAAGCTGCGCGCCGACAAGATCGCAACGCTGGGCATCCGGCGGACGTTCCAGCACCCGCACCTCGTGCACTACCGGACGGTGCTCGAGAACGTCATGCTCGGCCTGCACCTCCAGGCACGCGTCAACCCGCTGGCCGTCGTCGGTGCGGGCGCATTCCCGAGCCGGCGTGAGCGCGAGGCGCGGGAGCGTGCGATGACGGCGCTCGAGTTCTTCGGGCTCGGCCACCTCGCCTCCGCTCCGATCGGGAAGGTTCAGGGGCCGGTCCAGAAGGTGATCGAGGTTGCGCGCTGCGTCGTGTCGGAGCCGCGGGTGCTGATGCTCGACGAGGTCGCCTCCGGGGTCAACTCGTACGAGCAGGAGGAGTTGGCGAGCAACCTCAACCGCCTGAACGCCGAGACCGGCGTCTCGATGATCGTGATCGAGCACGATCTCGAGTTCGTCCGCAAGCTCGCCAGCCGGCTGGTCGTCCTCAACGTCGGCCGCGTGATCGCCGACGGCGCCCCCCAGGCCGTGCTCGAGAGCGCGGACGTCATGGAGTCGTACCTTGGCGTCA
>Ga0265338_10009082_pt1 | contig 11954 bp, 14 predicted proteins | sample 42126metaG_FD_193579 | JGI IMG/M metagenome (GOLD analysis project Ga0265338, IMG submission 193579) | Rhizosphere microbial communities from Carex aquatilis grown in University of Washington, Seatle, WA, United States - 4-21-26 metaG | ecosystem: Host-associated > Plants > Roots > Rhizosphere... | reverse complement strand
AAGCTCTCGGCCATGCCATTGGACTGCGGGCTGCACACCGGCGTATGAATCGGCGTGATGCCCAACTGTCGAGCAATCGCATGGGTTTCATGGGCTCGATAGGCGCCGCCATTGTCTGCCAGGAACTGCAAACTTTCCGGACAGGCATCGACGTTGCCGAATCTCGCTTCGACGGCTTCGATCAACATTTCACGTACTGGCTCGCCGGGCAAACCGCGTCCAGGCCAAGCACGCCACGCAATGATCTCGCGATCACAGCAGTCCTTGGTGAAGGTGCCCGTGACGGTTTGGCCGTTCTCACAGGCAATCTCGAAGCCGTCGGAGCACCACAGCGCGTGTTCGATTCCACCACGGCAACACGGCCCTCGTGGGGACGGCTACTGTGCCGACGTTTTGGTGCCTTGGGCAGCAAGAGCTGATACGCCTTCATCACCCGATAAAACCGCTTAGGGTTCACCGGGCCAAGTCCGAATAGCTCTCGGGTGCGGTTGACCAGCGCGCCTGCACGTCGATAACCGTAGGTCGGCAATTCTTTGATCTCGGCACGCACCGATTCCACCAGAGCAGCATCCCCAGCCGGGTCGCGCACTCGCGCCGCACGACCATCAACCCAGTCCTCGCTGCGATTCAAGCGCTCATGCACGTGCGAGCGGGCCACGCCCAACGCCCGGCACACCGCCTTCACGGCTCGTCCTTGCTCAATAAGGGCGAGCGCGCAATCCACTTTTTTTCTCGAGCAATTTCGACGGCCTCCTTGAGAATCTCGTTCTCCATCGTTTTCTTGCCCAGCAAGCGCTGGAGTTGAGCAATCTGCGCACGGGCTGCGGCCAAGTCACTGGCAGGCACCACCGATTCCCCAGCACTGACCGCAGTCAATGCACCTTCACGTTCAAGCTTGCGCCAATTGAATAACTGGCTGGCAGCAACGCCGTGCTGACGGGCCACTAGCGAAACACTCATGCCGGGTTCGTAAGTCTGGCGAACCAGTTCGGCCTTCTCGGCAGGCGACCAACGCCGACGGCGCTCTTCGCTTACCGTGACCACTTCGATTGTCGATTTGTTGTGGGTACTAGTCATAATCACAGTCGTATTCCTATGCGTAAAGATAACGCATAAACCGTGTCTGGTGATTCAGGGGGCTATCTCAGTGGCGCGTCACCTGGAAATGTGTCTCGCAATGTCATTCCTGGCGAGGGATAGGTTCTTGCGTTGCTGTCATGTGCTGCGTGATTTCCGGTTGACCTAGCGCGATCAGGTTAAGCACGGCAATGCCCAACCGTCGAGCAAACTCGTCATCGAGTTTGAAGTCGAACTCATCAAAAAGGATCGGCATTTCGAGCTTGCCGGCGACCAATGGAGAAAGTTTCGCCGGATCGACCGTTTGAGCGATCATCATCTGGCGGTCTTCTGCGTAGGTCAAAACCACCGATAGGGCGGGTGTGTGGCCTTCAAAAATCTCCAGCATTTACAACAGCTCACCACCTTTTCGCCGCGCCACTTACTCATAGGTAAAGCATCAATCAGCGGGTGCCTCAGGCGATTCAACGGCATCAGGATGCGGAGTAACGCTAACGTATTGTTTCAGTTTCAGTTGGTGAACCGATAGCAGACCAAAAACGACGTCCCAGTCTCCTTGCGAACTCGTAATCAAGCTTGAAGTTCTCATCCATTAACGGCCAAGGGATAGTAAGCGCAGCCTGCATGAGTCGGGTTACCAGTGCACGGTCTACGGTACAGGTCTGAATTGCCTGTTCATCCTCGCCATACGAAACTATCACGCACCGGGCGGATCGCTTATTCATCCAACAATTCCTTGAACCCTAAGGCAACTTGCATATCGATTCATCGCGCGCTCTTTGCACATCCCCACAATCCGAACGCATGGGCCACCATACTGCTGTCACGCAATATGTCTAAAAGTGTTTTACGGAGTGGCGCGTATGTAGTTAGAGAGATTAATCGACAGAAGGAGGCGTGTCCGACGACCAGATCATGGGTTCTTTGGTCGTGATTTGCAGCCGCGAACGCAGTTCTGGTGCTCCGGTGGCCAGCAGCAAGAAGGCCATACCTCCAAGCAATCGCGCGTGCTCATCGGTAATTGGTTCATTAGGCTGGTCCGGTCCGGCGTCATGTAGTACTGCCCGATCAATCGCGCCCTGTATGCGATCCTTAAGGATGGCGCATGTTTTTACCGTCTGAGTTTCATCGTCGTAGAAAGTGACTATTGCTCGGTCTTTCGAACCCATATCAAAACCCTCTGCATGTTTGGTAGTTGGAAAACGCTTGTTCGGAGCACTGAGTCCACACTCGCGCGTTTTTGCCGAGCATCGCAGACTTAACGTTACACATCTCCATTTCCAGTTCATATTGTGCGTGGCAATCAGCCTCTGCTGCTTCGCCTACCCGGGATGTAATCTCTGTGGTATCGCCATGTGCCAGGTCTGGAATATATTCGAACGGCTGCGCATCACCGAGCGACGTTGACCTGCCAGCGTGGTCACTCGTTAAAACACTGTCGCCATCGTCTGCGCGCGAGCTTGCCCTCCTCTGTTCGTGCTCCGCCATGACCGCATGGAGCCGAGCTACCCGATCGTTATAGTCATCGACGTATTTTGTCGCCTCTTCATACGACAACCCCATCCACTCCATCGCCAAATCAAAGAATGATTTTGGCGCAGGTGCTGCCGGCGCACGAGTGTTACTCCCAACTCCGCTGCCTACCACCGTCTCGGGAATAACCACCACACTGCCGCCGCGCACCATGTCACGCAGCGTCTGCATCACCTCAAGGTTGGAGCCGGATTTCGACAGACGATCATGCCAGTGAAAGTGGGCGCCCAGAAACTGACGCACACGCTTCACCAGCCCCGCATCCTTCGCCCATACATCCGGGTAGGCGGCCATCGTGAATTTGTAGCCAGCCTCGACAGCCCGTTTCTCTTCTCTAGTGAAAAATATACCCTTTGAATAGTCCTCTTTGCGATACAGCATGTACCGGCACCACGAATCGGTCTTTAGCTCTGTGCTCATTGATAGATTCCATCCCTTGCATCGCGGGCAAATCTATCAGATCAACAGCGTCATTTACGGGATAGGTCCGCGCTTAGTTCGGGCGCTCTCCCCCGTCTTTTCAACACATCAGACGCAATGCAAAAATCGCAATACAAAAAAGCAGACCCCCGGCCATCGCATTGATGAGCGGGGGTCTTCGGCACGACCCGATACGGCCGATACGCGCTTACATATTTTCGATCAAGACCTGTCCGAAGCCGGAACACGACACCTGCGTCGCCCCTTCCATCAAACGCGCGAAGTCATACGTCACCCGTTTCTGCAAAATCGACTTTTCCATCGAATGGATGATCGCATCAGCGGCTTCAATCCAACCCATATGGCGTAGCATCATTTCCGCCGACAGGATCTCCGAACCCGGGTTCACATAATCCTTGCCCGCATATTTAGGCGCTGTGCCATGCGTAGCTTCGAACATCGCGACCGAATCCGACATATTGGCGCCCGGCGCGATGCCGATGCCACCGACCTGCGCCGCCAACGCATCCGAAACGTAATCGCCGTTCAGGTTCAGCGTAGCAATCACGTCGTATTCCGCCGGACGCAACAGGATCTGCTGCAGGAACGCATCGGCGATCACGTCCTTGACGACGATGTCGTTGCCGGTTTTCGGGTTCTTGAATTTCATCCACGGACCGTCGTCGATCAGCACCGCGCCAAATTCTTGCAGCGCCAGTTCATAGCCCCAATCGCGGAAGCCACCCTCGGTGAACTTCATGATATTGCCCTTGTGTACCAAGGTCAGCGAACGGCGGTTGTTGTCGATCGCGTATTGCAACGCCTTGCGCACCAGGCGCTGCGTGCCCTCGCGCGAAACTGGCTTGATCCCGATGCTCGACGTTTCCGGGAAACGGATCTTGGTGACGCCCATTTCTTCGCGCAAAAATTTGATCAGTTTCTTCGCGCCATCCGACTCAGCGGGCCATTCGATACCGGCGTAGATATCCTCGGAGTTTTCCCGGAATATCACCATATTGGTCTTTTCCGGTTCGCGCACCGGCGAGGGCACACCCTTGAAATACTGGATCGGACGCAGGCAGACGTACAAGTCCAGTTGCTGGCGCAGCGCAACGTTCAGCGAACGGATCCCGCCACCCACCGGCGTCGTGAGCGGTCCCTTGATGGAGATGACATACTCCTTGACCGCATCGAGCGTTTCATCCGGCAACCAGACATCCGGACCGTAGATCTTGGTCGCCTTCTCGCCGGCGAAAACTTCCATCCAGCTGATTTTTTTCTTATCGCCGTAGGCCTTTGCCACTGCCGCGTCGACAACCTTGATCATCACCGGGGTAATGTCCGTACCCGTGCCGTCGCCTTCGATGAACGGAATGATCGGCTGGTCAGGCACGTTGAGAGAAAAATCCTTATTGACGGTGATTTTTTCACCGGCAGGAACCTTGATGTGCTGATACGCCATGATCGACTCCAATATTGGGCTTGCACTAGAGTGTTATGAAATTTGAGCGCGCTCGGCCCAGGCGGCGCGGCGAACCGGTAGTTTATCCCACGTCGAAACGCCCAACCGTATTGCCGGCCCAACCATGGCTCAAAGAGTCGTGCGCGGGTACTGCGAGGGTCCTGTAACCGTAGTGGGACCGACCAAAGCACAGCGCCGCCGCGCAACCAAAACGTTTCGTTGGAATTTTTTTTGCCGCGAAATTTCGCAGGGAAAGCGCGACACGAGCCGGTTACGGCGGACTTCCTCGCTTGGGGGTGCTCAAATTATTTCTTGAGTCTTATATAAGACCAAAGACTACCGATTCAGATTATGCATTATTATTTTATCCATTGCCATGGTGGCAAACCGCTAGCCTACTCTGTCCCGCACCGATGCGCCTGATCGCCCTGAACAAGCCGTTCGGCATGATTTGCCAGTTTTCGCCTCACGAGGCGCGCCCTTCGCTCGCGGACTGCGTGTCGATTCCGGGCGTCTATCCGGCGGGTCGACTCGATGCCGATAGTGAAGGATTACTGTTGCTCACCGATGATGGCGCCCTGCAGGCGCGCATCGCCGAGCCGCGCCACAAGCTCGTCAAACGCTACTGGGCGCAAGTCGAGGGCATCCCGGACAGTGTCGCCCTGGCGCGTCTTGCGCAAGGCGTCGATCTGGGCGATTACGTCACCAAGCCGGCGCGCGCGCGCCTGATCGAGGCGCCCGACACACTTTGGTCCCGCAATCCGCCGATTCGCTACCGCGCCAATTTGCCGACGGCCTGGATCGAACTGGCCATCGTCGAAGGCAAAAACCGTCAAGTCAGACGCATGACAGCCGCGCTCGGACACCCCACGCTGCGGCTCGTGCGCTGCGCGATCGGCGCACTCGACGTGTTCGAGTTGCAGCTCGCACCCGGCGAGTCGTGCGAGCTTGATCCACGCTCGCCCTGGCTTTGACGATAGATCAAACGAAAAACCAAACCGTCGTCAACCGTCTGGTGCGCCGCGCGTTAATCGATGTGGCTTGGACGCTCTTGCGACCGGTCAACGATGAAGGGTGAGACGAGATGATCTTCGGACGTTCTCTTTGAACCTCAAAAATTGGTGGGCTGCTTTCGATTTGTCGATTTGCGTGTCAACCGAAAAAAACTCAATACGTTTACCGAACTGACTCATTGACCGGGTCATTTGGTTAATCAAATTTAATTCTGTGAGATTTTCATGAAAAAACTGATCGCTGCCCTGATCGCTGGCCTGTTCGCTACCGCTGCATTCGCTCAAGCTTCGGCTCCCGCTGCTGCACCGGCTGCTAGCACCGCTGCTGCTAAACCGGCTGCCAAGAAGAAAGCAACCGTAAAGAAGGCTAAGAAGTCGACGAAGAAGGCAGCTTCGGCTGCTGCTGCTAGCAGCGCGCAATAAGTTTGCAAGGCGGCCAAGCCGGGTAACCGAGTAAGCCGCCTGTAAGAAGCAGACCCGACGCGAGGGCGTTCGTCCCTTACGTCTTGAAAGGCAGATCGCGTTACGCAATCTGCCTTTTTCATTTGCGCGGCAGATCGCGTAACATGCGCAGTGTTCTGGTTGTTACGGTCTATGGAGCCTTCTGTGCGTTCTGCCGATTCTCATTATTCTGTGTCTCGTTCTTCTGAGTCGCGCTCTTCAGCGTGGCACTCTAGCTTTGGCCTGGCCGCGGCTCGCGTTGCAGCGCGTGTTGCGACCGATCTCTCGCGTCTGTCGCGTTGCGCTGCTGCGGTGGCCCTTCCGGTGCTGGGCGCAGCCGTGCTGTTCGCCATGCAGCCTCAAGCAGCCGGCGCGCAATCGCCCGGCGTGCCTGCCGGCATGAAACAACCAGGCGACTTTCCCAAGGTGAAACTGACAGTCGGCATGTATTTGATCGATGCGTCGGTTGCCGCCAATGAGGCGGACCGCGAGCAAGGGTTGATGTACCGCAATAAGCTCGCGCCCAACGAAGGCATGTTGTTCGTCTTCGACGAGAACGCCGGGCACTGCTTCTGGATGAAGAATACCGAGATACCGTTGTCCATCGCCTTTATTCGCGACGACGGCACCATCACCGACCTCGACGAGATGAAGGCGGAAACGACCGACAACCATTGTCCAACTCACAACGGCCGGTACGCGCTGGAAATGAGCAAGGGCTGGTTTTCGGCCAAGGGCATCAAGCCGGGCGTGCAGATTACAGGGCTGCCGCAACCCTGAGTTGTTGTGCTGCGTTGCCCTCCGGCTGAGTTATCTCAACACGGCCAACACCACCGACGCCATGTGCGGCCGCGTGCTCAATGCGCCGCGGCCACGCCGAACAACGCCAGCACGCACAGGAAACCCAGCAACCAGGACATCGAGCGCAAACTTGGCCGGTTGCCCAGGTACAGCAACGTGTAAGCGATCCGGCACACGATGAAGCCGATGGCCAACGCGTCGATTTCACGCTGGGGCGCTGCGACCTGGGTCGCGATCACGACCGCCGCAGCGAACAATGGAAACGCTTCGAAATGGTTGCGATGCGCGTAATCGGCGCGCCGCCGAAAGCCTGACAGTTTTTCCATCCAGGCTCGCGGCTCCGCATTATCGAAACCATGCGCGCCCCACTTCGCACAGGTCACGGTCAACACCGGCATGACGCCCGCCAGCAAAACACACCAATACGCCAAATTCATACACTCTCCCCGTTGATCGTGTTGCGCATCTGACGTGCGGCTCAAGGTTGCTGCGAGCGATACAAATCACCGCTCTTGCGGGCCAAGCACTTTCAAACCCGCAAACGTCGCCATTCTTGCATGAAATCCGAGCGATTTACCAAAAACACGCCGTCGAAAAAGCGACGTACACTGAGTTGAAATCGTGGCCGTGAAGAACGTCGCGGCGCCTTTTTCCCACTATCAGGAGCCTAGCTTGAGTGCATCCCATGTCCCCGTAGACTGGCGCGACAACGGCGTCAAAGTGATCAAAAGCGACCAACTCGATTCCAACACAGCGCAAACGCCAGGCATGAATCGCGCCGCCGCCATCAACAAAGCCCGGGTCGGTGCGCAGAAGATCTGGGCCGGTACCGTGAGAATCGACCCTAACGCAAAAACCGGCGCGCATCACCATGGCGAACTGGAAAGCGTGATTTATGTGTTATCTGGCAAGGCGCGCATGCGCTGGGGGGAACACCTGGAATTTACCGCCGAGGCCGACGCGGGCGATTTCATCTTCATCCCGCCCTTCGTCCCCCATCAGGAAATCAATGCCCGCACCGACGAGCCGCTCGAATGCATCCTGATGCGCAGCGACAGCGAGGCTGTGGTCGTGAACCTCGATATCGACGCGGTCGAGACACCGCAGCAAGTCTACTGGGTCGATCCGATACACAAGCATCCGCAGGACCACTCGCGCGATCACGGCCACGCGCACGATCATGCCGATGCCGGCGATCGCGACCCCGATGCGCCGACCTGATTCAGGATTCTTGCGCCAAGGTCTGCGCCGGTGTGCTGACAACGTCCATGACAATTCCGGCTGGCACGATCGCGCGCGGCGCCGTAGCCGAAGTACGCCCGGCGCTCGGCAGTTGCTCGACCGAAGTCCAGTCGGGATCGGGGATAGCGGTAAACACCTGCCTGAGGCGCTCGCCCCAGGTTTTATGGATCATCTGGAAATAAGCGTTTTCGCTGTTGATCTGGGCAAAATGTGTCACCCGCAGGCTATCGCGCTCATACACCAGCAAGTCCAGCGGCAAACCCACCGATACATTGGAGCGCAGCGTCGAATCCATCGACACCAGCGCGCACTTTGCGGCTTCCTGCAGCGGTGTATCAGGGGTAAGAACCCGGTCGATAATCGGCTTGCCGTATTTCGCTTCACCGATCTGAAAATACGGATTGACGGTCGACACTTCGATGAAATTGCCCGCTGAGTAAATCTGGAACAAGCGCATCGCCTCACCGCGAATTTGGCCGCCGAGCAAAAAACTGCAATTGAATTCGACGCCGAACTCCTGCAACGGCTGCGCATGCAGGTGATGCACCTCGCGCACGGCTTCACCGATCACGCGCGCGGCCTCGTAGACGTTGGGCACATTCCAGAGCGAAGCGCGCTCGGGCGCCGCGGGTTCCACGAGCAATTGCAGCACCGACTGCGTCAGCGCCAAATTGCCGGCTGCCAGCACCACCAGCACGCGTTCGCCGGGCTGCTCGAACACCGTCATCTTGCGAAACGTGCTGACATGATCGACACCCGCGTTGGTACGGGTGTCCGAGAGAAACACCAAGCCTTCGCGGACGCTCATCGCTACACAGTAAGTCATAAATCGATTCGGTTAAAAAAAAAGCGGCTGGCCATGGACAAAACCCCGTTGCAGCCTGAAGCGCTGCGACGGGGTCCAATGGTTACGGTGCTGCATGGCGCCGGTAGTGTATCCCAAATCGCCGACCTGCCCGCCGCCGCCCTGCGCGCCCAATCCGAGCGCGCCCAACGGCTCACTGATTCGTGATTCGGTCCACCGCGACCGTCACCGCCAATTCTTCGCTACCGCCGCCGACCCGCATCCCACGCACCGGCGCCGCAGTCTCATAGTCGCGACCGACCGCGACCCGGCAGTATTTTTCGCTGGCAAAACACGCGTGCGAAACATCGACCGAAACCCAGCCCGAGCCCTCCAGCCAAACATCGACCCACGCGTGGCTGGCCACGTCCTGCACGTCGCCTGCGTCCAGATAGCCGCTGACATAACGGGCCGGCAAGCCGCGCGCGCGGCAGCACGCGAGCATCAGATGCGCGTGATCCTGGCACACGCCGTGACCCAGCTCTAGCGCCTCGACGGCGGTACTGGTCACCTCGGTGATGCCGGTCCGGTACGCGACACGCGAGCCAATCACACTCGCTAACTGGATCAGGTCGCCGGGTGTTTCCAGCGGCCCGCACGCGTGCCCGAGCGCGTCGAGCGCCGCATTGGGCATCGACAGACGCGTCTGGCACGTGAAGTGCGGCAGCGGAATCGGCCCGGCCCCTTCCAGCAACCGGCCGTCCTGCAAGGGCACGGTTTCGATTTCACCCTCGACCAGCAGGACGATTTCCCGGTGCGGGCGCGTCAGCACCAGCGTATGCAACGGGTTGCCGTAGGTATCGTAGGACAACACGAGTTTGTTCGGCGCATCGATGTTCCAGCGAATAACGAATTGCGACGGCGTATTCGACGGCGTCTGCCTTAATTGCTGGATCGAATACTGAACATGCGTCCCGTATTGATAAATCGTTTCATGACGAATAGAAAAGCGCATGGAAAACTCCAGTCAGGCAACCGGCAACAACAAAAAGGTTTCGCTTACGCGGTTACCGAGCTCATACACGCGGGCGAGAAATTGCGTCAGATACGCGTGTAGGCCGCCCTCGAGAATCTGCGGAATATCGGCATACTGGAGCTCGGCGCGCAGCTTGCCGGCCTCCCGCTCGCAGTCGTGCGAATAGTCGTTGCGCAGCTTCTTCAAGTTGTCGCACACGCCGTCGAGCGCCGCGAGCAAGGAGCGTGGCATGCTGCGATTGAGCATCAGCAAATCGATCACGCGATCCGACGTCACCACGTCGCGATAGACCTTGCGATAGATTTCCAGCGCCGACACCGAACTCAGTATTGACGTCCAATAATAAAAATCTTCCAGTTGCGCGGACGAATCGGACAAATCGCGTGGCTCGCGTTCGGCGTCGAGGAAACGCACGTCAAGGATCCGCGCCGTATTGTCGGCGCGTTCCAGGAACGTGCCCAAACGGGTGAAGAAGTACGCATCGTCGTGATAAGCGGTGCCGGTCGTCACCCCGCGCGACAAATGCGAGCGGTATTTGACCCACTCGAACAGCGAGCCCGGATCGATGGCCAACAGATCGTCCTTGAGCAATTGCGTGAACTTGAGCCAGGTCGAATTGACGGTTTCCCACGCTTCGGTAGTCAACGTACCGCGCACTGCGCGCGCATTCTCGCGCGCCGCCTGCAAGAAGCAGTAGATGCTCGACGGATTGCGCGGGTCGGACACCAGAAAGCGCAGCACGCTTTCCTGCGTCAGCGGTTCACCGCGTTCCTGGAACGCGGGTTCCAATTCGGAAATTCGCAATACCGCTCGCAGGCTGCGGTTCTCCTGATTGTGGCTTTGCGGCAGCAAGCGCGCCTGCATCGTGACGTCGAGCATGCGGGCGGTATTCTCGGCACGCTCCATGTAGCGTGCCATCCAGAACAGGTGGTCGGCTGTGCGGCTTAGCATGCGGCCTCCCGGCAAGGGACGTGCGGGTTCGATACGGCCACGGCGCATGTACCTGCCGCCGCCACTATTGCCTGGCTCGCTACCTTCGCGGCTTGGGCGGCTATGGCCGCACTCGGTGCATTCAGAGGATAGTTGTTCATTTCTCGATCACCCAGGTGTCTTTGGTGCCACCGCCTTGCGAGGAATTGACCACTAGCGAGCCTTCACGCAGAGCCACTCGCGTCAGGCCGCCCGCCACCATCGAAACATTTTTCCCGGACAGCACGAAGGGCCGCAAATCGATATGGCGCGGCGCGACGCCCGATTCGACGAAGGTCGGACACGATGACAACGCCAGCGTCGGCTGGGCGATATACCCGTGGGGGCGCGCGATCAACCGGGCACGGAACGACTCGATTTCCTGCTTGGTCGACGCTGGCCCGACCAGCATGCCGTAGCCGCCCGCGCCGTGCACTTCCTTCACCACCAGCTCGGGCAGGTGCGCCAGCACATAGCTCAAATCCTCGGGTTTGCGGCACTGGTAGGTCGGCACGTTGTTCAGGATCGGCTGCTCGCCGAGGTAGAACTGGATCATGTCCGGCACGAACGGGTAGATCGACTTGTCGTCCGCGACACCGGTGCCCAGCGCATTGGCCAACACCACGCGTCCAGCACGATAAACCGACAGCAGGCCCGGAACGCCAAGCGCCGAATCATTGCGAAACGCGAGCGGATCGAGGAAATCGTCGTCCAGCCGCCGATAGATTACGTCGACGCGCTGCGGCCCATGAGTGGTGCGCATGAATACGCTATTGTCGTCGACGAACAGATCCTTGCCCTCGACCAGCTCGACGCCCATTTGTTGGGCGAGGAACGCATGCTCGAAGTAGGCCGAGTTGTACATGCCCGGCGTAAGCACCACTACGGTCGGATTATCCACACCGGGCGGCGCGGCGGAGAGCAGCGATTCGAGCAGCAGGTCGGGATAGTGCGCCACCGGCGCGATGCGGTTCTGGACGAATAATTCGGGGAACAGCCGCATCGTCATCTTGCGGTTTTCCAGCATGTACGACACCCCCGACGGCACGCGCAGGTTGTCCTCAAGCACGTAAAACGCACCGTTTTCGTCGTCGCCCGCTCGCACCATGTCGATGCCGGCAATGTGCGCGTAGATGTCGCGCGGCACATCCACACCCTGCATTTCAGGGCGGTACT
>Ga0265338_10009081_pt1 | contig 11955 bp, 7 predicted proteins | sample 42126metaG_FD_193579 | JGI IMG/M metagenome (GOLD analysis project Ga0265338, IMG submission 193579) | Rhizosphere microbial communities from Carex aquatilis grown in University of Washington, Seatle, WA, United States - 4-21-26 metaG | ecosystem: Host-associated > Plants > Roots > Rhizosphere >... | reverse complement strand
GTTGGTCGAAAGGTAAAACACGTTGCCATAGCCGCCGGTGGCGAGCACCACCGCGTGCCCGGCCCACGATTCAATCGCGCCGGTGATGAGATCGCGTGTGACGATCCCGCGGGCCTTGCCATCCGCCACCACCAGGTCGAGCATCTCGTGGCGCGAGAACATCCGCACCTGCCCGGTCGCGATCTGGCGTTCGAGGGCCTGGTAGGCGCCCAACAGAAGCTGCTGGCCGGTCTGGCCGCGCGCGTAGAAGGTGCGCGAGACCTGCGCGCCTCCGAACGAGCGGTTTTCGAGCAGGCCGCCGTATTCGCGCGCGAACGGCACGCCCTGCGCCGCGCACTGGTCGATGATACTGACGCTCAGCTCGGCGAGGCGATACACATTTGCCTCGCGCGAGCGAAAATCGCCGCCCTTCACGGTGTCGTAGAACAGGCGGAAGACGCTGTCGCCGTCGTTCTGGTAGTTCTTCGCCGCGTTGATGCCGCCCTGCGCGGCGATGGAGTGGGCGCGGCGCGGCGAATCCTGAAAGCAGAAACACAGCACGTTGTAACCGAGCTCGCCGAGCGTGGCCGCGGCCGAGGCGCCCGCCAGTCCGGAGCCGACCACGATCACCGTGTACTTCCGCTTGTTGGCCGGGTTCACCAGCTTCATGTCGAACTTGCGTTTCTGCCAGGCCTGCTCAATCGAGCCGGAGGGTGACTTGGAATCCAGTGCCATCAGAGCACCTCGCTTCCGACCAGGCCGGTCAGGACCGCAACGGGAATCGAAATAAAGCCGATGGCCACGACCCACGCGAAGACATGCGCCGCCACCTTAAGCATCGGAGTGTATCTCGGATGGCTGACGCCAACCGACTGGAACATACTCCAGGCGCCGTGATAGAGGTGCATCGAGAGCAAAATCATGGCGACGATATAGGAGACCGAGACCGGCCAATATCGGAAGCCGTAAACGATGTTCTGGTAAGTGAAGTAGCGTTCTTCCCCGCCCGCAATCATCGGCCCCTGGTAGTGGAGGCCCAGGTTGCCCATCGTAAGATGCAGGAGGTGGAAGACGACGAAGGCCGCCACGATCGGACCGCCCCACATCATGGTGCGCGAGGCGTAACTCGCCGGCAGGTTGTCCTTCTTCACGTAGCCGACGGGCCTGGCGCGCCGCTTCTGCAGCCACAGCAGGAAGGACGACCAGATGTGCAGCACCGCCACCGCGATGAGCGACACCTCGATGACCGAAAGTACGTTTGGGTGCGCGTGCAACATCCGCGTGTAGTAGTTGATGGGATAGACGGTCTGGTAACCGTCGCTGGTCGCCGGCAGGTAGATCAGAAGGTTGCCGATCAGGTGGCCGATGATGAACCCGACCAGCATCGCCCCGGTCACGGCCATCACGACTTTCTTCCCGATGTAGGCTTCGAAGAACGCCAGATGCTTGCGTGGCGAGGTGTCAAGCGCAATTGAGCCCATTCGCAGTCCCCGGAGGACCATTATAGGACTTCCGATGGGCGTGCTTCAGAAGCGACCGCGGCGCCGGGGTCCCAGCGCCGAGGTCGTGAGGCAGGTTACACCCGACTTACCGCATTATCGGTTTGAACGTTACGTCGACGCGGCCGATGGCGTCCACCGGCTTGCCACCAACCATCGGCGGCTCGAACCGCCAGTCTTTTACACCCTGGGCCGCGATCCGCAGCAGTTCCGGGCCACTGATCGCAACCGCGTTTCGGACACGGCCATCTGCGCCGATCGTGACCTCCACCGATACCGTGCCGCTCACCCGAGCCTGCTTCGCATACGGCGGATAGGGGATGTTAGTCCTGCGCACCACGGTCAGCGCACCAACCCGCAGCGGGCCGGCGGGCGCGTGAACGACGGCCGCGGCCGGAGCCGTGACAGCCGGCGCCGGATCGTGCCTGGGTGCGGGAGCGGGCGCGGCCGGCGGAGGTGCCGGCGCCGTCAGGCGTCTTGCCGGCAACTCGATCGCCGCGGGCTCGGACATCGCCGCGTTCCCTTCAATCGCAGGTGGCTCGGAGACGCTGGCGACACTTGCGGAAGCAGCAGCCGGGGACGGCGGCGCAAACAGGCGCGCATTCCTCGGGGTAGCGGCAGCCAGCGTGGCATCGGCCGCCAGACCGGACGGCCCTTCGGCGCCGGCCTCTGCGGCCGGGACCATTGGCCCGTCCCAGATGGCAGGACGGACGGATTCGATGGCATCGGAGACGCCATCCGAGCTGACCGTGAGGCGGAACATCACATCCGTGGTCACCGGCTGGTAGACCAGCGAACCACGGCGGAACGCCGGCAGCAGGAGCTCTACGTCTTCCACGCGGTTGCCGTCCGTGATGGAGAGAACCGCGCGCCTGGCGCTCCTCACCGCTTCCGAAGTGGCGTTCCAGGTGAGCAGCAACTTACCGTTCGCGGCCCGGGCCGAGAAGCCGATCGGCCGGAAAGCGTCGGACGCAGCCGAAGCGCTCTCAAGCCGCGGCTGGTGTGGAAGGTACAGATAAGAGGATGCCGCTGCCCCTCCGCCTGCCAGGCATACGAGCCAAATCCACACATGGCGGCTGCGGCGGGGCGGGGCGGATGACTCCGGGACGCGCGCGGCCATTGAGTGTGCCGTCGCGACCGGGACTGAATCGACGTCTGCCGGCAGTTCGATTAGTGGCATAACCGAGAACTCCTTGCCACCGCGCTAGACTCGCGATGGCGGCACGATTGGAGACACCAAGCGACGTTGATTGGCAGCTCCAAATTGGTTGTTAGAGAACCCGAGCCTGGTTAGGCGACCGAGTGCGTGAACCGGAACCGAATGGCGTCGACTTTCCGGTTCAAGGTCAGTATACACCGAGTTGCATATTCTGTAATTACATATGAATTAAATTTGTTGCCGATTTGGGTGAAAGGCACTAGACATCCAACACTGCCGCTGGATCTGCGGCCCACAAACGGGGGTGGACCCCCTGCTGCGTGCGTGCGGGTGTGATTCGGTCGCGGGGAGCGGTGCCCGCAGGCGCACGCGGCGAGGTCACAGCGGGTCCTCCGTTATTCCCCGCCTTCGCGATATTATTTCCGACTCCAGGTTGAATAATGCCGGGGCATTCATCGCGCGGCACGAAAGCCGAGAGCGTTCTTGGGAGAGCTACTAGGGTGACGCCTCGCTGGCACAAAGCCGCCACGAGCGAAGGGTCAGGGTGGGGAGCCCGGCGGCTGCTCCAGGCCTGTCCGGCCGCACCGGCCAAGCGGCCAATTGTAGTATATTGAGTGGCACGCTTGACGCGCCTTTCTTTCATACTGAGGTGTCTTGAATGCCACTTAAGTCCGACCACGAGAACGTCGGCTGGATCGAACGTATCGGCTACGCCGGAGGCGACCTGGGCTTTTGCCTGTACTGGAATACCTTTAGCATCTTCCTGCTGATCTTCTACACCGACACGTTCGGGATCACCGCGGCCGCCGCGGGCACGATGTTGCTGGTCACGCGCACCTGGGACAACTTCGTCGATCCGATCATGGGGATGGTTTCCGACCGCACCCGGTCGCGCTTCGGCAGGTTCCGGCCCTGGCTGCTGTGGATGTGCCTGCCTTTTGCGATCTCCGGCGTTCTGGCATTTTCGGCGCCGAACCTGTCGCCGAACGGCAAGCTGGTGTATGCCTACCTCACGGTCTCTCTGTTGATGCTGTTCTACACGATGCTCAACGTGCCCTACGCGGCGCTGCTGGGAGTCATCACGAACCAGGGCGAGGAGCGGACGCGCCTGGCGTCATACCGATTTGTCGGCGCGTTCTCGGGCAACCTGGTGGTGCAGGGCACACTGCTCTACCTGGTGGCGCACCTGGGGCACGGCAATAAGAGCGTGGGCTACCCGCTCGCGCTGGCCGTATACGGCTTCGCGGCCATGGGCCTGTTCCTGTTTACGTTCGGCTCGACGCGTGAGCGCGTGCAGAACATCAAGAAGGAAAGATCCAGCGTCCGCGAGGACCTCGGCGACCTGACCCGCAATCGGCCCTGGGTCATTCTGGCGGCCATCAACATCATGTTCCAGGTCTGGGTGGGCATCAAGCTGGCGGGCCAGGTCTACTACTTCAAGTACGTGGTGGGAAGCGAAACGATGGCTTCCTCGTGGATGGTTGCGGGCACTGTGTTCAGCCTGCTTGGAGTACTGTGGGCCCCCAGGGCGCTGAGGTTGCTGGGCGGCAAGCGGACGACCTACATCTGGCTGTCGCTCGCGAACGCGGCCTGCTGCGCCGCGCTGTTCTTCGCCGGGCCGCACGACTACGTGCTCATCTACGGCTCGCAGCTTCTCGGTTCCTTCGTCGCGGGGCCGTTGAACCCCATTACATGGGCCATGTTCGCGGACACGGCGGACTACGGCGAGTGGCGGTTCGGACGGCGCTCGACGGGCCTGGTGTTCTCCGCCGGCAGCTTTGCTTCCAAGCAAGGCGGAGTGCTGGGCGGGGCGGTGGCGGCATGGCTGCTGGCGTTCTACGGCTACAAGCCGAACATCGCGCAGACGCCCTCCGTAGTGTTCGGAATCCGCATGATGGTCAGCCTGCTGCCGGCCGCGGCCAGCGTGCTCACGGCGGGGGTCGCACTGCTCTACGGCCTGAATGCCAAGATGGAAAAGACGATCGCAATCGAATTGAAAGCACGGCGCGCGGAAGCGGAAGCGGCGCCCGCCAACTAAGAGCAAATGAAACCATCACAGACCATAGTGGGGACTCCTGTCCCGAATCTCCCCTGGGAGGACCGGCCGGCCGGCTCGAACGACGTGGTGTGGCGCTACAGCGGCAACCCGATCATCGGATGGAATCCGGTGGGACGGGTGGCGCGCATTTTCAATAGCGCGGCGATTCCGTATGAGGGCGCGTTCGTGGGAGTGTTCCGCGCCGACCACCGCAATGGCCGCGCGGACCTGCATTTCGGACGCAGCGCCGACGGCATTCACTGGGACATCGACGCGGATGTGATCCCGTGGCAGGACGAGAGCGGACGGCCGAAGCCCAACAGCTACGGCTACGATCCGCGGCTGGTGAAGGTCGAGGACACTTACTACATCAACTGGTGCGACGATTTCCCTGGCGCCTCGATCGGCATGGGCCGCACGAAAGATTTCCGCACGTGGGTGAAGATGGAGAACCCGCTGATGCCGTTCAACCGCAACGGCGTCCTGTTTCCGCGACGGATCAATGGCCTGTACGCGCTGCTGAGCCGTCCGAGCGACAGCGGGCACACTCCCTTCGGCGACATCATCCTTTCCTACAGCCCGGACCTGACGTATTGGGGACGGCACCGCCTGGTGATGAGCCGCGGCGGCCAGGGCTGGTGGCAAAGCACGAAGATCGGGGCCGGGCCAGTGCCGATCGAGACCAACGAAGGCTGGCTGCTTTTCTATCACGGCGTCACGACCACCTGTAACGGCTACGTGTACAGCACGGGAGCGGTCCTGCTCGACCTGGAAGACCCCAGCAAGGTGCTCTATCGCACGCGCGATTACCTGATGACTCCCGAGAAGGACTATGAGACGGTGGGCTTCGTGCCCAACGTCGCGTTTCCGTGCGCGGCGATCGTGGACGCGCCCACGGGACGAATCGTCCTCTACTATGGGGCCGCGGACACCTATACCGCGCTGGCGTTCTGCCAGGTGGATGAGGTGCTCGGGTACCTTAAGAACAATTCCGAAGTCTTCTAAGACGCTCGTCGCTTGTCGCCCGTCGCTCGTCGAGTCCTGAGAGCGGGATTCGTGCGCTGCGCGGGCGGGGTTCGCCACGACGGGCGACAAGCGACGGGCGACGAGCGTTAGAGTAGTTGTTTGTGAACCTTCGGGACGCGATCGCACAGGGGCGGTGGGAGCAGGCGGAGGCTCTGTTCGACCGCTTGGATGCGGCGAGGGCGACCGAACTGTTCCTGAGCGTACCGTTCGAGCAACAGCAGGAGCTGTTTCGGCGGTTGCCGGTCGAGGCGGCGGCGCGGGTTTCAGAGGGCCTCCCTTACTACCAGACTTACGTCCTGCTGCACGTGCGTCCGGCCGATGAAATGAACGCCATCGTCGACGCCATGGACCCCGGCGTCCGTTTGCAGTTTTTCGACGAGTTGCCGGAAGAGGCCTGGCAGCGGCTGATGGACGAGCTCGCGGGAAAAGCTCCGGTCGCCGTGTTCGAAGCGGGGCCCGCGACCGTTCCGGCCGCCGTGGAGCCGATCATCGTGGCGCGCGGGATCGAGAAGAGCTTCCGGAGCGCCGATGGCAGCGAGGTGCAGGTGATCGCGCCGGTCGACCTCGCGATCGAGCCGGGCGTCATCGTCGCGCTGCTCGGGCCATCCGGCTCGGGCAAGTCCACGCTGCTGCGCATGCTTTCGGGGCTGAGCGAGCCATCGGGCGGCGAGGTTCTGTGGCACGGGGAACGGGCCAGTACCTGCGCGCCCAACGTCGCCATCGTCTTTCAAAGCTTCGCGCTGTTCCCCTGGCTGACCGTGCTCGAGAACGTGGAAGTGCCGCTCGCGGCGCGGGGCCTGGAGCACGCGGCGCGGCACCGGCGGGCGCTCCAAACCCTGCATTCGGTGGGCCTCAAGGGGTTCGAGACCGCGTACCCAAAGGAGCTCTCGGGCGGCATGAAGCAGCGCGTGGGATTCGCGCGGGCGCTGGCGGTTGAGCCCGAGGTCCTCTTCATGGACGAACCATTCTCGGCGCTCGACGTTCTAACGGCCGAGAACCTGCGCGGTGAATTGCTGGAGCTGTGGATGGGGAAGCGCATCCCGACGCGCAGCATTTTCCTGGTGACGCACAACATCGAGGAAGCGGTGCTGCTGGCCGATCGCGTGATCGTGATCGGGCGGAACCCCGCGCGCTTGCGGGCCGATTTCCGGCTCCCGATGCCGCAGCCGCGAGACCGCAAATCCGCCGATTTTCTGCTGTATGTGGACTACATCTACAAGCTCATGACGCAGCCGGAGCTTACGGCCGCGCCGCCCACCACCGGGGCGAAACCGGCGTACCAGATGCTTCCACACGCACGGCGCGGCGCGATCGCGGGATTCCTCGAGATGCTGAACGACCGGCCGGGCAGCCAGGACCTGTATCGCCTGGCCGAGGAACTGCAGATGGACGTCAACGACCTGCTGCCGATTGTCGAGGCCGCGGCGCTGCTCGATTTCGCCAAGTCGGATCGCGGCGACGTCGAGATCACTCCGGCGGGGAAGGCGTTTGCCGAGGCCGACATCGACACGCGAAAGCGCCTGTTCCGCCAGGCCGCGCTGGCCCACGTGACGCTGCTCAAGCAGATGGAGAGCGCGCTGGCCGCCAAGTCCGACCACACGCTGCCTCTGGAGTTCTTCCGCGACATGCTGGAGGACCACTTCCCTGAGGCCGAGGTGCAGCGGCAGATCGAGACGGCGCTGAACTGGGGCCGCTACGGGGATGTCTTCACGTTCGATTCGAGCGACGATAGAGTGCTGTTGTATCAACCCGGCACCTCGGTCGAGCTACACTGATGCCGTCGGAAATCTCCAGGAAGCCGTGGGCTGCTCCACCGTGGGCCGCTCTCCCCACCGTCGCACCCTCGCTCCTTACCGATTTGCCCGTGATGGCGGCGGGGTTGGGGCTGTTGTTCGGGCTGCTGTCGCTGGCGCGGTATTGGGCGGGCCCGGTGAATCCGTCGCCCCAGATCAGCCTCCACCCGGCGGCGCTGCCGTTGTACGCGCTCTACTCGCTGGCGCGCCTGGGCGTAGCCTACGTGCTCAGCCTGGCGTTCACGCTGGTCTATGCGTGGGTGGCTTCGCACAACACCCGGGCAGAGCGCGTCATGATTCCGCTGCTGGACACGCTGCAATCCATTCCCGTTTTGAGCTTCCTTCCACCCGTGATGGTGGCGATGGTTTCGCTGTTCCCGACGCGGCAACTGGGCGTGGAGCTCGGCGCCATCCTGCTCATCTTCACGGGACAGGTTTGGAACATGACGTTCAGCGCGTATTCCTCGTTCAAGAACGTGCCGCGCGAGATGGCGGAGGCGGCGGGAGTGTACCGGCTGAGCTGGTGGCAGAAGTTCGTGCAGCTCGAGCTGCCGTACGCGACCATCGGCCTGGTGTGGAATTCCATGATGTCGGTGGCGGGCGGGTGGTTCTTCCTGATGGCGTGCGAGATGTTCGTGCTGGGAAATCGCGACCTGCGACTGCCGGGCCTGGGCTCGTACCTGCAGACGGCTGCGAACGCGGGCGACACGCGGGCCATCCTGTGGGGCGTGGCGGTAATGGTGGCGGTGATCGTTCTGCTGGACCAACTCATCTGGCGGCCGGTGATCGCGTGGAGCGAAAAATTCAAAGTCGAGCAGGTGGAGGCGTCGGAAACGCATCGCTCGTGGGTGCTCGATCTGCTGCGGCGGTCGAAGGTGCTGCCGCGGGTGGCGCGGAGGACGGTGCTCCCGGCGCGCGAGGCCTTGACCTTGTTCTTCGCCCACAAGGAAAGCAGGGTGACGGCCCGGAGGCCGGTAGCACGGGTGATCGGATGGGCGGTGGCGGGCGCCGCCCTGATCGGTTTGGTGTATGCGCTCGTGGAGATGACGGCGCTGCTCTCGACCACTTCGTGGGCCGAGCTGCGCGGCATCCTGCTGGGCGCGGGCGCGACGTTTCTGCGCGTGGAGCTGACGCTCATGCTGGCGGGGCTGTGGACGATTCCCGTGGGCGTTTACATCGGGCTGCGGCCGCGGCTTTCCGCGATCGCGCAGCCGATCGCGCAGGTTGCGGCTTCGGTTCCGGCGACGGCGTTGTTCCCCATCGTGCTGCTGCTGCTGATCCGGGCCGGCGGCGGGCTGGGGATCGGCTCGATCGTCCTGCTGTTGCTGGGCACGCAGTGGTATCTGCTGTTCAACGTGATCGCGGGAGCGAGCGCCATTCCGACGGACCTCAAGGAAGTCTGCGACGTGTTCCACCTGGGCCGCGTGGAGCGATGGCGCAGGCTGCTGCTGCCAGGCATCTTCCCGTACCTGGTGACGGGGTTCGTGACCGCGTCGGGCGGGGCTTGGAACGCGAGCATTGTCGCGGAGTATTTCCGATTTCAGGGGCACACTTACTCGATCACGGGTCTCGGCGCGACGATCAGCCATGCGACCGACGGGGGGAATTTCCGGGTGCTGCTGGCGGCGACCGTGGTGATGGCGGCGATGGTGGTGACGGTCAACCGGCTGGTGTGGCGGCGACTGTACGGGCTGGCGTCGACGAAGTTCAAGCTGGAAAGCTGAGGGGACGGGAGCTTTGTTTTTGTTGAAAGCTGCGAACGCGTAGATCGTTTCCGAGCCGGAGGACAAGCCTTGGAAGCTGCACGAATTCATGGCTGCCGACCTGGATGGCAACCTGATTCGCGTCTTCTACGATTTCCGGGGCGACATCTAATGCGCGGGTTCTCGAACATGCGCCGCCTTCGAGTTGAGTTTGGCGATCGCGGAGGCCAGTTCGGCGGGATCGTGGATCCGGTAGACCTCGCCGGAGCAGGCGTGCACCAGCCGCTCAAGGGTGTCCGGATACTCGATGGGACGCACGCCCATCGTTCTTTCTGCCCTTCCAGCATAGTCATCGCGGAGGCGGCGTCCAATGGCGCGGTTGATCCGTTGCTGAAAGTAGAAAATCGCCGGGCCGGCACGACCGGATTCACAGGGAACACTGCTCCACTTCGATTCGTCGTCCGCATACGGACCCAGGAAGAGAATCGCGTCCGGGGGCTTTGGGGAGGACAGCTCCGCTCGCACCAGCGAGTCTATTAGTGCATGGCGCGGCTGTCCGGGAGCGAGCGCGGTCACGGGCACGGATGAGAGCTTCAGCGAAAGGACCTTCTCGGCCAGCTTGCTAAAGCCATCCGCGTCAAAGCGATCCTGCCGGAACAGTTCCTGCTCCTGGTCCAGGTTGAAAGCGATCAGACGTACCTCGTCGAACGCTCCTTCCGAGAGGACCGTCGAGAGCGAACTCAGCAGAAGCACTGGATCGTAAAGTGTGGGCAGCTTGCCTTCCCCATAAAGGCTGGTCGCATGGAACAGAATGGTCAGCCGCTGCCCCCGTCCTGCCGGTTCACTGTGTCGTTTCCACCGCAGACTGTTGATAGGCTGAACCTCTCCTGGCGCGAGTTCCAGCCGCACCTTGCGCTCCCGGCCCTTCAAAGCTGCCTCGAGATTGAAGCCGGCCTGGTACAAACGGCCCGCCTGATCGAATACGGCCAGATCGACCCGGTAATTCCCTTCCCCGAGGAAGAATCCGCCCGTGATCGAAAGATCAGGCTTGTCGCCTTCAGGAATCTCGGGCAACTCCCCGGACTGGAAAAAGCAGACCGGCGGCCGGGATCCATCGCTCGGCCGAACCCGTGCGATCACCCGAACCGTATTGCCCTTACCGGCGAACTGCCTGAGCGCGGTGTCGATCATACATCCAACGCTCGTCGCGGTGCCGGTCAGGGTTATTATCTTCGGCGATTCTGTCGATTAGATAGCGAAGCGCAGCTCGCGCCCGTCCGGGCCATGCCGGCGGCAGCGCGGAGCCCATGGGCTACGCCCCAGGAGTTCCCACTAGGGCTGGGACGACGGGCTGGAGGAATGGAAGGAGGACCTTGTCCGCGCTCTGGCGGCGCCGTGCCTGAACCTCGAGGACTCGTAGGTTCGCTCTATACGGGCGGGCAGTTCGTATGATCTTGCAGCTTGTTTACGCGGTTCCGCTCCTGGCGACAGGGGTTGGGGCCATGGCGCTAGCCGCCTACGTCTGGCGGAGACGGGCGGTGCCGGCCGCCGCGCCGTTGCTGGCGCTGCTGATCCTGCTCGCCTTGTGGTGCGTTCCCTGTGCCTTCGAAACGTTCAGTTCGACCGTGGGCGCCCGGCTGCTTTGGATGAGACTGGAACTGCCGGCGATGGTCGGCCTTCCAGCCTGTTATCTGTTGGTTGCTCTGCAGTACACGGGCGGGCGGGTCTCGCGTTGGCGCTGCGCCGGCCTGTTCGCGGCTCCCACCGCACTCCAGATCCTCGCCTGGACCCGGCCGGAGTGGTACTGGCAGCGGATCTGGATCAACGAGACCCATCCGCTCCGGCTCACAGGTGTGCAGTGGGGCCCGTCGTTCCGGTACAACCTTGTGTACAACTGGGCGGTCTGCGCACTCGCCATATCGCTGGTTGTTCGGGCCGTGATGCGAGCCAAGGGGCCACGGAGACGGGAGGCTGCGATCTTTCTCGCCTCGACGTCACTCCCGGTGGTGGTGGGTATTCCAGACGGCCTGGGCCTGACGCCCGGCTGGCCCGATTTCACGCCCTTCGCCTTCGCGCTGACGGCGGCCGGGATCAGTTGGGTGCTGTTCCGGTACCGGTTTCAGGCCATTGTGCCGGTGGCGTGGAAGAGCGTGTTCGAGGGCATGGGGGACGGGGTGCTCGTGCTGGACCCCGAGAGCCGGGTTCTGGCGGTGAACGCCTCGGCGGAGCGCCTGTTGGAGCACCGCCAGCGGCAGGTCATCGGGCGACCGATTGGTCAGGCTTTCGCGGCCTGTCCGGCGCTGGCCCAACTGGCGGAGGCGACCCACAGCGACGCGGACATCGAGGTTGGCCCGGAGGGCAACCGGCGCACCTGCGAAGTTCACCTCTCGCCGCTGCGTGACCAGCGGTACGAGCTGATCGGAAGCCTGCTGACAATTCGCGACGTGACCGCCCAGCGGGCGACTGCCCGAGAACTGGAGAACGCCAAAAGCGTCGCCGAGGTGGCCAACCGGACCAAGAGCGAGTTTCTCGCGAACATGAGTCACGAGATACGGACTCCGATGAATGGCGTGCTGGGAATGCTCGACCTGGCGCTGGGCACCGGTCCTCCTCCCGAACAGGAGGAATGCCTGGTGATGGCGCGCAGTTCGGCGGAGGCGCTCCTCGGCATCATCAACGACATTCTCGACTTCTCCAAAATTGAGGCGAACCGGCTGGAATTGGACCCGGTGGATTTCAGCGTGTGCGACTGCATGAA
>Ga0265338_10009080_pt1 | contig 11955 bp, 27 predicted proteins | sample 42126metaG_FD_193579 | JGI IMG/M metagenome (GOLD analysis project Ga0265338, IMG submission 193579) | Rhizosphere microbial communities from Carex aquatilis grown in University of Washington, Seatle, WA, United States - 4-21-26 metaG | ecosystem: Host-associated > Plants > Roots > Rhizosphere... | reverse complement strand
AATGGCTGCTGCGGCGCTTTCTGATGATGATCCGGCGCTTTGCGCCCTTCGGCCTATTCTGCAGGAAGCCTTAGAGGGCGCACCAGACCCGACAAATGGAGCTATGTGGTATTATGCTACCACAATGCCGACACCTCCGGCTTGGATTCAAGGCGCTACTTACTGCGGACAATTCGGTCATCAGAAGTTCTGGAAAGATATTCACTGATGCAGGAGGTTTCCGACAACGAAGTTCTGACATCGGTAGGCGTAGGAGCCTTGGCGGTGCTGGCCTCAATCACGAAAGCGCCGCAATGGCTCGATCCGGCAACAGGCCGCATTAGCTGGACGCTCTTGGCGAGCGGCATATCCGCAGCCCTTGTTCTCGCTATGGTTATCCGCGCGCTTGGGGAACATTATGGCGTCGAGCCTTTGGCACAAGCCGCCGTCACAGGCGTTCTCTGTTATGTGGGGCCGGATGCGATCATTAAAGCCGCCGCAGCAATGATTCTGAAACGTGCAGGAGTAGTTCTCAATGATGGCTCAGATAGCAAGAAGCCTTGATATGCTGCCCATTTTCCAGTGGTTTACCCCGGAACGGCGCGTATGGATTTTGGCCGTCACCATGTCCGGCCTTCTTGGCTTTGCCATGGGCAACGGGCACACGACACAAAATGCTATTCAGAACGTCAGTGACGCATATGGCGTCAAAAGCGCGGAAGTGGCGCATTTGCAAACCAAGGTCGTTCCGGCCCTCAAGAAAGAGAATATCCTGCTCAAGCGCGCGATAATTTCCAAAGCCGATGACGCCTCGACTGGCGACGGCAAGCCTCACTAAGGAACTTGCCCGCGTCGGGAGCGTTCCCTTTCCGCCACCGAAAGGGCTGCGCTACATGTCATTGATCATCGGAATTATTGTTTTCGTCCTTGTCGCTGGCGTATTATGGTGGGTTATTAACGCGCTGATTGGGGCGTTTGGCATTCCCCAGCCCCTAGCGACAATCATTCAGGTTGTCGTTATCCTGATCCTGTTGCTGGCCTTTCTGAACTATGCGGGGCTGTTCGGTAGTGGTGGTTTTGGCTTCGGCCACAGCCTAGGTTGCCGCTAGACCGGAGCGCATCCCACGATATTCATAAGCCAGATTACCGCGAACACTACGGCCCAAAAGGTAATGAAGGCGACGAAGCCGATCTTCCATCTCATCGCCAGCCCCTAGCCGGACAAACACATCTTAACCTAAAGCAGTTGTTAGCCCCGCGCAAATGGCTAGAATAGTGCCAATCTTACGGATTGGGGCAATGGCATCGCCTGACTATGTTGGAATAGCGACGTTAATCACCGCTTCGGCTTCTGCGATAGGAACGCTTGTTGCGCTTTATCGTGGTCGGGCACGAGACGTGAAGATCACCGAAATCAAGGGCCTTGTCGATGGTCTTTCCGATAAGCGCGATGCAGCTACAGCAAAGAGTTCATATGCCGAAGGCCGCAAAGACGGCGGCGATCAGGAACGCGCGGAGCCTACGGGGCCGCTGCAACCGAATTGACATACCCAGCGTTTATACTGACGCATCCATAGAACGAGCGCGCCGTGCTTGAGCTTCACGATATAGACAGACGGCTTGCACGAATCGAAGGGCTACTGCTTCAACTTCTCAAACAGGAATCGAAAATCATGGCAACACTCGCTGACATTCAATCCGAAGTAACCGCAGAGAAAACCGTCGATGACGGCCTTCTCGTCCTCATCAACCAGCTAATCGCCGCAAAGGCCGATCCTGCGGCTCTGGATGCCCTCCTGGCGTCCATGAAGTCGAATATCGCCCCCTTGAGCGCCGCGCTGGTCGCCAACACCCCAGCCGCTTAAAACGGCTCTCAACACCAAAGGACAAAACCCATGACCAATTCACCGAATCCCAAGCCGCAACCGACAAAGCCGGTTCCTCCCCAGGGCCGCTAATCCCCGCTAAAGCCAAATGCAGGAGCCGTGTCAGGAATGAGGCGGCTTTTGGCGTGTCTGGCCTAGCGGCCCTTTCTATACGTCTTGAACTTTGCCGACATCGGCGCTGCCTGCTGACGCAGGGATGATGGTCGGGGCGGCAGGAGTCGAACCCGCATGTTGGACGGGGTTTAAGCCCTCCGCGTTTACCGTTTCGCCACGCCCCGATTTAAGCTCCGACAATTCAGCCGCGAGGTCACGCGCTCGTTTAGCGAATACGGTGATAAGCTGATGAACACAGCTAACGCCATCGCCGTGCCATGCGGGGATTGGCCTTCGAATTTCGGCTTGAAGACTAACGATTTCACCGCGCAGCAGCGCGATTGTAGCTGCGTCGTCTCGCTTCTGGTGCGCCAACTGCATCTGTAACGTGCGCTGCTTTTCGACCTCTAGCTTTTTGGCATCACGCCGCGTCTCGGCTTCCATCTTTAGGCGCTCTTGCTTAATGCGCTGAGCCTCCGGGTCTTTCCGTGGGAGCGATGCAAGCATTTTAGTGCCGCGCAGTTCCTTATCGCGCTGCATGACGCGATGGCGTTCATTCCGACGCATGGCAGCGGCATAAGACGCGCGGCGTATCCATGCCTGACGGTCAGCCGAGAGAGGTTTTGCATTGGACTCGATTTGCGCCGCGTCAATCTGCGCCTGAATATTGGCAATCTCGCTGTCTAGGCAATCGAGAACTTCCAATGCGATCTCGTGCGCGGAAATGAGCGCAGGATCAGCGATCAGCGCCGTGATCTCTTCTTCAGTTAGGCTCGGCCTTTCGACCGTCTCGCTGTCCATGCGGCCTCAATTAGTGGTTTTTACAAGTTGATGATGTGGACAATCAGATGCGAATGCGAGCTTACCGGGCCAAGGCTGCAAAATAGGACAAGTGCAACCCTGTTCATATGCCTCTTCGCTGCCGGGGAATAGACCGGGACGATATCTCTCCCATCCATGCCCAAGTGCGCAGATAATTATCTCGACAGTCATAGCGGCCCTTATTGGTTGAGTTGGAAGCCAGCGCCGCAGCCGTCGCGCTGGAGCGTGCTCGGCCAATATCCTGTCGGCCAGTGACCGGGATTTTCGGCAAGCTGACAGCGCCCCTCTGGGGCCGTTAGATCGTCAGGCTGAAGGCGGTCGAAGTTCTTGCACCGACCGCAGCACTTCTTTGGAAGGTCTTTCATGCGGCTGATATACGCCGCTTGCAACGGACCGTCAAGTAGCGTATGGCTACCTTATGATTAAATATAACGTCGCTGGACCATGACCCGCAATAAGAAGCCCAAAGACGACAGTGGCCCGCAGCTTATCGGCTACGCCCGCGTCTCGACCGAGGATCAATCTTTGGAGTTACAGACGCGCGCGCTCGATGAAGCCGGATGTCTCAACATCTACGAGGAAAAGCTAAGTGGAGCGAAAAAATCCCGGCCTGAACTCGACCTTGCCATCAAGGATTTGCGCCCCGGTGATACGCTTGTCGTCTGGCGGCTGGATCGTCTTTCCCGATCCATCCGTGACCTTCACCGTCGATTGGAGCAAATCGAGGATGCTGGTGCGAATCTCAAATCCCTTACCGAGCATTTCGACTTCACCAGCGCCGTAGGAAAGCTGATGCTCAACATGCTCGCCGTCATGGCCGAGTTCGAGCGCCAGCTTACGATAGAGCGCACGCGGGCCGGTATGGCCGTCCTGCGGGCCAAGGGCGAGACGCTGGGCGCTCCGGTCAAGTTCAACAAAGCCAAACAGCGTATGGCGAAGAAGATGCTGGCCCAGCGCGAGCGCCGGATCGTGCGCGGTAAATCCGTCTGGCGTCCGAAGCACAAGAAGATCGACGTGGCGCGGGCCTTGAAGATCAGCACGCAAACGCTTTTCCTTCACCTACGAAACCAAGCGAAGAAGTAGCCATGCCACACGGACCATGCAGACTTTGCGGCGCAACGAACTACGCGAACTCATGCGGCGGACCATTCATCTGTCCGTCTTGTGATTGCGGAAACGTGCCGCACATTGGAAATCCATCGCTTGCCAATCGCGGCCCTGTTTATGTCGCTCCGGTAATTCAGCAGGGGTGCATCTGTCCGCCCGGTAGTGAGCGCACATGCAAAGGGCCGCTATGCCCGCGCAGATCGGCCAGCGATTTTACATGACCAACAATCAGGAATAGGAGCGAAGAGGTGATTGCATGACCGGAGAACCCCAAGGCTTGTGCGAGACGACGCTGACGGAGCGGTTCGCATTTGATGAATGCGTATGCGGAACCTATCCAGAAAATCTTGGGCCATGCCGCACCTTCGCGGTCGGGGCCAATCCCAAGAGATGCGTCTACTGCGATCACGGAATTGGATGCCATACCGCGATAGCCGAGCGGTTTGATTGGGAAGAAGAAAACCGCGCACGTCAGCGCGCCAGATCGCGGGCAGTCATGCAGCGCGAGGAAGCAGCGCGTGACGACTGGTTTAAACACGGTGGCATATATCCTTCGCCACGTAAGGGATAGAAAGGGAGCGAGATATGAAAATTATCTTTGACGAAGATGACGCGATCCTAGCGGCAAACGCTCTTGCAAAAAGTCGTGGTCTAACAATCGACTTCGACGTTCCGTTTGCGCCCGATAGCACGGCGGACAAGATTTACACCGAGGCGCTGCGCGTTGTAGCCGCCTTCCGAAACAAGTATGGAAATTAGGGAGCGGGACGATGAGTGCAGGAAGCTATTGTGATATAAAAACGCGGACGACAATCGCTGTCGATCCGCGCACCGGAATTCCAGGGCCGGCAAGTTTGATGCTCTTGAACCTTCGGCGCTCGGAGATATATGAGCGCGAAATGCGTGAGAGGAAATGGTATCGGTGCTTTTGGCGCTGGCTTGTCCAGAGGTTGTGAGAAAATGGCTTTCGTAACCGAAAAAACGCTCTTCATCCACGTCCAAAATAGGAGTGCAGAACATGCCGCCAGATTTTCCACGGCTCAAAGCAATCTTCTGGAAGACACTTACGAACCCGACCGCGCCGGGCGGAAAAATCTCGATGTTCCATCTTGCCGATCCAGACACCGAGGAAACTTATATGAGTCTCGGAGTGCCGGAAGGGCGTGGGGACTTTGCTGCATTCATTGCTGCGGCCTGCAACGGCGCGCCCGATGTGTCGGCGGCATTAAAGGCGTTGGTTGCGAAGATTGACGAATTAACGCCAGACATAAACGGAATGTTTCAGATGGCGACTATTCACGGTGCATTATGGCCTGCTGACAAAAATTGGGCGAAAGAAATGGCCGATGCCCGTTCCGCCCTTACTGCACTCAAAACCAACAATCAGGAATAGGAGCATTTGGTGGGCCAGCGAGTCATAGCTTGGTTTTCGTGTGGAGACGCCAGCGCCGTTGCATGCAAGCTGGCGCTCACGAAATACCGCGCCACGCACGAGATCATCATCGCCCGCATTCTTCTGGACAGCGAACACTCGGACAATGACCGTTTTGCTGCCGATTGGGTCCGTTGGGCTAACTGCCAGATCACCGAACTGCGCAGCGAGAAATACGCTGATAGCTGGGAAGTATGGGAGGCGCGGCGATATATTGCCGGGATTGCTGGCGCACCGTGCACAACCGAATTGAAGAAGATTGTGCGATTTGGGTTTCAGCGTCCCGACGATATTCAGGTCTTTGGCTACACGACGGAGGAACAGAAGCGCGCTCGCACGTTCTGCGACAACAACCCGGAATTGATCGTGGACTTCCCGCTGATAGATGCGCGTCTTGGCAAAGCGGATTGCCACGCTCTTGTCCGCGCCGCGGGGATCGAGTTGCCAGCGATGTATCGTCTCGGCTTCGACAACAATAATTGCATTGGGTGTCCGAAGGGAGGCGCGGGGTATTGGAACATGATCCGTCGCCATTTCCCTGAAGTGTTCGACCGCATGTGTCGCCTGTCGCGCGAACTTGGATGCCGATTGGTGAAGCAGAAAGGTGAGCGTATCTTTCTGGATGAACTTCTGCCGACGACTGGACGCCAGAAGGATGAAGTCGAGATTGAGTGCTCCGCGTTTTGCGGAGACGTGATGCCGCAATTCGCGGAAGCTAAATAGGGAGCGCAGAGCGTGGTAGAGGCAAAATTAAAAGACGGTAGACTGATATTGCGAGGGTGCTTCCCGCATTACCGTCGCCCGCTTTCTGAAATCATCGACCTTCGACACACGATATATGACCAATTGGTCACGCAAAGGGTTCAATTGCCGATTAAGAAAAAACTTCATTTGAGTATCAACGCTAATAAACATGAGAGCGGCTGTGATCTTTCCAATATCGTGCAAGCGATTTGTCAGGCTCTCGATGGAAAAACTCTGTCAATCGACAAGCACGACATAATTTTGGTTGACGACAGCCAAATAATCTCGCTCAGCGCGAGATGGATCAACGCAAATTAATGGAGAGTTTCGTGCGGCAGAGAGTTTTGGTGTGCGGTGGACGCGATTACACGAACGAGAAGATGGCGTTCGCAATTCTCGATGCCGCTCATGCTGCCAACCCAATCATCGAAGTCATCCACGGGGCATGTGCGGGCGCTGATATGCTCGCAGAAATGTGGGCGAACCAACGCAGCATCCCTACGCGCCCGTTCCCGGCTGATTGGGATACGCACGGGAAAGCTGCGGGGCCGATCCGCAACAGGAAAATGTTAGACGTTGGCAAGCCGGATATTGTTATTGCGTTTCCCGGCGGTCGCGGAACGCGCAACATGATCGAACAGGCAGAGGGCGCGAATATACCCGTTGCCCGCATCAAGAAGTAAGGGAGCGTGAATAATGTCGTCCGCATGAATGACCGGCTCTACGCGGCAAACCAATTCACTGCCAAGATCGGTATAGTCATCTGGAAGTTTTCTGGCACGCTTTGTGGATGTGTGGACATGGCTACAGATGCTGGCACGTTCTGCCTAACCCCCGATGAAATTACGGCGGTCATCGCCGCTCTCCAATCGGCGCGGGAGGATGTATTGAAAAAATCAAACCCATATAGTGATCCCAGAATCATGGATCGGAATTGAGGGCGGACGTGACTGAGCATCCATGCAAGGGCATGACGAAAGCACAGATAGCGGCATTCGAGCAGATCGCCATCAATCAACCGCCACAATGCAAGTGGGAAACAATAGACGCGCTGTTGAAGGCTGGTGTTGTCGAACGAGGTCCAAGCGAGCGACGGCGCGATGCGATTGGCGTCTATGATATTCCCAACTTCTTTGTTCCTCTGCCGATCCACATGCAATGGTGTCAGTGGGCGAGCGAGCAGCCTGAAAACGCAATCGGATAAATAGGAGCATCGGATGAGCCTCACATCAATCTTGAGTTACGGGTTTGGATTTTTTGCCGTACCTGTCGTTGTGGCAGTATTTATCTGCTGCATGTTGCTCATAACTGGCTACGGTTCGCTCTTTGACATGCTTGGACTAAATAGAGCGGATGCGTGGAGCGGTGGATTTATCTTTGCCGCAGTTGCAATCATTGCTGGCGTCATCGCAGCAAGAATTTTCGGATAACAAATTCAACGTGAAATAAAGGAGCGCCGGATGATCCGCACGATTGAAGGAAAGCGGTGGCAGTTTAGGTGGGATTGGACCGGCGCGGCAATTTTCTTTGGGGGTGCACGCCTCTGGACGATACAGATTCATTGGTGGCGTCACCCGCGTGTTGTCGTGCGGCACGACCACTCAACATTTTCATTCCCGAAATGGTATTAGAGGAGACCAAGAATGAAACTGTCCGATTTTGCCTCCGCTAAGGCGTTAGAAGCTGAACACGAGGCATTGCGCGCCATCTGGAAGAAGCTGAACGAAGGGAATCAAAACTCTCGTATTGCCCACATCAGTTTCGGATATTTTGAGGACTCACTCGCAACTGTGACCTACTCTGCCAAACCTATCAACCAAGCGCGTGTAACGCGACTTATCGCGATCATGCTGGATGCGATGCAACAGCATGTGAAATTGGAACTGGAAGACGTGGAAGCATCGCTCGCCAAAATCGGCGTCGATGTTGCCGCGTAAAACAGGGGGGGGCATCACGCCCCCGACTTGCTTTTCCCCATAATCATGGCATGGTGATGGGGCTGCGGCGGCGTGGGAAGCAGACACGCACTGAGAGCGAGATTTGACGGCCACTTGGTGTTCCGCCTGCGCGGCCCAAACTGGTTTGCTGAGGCGTTTGTGCGGAGTCATGATCCAATGCACCGCGTTTCCTCTAAACGTCATATGGCCGATGTAGCGTTCGGCCCGCAGCATCCTTCCCTGCCCCTGATCAAGGCGGATAACCTCTAGGAGACTCCATGCGAAAACACAGCCTAATTACAGCGGGATTCGCTGCGGTTCTAATGCTTGGAGGCTGCGCCAATGTTGCCGCAGCCTATGATGACCTGACGGGTGGATCGACGACAGCAGAGACGGCAGGAGCCGTAGCAGGCGTCCCGGCCACTACCGTTGATGATGCTGTCTCAGCGGCCAAGAAAGACCTTACAGCGGCCCATACGCTCCATGAGGGAGTTGCCCATACCCTTGAAACTTTCGCCGCTGACGGCATCCTGAAAGGCTCTGCGGCGGCTACGGCGAAAATCTATCTGGATCGCTCGGAGGCCGCCTTGAAGCTCGCAGACCAGGCTGTAAGCCTCGCGGACGCCAAGGGCATCGAGAATCAGATCGGTATTGCCAACGGCCTCATAGCCCAAGCCCAAACCGTCATGGGCAAATAAGGAATAGCACAGATGTCAGTAAATTTCAGCAAGATCGGGTCCGCGCTTCTGTCCATTGCAGAGAATGCGCCCTCTTTCATCGGCCCTGCCGCGACTATCTTAACAGATGTTATCTCCATCTATCAGGAGGTTAAGACGGAACTTAGCGCAACACAGGTCACGGCTATTGATGCAGCTTTGGCACAATCCCAAACGGATGATGCGAATGCTACAGCCTCCGCAGACGCAGCCCTAGACGCTGCCTCCAAGCAATAACCTAGCGAACGACCCCCCCCCCCCCAGCCCTTCCCAGCGTTCGCCAACTGGCCTGTGTCCTTAACCGGATGCAGGCCTTTTCTTTGGCCACGGCCTACTCTGCATCTTGCGATTGGATTTAGGCATAGGATGTTTGGAGGGCTTTGGATTGGCGAGGCGTTTTGTCTTAGCCGCCTCGAATACATCGCTGCCGATTGATGTTGCTTTGGAACGCGGGTGAAATGTTTTCAGCCGATGGCAGGCGCGGTGGACCATCTGGACATTGAAATGATCATGTGCCCCGCCACGCGAAATGGCTTGCCTGTGGTCCCAGTCAATTTCTTCGCCTACGGTGATGTAGCCATAGCATATTGGGCAAATGTGCTGAGCGTGATATCGTAAGCTGAGAATTTTTAGTTTGTCACTAACGGCTTTCCGCTTGGTCATGCTATGGCCCACACTATCGACATTCTCCCGCTCGCAAGCATTTTCTTCACGCCAGAGTCTTTCAAATATCCATCATGCACCAACTCGCTTCTACGAGAACGAGCGCCCGATTCCGACATAACTCCGCCAAGCAAAGTTATCAGCGTTGAATCTGTCATGGGACCGCCCCACTTGAACAGGTTTAGGATGAGGCGCTGCTTCTCTGAAATTTTTGAGACGCTATCTGCCGCTTGATGTGAGGTAATTGGGTCGCCGTGACGTGCACGAGCAGTGAATAGATCGGGGTGTGTCATAGTTTCATCTCGGCGCGGTGATTTGCTTCCTTGGACTGCCACTCGGAAAATTTGAGCCAGAGAAATTCCTTCTTGACCTTCGCCAGATTTGCAGCGCGTCTAGCTGTAACCATCTTCTCCACATGATCCCGCCACGCATCTCCGGCCTTCACGGACATTTCCTTCGCTGCTACAGTCTTTTCCGTTGATTGCATCATCATCTGGGAAAGGACGGCTGACTTGGTTTCTTCAAGCAAGGATGCAGCGGCCTCGGCATCTACCCATGCCTTAGCTGCGTTTGCCCATTGCTCGCTGATTGGCGTCATGCCGCTTGCCCTAGAACCTCAAAGCGATCCTTTATGGCCGCAATAATCTTGGCGTGGCTATCGGGCGCGAACATTCTCATCCGGGCTATATCGTCCGCGAATTTGTCTGACCATTCTGACAGTTTGTCATTCGACATATTTCGGATCATTGGAAGCATTTTCTCGGTCCACGCCACGGCCTTAGATTTGTCCCCTGACGGCTTTTCGTCCGCGTATATCTGCTGTGGCTTCGGAGTGTTGGTAATCGTCCATGAGCCTTCTGTTGTGGCCGTCTGGCGAGGTCTCTCAACCTCGCTCTGCTCCTTGTCGTAAAGAGCCAGCCCAAATTGATTGCCAAAGGTCATCAATGCCCGTTTCATGGCATCCGTTTCGGCCTCTTTGAGAGCCGATTCATGGGCTTGTCCAAGGTCGCGGTCGATTCCGTGACCAGTTCCAGCCCCTTCCCGAACAATGTCGCTAACGGTTATGCGAACACGCGCTAGGTAGGTGACGCCCCATCCGGGGGTTTGCTGGGAACCTACTTTGCGTTCCGCTTCGGCCACGCATTTTAATTCTACGGTTTCGCGGGTCCAGCCATCAAAGCCAAAAATGCGGTTTGCTTCTGCGATGCAATGCCAGCCTTCGAGATAGGAGAGATTGCGACCAGATTGAGATCGCGTCTTGATAACGTCCGATTTCAGAAATGCGGCAAGTGCTACTTTTTGCTGGTCTGTAAACATTATAGGCCTCCCATCACGCCTTCTCCCTTTTCCCAAACATGCGCTGATTGTTTTTTGCTGTTTCAAGCCAGAACTCGGCGGTTTCGACCGCAAATCTTGCCTTGTCCAGTTTAAGCTTCTGCGGAATGGTCCAGTTGTGGAAAGGAAACTTGATGACCAGCGCATCAACGGCTTCCTCGGCCTCTTCCAGCTTCTTCATCCAGTCCGCTATTTCTTGTGTGAAGTCTGCTGTCATTGCCGTATTTCTCCGAATAGCCTGAACGCCTCGGCCAAGTCCTCGCAGACCATTTCCCGGTAGCATTGATTGAAGGAGCGGTTCAGAAGACGCTTCGGAGACGGATTCTCGAATGCCTGTTCGTAATCCCCGCAAAATGTGTTCTCGTAATCCTGCCATAGATCGTAAGCGTGTTGGATTGTCATATCCCCTTCTCCCGCTTATTGAGTGCTTCGAGACGGGTTTGTGCGGTCTTTCTCTTGTCGTCCCACAAGCGAAACTCGCCCCATCCGTGGATCGTGAAGTCGTTCGCGTAGTGCATGATCATTTTCTGACAATGCGCTATCTCACTCTCCAAAGCCTCACGCTCTGTTCGTTCGCTTAGGCGTAGTCCTGATGTGCTGGTCATTCGGATTTATCCCGGTTGTTTGCTCTAACAAATTCCTCGAATGAGCACGGCGAAACGTGGTATTGACAATAGCGCCGATACTCTTCGCGCAGCCGCCGCACCTCGGCTTCCGTTACACGAACGTCTGGCTGTTTGATTATGTGAATTGCCATCACCACACCGACACTAGAACGAAGCCGAAGGCCATTGACCCAACAGCAATTCCTCCCAAGACAATAGACCACCAAAACCATCCGCTCCTAGAAGGAGCAGCTAGATAGATTGGATCATCAGATGGCTGGTAAGGGCCATTCGGGAGGCGGGTTATGACTTTCATGCTGCAATCTCCGTAAGCGCGAGCCACTGACAACCCGGAGCCTTCATGTCGATTAGGATTTGAACGACGCCTTCGGCAAATTCGCTTAGAGCCTTGTCGCGAGCAGCATCAGCAGCAGCAACAGCATAAGCATTAGCAGCAGCAACAGCAGCAGCAGCAGCATCAGCAACAGCATAAGCAGCATCAGCAACAGCAACAGCATAAGCAGCATCAGCAACAGCATAAGCATTAGCAGCAGCAGCAGCAGCAGCAGCAGCAGCATCAGCATAAGCATCAGCATCATCAGCATCAGCAGCAGCATCAGCAGCAGCCTTACCCTT
>Ga0265338_10009079_pt1 | contig 11957 bp, 7 predicted proteins | sample 42126metaG_FD_193579 | JGI IMG/M metagenome (GOLD analysis project Ga0265338, IMG submission 193579) | Rhizosphere microbial communities from Carex aquatilis grown in University of Washington, Seatle, WA, United States - 4-21-26 metaG | ecosystem: Host-associated > Plants > Roots > Rhizosphere >... | reverse complement strand
GAGCCTACGTCCTAGATCATGGAAAACAAAAAAGGGGCTACACGCTACTGTTGCAGCCCCTCTACCCTTAACCTAAAATCTGTAAGGTTTTTTTAGGACGAGACATCTCGACTCTCCCATCCTCTGCCGCCTCTATTCAATTCGTTTGGGGAACCAGTGCGGGGAAATGACGGTTAGAACTTTTTGATTCGATATCGATGAGGGGCTCTTTGTGCGAATGAAGAATCACATTTCAGGCCAACAAATTGGAATTTTTTGATAGACGATGCAGCGCGTGACGAGCTGTTCCCCCGCGGGAAATGGCGCCCGAGAGGTCGCGGGGGAATCCCGTCGGAGCTGACGGGAATAGCGACCGTCGATATCGCCGCCCAAAATCTGCAAAAAACAAATTTCACATCGCCGGCCGTTCTACGCATCGACGAGCCACGGAATCGCTGCCAATTCCCTGGGAATTGTTGACAGCTTAACAGCAATTAGGTAGATGCCAAAGGTGAGCATGTCCCTGTCAAAAATAATGCAGAAGCTTTCTCTATTATTGCTCGGTGTTGCGATAGGGGTGCTGATCTGTGAAGTCATCCTTAGGCTCTTTTACAAAGACCGCATCGTCTTGTTCCCAAGATATCAAACAACGGCGCAGTACGGAGATTTTCAAATAAGGAGAAACAGGCCTGGATCGGACTATCATCATACCACTGTTGAAGGGAAATGGCATTTCGTTTTCAATTCGAGAGGCTTTAGAAATAGCTACGAATGCGATTACGCTAAAGGGCCTAATGTGTTGAGGGTATTGTCTATTGGTGACTCGCAGACTCTTGGGTATGAAGTGGGTCAGGAAGAAACCTTTTCAGCGCAATTGAGTTCCATTCTTCAAACTGATTCTGTTAACAATCAAGTTATTAACGCTGGCGTTACCGGATTTGGAACCGCTGAAGAGCTCATTTTCCTGGAGAACGAAGGAGTAAGGTACAAACCCGATTATGTTATACTGGGTTTCTTTCAAAACGACTATGAAGACAATGTTCGGTCCAATCTTTTCACGATCAAAGACAATGCACTGTTCCTGCAGAATCGAAAATATCTTCCAGGAGTTACCATCCAAGAACATATATACAATTATTGGATCGTGAGATGGTTGAGCGAACATTCGTACTTCTATTCTTTCGCGTTTAACACCGTGTGGAACCTTTACAAAGATGCCTCTCTGCTCAAAGCTAGTTCTGAGTCGGATGAATATGCCATCGGCACAAATCGGAAGGTGAGCGATGATCGAATTCAGCTCGCGTTGAAACTTCTTGAGAAGATGTATGAAGTATGCAGAAAAAACAATGCCGCACTCATCGTTGTCGATATCCCCGCCTGGAATATGGACTCTCAAGTAACTTCGTCATTGGATGACGCACTCCAATCCTCCAAAACCCGTTTCTATGACTACCTCATTCGTTCACAGGATATCATAAGAAATATTGGCGCGGCTGATGTCCACCGGAAGCAGGGTGACCATCACATTACACCTGCGACGCACAAATACATTGCGCAGGAGTGCGCGAAATATATTGAATCCATGCTTTATACTGAAAGGAACCACTGAGTGGAAGAGCCTGCATTGCAGCTAGGCGCCACCTCAAAGATCTTCGTTTCTTCATTCCAAACTTTGCGCCAAAGGCGCATCCGTCTCTGGTGGAGATTCGGAATTTGAAGCCCACGGGGTGCGAATGCAAATAGTTGTGACTTTTCCCGAAGGTCCAAGGGAATCCTTTGGGGGATCCCATTGGGACGTCAGAATGAGGCGGACAGGGTTTTTGAGGTGGCTTCTGGAGAAATTACCTGAATTGAGACTACTTCTTCCCACCTTGGGCTTCAATCATCGTCAACCGTTTGTCAATATCGCCAATTGCGGCACGCACGAGCAAAGCCAAGTAACTGAGTGCTAAGTAAAGAGCCGCAATAGGAATCCAGTAGTTCTCCGCACGTAAGTTATTCTTCATAATTGCTCCCGTCATGATCGCCAGAAGCGCAGAGCCAACCGCGAAGCGAATCAACACTGCATTATGTTTCAATCGTCCCTCCTCTATTTGGTGGACAACGGTATTTGCTTCCGATTGGATCCAACCTATTTGGGCATAGGCCAACCTGCGACTCGCATCCCATCAACGCAAAACTTATAACTTTGAACCTATAACTCCGTCAAAACTCCATGCTTACTCCGACCGACGGGACGACGCCAAGTTCCGGAGGCTGCTCCCAGAGATTTTTCGTCGGGTTCCAGACAGGTGGAACGAGTTGTTTTCGGTTGTAGACGTTTTGTATATCGAGGTAGCAGCTCAGATTTGATGCGGCAAAAAACCAACGGCGGGCAACTCGCAGGTCCAGTTCGTGATTGGCTCCTATGCGCGCCAAGTTATAGTTCGCGTTCGTCCTCACCCATTGTTCCGTCGTATAGGGCGTATACGGACGGCCGGTGTAGAAACGAAACGTGCTCGTCACCTCCCATCGCTCGTCGATAAGATACCCTCCTCCGACATTGAGTTTCCACCGCTCGTCGTTGTTGCTCGGGCGGCTGATTCCGTCGAGAGCCTTGAACATCGACTCGCCGTAACTGAGGGTAAGCCTGCCGTAGAACGGCGTTTCGGAAAGACGTTTCTCCATGAAGAGATCGACGCCGTCGGCAAATCCGGTACCGGTACTTTGGAGAAAGTCGAGCCCGAAAGCCGTGTACGCTTCCGCTGCCTCGTTTACCTCCGTACCGGTATTGACCATCACGATGTACGGACGGGTGAGGCTGACCGGATAGCTGGAATAGTTTTTGACGTAGCCTTCGAGGCTGATCTTAAAATCGCTCTGCAGATACTGTTCCACTCCGAGAACGCACTGATTCACGCTGAGATAGGTCAATCCGCGGTTGTAGGGGTTCGTCATCAGCCAGATATATTCGGGCGCCTGCGAATACTCTCCGACGCTGCCGGTAATTTTAGTCACCGGTGTGAGTGAAAATGCGACGGAGATTCTGGGACTGAACGCGGTTTTGTTCTTCAGCATTTCGAAGTAATCCTCACGAACGCCCGCCGTCAGCAGAAGATGTCCGATCGTCTGAGAAACTTGGGCGTATGCCGCCCCCTTCACGCTCGACGTGTCCCCTTTGATGTTGACCGCGACGACGAGTGGGTCGTTCGTGTACCCCGTCGTAATCACGGAGGTGACGAGGCGGTCGTCAATCCGAGGGATCCGTCCTTCGATGCCGATCGAAACATCTGTCGACCCTGTCGCGTTAAGAACCCCGTTAACTCGAAGGGAGGTTTCCCGCTCATGAGTAATGCTCGAAAAATACCGTGCTCCCCCCGAGTATCCCTGCTGCAGGTAGTTGAAGTCCTCGTATGACTCACGAAGCGTCGCCATGGTGTAGCCGGTCTCGAAACCGTGACACCACGTCGCCCCGCCAACGGCTGTGTTCTGATTGCAGAAAAGCTGACGGCTGTTGCTTGCGATGTTCTTCGGCGTGTCGTTAAAGAACTGGATCCGGTCGATCGCGCCGAGCCCGAGAATTTCCAGCTTATCAGTCTTGCCAAATTGGTAACTTGCCTTTCCGAGAAAATCCCAGTAGTACGGAGTGAACGCAAACCCGTAATATTTAAAGACCGGATCGAGATAACTCCTTCGTACTGAAAAGAGGTACGAACCGCCGTCCGAGACGGGCCCTTCGAGATTTAGGCCGAACTCCGTTGCGGAGACAGTTGCCTTGGCGTGATTTTCATCGGCGCGTCCGTCGCGGATTCCAATTGACATGACTGATGAAAGCCTGTCGCCGTACCGGACTCCGAATCCGCCGGCGGAAAAAGCCGTGTTCTCGACGAACTCGAGGTTAATGAAACTGACAGAGCCTGCAGTGGATCCCTCCGTTCCAAAGTGGTCTATATTGGGCATCTCGATATTGTCGACGAGAAAGAGATTTTCGCTTGCCGCGCCTCCGCGGACAATCAAATCGTTTCGATCGGAACGGGGCTGGGATACGCCCGGAAGAGTTGTAACATTCCGGACAACGTCATCGAACGCGCCGGCGCTATTATGAATTTCTTTGTAGGAAAGGTACTCCGTACTGACCGGCAAGTCCGGGATCATGATCTGCTCTCCCGTGATGAGCACTTCTCCGACTTGCACAGATTGTTCGGCAAGGGAAAACGAAACGCTAGTCTCCTCCGATGAGCGTACAACCACTTCGCGTTGAATCATGGGAGCATATCCCACCGCCGAGGCTTGTAGTTCATATGTCCCGGCCGGAATTCGCTGAATCGCAAAGTATCCGGCATCATTCGTCGACGCGCCCAGCGTAGAACCGTTAATGATTACAGTCGCGAGGGGTATAGAATCTCTGGTGGCGGCGTCCAAGACTCTTCCGGTAATCGTTCCGAATTTCGACCCTTCCTGCGCAGCTAGAGAGGAAGCAAGCATGACAAAGAGGGCCGGTAAGAAAAGATAACGACAGGAGAATATGACCTTGGTCGATCGCACTTTTAGTTTTATTCGATGAAGAGAAGACGCTGCTATCAAGATAGTCCAAAAGGAGAGTGAAAATCAAGGAGGGGGCTCGCAAGTGCTCTTGCGATTTCTCATTCCAGCAGAATTCGGAATCCAAACGCTTTTCGTTTCTCCTTCAATCTGGGCTAACATGTCGTATCTCCGCCTTCGCTATATCGCTTGATTCCGGCGCCAAAGTAATCTCTTCGGAGCATATGGCGGAGGGACGTTTTATGCTAAATCCGAGCCACTTCTCGCATGAGTGCAGTTTCACTTTGATTCACACCGCGATATTCACTAAGTTTGGGAATGCCAGGGAGGGACAACCCGTAATATCAGATATTCTAGAAGTTGAGCGCTTGCTCAGCATTCAAGTGCCAAGCTTCTCTTGATCGGATTCTCGCGTGATTGCCTGGATCACGTTTGTCGCATTTCGTACGGATCATCACGTCTAAACCCAAATGAAGAATCATCTCTTAGCAGTTCTCGGGTTGCTCATCTTCTTGGGATACTTTTCTTCTTTGAAGGGCCAACCCTCTGCGCATTTATTGATTCTCTATGTATCACCGACCGGGAGCGATGGAAGCAATGGATCTGCCGCTTCTCCTTTTCGAACAATTGCGGCGGCTCGCGATGCCATCCGTCTCATCGATAAGACCTCCCTCGACACGATTCTCGTCATGCTTAGTGACGGCACGTATAATTTATCCGGAAGCCTTTGCTTTGACAGCCGGGACTCAACAAAGTGTCACGTCCGATATCTTGCAGCCTCCGGAGCCCATCCCATTATCTCAGGCGGAGCACAAGTAAACGGATGGAGCTATTGGAATAATGGCATCTACGTTGCACACGTGGGAAGCAGTTTCAGAGAGGTGTACGCTAACGACAAAAGGGCTATACGAGCAAGGACTCCCGATACAGGTTCCTATTTTACCGCTGTCAAGTGGGATACTACCATCAAAGGTTTGACTATTCCCAGAAGCTCACTTCAAAAGGTCGACACATCAGACAAAGGGACTGAGCTCGTCATTTTCAAATCGTGGAATCATAGCCGACTCAGGCTTGCGAAGATCCTTCCAACCGCAACGGATAGTTTGGTAAACTATATAGCCTCCGAACCGGACCAAACAAGAGAATGGAGCATAGTCAATCCACCCAAAAGCAAAATCCAACCGTATTATTTTGAAAACAGTCTGGGTTTTTTGGATCACGTCGGCGAATGGTATCTCGATAATTTACACGGGAGCTTATACTACAAGCCAGAATCAGGGGCGGATTTGACAAGCCTCACTGTTCCGACGTTGGAGGTATTGCTCCAACTTGACAATGTTGCCAACATTGAATTCGAGGGGCTAACCTTTACTTGCGTTACATGGAACTATCCCACCAATTATGGCCTCACTGGCAGACAAGCGGGAATGTGTGATTCAGTCTTCGTTGCTTCAGCAGTTCGTCTCAATGGTTGCCGGAGTGTCGCATTTCTACAATGTCAATTCTCTCATTTCGGAGGTGGAGGATTATCCCTTATCGATAATTGTCACAACATCCTCATTGACCATAACGAATTCTGCGACATCGGAGGCAACGCGATTACGATAGGAGAACAGCATGTTTTCGAATACCATCAAGATTCCCCAACTTCGACCCAACTTCAGAATAATGTCATATCGAACAACAACATCCACAATGTCGGAAACCAGTATTACGGCTGCGTGGGCATATTCTCGGCGTATGCCGCGCAAACCGTTATTCAGCATAATGAAGTATACAATGTTCCATACACTGGGATCTCTTTCGGTTGGGGTTGGACGCTGAGCAACACTGGATCGGAAAACAATTTTATCGTTCTCAACAAAGTGCATAATGTCATGCAGATGCTCAATGACGGCGGAGGCATTTACACGTTGTCTTCACAGCCCGGCAGTGAAGTGATCGGGAACGAGGTCCGGGATTTGTACGCCAGCACGAGTCCGAAGGTTCCCGCCAACCCATTGATCGCCGGCATCTACGCCGATGAAGGAAGCAATGCGATTTCCTATTCGGACAATGTTATAACAGATGTTCCATTAACTTTCAAAGATCATTCACTGGGAGGGGTCAATATCGTTGCGGGAAATGTGCCGATCAACGACTTCGTCACCACACATTCGGGAATCGACAAACATATCATTGATTCTTTCAACCATCAGGCTCCTCTTCCGGGAACGACAATTCATACTTCAACACCTCAATTCTTTTGGAACAGAGCTAGTAGCGTCGATCCTTCTGATATCGTCCAATATTATTTCACCTTGCGCTCCAGCGATAGTTCAAGGACATCGCTAGTTGGCGGGGATACAAGTTTTCAGGTCATGACACCCCTCAAAACAAACTCCGAATATTCGTGGTCCGTGCAAGCGGTGGATAACTGGTATGAGACCCGCAACAGCGCCAGCGGAACATGGGCATTCACCATTGATTCAAACTCTACCGCCACCCTCGCGGTTCAACTCGTTTCATTCAAGGCCAGCGTCAATCATCATGACGTCTTGCTTGAATGGACCACCTTAACTGAAACTAATAATTTCGGCTTCACCGTCGAAAGAATTCCCAAAGCAGGGAATGGACATGAGGCGTGGAGCGAGCTGAGCTTTGTTAAAGGAAGTGGAACTCTCAACGTGATGAAAAAGTACTCCTTTGAAGACAAGGGTGTCCCAGGAGGGAATTATGATTACAGGTTGAAACAAGTCGCCATTGACGGCAGAGTATCATACTCCGACTCAATTCCTTTGCAGGTTCGAACTCATCCAATAGAATTTTCTCTCGGTCAGAATTTTCCAAACCCGTTCAATCCCGCAACTCATATACAGTTCACAATACCAGTGCAAAGCAAAGTGAACATCCGGATTTACGACATCTTGGGCCGCGTTGTATCCAGTTTGGTTGATGGGGTATTCGCCCCTGGAGATTATAACACAATATGGTCTCCATCGGCTGGGTCGGGAGTCTATACCTACCGCATCGAGGCAATTCCGACCGGATTATCTGGGTCGGTCTTCACGCAGATTAAAAAAATGGTATTGCTGAAATAGATGCCTACCTCGTAATTCGCTCACCTTCTTGCTTCTGGTCCCGGGGAAATTCGGCAGATTTGCGTTGCCAGAAATTCAATTCTCGAAATTTGCGGAGAGCATCGGATTGGAATAATTGCGGAGTTTTTGTCTCTTTCTGTATATTTTGTTCAAGACGACGAAAGGTAAATGCCACAATTGGCGTACCCGCCAGCGTAGTTGAATGTATTTCAAAAACCTAAAGAGCTTGACTGCCAACGGAGACCTTCGTTGTTTCCGGTCGACGTAGAACCAGAGACCCAGCGTGACTTTTGCAATCGAGGGGGGCGCTTCGGATGACCAGCGCTCGATGCGTTCCGCCAACACAGACTGTTCCTGCAGCGAAGACAAGAATTCCGTGGGAACCGATCCGGAGATCAATTTTGCGAAATACGCGAACGTCTCCTTGAGAGGAAGGACGATTTTTTCCGACACAGCAATCCGGAGAATCCGATCCCAATCGATGACAGGTGCGGAACTCTTCAGGATGGCAGAGGCGTCCGCCACCCAGCGAATCGGCGGAATCCTGTTCGTTCGCGATCCGTGAAGGCAAACGTAAATGAGTTCATCGGTCGGGTCTAAAGCTCGCGTGCGAATTCCGTGAAGGTCGACCTCCGAAGACCTTCGCCACAACTGATCGTCGAAGTTATCCGTCGGACATTCGAAAAATGCATGCCAATGCAGGTCCAGCTCAGCACGCGTTTCCGTATTAATGAATCCATATGAATTCTGCATTTCAAGAACAAAGTCCAGCGGCACCGAACTCATGTCGGCCGTTGGAGCCCACCCCGATCTTTTGAGGATCTCAATTACCGTTGAGACGTTTTGTTTCTCCACAAGAAGATCGAAATCGTTCATCGGCCTGAGGCCAATGTCCCCGTAGTACAACACCGCCAGCGTAGGCCCTTTGAAAACCAACGTCTTGATCCCGGCATCACGGAAAAGATTCATCGTCGTCGCCGCACGATGAAAGAGAAGCTGATTTTTATACCATGTCTCCCTGTATGCTCCCTTCAACTTGCCGTCAATGTCCTGCGAGATGCCGTGTGCTTTTAGATTCTGATGTAGCAGCGGAAGTAATCGTTGCGAGCCGGGGTCGAGCGCATTGATATCCACGCAGGCTCTCCACCTCTTCCATGCATCGATCCCAGTATCGCCGCGGATCAAACATGCCCGCAATAGAAGTTCCTGTTCTGGAGTCGGCTTCCATGAAGCTCTCTCCTCCGCCCAACGACCCGGTGTGCTTGGAGGTTGGCTCGAGCCGTTGATCATGATTGGCGCTCCTCGATATGCAGTTCGGCAATTTGTTCGCGAGCCAGTGTCAAACGTTTATCCTTCAGGAGGTAGACTTCGTCGGCGACGCGCTCAACGGAAGTATCGTGGCTGATAAGGAGGCATGCGGGCGCATAGTCGAGCGCCTGAATATTGTCCAGAACCGTTTGGAGCGATTCGCGATCAAGGTGATCATCGAGCTGGTCGAGAATGAGGAGCTTGGGACGCCTTAGCAGCGCGCGGGCGATACTCAACCGCTGCCGCTCGCCTCCAGAGAGTAGCGTTCCATCTTCACCCACAATCGTTTCGTATCCATGTGCCTGTTTGCGGATGAATTCGTCGGCCGCTGCCAGGCGGGTCACGGCAACGACATCCTCGAGACGGACGTCCGGACTTCCATACGTGATGTTCTCGATAATCGATCCGCGGAAGAGAGGCGAGTCCTGCATCACCACTCCAATCGATTGGCGAAGATGCTTGATGTCGATCTCCGCATAGGAGTTGGACCCGGCGAGCATGAGGCCCGAGTCCGGAGCGTACAATCCAAGAATAAGATTGATGATCGTGCTCTTCCCCGCACCGTTGGACCCGACCAGCGCGGTAATGTTCCCGGGCCTCAATTTCAGGGTTGCGCCTTCGAGGAGCAGTTTGTCGTTGAATCGAAAATAGACAGAATCCATAGTGATGCTGCCGTCAAACGACGGCCGCAGAGTTCCCCCATATGCGCGCGGATCGTTCTGGGCCAGGAGGTTCACAATCTCGGCCATTGACACCTTTCCCGCCGCAATTTGCGGAATCGTCGTCGCGATCCCGCTCAGGTTCCCTCGAAGACTTCCGAGAACAAAGTAAAATGCCATCAATTCGCCGACCGTCAGCGTTGAATGTAAGACCATCCAACCCCCAACCACGAGAACCACGATCGCAACGAACGACACAGACGTCTCGTGAATCACCCGGAAGAGGGAATTGAGCCAGGCTAGTCGACTACTTATCTCGTTGAGATCCCGGACGTATTTCTCCTGCTTTTCAAGCTCGACACCTTCTGCGGATTGAACCCTCGTCAACGTAATCATCTGCAGCAGGAATAAAACTCCCCTGTTGAACCGGCTGAACGCGTCCTGGGATATCCGCGATTGCATTTTCACCATTCTGGCAGCAACGGTGCTTAACCACCAGATCAGGGGAATGAGAACGATCACACAGAGGGTGAGGCGCCAGTTGAGATACGAAAGAATGAAGAGGAGGAGAGCTCCGGTGACGATAGTCGGCAAAAGCGCCGAGGCGATCGCATTGATCATGATATCAACATGGTCGGTGTCTCTCGTGATGATGGAATGAAGCTTGCCCCTCTCGGCATCGGTATAGAATGCATGAGGCAATTCAAAAAGTTTTCTGAGGAGTTCAGACCGGAATTGCTGGATGGCGCGCTTGATCGCCTTCAGCACCGTGTACTTCGACCAGAGGTTCAATCCCCCCTGGACGAGTATCAGGGATACCAGCACGCAGCCTAAGAGGAGCAGTTCGCCCGCATCGCGGTGAGGGATGGCATCATCGAAGATCTTCCGCACCAAATAAATGACCGGATAGACAAGAAGTACCAGGCCGATCGATCCCATGATACTCACCATAAGAATGCGATAATGGCCTTTGAACAAGGAGCGAAATAGCTGCAATGTGCTTTGGTCCCGATTGGGCATCGTTAATCCGATCAGCCTTAGCAAAGTCTATCCAACAAAATAAACTGCATTTGTGTCAGCGTTCTTTCTACCGGTAACCCTTGCGAATGCGCGCAGGTGTTTCCGTTCAAATCCCCGGCGGCCTTCGATCGACAAAATGATTGTAGAGCGAAAGACCCGAATCGACCGTGAGGACGCTCCCAGTCGTATACGCGGAGTAATGTTCTGATGCCAGGTAGACAGCAGCCCTGCCGATATACGCCGGATTGATAGGAGTGTTGTAGAGGGGAATGTATTTATCATAGCGTTGCATCGAATCAACCTCCTCCGCAACCGATCCCGGAGCTATCCCATTCACTCTGATCGCATAAGGCGCAAGGTCGATGGCGAGCTCATTGATCACCATCCCCAGCGCGGCCTTCGATGCGCTGTAGGATATATCACGATGAAGGAGCCATTGATGGATGGAAGAAATGAAAATGACCGATCCGAGCAGTTTGCGCTCGGTCATCTCTGCGACAATCTGACGTGTCAGGTAGAGAGGCCCGGTAACATTGGTGTCGAACGTCTTGCGCCAAATGTCCATTTCGACGCTCGTCACTTTATACGGACCTATCAATACTCCGACGTTGTTGACGAGGATGTCGATCGGAATATTTTCTTGACAGAGCGACCGGCAGAGCGAATCTATCTCTTCAAACTTCGAGACATCCGAGACAAATCCTTTCGATTGAATCTTGAATTTCTTCAGCTCTTCGCCGAGGCTCCCGACCCTCGTCGCATCGACATCGGTATAGTAAACGTTTGCTCCCTGTTTCGCCATCTCAAGGGCAATATTGCGCCCGATATTCTGCCCCGCGCCCGTGATTAACGCATTCCTTCCCACGAGAAGAGAACCTTCAGAGCCCGTCGGGCATCCGAGAGATACTGGACGCATCAACGGTATTGGCTTCGGATGAATGAAAGCAAGGATTGCGGCTTTGACACGCGTTCGTATATTCAACATGCTTGATCTGCGATTGCGGAATGGGAAGAAGTCCGGCGATTGTTCTGTCTTAACCGGCCTGAGTTAAAATTGCTGTAACGCCCCATCATCCCGCTTCACTCTGCCAGCGCCGTACCGTCGACATCCCGGCCGGTCTGCAGCGGAGCATTGTTTCTGCGCCGATCGAGCGAAGCCTTTAAGATTCGTATATAGTCTGTCGTCGCTTTCTGCCGACGGATCATTGTGTTGTCTCCGTGGATACGGCGTCGCAAAACAACATCCGGCAAGAGCGTACCTGTTAGGCCAATGTCAATGGCACGGGCGTACCATTCAATAAATTCCCCGACGACCCATTGAGAATCAAATGACCCGACACGAAAAAAGGATGTTCTCTTTATTGCGACCGCCCCTCTGCAATATCCGGCG
>Ga0265338_10009078_pt1 | contig 11958 bp, 21 predicted proteins | sample 42126metaG_FD_193579 | JGI IMG/M metagenome (GOLD analysis project Ga0265338, IMG submission 193579) | Rhizosphere microbial communities from Carex aquatilis grown in University of Washington, Seatle, WA, United States - 4-21-26 metaG | ecosystem: Host-associated > Plants > Roots > Rhizosphere... | reverse complement strand
CAGCTTGTTGCCCCTGGGCATCGCCGGACCCAGGGGCAACAAGCTGTGGGCGCCGGACTTCAAGGACTGGGGTCAGGGGATCCAGCCGACCGACGCCAGGAAGGGCGACGTCATGCTGTTCGACAACCTGCACCACGTCGGCATGTTCACGGGGAAGACCAGGAGGGGACCGAACGGCGAGCTTCAGTACGAGATGATCGCCGGCAATGATAAGATGCCGAACGAGCCGGCGCCAAGGGCCGGCAGGGACCAGTGGGGCGGCGTCGGCAAGAACTGGATGTCGGCCAGCCAGATAATGTTCAGGAGGTCGACGCAGCGCGAGGTTGATCAAGTCTCCGAGGCTGACGTGCTGCACGACAGAGCCGCCGCGCTGGGCGGGCACCAGCCCGTAGAGAAGCCGGAGCTGCTGCACGATCGACCGGCGGTCAAAGCTGGACACCAGCCCGAGGAGGCCGCAGCGGCCGGGAAGGGCGACAGCAAGTACGGCCCGCTGAAGAACGAGCAAAACGCGATTAACTTCGCCAACAGGATGCTCGACCTCAACCTACGGAAGCCCGAAGACCACGCCAAGATGTTGTCGTGGATGAAGGAGGCCGGGCTGGACACCGATCCCGCGACGATCGGGTGGTGCCGGGAGTTCGCTGCGGCTTCGCTGAGGCACGCGGGCTGGGACGCCCCCGACGCAGCGGAGGAGAAGTACGCCTCAGACTGGCGGAGCAAGAAGTACTTCGAGAAGACTGAAGAGATACACGCCGGCGAGGTCGCGCAGAGGAAAGACGGAACACACGTCGAGATCGCCAGCGGTCAGACCTACACCGCGCCGAGCGACTACCCCGACGCCGGCAAGCCCGGCTCGGGGAAGACGCCGCTGAGGCACGACACCAGCGAGCAGTACTTCAGGGCCGCCTCCGGCAACCTCATCTACGAGGGCGAGCCGGCCGACAACCCCAACCAGAAGGAGGAGAGCACCAAGGAATGGGGCGCGTCTGGGCGAACTGATGACAGGGCCAGCGAGTACGACTTCTACAAGCCGATAAGACCGTACGACCCCGCGCGGCGCATGGTCGAGGAGGACTACACCGCCGCGCTGCGGCGCAGCAACCTGCGCTCGGTGGGCCTTAACCCGGACGGATCATCGATAGATCCGGCGACCGTCCTGCACGACCGCCCGGCGGTGATGCCTCCCAAGCCGCCGTCGGCGAACAGCGTGTCTACCAGGAGCAAGACGGCCGCTCCTGCGGCGGAGGTGCTGCACGACCGACCGCCGGTGACGTCGCAGGGGTCGAGCGCGACCAAGCGAGAGAGCGGCCAGCACCACGTGCCGGGGACCGACCTGATGTGGCAGCTGCACGGCGACGCCGCCTAGAGCTTCCAGCCGGTCAGTTCGCCGAAGCCGCGCTCGTCGTTTAGCCTCTGGGCGATCTTCAGGAGCTCGTTGTCCTTGTGCTCGAAGTACCGGTCGGCCAGCTCGGCGATCAGCCTGTTGGGGGCGGCGATCCTCCTCTGGGCGACGCAGGCCTCAGCCGCCGCCAGGTCGGAGTGCTTGCGGTAGTGAATGATCATGGCCGCGGCTGTTGACCTCGAGACGCCGGCCCAGCAGTGCACCAGGACGACGTCGTCGTCCGCGCACGAGTCCGCGAACTCGATGATCTGCTCGACGGTGCTCGCGGTCGGTGAGGTGGCGTCCTGCTCCCACTCGTGGTCTCCGACAAGGATCGTCCTGTGTTCGAGCCCCTCGAACAGCTCGACCGGAGGCTCGAACTCGATGATCGACAGGACCTTGGTGATGTTGGGGTAGAGCTCCCGCACCTCGGGGACCTCCCTCAGCCCGCATATCAGTATTTCCATGTTCGCTCCTCTAAAACAGAACGGGGAGGCTCGCGCCTCCCCGTAGAGTGCCCCCGCCACTCCGCCGTCGCCGGCGAAGGTCGTTAAGCCTTCGGCTTGTTCCTAGACGCGAGCGACTTGATGAAGTCGTCGATGTCGCCCTCGGCCGCCGGCGGCGGGTCGAAGGCCTGCGGCTTCGGGTCGGCTCGCTTGAGCACCGGCGCCTCGTCGGTCGTGTCCCACGGCGGCGTGTCGATCAGGGCCTCGACGCGCGCGTCGTGTTTCTGACCGTCCGGTTTCGTCGTGTACTCCTCGGCCTGCCTCGGCGCGCTGTGCTTGACCACCGCCTCGGTGCCGATCACCCTGTTAAACTGGCGCTTCAGCTCCTCGTAGCTCTTGAAGTGCTTGGGGTCGTTCATCTCCTTGAGGGAGTGACAGGTCCTCCAGACGGCCTCCAGCTTCTTGTCGTCCTGGAAGAGCGGCGCCGGGGCGTCGAACTCAGACGAGTCGTAGTTGGGGAAGTCCTGGACCCTCTTCACCTTCATCTTGAAGTTCGCGCCGGCCCAGAGGTCGTAGGGGTTGAATCCCTGCTCGCCCTCGAACTCGGGGTGCATCTTCGCTTGGATCTTGTCGAAGATCTTCACGCCGTAGCGGAACAGGAAGACTCGCCCGTTGTTCTCCGGGGTGGCCGGATCGTTAATGACGTAGATGTTGGAGATGAACTCGGTCTTCCGCTTCTGGAGGCGAGCCAGCTCCTTGTCGGACTCGATCCCCGAGTTCCACAGCCTCGAGTTGTGCTCGCCGACCGGGTCCTGCTGGCCGATCGTGGTGAGCGACAGCTCGTTGTAGAACGCGCCGGTCGGGCCCTTGAACTTGTGTCTGAACTGCCTGATGAAGGGGGCGGCGTCCTCCCCGTCGGCCGGACCGGCCGGTAGGAACCGTATCACCGCGTACCCGTTGCCGACCTTGTCGGTGGTCGGCCTCCAGAACCTGGGGTCGGCGTCGGCGAACGTGTTGAGCTTGGAGAGTTCCTGAGTGAGGGCGGCCAGGGCGGCCTTGCCCGAGTTGCTCTTGAGCTTGTTGAAGTCCATGCGTGCTTTGTTCCTTCTGTCGTTGCGTGTGTATGAGACTTATCGTCTCGTACTATTTATCACGCGTGGCAGAAGGCGTCAACTGGTCAGAACTCACCCCACAGCTTCCCGTCGCGGTAGCTGACGAAGACGAAGCCATCGACGCGCACGTCGTCTTGGTCGTGCTCGTCGAACGTCACGTAGTAGCAGCTCTTGCCGCTCGGCGTCTCGTGGTTGTACGCGACGCCGTGTATCTTCGCGCCGACGTACTCACCGGAGTTGCGGAGGGCCTCCTCGACGTCCCTGGGCTCAAGCTTCATCAGGCACCCGCACTATCTTCTTGACGACGCAGGCGTCGTTTGCCCAGAGCTCATGAAACTTCAGCGGCGCCGGCCCGGGCAGGGACTGGCCGAGCTCGGACGCGAGGTGGCGCTCGGCGAACAGCATCAGATCGAGCACGTTCCACAGCCTGGACAGGTTCGGCGCGGACACGCAGACGTCGATGTCCAGGCACTGTGCGACCCACGTGCCCTCCTCTCTGAACGCAACGACGCGCGTGTTCATACCGCGTCCCAGTCCACGCGGTAGTGCCTGTCGACGACCGGGTGCTCCGGAGCGGGCTTATACATCTGGGGCCTGCCGATCGTGGTCCTCAGGCCCATCTCCCTGATTATTCTGTCAGATACGGTGTGGGTGATGCCGAAGCGCTCGGCTACGTCCTTGCTCGTGCAGGACCCCCGCGCCCACATGCGACGGAGCTCACACTTCTGGCTGTACGACAGGTCTATCGGCGTGGTCACCTACACATCTCCTCGTGCACTTTACTCATATCGAACGACAGGAACGGCCTGTACTTGTCTATTTGGTCCCTCAGCGTCGTCCAGACCGGGTCATCTGCCATGTTCTCGTCCCAGTACTTTCGAGTCTTAGAGTACTCCAGCAGGACGATCAGCGCCTCCAGCGATAGCTTGCCGGCGAGGTGAGCCCGAAGCACCGGGGGGTGCCCGTCCCTGGTCGAGAACGACATCTGACTGTCTTCTAGCGCGAGGAACTCCCGCGCCGTTAGATAAGACAGAGACTGCACCCTGAGGGCCCACGCGTCCCTGCGCTTCAGCGCCGCGGCGGAGTAGGCGACGTCCCTGATCGTCGCGCCGGGCTCCTCGACGAACGTCGAGATCAGGACGCCTCGTGGGTCGCTGTGCTTCGCGAGCTTCTCGAAGAATAGCTTGTCGCGCCTGGCGTCGTACGACTCCCTCGTCGCGCTGACCCTGCCCCGGTACTTGTGGTAGTCGTAGGTCCCGTTGAAGTGCGCCCTCAGCGCGACGTACTCAAGGTATGTTGCGAACCCGTCCACGGCGTCGCTCCTCGATCATGAACATCCTGTACAGCCCCTCCTCGTAGCCCCGGCACTCGATCTCCCACGGGGAGAGCCAGTACTTCGAGACGCTGAGGTCCGTGTCGGCCGGGTAGATCTCGTTCTTCCACCTCACGGTCTTCTCGTCGATCGGTCGCCAGATCAGCCTCGCGTACTGCCGGCAGTGGACCATCTCGTGCGCGATCGAGAAGAGCGTCATGCGCCTGCTCAGTTCGGGGGAGACCGTGATCAAGAAGTCGCGGGGAGGGAACTCGTCCCCCCACTCGCAGGTCGCGTAGGTGGTGGTCCTGATCAGCCTCGGGTCGAAGTGGACCGTGACGCTGACGTGCTCGGCCAGCCTCTTCCCGAAGAGGTACTCCCCCCACGCCGCGACGGCCCGACGACAGACGTCGCGCGGGAGGTTCTTGGACTTCTTGACCGTCCTGATCCGCACCGCACCCCCCGAGAGAGAACGGTGCTATTTACCAGTCAGCCGGAGGGAGGCTGATCCGGCTCCAGGATCTGACAGGCGTGCGGGGTATTGGTTTTCTCTGGGTAAGAGGCCACGTAGTCCTCCCACGTGGCCTCGCAGGTCGACTTGTCCTCGAAGCGCATCCCATCCAGCCACCCGACGTGGGGGTGCCACACCCAGAGCGTGATCAGAAATACCTTGGCTAGGGTCATGTCATCCTCTCTTTCAACGACGGGGAGGGGCGCGTCAGTAAGCAGACCTCGCGACCGGCTCCATCTCGAGCACGCCCGAGAAGGTCAAGCCTGACACGTCCCTCCCCTGGGTGCGCCTTGAAGCCCGCCTCGCGACGGGCTCTCTCTCGAGCACGCCCGAGAGTCGTTCGCGCGACGCACCCTAGCTCAGATCGGAAGCCTCCCGCCGACCCGCTTCACCGTCCTGACGGCCTCGGCCTCGGCCTGCAGCCTGGTCTTGAGGTGCTGGGCCTTCTTGATCAGCGGGGCGACGGACTCGTACTCGACGCCGTTCCTCTCGCACCACGTCACCGCGGCGTCGAGCACGTCGACTCCCCGCGAGAGGCACATGTGCTCGACCTCCTCGAGGAACGTCGATCCGACCACCATCGAGCTGGCGGGATTACGCCCGACCTCCGTCGCGCGTGTCCCGTCCGGTCTCGGCTTCCTCATCCTTCCCTTTCTTACGTTACCTCCCGTGTCCCCCGCCCACGTAGGGCCTCGCGAGCTGCGCCGGCGCGGGGGCGCCGGTGGTAACCAGCAGGTAGAGCAGGCCGCCGAGCTGCTCCCCGCCGGCCAGCGCCGTCGTCGGGAGCGACGCGAAGTCGCAGGCTGCGGTCATCAGGACCACCGCGGCCCTGACCTCCGGGCCGTAGGCGTGCAGCCTCTTGGCGAGCACGGCTGTCCCGGGCGGGACGACCGCGCAGGCGGCGACCAGCGCGACGACGGCCGGGGCGATCACAAGCTCACCCTCGGCGCGCGCTGCAGCACCCTGCACTCCATGCGCACCGTCCTCTGATCGAGGCCCTCGGGGTTGCTCAGCGGCATCCGCCGCACGATCTCAGCGACGCGCTCCCTGCACGTGCCGATGTCGTACGGGAGCGGGCCAGCGAAGCCGGACAGGGCGCCGTGCGCGTATATCAGGATGTACAGCAAAGCTTCATCCCCTCTCGGTGTGGTGGGCGCGACTGGATTTGAACCAGCGATCTACCTGTTATGAGCAGGTGGCTTTGGGCCGGGCTAAGCTACGCGCCTCTGTTGCTACTTGCCGTTGGGTATCATCATCAGCGGGGTGACCGGGGCCGACCCGCCCCCGAAGCTGTACTGCGGCACGGAGCCGGTCCAGTTCTTGGTGGCCTCGGCCTGGAGGATAGCCGCGTATTTATCCGCGCCTCCGGCCGCGGAGACCTTCGTCTGGATGACGCCGGCCTCAGCGTCGCCGACCTTCTTCTTCGCCTCGGCGTCGGCGGTCGCCCTCGCCTGCGTGGCGTAGGCGTCGGCGTCGGCCTGCAGCTTGATCTGCTCCGCGTTGGCCTCGGCCTGCTTGATCACGCTCTGCTTCTTGCCCTCGGCCGCCGCGATCGCCGAGTTGGCCTCGCCTGTGGCGACCGCGACGGCCTGTTCGGCCTCGAGCTCCTTGACCCTCTTGAGGTTCTCGGCCGAGACCTGCTGGTTGCGGGTCTGGACCATCTTCTGGATGTTGTCCTCAAACGACCGATCGTAGCCGATCGAGGTGATCTGTATGTCTCCGATGTTCACACCGAATATGCGAAGGACGTCGTCGTGGATGTCCTTGAGGATATTGTTCTCGAGCATCTTCTGCTGGTCGGTGATCTGCAGCGCGTTGATCTGGCCGACAGCCGCGAGCAGTCGTGACTGAACGTATGGTTCTAGCTTGTCCGCCATCCCCTGGGCGCCGATGTCGCCGACCTTGAACAAGACCGTGAAGGGGTCTTGGACGTTGTACGTCATGTTTAGCCTGAAGTAGGCGAACTGATTGTCGATCGTCTTGGTTTTGATCGTGTCGGGGTTGTCGGCGTCGCCGTTGCCCTCGCCGTGTTGCGGGATCGGGAACTTCTGGATCGAAGTGGCGATCACGTGCGCGGTGTCCACGAACGGGAGCTTAAAGTGAGGTCCCGGCCCGAGCGGCGTCGGAGTAATGAGCTCGCCCATGCGCGTCACCGCGCCGGCCTCGTTCGGTCCAACCGAGAAGTAGCTCCCGGACAGGACCATAAGCGCGACCAGGCCGACGCCGGCGTAGAAGCCGTACCTCTTGACCTTCCCGCCGACCTGCCTGATGATCTCTTCGTCGTCTCTATCCACGTTCGTTCTCCATGTTGTAAGAGGTGGCGCCCGCGGCCGGAGTCGAACCGACACCTAGACCGTTTAGAAGACGGTCGCTCTCTCCAGTTGAGCTACGCGGGCCTCGTTGCTATGTATTGGCCTCGATCCAGTCGGCTATGGCGCTGAGCGATAGCCTCGAGCGATCATTCAATACCTCGATGTTATTAGCAACGTCATTGTCGATACCCGCCGCGTCCCTAGCTTCTATGCGGCCGTAGACGTCGAACCCACCGTAAAGGGAAGGAACACCAGCGACGTGGTAGAGCACGCCCAGCGCGCAGAAGCGATCGCCGATCCTTAGCCTGCCGGTGCACTGCTTGTACTTCCCGGACCGCAGCGCCTCGATCCAGCGCTGCTTCAGGGTTTTCTGCTCGACTACCGCCGGCGTCTCCACGTGCTCCTGATACATCCTACCTGCTCCAGTGTGCTAGCGTGTTCCAGGCCTTGGGCTTTATCACGGGCTCGATGACCGCGCGCCAGCCCGCGTCCCTGTAAGCGCTGATGATCTCCTCGCACTTCGCCCGGAGCGAAGCGTCGTTCACGTGCAACTCCCCGGCGACGTCGGTGACGCAGTCCGGCATCAGGTGCGGCCAGCCGATCACGTACTCCGCGCCCTCGCAGTCCAGCTTGACCGACTGGACGCCGCGGCGCCGCATCAGGTCGTGCACGTCCAGCACCGGCACCCCGGCCTGTTCGAACCTGCCCCTCCGCCTGGTCTGGGAGGTGTTGCCGGAGTTCCTCCCGGTCGGCGAGAGCCAGAGCGACGTCTCGCCGGCGCTCAGCCCGGCGCAGGCCTGGATCGCCTCTACCCGCGCGAGGTCAAAGACGTTGCGGCGCAGGCACTCGTAGTTGCTTCGCTCGGGCTCGATCGCCACGACCAGCCTCGCGCCGCCCTCGACGGCCCTCCTGCTGAACGCACCGATGTTCGCGCCGACGTCGAGCACGACCCTGCCGCTGACCGGCAGGGTCCTGTAGGACCTCCAGCACTCCGAGACGACGTACTCGTCCATCGTGCCGACGCGGCAGTAGACGCCCGCCTTACGCGTCGTCTCCCGCAGCTCGTATCCCGTCGGCGTCGTCACCGGCAGGCAGACAGCAGTCGTCAAAGTCGAGCTCATCGAACACGAACTCCTGCACCGCGTAGGGCGGCCCCTCGTACCAGCTGTCGTCAGGCGAAGACAGCCTTATCGCCGCGATTGTCCTCGCGCCGACGTCGGTGCACCTCCAGAGGTGGAGGCCGCACCTGAACTCAGTGCCCGGCTTGAAGTCTGAGTGCTTCACTTATCGCACGCACTTTCTCAGCGATGGCGATCGCGCCATCGCTGGAGACGCCGAGCTGCCTTAGCCTGGCGGGAAGGACCAGCGTGTCGTCGCACCTCCAGCAGCAGCGACCCTCGTGGGACAGGGGCGCCGGATTGCAGCTCTGGTGGTCAGGGACCAGCCCGTCGCAGAAGCAGCAGCGCAGCGTCACTTCCCGGCCGCGCGGAGGTCCGTGACTAGCTGCCGCAGGTCCCTGTGAAACTCGCGCCGGTGCACCCCGTACAAAGACACGCTCCTGTCGAATGGCTCGTACCCCTTGGAGTCTAGGCCCATGAAACGGGCCGCGTGAGAGACGCTCCCGGTGCGCAGCGAGTTCAGCGCGAGAGCCTTCCGGCCGGCGTCGTTGCCTGATATTACCTGATCGATGGACTTGATGTCCAGCTCGAACTTCAGGGCCGCGCCGGCCAAACAGACCGCGCACCTGACGGCGCGCGGCTGGATCCACACGCCCATGTCGACGGTGAAGAGCGGGTGCCGCTCGGCGCGCCTGAGGTCTTTTAGAGCAACCTCGAGCAGGTCCGACATCTTGTCGGGAAGGCGCTTCTCTACTACTGCCGGTGCGGTCGGCGCCTCGATGATCGGTTTGGTCTCAGCGTACATCTCTGTGCTCCTCTCAGTAGCCGGCGGCGCGGAGGTCAGCGACGAACCCCCGCTGCTCGTCGAAGAACTTGTCGCGGTTGAGGTCGTACGGCGTGACGTAGCGACAGAGCTGTCGCAGCACCGGGCTGTACGGGATACCCAGGTCAATGGCGGCTTGACGCGCGTCCCCCAAGCGAAGCCAGTTCAGGGCCTTCATCTTAAACATCACGACCTCGGACGGGAAGTTACAAACCGCGTGGACGTTGCGAAGCCCGAAGCGGGTCGCGAGCACCGAGCCGGCCAGACACACGAAGCACTTGTCGCCGGCCTCAGTTACCCACTGGTTCATGTCGACGCGGTATCCGGGCGTCTTCTCGATCCGCTCGAGGTCGCCGAGCGCGAGCTCGAGCAGGTCTGACATCTTGTCGGGAAGCTCGGTCGTCCGAGGCGCCTCGACGGGCGCCTCCTTGAACTCGTTGTACATCCACGTTCTCCATCGCGAAGCGACAGCTTTATTCTGTTCCGAGGGAAAGCTGCCAAAAACCCGCGAGGATCACGCCGCTAGGCGGAGAGCCTCAGGAGCGAAGTTATCGTTCGCATTTGTCGACACGGTTTAACCTCCGCCAGCCATTCACCACCCGTCGATCCTGTTTCCGGCCCATCAAGAGTGCAGCCACTTAGTCGTCCCCGTGCAGGCACTTAAGCTGTCGGTCTACGACGTCATCAGGAAACGACCAGGGGCCTATTCCTGGCGTCTGCACTCGTGGTGGACCGGGCGGGTACCGCCCCCGCGTCCGAACGGCTATTACGCTGGTTTCATCGATCTCCGTATCATAACTAATTTATCACACGGTCGAACCCGAGTCAACACCTTTATTCGATCTCTAAGATGAGAGCTTTTTCAGTCAATGGGACCCACGCACCCAGGAGGTCAAAGTAGACCTGCAGCTCGTGAGTCGTGACGGTGCTCTCGTGACCCATGTCGCTGTAGGTGCGGTGAACCTTCTGGAACCTGGCCTTGTGCCAGGCGCCGCCCGATTCGCCGTCCGCCGGGTAGCCCATCCGCACTCCCTTGACCGACGTCAGGGGCTTGCCGCACCACGTGTAGGACAAGCTCTCCCAGTCGTTGCTGACCACCAGCTTCTTGCTCATTCCGCCGACTCCAGTTGGTTCAGGGTGTAGACGTGAAGGAGCTCGCCTTCGCCCTCGCCGATCACGTGCGCGACCAGTACCCTGAGGTCGCCCCGCTCCGTGAGGGCGAACCCCCTGACGATGCCGGGTCCCGAGTACCCCGTGCCAGTCTTGACGACCCTGTCGCCCCAGCCGAACGGCACGAGGCCCGACATCGATACCCAGCTGGTGTCAGTTAGCTTCATCGCTTCTCTCCGCAGGCCCTCGTGATCAGCACGCCGGGCTTAGGCACGAACCCCCTGTCGCACCCGGTACCGAACCACCACATCGCCGCAGCTATGCCGACCAGCGTCCAGAACGTCAGGCTGACGAACAGCAGGCAGTTGATCGGCGTGATCGCGTCAACTCCCTTCGACACGGTATAGGTCAGCGGCTTGACGTTCATCTCTTCTTCGTCCTCGCTGCCCTCTTCGAGTAGGCGTCGGCGTCGGCGACCAGCGCCTCGAAGAACTTGATCCTGGCGCCGAGCTGCCTCTTCGTCATGTACCGGTAGGCCTCGTTCAGCTGCTTGTCCTTGCCGGCCCTGGCCTCCATCAGCTCGATCAGCCACGGCCCGTAGTAGACGATCACGTCGTCCATCAGCGACTTCTTCGCGCCGCGCCTCAGGAGGAAGTCCCTCAGCGCGACGTCCGGCGAATCGACCCACCCCTCGATCTCACCGATCAGCTCACCGGCCTCGTTCCTCACCCGCTGCTCGACGACAGCCGGCGGCTCGACCGTCGCCCTCGCCAGCGCGGCCGCCAGCAGCCGCTCGATCAGCAGCAGCGAGCTGTCGGGTAGCATCGACCCCCGCGTCGCGATCCTCGCCAGCCACGCCGCGGTCCGGGGCAGCCAGTTGTCGGGGACGCTGGAGAGCCTCCTCAGCTCGTCGCTCCTGTCCTGCAGCTCGAGGTAGTCCTTCAGGAACCCCCTGGCGTGCTCGGGGCCGCACATGCTGGAGTACCAGCTCAGCGCTGCCCCGCGCTCCTCGTCGGTCGGGCTCTCGGGGAGCTCCGGCTCCCTGCCGTACCCCTTCTGGTGTAGGAGGAGCGACGCCCCCCTCGAGATGCGCTGCGGCTTCTTGGCCTTGGGCGCGGTCCTGCTTCTCTTGATCATCCCATGATCATATCACGTCCGGCGACGGGAGTCAACAGCTTCAGTCGGACACCAAGTGCCACTTAGGATACCCGTTCTTGAGGAAACTGTCGATCGCGCGCACGGCGTGCTTCGGCTGGATGTCCTCGAGGGAGCCGGTCGGCCAGCTAAGCGGATAGAACAGGTTCATGAACGGCGCGCTGAATACTACGTCATCCCCCAACTTGTGTTTCATCCAGCCTCCGACGCACGCAGCGGTGCCGCACCGGAAGAACGACATGTTGAAGGCGGATGGTGCTCCTAGCGCTAGTTTACACAACTGCTTCCTGTCTGTGGGCTCGTGCTTGATCCGGCCGCTGGCCAGCTCGTCACGCACCCACAGCAGAGCCTCGAGCTCAGCCGAGGTTATCTTCAGCCTGCGAGCTGTCTTCGCCGGCGCCTCCGTTTGCGAGGGCGGATGGTTTATCGCTGTCGCTTCCTGGTACATCTCTCTTCGGTCCTCTCTTCCATATCAGCTTGTGGTCGTAGAAGTAGAAGTTGTCGCCGTAGTAGGCCCTGCGCCACGGCCTGCTGACGAGCAGGCTCCTTATCTCCCGTCGCCTGTACTCGCAGCTCTCGCACCCGCAGGCCGTCTTGTGGCCGTGCTTGACGTGCTGCGCCTCGACGGCGACGAGCAGCCTCGGCAGGAACCGCTCGGCGGAGAGCTCGTCGATCCGG
>Ga0265338_10009077_pt1 | contig 11959 bp, 7 predicted proteins | sample 42126metaG_FD_193579 | JGI IMG/M metagenome (GOLD analysis project Ga0265338, IMG submission 193579) | Rhizosphere microbial communities from Carex aquatilis grown in University of Washington, Seatle, WA, United States - 4-21-26 metaG | ecosystem: Host-associated > Plants > Roots > Rhizosphere >... | reverse complement strand
GACGACCTCTGGTTCGAGCACGAGCCGCGCGCCACGCTTCTCGGAGCCAAGGTGAGGCTGACGCCGCCGGAGGAGATGATCTGGTCCAAGGCGTTCATCATGGAGCGCCACCGCTACGACGGCGCCGACGTCGCCCACATCCTGCGCGCCAAGGCCAAGGAGCTGGATTGGGACCGCCTCATCGCGCGCTTCGACGATCGCTGGCCCGTGCTGCTCAGCCACCTCGTGCTCTTCCGGTTCATCTACCCGCACCACGCCTCGGACATACCGGAGCACGTCCTGGTGCGCCTGGTCGACCGCCTGCCCGACACGCTGGCGGCGCCCGCCGGGCGGCGCCATTGCCGCGGCACGCTGCTCTCCTTCCTGGAGTACCTGCCGGACGTGCGGTCCTGGGGGTACCGGGACGCCAGGCTCAAGCCCGGCGGCCCGATGTCGCAAAGCGAGATCGACCGCTGGACCTCGGAGCCCAAAGGATGAGCTCCGCGCGCGCCGAGCGGTGGGGCACCATCGGCATCGACCTCGGCGGCACGAAGGTCCTGGCGGCCCTGTTCGACGAGCGGTTCCGGCCGCTCGAGCAGGTGATCCACCGGTCCCAGCCTGAGAACGGGTTGGCCCGCTTCACGAGCCGCCTCAAGAGCAGCGTCGTGCGGCTGCTGCGCCGCGCGCGTCGTGAGTCGATCTCGCTGCGCGCGGTGGGCGCGGGCTGCGCCGGCTTCGTCGACGCGTCCCGGGGCGTGCTGACCTCCTGCCCGAACATCCCCTTCATCTCCGACTATCCCATCGCGGCCAAGCTCGGCCAGCTCACCCGCCTGCCGGTGATCGTCGGCAACGACGTGCAGCTCGGGCTCTACGGCGAGCACGCCTTCGGCGCGGCGCGCGGCTGCCGCAACGCGATCGCGCTGTTCTTGGGCACCGGCATCGGCGGCGCCCTCATCATCGAGGGCCGCTTGTACACGGGCTCCTCCGGTCTCGCCGGCGAGATCGGGCACTATCTCGTGGACGCCTTCGGGCCGCTGTCCGGCTCCCAGCGGCACGGGCTGCTCGACGACGTGGCCAGCCGGCACGCCATCGCCGCGCAAGCCGCCGCGCTGGCCGCCAAGCAATGGGCGCCGCATCTCTTCCGCGACGTCGGCGCCAACCTGCTCGAGATCCGCGCCGACGCGCTGGCGCGCGCCATCAAGCGCGGCGACGACAAGGTCGAGGAGCTGGTCCGCAGCCGCGCGGCTATCGTCGGCATCGTGATGTCCAACCTGGTGAATTTCCTGAGCCCCGACGTCGTCGTCCTCGGCGGGGGCATGGTGAAGTCGTTGGGCGACATCATCGTGCCGGAGGCCGAGAAGGCGATGCGCCGCCACGCCATACCGCTGATCTCCCAGCGCGTCCGCGTCGTCGCCGCCCAGCTCGGCGATCTCGCCGTCGCCGCCGGCGCCGCGCGCTGGGCGCTCGACCAGATGAAGACGTGACCGTGGAGGCAAGACGCTGAGGCGCTGGCTGGCTCTGTGGGCGCTGCTGCTCGTCTTAGGCCCGCCGGCCCGCGCCGACGGGCCCGTCACCGCTTCCGGCCGGCCGCTGTCGACGCCGCCCGGCCAGCCGGCGCCGCGCGTGGGCGAGCCCATCCGCGAGATCCGCGTCGAGACCAACAACGTCTTCGACCTGGACTCCCCCGGCGAGTCGCTGCCGCCGTTCCACTGGGCCAACGCCGTCCACATCCGGACCAAGGAGAAGGTCATCCGCCGCGAGCTGCTCTTCTCCGAGGGCGATCCCTACGACCCCGACCTGCTCCAAGAGACCGAGCGCAACCTGCGCGGCCTGCCGTTCATCCGCAAGGCGGAGGTGATCGGAGTCGAGACGTCGAGCGGCCCCGTCGTCATCGTGCGGACCTGGGACGCGTGGACGCTGGAGGTCACCGCCAGCTTCAGCCGCGCCGGGGGCGTCAACCAGACGAAGGCGGGCATCGCCGACGGCAACGTGCTCGGCCGCGGCAAGACGACGTCTTTGCTCTACCAGGGCTCCGGACCGACCGTCGAGCGCTCGATCGCCTACAGCGACCCGCAGCTGCTCGACCGCCACGTGCGCTACGACATGCTGGCCGGCGAGAGCAGCCAGGCGCGGCATTACATGCTCTCCATCGCCAGGCCGTTCTATTCCTCGCTGACCAAGTCGTCGTTCTCGGGCGGCGGCCACTACGCGGAGGATCGGACGACGGTCTACCAGGGGACGTCTCAGGCGGGCACGGTCGGCCGGCGCGCCTACGACGCCGACGTCACTTATGGATACGCGCTGCAGGCGTCCACGCGCCGGACCAACCGCTTGACGCTGGGCTTGGTCACCGATCACGCCGACTACTCGGCGCTGCCGGACGCGACGACCCTCTTCGTGCCGGACGCCGAGCAGCACACGGCGCTGCAGCTCGGCCTCGACTATCAGGAGCTCGACTTCATCAAGGCGCGGCGCATCCAGAAGCTCTCGCGCGAGGAGGACTTCAACATGGGCTTGGCCGTGAGCCCGTCCATCGGCTACGCGCCTCCCTGGCAGGCGCTGGGCACGACCGGAGCGCGCCTGACGCCCAAGATCGAGGTGCGCAAGGGCTTCTCCACCGAGCTCGGGCAGATCGTGCTGCTGCGCGGCGACTACTCCTCCGCCTACGTCAACGGCGGCAACGGCATGCGCCTGGCCACGGCCGACCTGCAGTACTACTGCCGCTACTATCCCCGCCACACCGTCGCCGCCCACCTGGCGTTCGACCACGGCTGGCGGCTCGACGAGCCGAGCCTACTGTCTCTCGGCGAGGACACGGGCCTGCGCGGCTATCGGGCCGGGCAGTTCCAGGGCAACCGGCGTCTTCTGATGACCGCCGAGGACCGCATCTTCCTCTTCGACAACCTCTTCAAGCTCGTCGACGGAGGCGCCGTCGTGTTCTTCGACAGCGGCTACGCCTGGATGCCCGAGCAGGCGTTCACCTTCGGCGACCTCAAGAGCAGCTACGGCGTCGGCCTGCGCCTGGCCGCCAGCCGCTCCTCCGACAACGAGCCCGTCCGCATCGACCTCGCCCACGCCCTCAACGACAACAACTTTCCCTCCCGTTGGACCGTCTCCATCCAAGCCGGCCGCGCCTTCGGTTCCAACTAGGTAGAATGTAAGGGTTAGTAAACAAGGGTGTCAGGCTAGATTGTTTACTAACTGCCCCGAGTTACTCGACAATCGAGCCTGACACCCTTGTTTTACTAACCGTGAACGAAAGGCTGTCGGAGAGGTTCGAGCGGATGAGGCGGGCGTGCGCGGGCGCGCGCGTGACGCTGCGCGCCCTCGTGCCCGGGCTGGGCCCGCGCGACCACGGCCTGCTGCTGCTGCTCGTGGCGATCTGCTTCATGCACCCGTTCCCGATGCCGGGCATCTCCTGGGGCTTGGGCGCGCTCGTCGTGGTGTCCGGCGTCCGCATGGCGCGGGGCCGCGGGCTGTGGCTGCCGGAGTCGATCCTCGACCGGCCGGTCCCCGCCTCGCCGCTGTCGAAGCTCTTCGGCTGGGCGGCGGCGTTTTTCCGCAAGACGGAGGCGCTGATCCGCCCGCGCGGACGTTGGCTGGCCGAGCACCGCTGGGCCGTGCGCGTCACCGGCGGGGCGATCTTCGTCTGCGGCTTGATGCTCCTCATCCCGATCCCGCCGCCGACGAACTACCCTCCCGCCACCGCGCTGCTGCTGCTGTCGCTCGGCTTGCTGGAGAGCGATTTGGTGTTCCTCGCGCTCGGGCATGCGGCCACGGCGGCCGGAGTCGCTTTCTTCGCCTGGATCGCTGTCGTCGGCGTGTCCGGCCTGCACGCCCTCATCGCCAAGCTCTGACCTACCGCGCCGCGCTCACCGGCGTCACGGCCTCGAGCAGCCGCGAGAGGCCCTTCAGCGCCATCGACACCCACTCGCGCCGGTGCGAGAGCGTGTAGATGAGCTCGCGCAGCGCCTTTTCGCGCAGCAGCGTGCTCAGCAGCAGCTGCATCTCGCCGGGGGTCTTGGGCAGGAAGGTCGAGCCCTTCGCCGCCTCGAGATAGCCTCTCAGGAACGCGGCGCAGACCCACGTCTCCCAGTAGCGCGCCCAACTGTCGAGCGCGGCGAGGTCCTCCTGGCGGACCAGGCCTTGGATGTCGCGGCCGTAGAGCGCGGAATACGAAGCGTAGTGAAAGGACCGCAGCACGGCGACGACGTCGGTGAAGGCGGCGCGCTTGGCGCGGCGCTCGGCCAGCGAGCGGCGCAGGTCGCCCTCGAAGCCGGTGAACAGGAAGTCCTTGCCGGTGTAGAGCACGCGGCCGAGATGGAGGTCGCCGTGGCAGCGGATGCGCAGGCCGCTGAGCCGGCGCTCGTTGATGATCCTCGAGACGCGCAGCGACTCCTCCTCCATGTCGAGGATCCGCTGGGCCTCCGTCCGCGCCGGGACGGAGAGCCCGCGCATCTGGCGGCGCAGCATCGCCGTGGCTTCCTTGGTGAGCGTGCGCAGGGTCTGGTAGAGAGAGCGCTGGTAGTACCAGGTGAACGCCTCGGGCGCGAAGGCGGCGTCCTCCGCGTTCGACGACAGGGCGCGATGGAGCTCCGCCGTCCGTTGACCGAGCAGGATCGCCTCGCGGAGGTACGGGCCGATCGACTCGTGCGCGGCGGGCGGCGGCTCCGAGGCGGCCAAGTCCAGCAGCGGCTGTCCCGGCAGCGCCGGCGGCGGCGCGGCGCGGGTGAGCGCGCGCTCGAAGTAGGCGCCCAGGCCGTCGACGGTGTGGTGCCAGGCCGTCCCTTGCGCCGGCTGGGCGATGTGGATCGCCGCGGCCGTCATGGAGTCGCGCCGCGACTGCAGGAGCTCGACGGCGCCCACCAGCGACAAGGCGTGCGGGAACGCCGCCTTTTCCGTCAAGAACCGGCCGACCTCCAGCGCCGGGCTCACGCCCGGCTCCAGATGCCGGAACAGCGTCACGTTGTAGCGCCCGCAGGCGAGCGTGACGCGCCCCTCGCTCGCCGGCCCGGCCGACGCCTCGAGCGCGCAGGCGACGTCCAGGCCCAGGTCCTGGGACAGCTCGGCCGAGGAGCTGCCGGCGAGCTCGCCGGCCGGCCCGCGCACGCGGCCGCGGCCGCGGGCCAGGCGCACCAGCGCCCCGGACAGCGCCGGGTCGACGGACGCCTCGTACAGCACTCCCTCCGACCCGGCCACGGCCAGCCGCGCGATGATCGAGGCCGGGTGGCGCGTCTTGATCTCCTCGGCGTGCTCGCCGACGGCGAAGCCCACGGGCACGAGATATGAGACCGCCTCGACGCCGGGCTCCGTGGCCAGCCGCGCCAAGGCCACGTCGGCGTCGAGGGCGTAGAGGCCGCGCAGGCGCGCGTAGCGCAGCAGGTCGGCCTTGTCCCCCGCCCAGCCTTGGCGGCGCACGTGCTCGATGAGGGCGTCCTCGGCCAGCGCGCGCGGGGGCTGCAGCGCCTCCTGCCAGGACGTCACGGTGAACTCGGGCAGCCCGTCGCCGCGCTCCTCGACGCCGGCCGTCTCCAAGAGGAGCATGTAGAAGCCGTGCGGACCGAGCATGAGCGGGTAGGGCTGCGGGCCGATCGGCGGCAGCTCCGTGCGGCCCATGAGCTCCACCGGCGCCTTGCCGACGAAACGCGAGAGGTTGAGCTCGACGTGCTGGACGAAGCGCGAGAGGTTGGCGACGAGCAGCAGCGTCTCCTTGCCGTAGGCGCGCGTGAACGCCAGCACCTTGCGGTTCTCGTTCGGCACGAATTCCAGGGTGCCGCGGCCGAACACTTGGCTGCGCCGGCGCAGCGCGATCATCCGCTTCATCCACCAGAGCAGCGACTGAGGGTTGTTCTGCTGCACCTCGACGTTGACAGCCTCATAGTGGTACTCGGGATCGATGATGACGGGCAAATAGAGGCGCTGCGCGTTGCCCGGCGAGAAGCCGGCGTTGCGGTCGGCGCTCCACTGCATCGGCGTGCGCACGCCGTTGCGGTCGCCGAGGTAGAAGTTGTCGCCCATGCCGATCTCGTCCCCGTAATAGATGACCGGGGTCCCCGGCAGGGCGAAGAGCAGAGCCGTCATCAGCTCGATCTTGCGCCGGTTGTTGCCGAGCAGCGGCGCCAGCCGCCGCCGGATGCCGAGGTTGATGCGCGCCTGCGGGTCGTCCGCGTACATGCGGTACATGTAGTCGCGCTCCTCGTCGGTCACCATCTCGAGGGTGAGCTCGTCGTGGTTGCGCAGGAAGAGCACCCATTGGCCGGATTCGGGCAGGCTCGGGGTCTGGTCCAGGATGTCGACGATCGGGAAGCGGTCCTCGATCTGCAGCGACATGAACAGGCGCGGCATGAGCGGAAAGTGGAACGCGGTGTGGCACTCGTCGCCCTTGCCCTGGCCGAAGTAGGCCGCCGCGTCCTCCGGCCACTGGTTGGCCTCGGCCAGCAGCATCCGGTCCTGATATTTGGCGTCGACGTGCGCGCGCAGCCGCTTGAGCGCGGCGTGCGTCTCCGGCAGGTTCTCGCAGCTCGTGCCCTCGCGCTCGAAGAGATACGGCACCGCGTCCAGGCGCAGGCCGTCGACGCCCAGGCCGAGCCAGAAGTCGATCACCTCCGTCATCGTCTTCTCGACCGCCGGATTGTCCCAGTTGAGGTCCGGCTGGTGCGCGTAGAAGCGATGCCAGTAGTACGCCTTGGCGACCGGGTCCCAGGACCAGTTCGAGTGCTCGAAGTCCTTGAAGATGACGCGCGCGTCCTGGTATTTCTCGGGCGTGTCGCTCCAGACGTAGAAATCGCGCTCCGGCGTCCCCGGGGCCGCGCGCCGCGCGCGCTTGAACCACGGGTGCTGGTCGGAGGTATGGTTGAGCACGAGCTCGGTGATCACGCGCAGGCCGCGCTTGTGCGCCTCGTCGAGGAACTGTTGGAAGTCCGCCAGATTGCCGTAGATCGGGTGGATGTCGGTGTAGTCGGCGATGTCGTAGCCGTCGTCCTTGAGCGGCGAGGGGTAGAACGGCAGCAGCCACAGCGCGCTCACGCCCAGGTCTCGCAGGTAATCCAGCTTCGACGTCAGCCCCTTGAAGTCGCCGATGCCGTCGCCGTCGCTGTCCTCGAAAGCCCGGACGTGCAGCTCGTAGATGATGGCGTCCTTATACCAATAGGCCTCGGGCGGGAGATTCACCGTCTTCCATTATCGGCCAAGACCGCGGCCGCCCCAATAACGGAAGCGTGACGATTCGGTGAGCGTCAGCGGCCGGCGAGCGAGCGGCGGTAGGCCCGCACGCGACGCATGACGTTGCCGGCGTAGGCGCGGTAGCGCTTGCGCAGGACGGGATCGCGCAGGATCTGCAGGTCGCGCTCCATCCAGGTCAGCTCGTGGGCGGCGTCGCGCAGCCTCACGAGGAGCGTATCGCGCTCGTCGAGCTGAAAGCGCCGGATCGCCTCCTCGGACTGTCCCGTCTCGCGCATGCGCTCCAGGATCTGCTCCTTGTCGGCCAGCTCCTTCTCGAGACGGGCGCGGCGCCCGACCTGGCGGCGGCGCCGCAGCTCGAGCTTCGCCTCGAGCTCCTCCATGCTCGAGCCGACGAGCCCGAGGCTCTGCTTGTACGCGTTCTTGACGTAATCCACGAAGCGGTCGACGCCGGCCTCGAGCTTGCGGCGGGCGGCGGCGTGGAACTCCGAGCGCGGCGGCTTCCAGCCGAGCTCGTCCGCCACCCGGAACTGGACGACGTACGCCTCGAGCTCCGTCTCGATGGCGCCGGACGGCACGCTGCCGGCGTACTGCAGGGCGTGCTGAAGCTCGTGCAGCAAGAGCGGGGCCACCGCCTCCGGCGGATCCTTCAGGCTGCCGCGCCCCACGCTCACGAGCTCGTGGTCGAGCGCGTACTCCGCCGCCGCGCTCGACGACACCCCGCCGATCGCCACGAGCAGCGGCCGCCCTCTCGCCCGGGTCAGCGCGTCCACCTGAGCCAGCACGGCCCGCGCCGTCTTGGACCGCCGCGCTGTCGCCACGATCTGCCCCAGCCACTCGGCCTGCGCCGGATCGGCGGCGACCAGCGCCGCGCCGCCTGACTTGCCGCCGCCGGCCGAGCCCTCGGCCGCCTTCGCCCCGTCGAACCGCAGCGACTGCGCCGCCTGCGCCTCTTCCCCAGACGTCGCGGGCGGCTCGCCGGACGGCGCCCGCAGCTCGGCCGCCGCCGAAGGCGCCGCGTTCTCCGCCGGTACCATCGCCGCCTGAAGCGGCGGGATGCCCTCGAACGCGCCGAAATAGACCTCGGGGGTCAGTGCCGGCGGCTGGAAGCGCGCCGCGACCGCGCCCGGAGCGTCGGGAATCTTCACGGCCGATGGGAGGACGACCTCGGGAACGGTCATGGACACCGCGGCCGCCGCGCCGGGAACCGCTCCCGCCGCGACCGCGAGAAGTCCGAGCAGCGCCGCCGGCGCGTGCCTCACGCGGCGATACTAGCTAATCGCCGCGCGCGACGCGGCGACGCCGGACGGGGTCTTTGGTCCTAGATCAACCTGGGGCCCATCGGCCCCGCGGCTTCGCGCGACTGGTTTTAAAACCAGTCGGACCGATCCCCGCTCTCCTCACCGCCACTCGCGCAGAAAATACTCGAGCATCGGCGCCACCTGCCGCTGGTTCTTGAGACGAAAGCGCGCGTTGGAGTCCTTCTTGTACCCCACGCGCACCGTGATCGCCTCCGGCCCCAGCGACTTGAAGCCCTCCTCGTCGGTGTTGTCGTCGCCGACGAGCACGGGGATCCAGTCGCCGACCTTGACGCCGAGGAGGCGGCGCATGGCGTAGCCTTTGTTCCACTTGAGCTTGGGGCGGATCTCCCAGACCTTCTTGCCGGTGGTCAGACGGACGCGGTGGCGGGCCCCGGCGACGAGGAGGCGGATACGGCGGTGCAGAGGAGCCGCAGAGACGTCGCGCGGGAGCAGGCGATAATGGACGCTGAGCGTGATGCCCTTATCCTCGACGAAGACGCCGGGATAGTCGCGGACCTCCTTGGCGAGGCGGCGGGCGAGGCGGCGCATGAGCGGCTCGGTGCGGCGGGCCTGCGGGTGCACCCAGACGCGGCCGGAGGGGTCCTGGATCTCGAGGCCGTGGTTGCCGACGTAGATGAGGCCCTCGACGCCGACCTTGTCGCGGACGTCGATGAGGGCGCGGCCGCTGACGATGGCGACGCGCGCGCGGCGCAGCTTCGTCAGGCGCAGCAGCAGGCGGCGGTTGTAGGGCGGCAGCTGGGCGAGGACGGGCCGGCGCGCCACCGGGGCCAGCGTGCCGTCGAAGTCGAGGCCGAGCAGGTAGCGGGCCCGGCGCCGCTCGAGGCCGTCGGGCAGCTCCAGCGCCGTGCGCAAACGTCTCATGCGCCTCCAGCCTAGCGCTCGAGCCTCAGGCCCGCCTCAAGCGAGAGCGGGGCGAGGTCGAGCGCCTTCGGGAGCGTCTCGCAGCGCAGCGACACGTCCCTGGGCCGCGCGGCGGTGAACGGGAAATCGTCGAGCCTCGCGGGCTGAAGCAGGCTCTCGTCGAGGCCGAAGAGGCGGCAAACGGCTTGGCCGAACTCCCAGCGCGAGACGCGCTGCGCGCCGGCCCAGTGGAAGACGCCCTTGAGCTCGGGCTTGGCGGCCAGGCGCGCGAAGACCTCCGGCAGCTGGGCCACCGGCGTGGGCGTGCGCCATTGGTCGACGAAGAGGCGGGGACGGCGGCCGGCTTTCAGCTCGCCCAGCAGCCAATCGAGGAAGCTCGGGCGGCCGCCGCCGGATCTTCCATAGACGAGCGCCACCCGCACGACGGCGGCGGAGGGGCAGTTCAGGAGGGCGCGGCGCTCGCCCTCGAGCTTGGTGCGGCCGTAGACGCTGAGCGGGTTGGGGCGATCGCTCTCTTGGTAAGGCGGCGCGGACCCGTCGAAGACCAGATCGGTGGAGACGCAGATCAGCCGGACGCCGCGCTCGGCGCAGGCCTTGGCGAGCGCGCCGGCGGCCAGCGCGTTGAGCGAGCGGGCGCGCTGCGGGTCCTTCTCGCAGGCGTCCGGATCGGCGACGGCGGCGCAATGGATGACGGCGTGGGGCTTGGCCGCGTCGAGCAGGGATTCGCAGGCGCCGGGCGCGGCGAGGTCGGCGGCGAGCATGCCGTCGTGAGCCCCGCGGCCCGCGCGGACGATCTCGTGGGAGCCGGCGAGCGCTCCAGCGACGCGGCCGCCGATGAAGCCGGAGGCCCCGGTGACGAGCAGCCTCACTTGCTGGTGGCCGTGAACGCCCCGTCCCAATCCGCGGGCGGCGGCTGCGAGACGTAGACGTCCAGGCGGCGCTCGTAGAGGTCGTACAGCTTCTCGAGCGGCAGCGGGAGCTTGCGGCACTCCTCGAGCAGGCCGCGCGCGTCGTCCCAGCGCTGGGCGCGGTAGGCGGCGAGCATGCGCTCGTGCAGCACCTTGTGGATCTTGAAGGAGGCGTTGTTGGCGAGCTCGGGGCCGCCCATGAGCGCGAAGATGCGCACCGGCACCGTCTTGCCCTTCACCTTGATGAGGTCGAGCTCGAGGGTCGCGAACTCGGGCGCCTGCTCGCGCGTGCGCGGTCCGATCACGACGTCCACGCCGTAGGTCTTGCTCTGGCCCTCGAGGCGCGAGGCCAGGTTCACGTCGTCGCCGAGCACGGAGTAGTCGAAGCGCTGGTCGGAGCCCATGTTGCCGACGACGCAGCGCCCCGTGTTGAGGCCCGTGCCGATGTGGATGGGCAAGTACTTGCGCCCGGCCGCGACCGCCTCGGCCTCCCACTGCTTGTTGAGGTCGTAGAGCTTGGAGTGCATGGCCAGCGCGGCCTGGCAGGCGTGGCGGGCGTGGTCGGCGTCGTCGAGCGGGGCGTTCCAGAACGCCATGATGCAGTCGCCCATGTACTTGTCGATCACGCCCTGATGCTGCAGGACGATGTCCGTCATCGGCGTCAGGAACCGGTTGATGAACTGCGTCAGCCCGTGCGGGTCGAACTGCTCCGAGATCGTGGTGAAGCCCCGGATGTCGCAGAAGTGGAAGGTCATCTCGCGCGTCTCGCCGCCCAGCTTGAGCCGCTCCGGGTGCTTGGCGAGCTGCTCCACGAGCGCGGGCGCCATGTAGCGGGAGAACGCGGTCTTGACCTGCCGCCTCTCGGACTCCGTCTTGAGGTAGCTCACGATCGAGGAGGAGAAGTACGTGACGAGCACGGTGACCGACGGGAAAACCGGATCGAGGAGGAAGCCCTTGCGCGTGAACGCCCACCACGCCCCGCCGACCGCTCCGGCGACGCCGGCGGCGGCGAGCGGCAGGCAGACGGCCGCGCCGAACCGGGGCAGCACGACGATGAGGACCAGCCCCAGCAGCAGCATGTAGAGCAGCTCGAAGCCGTCCGCCCAGTCGGGCCGCGACAACGTCCGGCCCAGGATGACCTGCTCGGCGATGTTGGCGTGCACGGAGACGCCGGCCGCGGTCGGGTCGACCGCGGTGGCGCGCAGGTCCTTGAGGCCCTCCGCGCTCGTGCCGACGAAGACCAGGCAGCCCTCGACGCGCGCCCGGTCGAAGCCCGGCGCGAGGACCTGCCAGGCGGGGATCACGCGCTCGGCCGTCTCCACGGTGGGATAGAGCCAGACGCGCCCGCGCTCGTCGGTGTTGAGGATCACGCTCGTGGCGCCGCCGATCTTGATCTTGTCGATGCCGGTGCGCTGGCGGCCGCGCGAGTCGGACATCGAGCTGTGCACGGCGTAGCTGCCGTGATAGCCCCCCACGCGCAGAGCCTCCGCCCACAGGGCCGGGACCAACTGCCCCTCGAGCGACCAGAGCGCCGGGACCCGGCGGACGATGCCGTCCCGCTCGAACGCCGTCGTGATGGCGCCTACCCCGCTCGCCGCCTTCTCGAACGCGGGCAGGTTCGGCGTGGCCCCGGTGGCGCGCAAGGCGAAGGCGGCCGGCTCGCCGCGAGAGGCGAAGCTCGTCTTCACGAGCGGCCGCTCGGCGTTGGCC
>Ga0265338_10009075_pt1 | contig 11961 bp, 7 predicted proteins | sample 42126metaG_FD_193579 | JGI IMG/M metagenome (GOLD analysis project Ga0265338, IMG submission 193579) | Rhizosphere microbial communities from Carex aquatilis grown in University of Washington, Seatle, WA, United States - 4-21-26 metaG | ecosystem: Host-associated > Plants > Roots > Rhizosphere >... | reverse complement strand
CGAATATGGCAACCCAACGCGGACGATAGCTTCGCACCACGCGAACGAGTCTGCGCCTGCCCGCCACGAGCTCCGGTGGCGCTACCTCGCGCACTGTCGCGGTGGCTCGACGCACCAGACTCGTGATTCCGCATCCCAAGCCAAGAAGTTCGTGGCTTTCGTGCGGCGTCAACAGCCGCGTTGTGAAACCGGCCAAATGCAGCGCCGGCCAGAATCTGTTACCTGGACGCGCGAAGTGACGTTGCGTTGCAGCGGAATACAGTCCTGGGTTGACTCCGCAGAAGAGAACCTTGAGTTCAGGACCAATGACGTCGGGTATGCGGCGGCCCATCGCAGCGCGGATTTCACCAGCCGACGGCTTGTATGGGTGTGATGACGATCTCATGCTTCGTACCGCAGCTGGATCGTCGAATTCTCGTACCCGGATGTGCCGGTTAGACACTTCACGCTAAAACCTTGGTCAGCGCCGAGCCCTTGTGCATCGCTATATGGTCAGTTTTGTCGCTCTTAATCTCGTATTGCGGTTCATCCTTGCTCGCATGAACCTTGTATCCTTTGAACTCGATCTCCGACGTGATCACCTTTGTGATCGTGCCCCTGACCCGACCGGCCTCTGAATTCCAACTGACGTGATCTCCCACTTTGAAACCCTTCGTTGCCATGGTCTCGACTCCTTTGCTCGCCATGCCACATCTGTGTCACGTGCCATCTATGGGTGCCGAACCTGAGCGCATCATCCGCTGCGGTGCTTGCAAACGCGGCTTTCACGCTCATTCAAGGATAACGCAACGTTCCTCTAACGACGGCTTCGCGCTTGTCGCCACTTTCACGTTTCTGATAAGCAAAGCCGGATAGCCGAGGCGCTCGACGGCATCCAAGCCACGATGAGCCAAGCGCCGGATTCTAACCGGCAGTCCTTTCTTCAGGACGCGCTTCCGTAGCGCGACACGGTTGCGGGAGGACTGGCGAAAGGAAATCCCAGCACTACACGAGACGCACTTCAACCGGTCTCATAAATACCTGAAGAGCGAATTCGCGCGATCCTGGGCTGCCGTCTGCGAATCTGTCAGAGTAGCGGCTGTAGAAATTGGCTGCAGGTGAGAACTGGCCAGTCGCTTCAGATCACTCCGGCAAGGATCTCGCGGAGCGCCGGCACGAAGAGCCCGGACCGTGCCCATGGGCCTTCTATTTCGAAATGATACCGTGATCCTTGTCGTATTTCTGTTCCGTTTTTGACGCTTTGTCCGCAGCCTTGTCCGCCACGCGCTGAATGCTCTTCTCTGCTGTTGGGTCCAAGACCGTCTTGTCCTCAAGTTTCGTTGCTTCTTGATTTCTAAATTGTTTCGGCATGGTTGATTTCTCCTTTAATCACACTGATCCCTCTTCCCATGAAGTTCTGATCAGTTTTGCTCCCCGACTCGATATTGCAGGGTCAAACTGAAATATTTTGTGGAACCGCCTTGCGTCTCCTGATCGAACAACGTTCCAGCCATCGCGGAACTAATCTGCCGCCAGCTTGCTGCCATCGGGTAACTCAAACTTCGCGCGTAAGAGCATGTGCGTTTCAGTGATGTTGCGCATGGATTGATCTCTTTCTTTGGCATTCAGTTGCCGAATGTGGAAACGCTGTGCCGCAAGACTGCCGCGCGAGCCTCATGCCGAAACGATTGCGATGTCATTTGGTCTGAAGGCTTGAGAATTGTGTACTGAATCAAATAGCCGCAATGGATACAATCCATTTCGTGCATGAGGCAGTCAGAAACTTCATGGGTCACGGAAAAGACACTCAGACACTCCGGGCAGGTGATCGCGGCATGTTGCTTTCCAGAGGAGTCGCTCCCGTTCTGCTGAACCCAGACCGGTGACGAAATGTTCGATAGCGGCAGCGTGCACCGTCGCATTTGCGGTGGTGTTCTTAGTATCTGCAAGAGCGCGCTTACGCCGCTGCCCTTTTGATAGAAAGCGTCCGCGGAAACGCCCGAAGGCACTTCGTTGCCGAAGAATGCGCCGCTCATTGCAATCACCATGATTGCAGGGAACCGACGCCGGACCACAGGCAGCAATTCGAATCCGGACATACCCGGCATGTTGAGATCGGAAAGAAGAATCTCGGGGCTCTCCCGGCGAATTTCGCGCAATGCGGAGAATCCGTCTTCGGCAGTTCGCACTCGATAACCCACCCCAGCAAGCACGAGCGACATCGAAGTTCGAATGCATACCTCATCGTCTACGACGAGAATTCCTGTTTTGCTGTCAGCCAAGTCCCACCTCACCAACCGAATAGTTATCCGTATGAGAGTGAGTATTCCGTGGACCAAACTGCGATTCTGGTCAATTTTGAACAGTTCTGCCAAGCTACAATCCGTCAGCGTCCAGCTATTCGCCTGGATCGTTGGGAGATCCATGAAAAGCGCCTGGACGAGTTGCCGGAAGGCGGCGGGAGTGTGGTGCCGTCTGCACCATCTGAGGCACAGGTTCAAATCCGCTTTAGGGGAGGCCGGTGTACCGAAGTCGACATGAAGGCCATCGCCGGGTGGATGTCAGCCAAGATGCTGGAGCGGTATTTACACACTCGCAATCAAGCGAAACGTAACGCAGTCAACAAACTCCCGCGCAGAAGGCCGAAGGAGTCCCCTTAACCCGCGACGTACCTTTGAGGTCCCCCAAAAATCCCACACAGTCACAAACTGCGAAAGGGTTACCGATGAGGCAACCATTTTATTTTCAGTGGTAGGCGAGGCGGGGCTTGAACCCACAACCCCCGGCTTAGAAGGCCGGTGCTCTATCCAGTTGAGCTACTCGCCCGTAGTTTCTATTTTAGCTTTGATCCGGGCCTGCGTGTGAAGCCACCGGCACGAGCGCATTTGAAAAGGCAACCATGGCGCTGGCAATCGCCTCCACCGCGGTGGGCGAGCTTTCCGCTTCAGCACTGAAATATGCGGTCACGCCGAACCCCTCAGATTGCCCGGTTACTGCGCGGCGAACCACTAACAAGATGGTCGCTCCCACTTCTGATTCGTTGCCTGCAGCCAGGATTGGATGCCTGCCAGGCTGCATGTTTGCGGACGACGTGGCGCGTGGCGTAATCCGCTTAACAACAACGCGGCAAAATGCTTCAGCTCGCTCCCACTCCGCAAATAAGCCGCCCCTCACCGGAAGAAGGTCCACGTAGCAGGCATATGCGCCGGGTTCGGGCTGCCAAACGTCGCACTTGGATGTTCGCACCAGCGACCGCTCGGAATTCAAGGCGAGCAGCAAATCGGCCAACGGCGGCAACGCCCTGGCCTCCGCTATTTCGACCATGCGCTCCGGGGTTGCGCGCAAGTCGACAAACCCCGGCCATTGCGCATCAATGATTGGTGCGTCGCCGCCTACCTCCACTTCCCAATCAGCTTCCACGCTCCACCTTTGTTACTGACTGCAGGTAACGAATCAGTGTTGCTTCCGCCCAGTGAATCTCGTCGCCCGGATCACGTGACAAAAAAGCACAGTGGCCGCCGTGTTCTGTCTCTACAAAGCTGATGTGGGGATTCGCATGCAGGCGCGCACGCGTTTCAGGCAGCAAGCGGATGAACGGATCGTCCTTGGCCACAAGGACCAGCGTGGGCACGGCGATGCGGTGAACGACGCGGGCCGCGGCGGCACGGTAGTAGTAGTCGTCAGCATCTCGAAAGCCGCAGTAGCGGGACACAATCTTGTCGTCAAACTCGCGAAGCGAGCGCACTGGCCCTGGTACTTCGGGATGGTAGCGGTCAGGAAACAGTGCTGCCTTGCGGCGATATCGGCGCAGGAGCCCGCGCAGAAAGCGGTATTCATACAATCGATTGGCCGGCTCGTGCAATGCATCTGCCCCCGGCGCAAGATCAATGGCCGGACAAACAGTGGCCACTGCTGCGAGAGGAGGCCTGCTGCCCCACTCTCCGGCGAGTTTAAGCACCAGGTTCCCGCCCATCGAGTACCCAACCAGCGCGACATGCTCAAGTTTATAAAGGTCGGCGAAATGGTTAATCACCGCACCCACATCGCCGGACAAACCGGAGTGATAGAGCGTGGGAGTAAGCCTGTCTGTGTCACTGCAGTTGCGCATGTTCATCCGCACAACATTGAAACCAGCAGCCCACGCACGCGCGGCCACACCCTGGATATAACGTGAGTTGGACGACCCCTCAAGACCATGCACGAGCACCGCAGTCAGTCGCTCGGCGCGGACTGGTTCCGGTTGCCAATGACTGTGACAGAGCACGCGGCTTCCGTCGAGCGGATCCACTTCAATCTCTTCTTCAATGCTTTCGAAATTCAAAGCGGGCCGCGGCAAAAAATTCCCAACAATTGTTTGAGCGTGTCCGTTCGAGAGCCCACGTCGGGGCACGAAGGGGGTAAGCCAATCGGGCCGGTTGGCCGTGGTGTGGGCAACGGTCTCTATCTCGAAAGCTCCGGGACTCACGATGGACTCGATGTGCGGGAAGAATGGCCGTAGCGGTTGACTCATGCGGCGCGCTATGTCCGCGACTCAATCAAGTTAACCGCCGCTTGTTGCAAAAAAAGGATAGCACGCCAGCAATTGCGTCAGTCTTATGAGTGCACATGAAAAAGGCGCAGCAGCTTTCGCTGCCGCGCCTCTTGTTAAGCTACAGCCGCCTGGTTAGAAGCGGAACTTTCCGCCCAATTCAAGAATACGCGGGCTGTAGATTGAGGTGACCTGACCGAAGTTACCGTCATGGTTGCTGGTGTCGACACCACTGAACTGCGTCTTGTTGAACGTATTGAACGATTCAAAACGAAGTTCGATGGCCGGACCTTCATGACTGGTGAAGTTGATGTTCTTGGTCAAGCTCAGGTTAGTGTTGTTCAAGCCAGGACCAACAGCGCTGTCTCTGCCGGAGTTGCCGAAGCCCTGGTTGGCGCCACCAAACCACGGTGCGACTGGATCACCATACGAAGCCTTGCTGAACCATGCTGCCTGTGTCTTCGCATAGGTAATCGGCGCAACCTGGTTGGCGCGATTGGTCGTGCCCGATGTGCCGATGGTGTCCGAACCGTTGTAACCAATGGTGAGGGGGGTACCGGACTGGAAGACCGTGATTCCGGAAATTCCCCATCCGCCGATGATCGCTCTGGCAGCCATGTTTGAAGTGTGCTTCGCAAACGGAAGCGCATAAACGTAGCTGACGTTGAAGATGTTGCGACGATCCAACGAACCCGAGCCCTTGCCGTAGTTGGTATTAAAGGGATTCGGAATTCCGTTCAGGTCGTTCGACGCAGTATCGATTTCGTGCGAGTAGGTATACGCCACTTGAGAGGTAAAGCCCCACCTGTTCTCAAAGCGTACGCCAGCCTGCAGCGAGTGATAGTGCGAGTTGGTTTCGTTCTCTTCCTGGTTGATGTTGGCAAAGCCCGGGTACTGGCGCAGCTTGTTGGTAATGATTTTGCCACCCTGGTTTGCCCAGCGATCTGAGTAAATGGGCGTCCAATTCGGGTTGCTCGTCGGCTCAGCGCCAATTACTGTGGCAGTCGATCCTTGAGGTGCCGCGTTAGACGTTGACCACTTGTTGTTCGGGTCGTTCGTCAAGGGTAGCGTGTTGACCTGGCGATCGTTGTTCTGATCCCAGCCCGACGATCCAACATATTGCACCTGCGCAATGATGGAAGGTGCAAGCTGGTGCTGGATACCCAGGCTCCAGTCCATGGTTCCCGGAGGCGGATAGTTGTACTTGATGTTGGTCAAGCCCGAGGGGTACAGATCCGTGCCCGTTGCGCCGGTCAAAACGCTGGTGTTCGGGTTCGAGAAGAATACGCTCGTCGGGTTAGGCTGATAGGCGAACGGCGGATTCAAAGCGGCGTTATAAACGTCGTTGCCTTGAACACGCTCGTAGAACACGCCCATGCCGCCACGAAGAACGGTCTTGCCCGCGCCGGTAAGGTCATAGGTAAAGCCGACACGCGGCTGCCATGTGAAGTAGCGGTTTTCGACGTTGCCCTTCGGGAAGCCGTTGATGCCCGCTTCCTGAATGCCGTTCAGATAAAACTTCTCTGTGCCGGTGGTAGCAAACGTGCTGAGTTGCGCCGGTGTGAGAGTGCCATTATCCGCAATCGGATTCGGCAAGGTCTTGTTGTATCCGCCGATCACGAAGTTGGCAAACTTGTTGTACCGCTCAAATGCGTGCGGCAGGCCGTCGTAACGCAGACCAAGGTTCAACGTCAACCGCGGGCTTACGTGATAGTTGTCGATCCCGTAGAAGCTGTAGTTGTTGTTGACCCAGTTCTTGCCGTACAGGTACTCGAGCTGGTTCCAGTTGTCTGTCATGCCCAACGCCATGTTGACGATGCCGTCAGTGGAGAAGGCGTTGTTGTTGAAGGTTGCGGTGCCGTTGGTGTTGGCCTGCAGTTCCTGGTTCTTGTAGTCATGCAGCCAGCTCACGCCAAACTTGAACTGGTGATGGCCTTTGGTCCAGGACAGATCGTCACGATACTGGAAGCCCTCGTATCCGTTCTTCCACGGATAGTAGGAGGGGTTCCAGGTTGCACCCAGCGGCGTGCCGCCGAGCGAAATCGCGGGCATAATCGGCTGCGACAACCCGTGCGTAATTGCCGCCTGATTCGACGACGGGAACAAGCTGCTCGCCGTCCATCCGGAGGGGAATGAGAACGATGTACCGGCGGCCGCGAGAGGTGTCAGGTGGATTTTGTTACCGCTATAGAACACGCCGGTTTCGTTCAACAGCGACGACGAATAGGTTTGCGTCAGCTTGATAGCTCCCGTGTACGACGGGTTAAGCATCTGCGTACCAACGGTTGCAAAGCTGCCTGCCCAAAGCGGCGGGAAGAACGTGTTCTGCATGGCGTCATGGAGATAGTGGCCCATCAACTGGAACTTGCTGTTGATGGAGTGATCGATACGGACCACATCTTCACGGATGTTTTCCGGCTGGCTGACTGAAATGATGAACTGCTTGCAAGCGCCGCCAGGACCGGTACAAGTGGTGTTCGGCTTGGGGAAGGCACCTGAATTCAATTCCCGAACGATGTTCTGGTCGACCATGTTCAACGGAATATTGTAGGTGCCGGTAGTGGAGTTGAATGGGAACGGCGAACCTGCCGTCAAACCATCAGCTGCAACCAGGGCATTAAATGCCGCATTGCCGGGCAGATTTGGAACTATCGGAACGTTCGAGCCCTGCGGCGTGTAGTTGTAGGCCTGGCCCAGTGTCGGGAAGTTGTTGCTCCACAGGTCGTTCGAGACCGAAGGAGAGCTACCCTTGATCAGTTTGCGCCATTCCTCGTTCACAAAGAAGAACGTGCGGTTCTTGGCTTCGTTGTACACGTGAGGAATGTAGAGCGGACCGCCGATGTTGCCGCCCGGAATGTTCAACTGGAATACCGGACGTCCCTTGGGCGGGTTGGCCTGCTTCAAGAAGTAGTCGTTGGCGTTGTAGTCGGTATTGCGGTTGAACTCATACAGAGATCCGTGATACTGCCGCTGGCCCGACTTGATCATCATGGTGATGGTGCCGCCGGAACCCAGACCGTAATCGGCCGAGTAGTTCGAGCCCAGTGTCTGGAATTCGCCGATGGCGTCCTGTGACGGAAGGTTCATGAAGCAGCCGCCGCATCCGCGATCGTTCTGCTCTGCACCGTCGATGAGGTAGACGTTGTGCGTGTTGCGCTGGCCGTTGAAGCTGATGCCGTTGGCCGAAGTAAGAGCATCGATACCGCCGAACGAAGGCAGGTTGTTTGAAACGCCCAGACCGAGTGCTGCGAGCTGCACAACGTTACGGCCGTTGGTGGCGAGCTGGCGAACCTGCTCACCGCTGATCAGCGTGCTGACTTCGCTGGTTTCTGTCTGCACCTGCAGAGCGTCCGCCTGCACCGACACAGTCTGCGATTCGCTGCCGACTGAGAGAGCGACGTTCGATTCCAAGCTCTGTGCGATGTTGACAACAATGCCGGTCCTGGAGAACTTCTGGAATCCATTTGCAGTGGCTGTCAGTGTGTAGGTGCCTGCACCGACGTTGCCAAAGTGAAATGCTCCCACGTTGTTCGAAGTGGTTTCCCTCTTCACGCCGGTTCCGTTGTTAGTGATTGACACGGCTGCGTTAGGAACAACCGCGCCGCTGGTGTCGGCCACGGTCCCGTTGATGTTCGCGTTGTCCTGCGCCCATGTCCGGGGTGTGAGAACGACGAGCATCATGGCAAGCGCCATCCACAGCACCGCCAATCCTCTTGTCTTCATGCGTCTCTGTTCGATTGAACAGGATTGAGTCATGGTTTATCTCCTATTCCAAGTTCGTTCTGATTGAAAGCTCCTCGTGGGGTAATCGTTTTCCAACGATCTATTTGTCTCCACGTCAGGAACAACTTCGGTTGCGAATCGTTGAGTGATCGATCCAATTCCGGAAAAAGTTACAAGCAGCAGTTTCCAAGCCTATTCGTACCTCGACCCGGCCTCAGCTTCTGTTGAAGCGGAATCCCAGGTTCTCAACACAAATTGGCCAAAGTATGATGCCCAAATAATTTTTTGAGAGGCGAAACCGCCCAAGCTTTTCACATGCCGGATTTGTTGCTGTTTTCTTGCTGCTCAAAATCAGATTCCAAATCAACGGCCGACCCCAGTTTGCACTTGAATTTTTGTGAACTGCAAAACCAATGCCTCGGAGGGAACGACCGATTTGAAGACCCGTTCTAACTTTCGACCCTCAAATGAAGTCCGAGCACATTCTTAGCAACGCTGGCCATTGTTACGCCCCAGTAAATCGATTGTCAACCTATTTTGGAGCTTTTGTGTCCGCTGTTATCTCTTTTGATTTCTCATAGATAGCTTAGCTTGCCCTATGAATTTCTGTTGGCTCGCAGCGGACAGAACACCCGGCCAAATCCGAGAACGAATTGTGAGCTCCGTCACACAATACAAAGGACTTGGATTCATGCGGGCATCGATATATCTATTGAATTTTCAGGGGACAGCCGGCGGAGCGGACGAAATTACGCCCGCTCCCTCCCGAATTACGTAGAAGTGATCAGCGGCCAATTTGGTGAGTTTTTCTACCCTTCCGTCTGGCCAAAGCACCTCTGCCTGGTCGACGAGTTCATGGCTGCCGAGGCCAAAATGGAGGCGCAGGTCGTTTTGCGACAGGTAACTTCCCCCGCTCAGGACCTCGTCCAACTGGACAAGATCGCCTGCCGTTGCACGAACCCGCGCATTTAATGCCAGGCGGTTGCAATTCACGCCTTCGAGTTGAAAACTAATCCAATGGTTTTGGGGTCCGCCCGCCGGTCGAAGGATCTCTGGCTGGCCGACCAGATTCTCGACGACCGCTTCCAGTTTCCCATCGTTGAATAGATCGCCAATAGCCAAGCCACGGCTGACGCGCGGAACCTGGATTGCAGGACCCACTTCCTTGCTGATGTCTTTGAAATTTCCATTTCGCAGGTTCTTCAGGAGCACCATTGGTTCGCGGTATTTCACAGCTAATCCGCGCGCTGCGTCCACCTGCGGATATACGTGCCCGCTGATGATGAAAAGATCCTTCCATCCACTGTTTGCGAAATCGACGAAAGCGTCTCCCCATTGCACATAACCAGCGGTGGCCTTTGCAACGCCCGTAGAACCGGAGACATCCTTGAAGTTCATATCTCCGTCGTTTCGATAAAGAGTTGCGTATTCATTATCGAAGTGCGATATAGCGATGGACATTCGCCCGGTATGCAGATAGTCGCCGAGCGCGACTCCCATGTTGGCCTGCTCATTGCCGTCGGCGCTGTATACCACTCCCGACGTGAACCCGGCATCAATGAAGCGGCCTTTCCCGTCGCCCTGGTAGAGAAAATTCGGCCCGGAGTCGTTCGCGACGAACAAGTCCAATTTTCCATCGTTGTTAAAGTCAGACCACACGGCGGCAAGACCGTATCTACCATCCGGATCGGAAACGCCAGACCTGGCGGAGACATTTGTGAAAGTCCCATTCTTGTTGTTGTGATAAAGAATATCTGGAGAACCCTTAAGGCCACGAGGGCCGCATTGCACATCGAAATCAAGGTATTTGCAGGTTGGGGCGGAACCGAACTCCGCGAGCGCATCAAGACGCACGTCAACATAGTGCGCAACAAACAGATCGGGCCAGCCATCCCCGTCATAATCGCCGAAAGCCGCACCCGTCGCCCATAATTTGTCGCCACTTAGCCCTGCGTTCTTTGTGACGTCGGAAAAGGTGCCGTCAGTATTGTTGCGGTAAAGAACTACGCCGCTCAGGCAGGTCACGAGCAGATCGGGCCAACCGTCGTTGTTGTAGTCGCCCACCCCAACGCCCTGCGCCCAACACGGAGAAGTCACACCTGCTTTGTCGCTGACATCCGTAAAAGTTCCATCATGGTTGTTGTGGTAGAGGGCGCTCCTTCCCATCTTTCCCTGGCGGGCCATTTCAACGCTCTGGGCGCCCGTTAGATAGATATCCGGCCAGCCATCGCGGTCGTAATCGATGAGCGCTACTCCGCCGCTCATCGACTCTACGATGTATTTCTGCTCAGGACTGGAAACGTGCTCGAACTGGATCTTTGTGCTGGCAGTAATGTCGTAAAGCTGGGGATAACTTTGGTCGGAAGGATCGGCGCTCTCAGTAGCTTTATCATTTTGATCGGCGGAAACGGGTCCAGTCTGCGCTGCCAACCCCCGCAAGGAATAGTCGACGAATGCACCGACAAGCAGAAACACAACCAGGTAGTGCACATTCCTGGGCCCAGACTTACGCATTGATAACCTCGCTCGGGGATGAGCTGTTGCCTGACCTTTATTATCGTTCACTTTGCAGCGTCGGCAAACTTAGGCAGTTAGACTCACGCGAGCAATTTTTGTTGCAAGGATCATCAGCGCGAAAAGCTCAATCATTAGTTGCATGGTGTTTAGTCGTTGGCGGACTAATATCGGCCTTTTAAGAACTCCTCTTCCACACCGCATAATACGGTTGATTTGACAGAGTGGAATTGAAGCCCGGATAGAGCGTCGCAGAGTCGCCGCTGTTAAGCACGAAATAGTACTGCACCGGATAGGGCGAATTTGTGTAGTCCTCTGGAATGGCGCCGGCGAATCCTCCGCCTGCTTCGTGCATTGGGACTGTGTGCCAACGTTCGCCCTGGTTCACATGCCGGTAGTAAAGATCTGCAGACAGCTTTTCATGATTTCCATTTGCGGGCTTGGCTTCCAGTTCCACATTAAGAGGCTTGCCGGGCGCAAAGCTGCGGGCGGGCGTGTGGGAACAATCGTAGGCGGGATGGTGAGCGGGTTCGGAAATTAATTTAACGGCAAGTTCGGCTTTTGCGAGTTGCGCCGGGTCTGGCGGAGTCTGCGCAGCAGCTACGGCCGCTCGCATGGCGTCAAGATCGAGATCGATGCCGGGTAAGCGATCTGTCCAATGGCCGCGCCTGCCCGGCGTTCTGCCATAGGTGATATCCGATCTGTAGACACCTTTCGCTCGCTGCGCCATTGCGGCCCATGCTTCGCGCGCCTCAGAGTACTTCGAGACCGCCAACTGCCCAGCCCTTTGATACCCGGTCTTCCGGTAGATTTCATAGAGCAGGCCGCTGCGTAGTTTTGCAGCGAAGAATTTTCCCAGGCCAATCTGTATGAGCACATCCTCTTCCCACTGGCGCGATTCTGGTTTCGACGTTGCACTCACTCGGCTGTGCATCGATGAGATTGCAGCGTCGGAAGCAGAGGCAAAACCCTCAAGCCACGTGGCCACATCGAGCGGTGAATACTTCGCGCTCTTTCCTCCATCCATAAGTGCGCTGGCGTATTCGGTAATCGAAGAGAACAGCTGCGGATCGAGAGGGCTGACCGTGGAGAAGATATATGGCTTGGGCGTATCGTTGTACGGCGAAGGCTCGCTGTCAGGCACGATTGGCATGTTGGCATAAATTTCTGGCCAGTAGGAATGATTCGAAGCTGATGGCAAGTGGGCGGTGGTTATC
>Ga0265338_10009074_pt1 | contig 11961 bp, 14 predicted proteins | sample 42126metaG_FD_193579 | JGI IMG/M metagenome (GOLD analysis project Ga0265338, IMG submission 193579) | Rhizosphere microbial communities from Carex aquatilis grown in University of Washington, Seatle, WA, United States - 4-21-26 metaG | ecosystem: Host-associated > Plants > Roots > Rhizosphere... | reverse complement strand
TCTGACGAGATAGGTGTCCTTGCCTTTGACTCCACTCCGGGCACGGGATGCGCCTGGGTGCGGGCGCCTCCCATTACTCCCACCTGGGCCTCTGGCAGATACTTCACTCAAGAGACGGCATGAGGTGGCCAGGGCCGGTGAACGCCGAGAGGGCCCGGCAGATGAAACCTATAAGATGCTTTCGTTTGTGCTGTTCTACAGAGGACGTAGAGAGACCATAGCTTCGCGCTATCTCCCGCAGAGGAATGCAGAGGGTGAGCAGGCCGTTGATTACTGCGCGCTCTTCATTTCCGCAGACAAAGCAGGACATGCGTGGCGCGGGCCTTACCTCCACGACTGCCCAGGCCGCATGGCGAGCCTTAGACAAAGGCTATAAGCTGCGCAGAGGTTCCCAGCTCTGCGAGCCTTTGCCGCCCTCTTCTTTGCTTCGTCGGCTCTACCGGAGCCTATTTCATTAGTCCGTCCGTTTGTAAAGCAGAGGTTATGCTGTCGATCACTTTGCTTTGGTCTATGGCGACAGGAACAAAGATGTAGCTTTTCCCGCCATCGGCTGTTATCTCCGCTCTCCAAATCAGGGATTTGTCTGATTTGACAGAAACATCAAAAATGCCGTGAAGAACATACAGGCTTGGAGTCACTACTGCCTCCGTTAGGTGAACTTCCATTAATCTATTTGCGCCGAAGTCATCGATTTCTTTCTTTATCTCTTGCTGATCAACTGCAACCTTGTTCAAACGGATTGCCTTTGTGTCGATTCCATTTGCCTGAAACTTTTTCTCTATAGCCGCCGTAAGGTAATCGCCTAACGGAATCTCCTTCCGCGCCGGGGAGTCCGTTGATCCTGCGTTGTATGAGCATTTCCAATCCCCTACGTCTACTTCCACGAATAGCTTGGTAAGGAGTTCACTGAATGCCGGATTCTTGTCTTTTTGGACTGATACTGTCGTAGTTGCACAGGAAGCAAGAAAGAGAACAATGATCAAACTCAAAAGGGACTTCACAAATCGTGCCATATGTTTCTCCTCCTAATTCGGATTGTTAGGTTCTCGACTGTTTACTCCAATTGACAGAAATGTATCTGTTAATCAATTCTTCGTCATCCGCAAGAAGTCGACACCAAAAGTTGCTAACTATTTCAACAATTCCTGCCCCTTCATATGCGCCACAAGCACCATCTGAATCCCTGACCCCGTTTGAAGCCTCTCTCCTTGAAGTGGGCTTCAAGAGCAGCCCAATGGAAATCTGACAGTCACGGAAGTTCTGTTCATCAAGGCAGAGTGCGGTTCCGGGCGATTGATATCCGCAAGTACCAATTAAAACCTTTGGCTCTGATTAACGAATTAGGAAACATGCCAGTTTCTGATAATCGAAAAATCGTTAAGACAATGTGTCCTATCGCACCGAACTCGTTGAGCAATATTAGTATGGTCCACATGGAGTCCAATATGAAAAAGCTACTTATCGTTGCCGCCTTCGCTCTAATCCTTCTTACGGGGTGTTTAGCGTTCGGGCATAGGCAAGACCGCAGTCAGCCTCAGAATGATCAGCGGGATCAGCAGCAGGATCAACGGCAGGTTCAGGCTCAGAATGACCAGCGGGATCAACAGCAGCAGGATCAGCGGCAGGTTCAGCCTCAGAATGACCAGCGGGATCAACCGCAGCAGGATCAACGGCAGGTTCAGCCTCAGAATGACCAGCGGGTTCAACAGCAGCAGGATCAACGGCAGGTTCAGCCTCAGAACAATCAGCAGGATCAACCGCAGAGGGATCAATGGCAGAGAGATCAATGGCAGAAGGAACAACAGCAGCACACTCAACGGCACGAGCAGACACAGAGCTACGAGTTGTGGTTACAGCAGCACCAGCACGATTACGATAATAGACCGCAGAGCTAACGACTGATGTCTGTTGCACGAAGAACACAGCGCCTTCGCACTCCGAACGGTCAATCCAATCACATTCTCCCCGTATGAACAGATGCTGTGCAAACTCGCCCAATCGCTGACTTCGATTCTGTTATATGTCCCCTTTGATCAGGCTGACAACAAGCCGCTCAGCCAGAGTTTTTGAAGTGAGGTCCGTTGAATGCCGAGTCTTCTCTCCGGGGAGCTTATAATACCAAACCCATGTGGTTGTCATTTGAGCAGTGTGTACGGTTTCTGTGCTTTCACAACTGCTTCCTCCATACCTCATTGATGAACCCCTTGGAGGCGTCGATCATGAACACGCCCTTGCGGCCGGCGGCGTTCTCTTTGTCGAGCACCACGATGCAGGCGGGGATGCCGGTGCCGAAGAAGAGGTTGGCGGGCAGGCCGATGATGCCCTTGAGATAGCCGGAGCGGACGAGCTGCTGGCGGATCGTGGCCTCGGCATTGCCGCGGAAGAGCACGCCATGGGGCAGGATGCAGGCGGCTTTGCCCGCACTCTCCATCGAGCGGATGATGTGCAGTAGGTATGCGTAGTCGTCCTGCTTGGCTGGCGGTTCAGCCCAGGCGAAACGCTGGAACGGATCCTTCGATGGCGTGAGGCCGGTGGTCCAGGTCTTGTCGGAGAACGGCGGATTGGCGGCGACGTAGTCGTAGGTGCGGAGCTGCTCGCCGTCCTTGAACTTTGGCGCTGCCAGGGTGTTGCCCGAGAGGATGTTGGCGGTGGGGAAGTCGTGCAGGATCATGTTCATGCGGGCCAAGCCCGCGGTGGTCACGTCCTTCTCCTGCCCTTCGAGCGTGATGGGCTTGCCAGCTTGGGCGGCCACCTTCAGAAGCAGCGAGCCCGAGCCGCAGGTGGGGTCGTGGGCGGTGGTGGACGCCTTCGTGTTCTTCGGCGAGATGCCAATCACCCTGGCGATGACACGGCTGACCTCAGCGGGCGTGTACAACTGGCCCTCTTCAGCGCGATCATGTCCTTGAAGCTCGCATCCTTGGGGATCGTGACCGGGGGGGCAAAGTCGCTGCTATCGCCGTATTTGTCGGTGATGTACTTGATGAACAGCATGAACAGGACGTAGTCCTTGTACTGGCTGGCATCCATGCCTCCGCGCAGTTCATCGCAGGAAGCCCAGATCGAGGAGTAGAGGTCTATATCACCTCCGGTCGGAGCTGAATAGTCGCACATGGTGCCTTGATTGCCTGACTAAATAGTTTGTCAATTTCCTTTGCTCGCGGTTTCTTATTGTGCAGTGGCGCAGTGGCTTGTAAGCCAAACACAAAAGGAACTCAAGAACGAGTCTGTCCGTTTCGTCTGCACGTTGAGTGAAACGCACTGTTGTCCACTGAGGCCGCCATGTCGTCTTCTTTTGTTTCGAAGTTTGCCACTGTGTGCGGACCTTGATGCCGTGTCCTGTCTGACCGACGTACAGTGCGTGGCCGTTCATGTTAAAGTAGGCGTATACCGCCCCTTCACCTGTGTCGCCGAGGCCACCTTTGGTTTCGAATTGCTTCTTTGAACTGGGCGGTTGTGTTCGACTTTCAAACCACACTTTTACCAGATCCGCTGAGACGCCGATAGACTTGCGAAGCGTTTCAATAGGGATCGTCACGTCGTCACCGTCGTCGGCGCGCTGTCCAGCTCCGCGATCACGTCCAGCACCTCGGGGAACGGTGCCAAGGTCACCCGGCGCTTGCCCAGGATCCGCTTCATCTCCGCAGCGCCCCAGGTGTTGACGCTCTGGATGATGATCCGCTTCGCCTTCACCTTAATCTCGACAATCGCCCTGGCCACCGTGCGCCCGTCCGCACTCTCGGGCCAGTCGCTCCCGGCAGGTCGTGGTCAAGGAAGGGCACGTCCCACCGCTCTGCCCTTAAGTACCCAAGGATGATGCGTGCTTAAGCGCGACCGCTAAATGGTCCCTCCGCATACCGGGCAGGGCTTCGTATCTTCGTCCATAAATGCCCCGTGGCTCTTGCCATTCTACATCTCCACCGTCGCGCCGAACAGCCGTTAAACGTCGCTCGTTGTCATCGCGTCCTCGGAGTTGCGGCTGATCCACGCCTCGTACCTGTCCGAAGTGCCTGCCGTATGATTCCTCTTCTCGTTATTATATGGGCGTCCCGTCAAAAGCGAACTCATGTTCGATGACTGACGACAGTGCCTGCGTACCTCTGACCGCGTTTGACCGTTGCTAATGCCTTTCTGCCCCACCGCCTCAGAGCAGAAGGGTCAGATTGATCAAGGTGAGATCACTTCGAGGAACCTGACTCATGGAAATCTCGACGCGTACATTTTGCTTCTCACACTCCTTCTGCAAGTAGGAGATGTTGTAAAAGCCAAGTTCCGCGTTGATGTGCTGCCTGGGTATCTTCCTGGAGAAATCGAGCAGAGATTGCCCCTTCGCGTCGGTGCCGATAAGTGCCTCAAGCTGCTCCTTGACTCTCTGGTACCTCCGCTCTTGGTTGCAGATGGTCACCCGCAGCCGGTGGTCCGTGCCGACCGACGCTCCCTTGCTCCCTATCTGATAGGTCAGAGAGAGAAGGTCGCTCTCGGCTTCCATGTGGCGGCGCACCTCTGCGCGCATCGTCTCGTCGGCCATCACATCATCCATGGTCCTGTGCCCTCGCAGCAGCCGGCCCGCAACCTGCTGGTAGTGGCTGACTTCCGTGAAGCCCAAAAATTCCACAACCATGAGGGCAAGGTATTCCGAGATAACAGCCTTCTCGATATAGACTTCCAGCATGCCTCGCAGCTCTTCTACCAGGGATTCGTACTCAGGTTGACCGCGGGATTTAGCCAGAACGCACCAGAGGAGCCTCGAAGCGCTGAGCACGAAACCGTCGCTCAGATAGTCGCGCAGTCTGCGTTCATCCTCGCTCGACGTCTTGGCCGACGCGTGCTTACGGATGAGAGGTTCTTGGATGTCGAGTGACACGGCGGGGATTTCCGAGGCGATGCTGGCGAACAGGCTGTCGAGTTGAGACTGGTTATAGGTGGTCTCCATATCGATGCACCGGCCCGGATTCTGCCGGTTCCACCGCTTGATCAGCGCGGAGTCCACCAGCATGCGGAATGTTTCGTTTTCGAACTTCTTAAACAGGAGTCTGTGGACGATGAGCTTGGTCAGATCGATGATTTCCTGGCTCTTCGATGAGAACTCCGACCGCGCCAACTCCACCTCCGCGATGTAGTCGATGTTGATCATCTTTTGCAGTGAGGAGGCGGGGACCGTGGTGACCGCAATCCCGTACGCCAGCCGGTTGTCAGCCATCGGCAGTCGCTTTAGCTTCTTGTGGTTCCTAACAAACCATTCCACCCCCGCCGTCGTCAGGGTGATCTTGAGGGGAAGATCGATGAAAGGTGACCTATGCCGGGCCACTACGGGCGTTCCTCGGGACCTTTGAAAAGTGGTGCCTTCAAGTTTCTTGCATCTCCCGCTCAATAGTCTATCACACGAGAGGCGGAGGGTTCTGGCACAGAGAGACGGATAGCGATTTACAGCCCGCAAGCAGCATGTACAGGATCTTCCGCCATCAAGTAACCGCGGTCTGTCTCTGGAGCTGCCGTCTCCGTAGGAGGGCCTTACAGCGAGCCCTCCCCTCAGCTTGATTTGCCTTGCGGCGTTGTCCTTGACTAGTCCCGCTCGTTTTGCCTCATCCAACACGACCCGGAAGGTGTCCATAATGTGATTCTTGGTCGCATTTGCGACATCCAAATCGAGAAGCCAATCGTCGATTTCAGCGGAAGTGATGCTACTGACTTCTTGATCCTTGAATTCGGGCAGAATGTGGTTGGCTAGATGCCCTCTTCGCATTTGGGCCATTTCGCGGGTGATGATCCAGCCTTTCTGCTCCGAGCGCTCAATCCAGTTGCATTCACCCCGTATGAACAAATGCTTTGTAAACTCGCCTAATCTCTGGCTCCTGCTTTGCTGTATGTCGCCTTTGAGTATCCCGACCACATATTGCTCTGCTTGAGTCTTGACCGTAAGCCCTGTCGAGTGCCGGGTCTTTTCACCCGGTAGCTTGTAGTACCAGACCCGTTGCGGGGGCCTTTTTAGAAGTGTGAACGGTTTTTGTGATTTCATGCCTGAACCTCCATGCCTTATTAGTGGCTTGGAGTAGGCGGGGGAAAAAAAGTCACTTTTAGGTCACTCTTGGAACTGAAAGAGAGGAACCTTGGCCACCTTTCGCAGGATAGCTCTGTAATTCCTTTCCCTGCAATTCCCTACGTTGCCCGGAAGAGGACTTGAACCTCCACACCCTTGCAGGCACTAGACCCTGAATCTAGCGTGTCTACCAAATTTCACCATCCGGGCCAGTGAAGAAACGTAGCAAAAAGGGGCTGAACTTGTCAAGATTACGATCTGCCGGTATCCTCTCCTGATGGCACCCCTGCGTATCCTCTTTGTCGGGGAGATCGTCGGCAAGTCCGGCGTCTGGGTCGCGAAGGAGCTCCTCGCAAAGGTACGCCAGGAGCACGCAATCGATTTCGTCATTGCCAACGGAGAGGGCGCCACCGGTGGGTTCGGCATCGGAAGGAACCACGCGGTCTACCTGCACAAGCTCGGCATCGACGTTCTGACCACCGGCGAATGCAGCTACTACAAGAAGGATATCGTCGATCACTTCAACAAGGCGCCCTACATGGTGAGACCTGCCAACTACCCGCCGCGGAATCCCGGGCGGGGCTGGATGGTTTTCGAGAAGAATGGAAGAAAAATCGCCGTGATGTGTCTTCTCGGAGTGGCAGGATTCAAAAGGGTGCATCTGAAAAACCCCTTCGGCCTCCTGCCGAAGCTCCTCGAATCCATCACGCCGGAGACCAATACGATTGTGCTGGACTTCCACGCCGTCACGACAGCGGAAAAGGCCACGATGTTCGCTATAGCGGACGGAAAGCTGTCCGCGGTGATCGGCACCCATACCAAGGGGCTGACAGCGGACGAACGGGTGCTTCCCGGCGGCACGGCGGTCATCACGGATGCGGGAAGAACGGGGAGCCTGGAATCGGTGGCCGGGCTGGACCCGGAAATCGAAATCCGCAAGCTCACCACTCTCGTGCACGAGTATTCGAAAGAGGCGTGGGCAATGCTCGAGCTTCAAGGAGTGATCATCCAGATTGGTGACGATGGCAAGGCCACATCGATAGAAAGAATACGCGAGACCTGCAAAGCGCCGCCTCCCGCGGCCAAGGATGACGACGTTCCCCAGGCGGAGTAGACAGATCGACGAGCAGGTTCGGCTGGCCGCGCATCAGTAATCTGGGGTTGATCCGGGCGTCGCCGCCGGGTACAATCGCGCAAAGACCATGAAATGGCAGGACATTCTGCGCAATACTGTCAAAGGTGAAAGCATCACTGCAAGCAGCCTGCGGAAGGTTCCGCATCTGAAGACCTGCCCGTACTGGGACAGGGCCGTCTTCATGGGCAGAATCTCACACCAACTTCAGTTCGCAAACTATGACGGCGGCCTGGTCAAGTACGATGGCAGGATTTACTACGTCAACAGGTCGCAGATCGAAGCGCTTTCAAGCTATATACGCTGGGATTTGAAAAAGCAGATCACCGTCATCGAGGGCTGATCTCTGCAATGACGGCCTTGTTCCTGCCCCCTTCTTTTGCCTTGTGGAGAGCGGCATCCGCGGCAGCGAGAATTTCCATGCGTGTGCGGCCATGCGCGGGGTGGATTGCCACTCCGAGAGAGACGGTGAGCGGGCCCAGCGCCATATCCAGATGACGCACCTCGAGGCCTTTGACACGCTGCCGGATATCTTCTGCCCGCTGCCGCGCAGTCTCCTTTGAAGCCTCGGTCAGAATCAGCACGAACCCGCCCGCCTGATCTCGATCTCGAGCGTCTCTTCCATGTAGCGGCGATTGAAAAGACCGGTGAGCGGGTCATGGATGGAGAGCTGCCGCAGGTCACTCCTCAGCATGAGGTTGGAAAGCGCAAGCCCGATGTGCTCGGCAACGGAAACAGCAAAAGCGTGACTGTCGTCACGGCCGCCGGTGAGGTGGAACAGACCGATTGTTTTCCCCGTGGCAGCCATGGGGATGCAGAGGGAGTGCCGGTCCCCGGCCTTGGCGTGACGACACGGCAAAGCGGGAGGAGAACCGGTCAACGCATGGACCTTCCCCTTCTGAGTGCCCAGCAGTCTTCGGCCTTGAACGCTGCAGCAGTAGGCGATCTGTTTCCCCATTCCGCCATGGCGTTGTAGAGGTTCTGGGACGCGTCATGGACGTAGAGGGCCCCGGAGTTTCCCGGCAGAAGGCTCGGTGCGTGGAGGGAGATGAGCGGGTAGGCCTCTTCCGTTGAGACGCACGACTGGAGCATGTCACCCACCTCGTTGAGCAGCAGAACCTCCTGGGTCTTGAGATTGAGCTGTTCTACCTGCAGGGCGAGGGTCGAGCGGGACTCTGCGAGCTCGTTCTCCAGCTGCTCGTGCTTGGCAACTTCGCGTGCGAGCTCACCGGTGCGCTCTGAAACGAGGGACTCGACCCGGGCGGTGCGCTGTTGAGGTAACACCCTTTTTCTTCTATAATCCAATTCCCATGAGCAAATACATTTTTGTCACCGGCGGCGTCTGCTCTGGGCTTGGAAAAGGCGTCGCTTCAGCGTCCATCGGCAGCCTGCTGGAAAACAGGGGCTTCAACATACGGATGATCAAGATCGACCCGTACATCAACGTGGACGCGGGCACGATGAATCCCTACCAGCACGGTGAAGTCTACGTCACTGATGACGGAGCAGAGACTGACCTCGACCTGGGCAACTACAGCCGATTCACCACCTCCCCCATCGGGAAGGACAATTCGATCACGACGGGCCAGGTGTACCAGGCCGTCATCACCAAGGAGCGCGAAGGCCGTTTTCTGGGACGCACCGTGCAGGTCATCCCCCACATCACGGACGAGATCAAGGCGCGCATATTCCGGGTCGGCGAACAGCCTGGGGTGGATGTGACCCTTGTAGAAGTCGGCGGAACGGTAGGTGACATCGAAAGCGTGCCCTTTCTGGAAGCGGCCCGGCAATTCATCCATGATCTCGGCAAGGAGAACGTCCTGTTTGTCCACCTGACCCTGGTGCCGCAGGTGTACTGGGGCGAGCCCAAGAGCAAGCCCACGCAGCATTCTGTGCGCGAGCTGCGCGAGATCGGAATTCAACCCGACATCCTGCTCTGCCGGTCCTCCAGCCCGCTGGACGAGGATCTGAGACGCAAGATCTCCCTGTTCACCAACGTGGAAAAGGAAGCGGTGATCTCCGCGTATGACGTACGCACGACGATCTACGAGATCCCCCTCACGTTCGTGGAACAGAAGGTGGACGCAATCATCATCAAGAAGCTCGGCCTGGAAGTGAAGATGCCCATCAAGGACGGCTGGAAAAAAGTGGTGGACCACTTCACCGAGGCAAAGCGCACGGCGCGCATTGCGATCGTGGGAAAGTACACCGGATTGCATGACTCCTACATCTCGATTTTCGAGTCGTTGTTTCACGGTGGTATCGACAACGGAGCACGGGTCCAGCTCGTGAAGTTCGAGAGCGAGGAACTGGAGGACGAGCGCGACCTGTCGTCGGCATTCGCAGATTGTGACGGCATCCTGGTCCCCGGTGGCTTCGGATTGCGTGGCATAGAGGGGATGGTCCGCGCGGCTCACTATGCTCGGGAGAACAAGGTCCCCTACCTCGGCATTTGTCTGGGCATGCAGATCATGGTGATCGAGTATTCCCGGTTTATGCTGAACCTGAAAGAGGCGAACTCCACCGAGTTCGCCCCTGAGACGAAAACTCCGGTGGTGAGCCTCCTGGAGGAACAGGTGGACATCAAGGCCTACGGCGGAACCATGCGTCTGGGAAAGAGCGATACGCACCTGAAGCCCGGCACGCGAATCCACGCGGCCTACTGTGCGGAGGTTATTGCCGAGCGCCATCGTCACCGGTATGAGGTTTCAAATCAGTACCGCAAGGCATTGGAAGATGCAGGGCTTCTGGTCACAGGGCTCACCCCCGACTCATCGTTAGTAGAGTCGGTTGAGTGGCCCGACCACCCCTGGGGAGTAGGTGTCCAGTTTCACCCAGAGTTCAAATCGAAACCCCTCGCTCCCAGCCCGCTGTTTTCACGGTTTATTGCAGCATGCCTGAAATCGCAAGAGAAGACCGCCGCCGCCGCGGCCCGATAGGCGCCGCGGCGGCAGCCGCACTCGCGGCTGCGATTCTTGTTGCCGGTTGCAGCCTGGACTACAAGGAGGCGGGAACGGAAGAGCAGGCGGCAGAAGGAACTCCCGACACGGTTGCATTGGGACTGCTGCACAAGATCCATAAAAACGGCAGGCTCTCCATGGAGCTGGAAGCAACGCGGGCGGAAACCTACAGCACGGCGGCAAAGACTATCCTGACCGACGCGCACTTCATCGAGTTCGACGATAAGGGAGCGAAGGCGACGGAAGGCCGAGCCCACAGGATCGTGTACCACACCGACACGGAAAACGCAGAGATTTCCGGCATGGTGAATGTCCATTCGGCCTCAGAGAAGGGAGAGGTCTCCGCCGAGTCCCTCGCGTGGGCAAACAAAGAGAAGCGGCTTACTGCCCCTCCTGACGAAAGGGTGACTATTCGCAAAGATGACGGGACCTCCATCTCCGGAAGCGGATTCGTCGGCGACTTCAGGACCCGCCAGGTCACATTTTCAGGTCCCGTCCAGGGCACATATGTCTGGACGGAAGAAACGAAGTAGCGGCGTGAGGAAGATTATCCCAGGCGTCTGCGCCCTCATTGTCCTCCTGTGCTTCCCGCTTCATGCCGACACGTTTACATACTCGGGTGACAGCGCATCTACGATTCTGGCGGAGGGCAGCCAGCATGCGCTTTTAACGGGCAACGCCCGTGTAGACACGCAGGACCTGCGCATCACGGCGGACAGCATCGAGCTTTTCGGCAAGGACTTCATCTATGCCCAATGCCACGGCAACGTCCGGGTGGTGGACGCGAAGAGGGGACTCGACCTCAGCAGCCAGGAGCTGTTCTACGACAGGAACAGGAAGATCGCGCGCATAAAGGGAAACGCGGTCATGGCTGATCTGAAGAACGAGATGGTCGTCAGGGGGGGATTCATCGAGGATAATGACCTGGAGAAGATCACCATCGTCCAGATCGGGGTGAGGATCTTCAAGAAGGACATCACGTGCAAGGCCGAGTTCGCCAAATACTGGCGGGATAAAAAAACACTCGAGCTCTCGGGTCTGCCCTGGGTTTCGAAGGGGAGTGATGTGTACCAGGCGGCGCGGATCACCGTCAATCTCGACACGGAAGACATCAGCCTCGAAGGGGACGTCCAGGGAACCATCAAGACAGGCACGAATGAGCCCGCCAAGGACAACGCCCCGGCCGATTCGGCGGTCCCTGCGGCACCCAGTGCCGATTCAGCAGCCCCTCCCATACCCGTGCGCGATTCTGCACCGCATGCTGTCCCTGTGCCCGATTCCGCGTCGACCAATCCCCCTGCGTCCGGTTCCCCGCCTCCCATGAAGAAAGGGCCTGCCGGTGGGCAGTAACGGAACGCTTTTTCTGGAAGGGCTGGCAAAGAGCTATGGCCGAAAAGTGGCGGTGCGCGAGGTCACTTTCTCAATGGAGAGCGGCGAAGTCGTAGGTCTCCTCGGCCCCAATGGTGCGGGCAAGACCACGGTATTCTACATGGTAGTGGGCTTTATCAAGCCGACAACAGGACGGATCTGGCTGAACGGCAAGGATGTCACCGGCTTGCCCATGTACAAACGCGCGCGCATGGGGGTCTCCTATCTCCCCCAGGAACCGTCCGTGTTCCGCAAGCTCTCCGTGGAAGACAACGTCGCTGCGATCATCGAGACGCGCAAAGGCCTCACCGCCAAGGAAAGACAGCTGGTGCTCGACCGGCTCCTCGATGATCTGGGCATCTCGCACCTGAGAAAACAAAAGGCATACACCCTTTCAGGCGGGGAAAGGCGGCGCACGGAGATTGCCCGCTCACTTGCAATCGAGCCCAAGTTCCTGATCCTGGACG
>Ga0265338_10009073_pt1 | contig 11962 bp, 10 predicted proteins | sample 42126metaG_FD_193579 | JGI IMG/M metagenome (GOLD analysis project Ga0265338, IMG submission 193579) | Rhizosphere microbial communities from Carex aquatilis grown in University of Washington, Seatle, WA, United States - 4-21-26 metaG | ecosystem: Host-associated > Plants > Roots > Rhizosphere... | reverse complement strand
CGACCTGCGCGGTGCTCGAGGCACTTGCGGGCGGCTGTCTCTCGACCGCGTTTGTCTGGATGCAGCATCTCGGCGTCCTGCGAGCGGCGATGTTCTGCGAGGACGCGCACATACGAGAAGAGTGGAGCGAACCGCTGGCGCGAGGCGATCGCCGTGGCGGGCTTGCACTCGGCGGCGCGCTACCCGGGCCGCCCCTCATCACTGCTCACGAAACGGACGGCGGCTGGCTGCTCGACGGCAGCTCGCCTTGGCTCTCCGGCTGGGGCCGCATCGACGTCGTCCACACGGGTGCGCGCACTGACGATGAGCGGCTCGTCTGGATGTTCGTGGATGCCCGAGAGAGCGACACCCTGCGCGTCGAGTTGCAAGACCTCATGACACTCCGAGCGACCGCCACCGTCCGCGCAGACTTCGACGGACATTTCGCTCCCGACGAGCGCGTTGTCTCGGTCGCGCCGTTCACGCCGGGGGCGACGCCTCCCGAGGTGCTCCGGATCCACGCGTCGCTTGCACTCGGCGTCGCGGGCCGGTGCTGCCGCCTGCTCGGTGCGAGCCCCCTCGACGACGAGCTCGACGCGTGCCGTGCGCGCCTCGCCGAGCTCGACCCCGAACGGATCGCCGCGGATCGAGCCGACGCCGGTGAGCTCGCCGTCCGGGCAGCCGTCGTCCTGATGGTCCACACCGGGAGCCGTTCGATCCTGCTCGACCTTCACCCACAGCGGCTCGCACGCGAGGCGCTGTTCGCGTCGGTCTACGCGCTGCGGCCTGCTTCGCGCGATGCGCTGCTCCGGCGTCTCGGCGCTGCATAGTCGCCTGGCTACCCTGCTCGCGTGAGCGCTGTCCCGTACCGCACGACGTTCTTCCGCCTGCTCGGGTTCCTGCGGCCGTACCGGCGCGGGCTGATCGTTTCGATCTTCCTCGCGGTCGGCTCGCAGGCCGCCGGCATTGCGCTGATCTGGGTCACCGGGCGCGGGGTGATCGACACGGCACTCATCCACCGAGACACGCATGCCCTCTGGCTCGACGTCGGAGAGATCGTCGGACTCGGCATCGTGCGCGCCGCGTGCATGCTCGGCAGGCGGATTCTCTCCGGCCGACAAGCGCTCGACGTCGAGATGGACATGCGCAACGGCCTCTACGCCCATCTCGTGCGCCTATCGTTTGGGTTCTACGACCGCCACCAGACCGGGCAGCTGATGAGCCGGGCCACCGTCGACTTGCAGGGTGTCCGGTTCTTCCTGGGCTACGGGCTGATCTTCTTCTTCCAGAACGTGCTCACGGTGGCATCCGTGACCGTCGTCCTCTTCTTCGTGCAGTGGAAGCTCGCGCTCATTCCGCTCGCCTGCACCCCGCTGCTCGTCGCGCTCGCATACCGCTACAGCCACGTCGCGCACCCGACGCTGCGGGACGTGCAACAGCGTCTGGCAGACGTGGCGACCGTGGCGGAGGAGAACATCGTCGGCGTGCACGTCGTCAAGGCGTTCGCCCAGGAGCCGGCCGAGCAGGAGAAGTTCCGGGTGCGCTCGGAGCTCGTCTTCCAGCAGACGCTCCGGGCGAACAGACAGCGCGCGCTCTACGTGCCGCTCATCTCCGTGGTCCCATTGCTCGCGCAGGCGGCAGTGCTCCTCATCGGCGCCCGGATGGTGGCGCACCACTCGCTGAGCGTAGGGAGCTTCGTGGCATTCAACCTCTATCTCGCACTGCTCGTCGTCCCGTTGCGGGCGCTCGGGATGTGGATCGGGCAGTCGCAGCGTGCGACGGCATCCGGCGAGCGCATCTTCCAGGTCATCGACGAGCCCGAGGAGATCGCCGACCGGCCCGGTGCGCGGCCGCTTCCCCCCGGCGCCGGCGAGATCCGCTTTGAGAACATCACGTTCGAATACGCTCCGGGCCGGCCCGTATTGCGCGGCATCGATCTCGATGTCGCCGCCGGGAAAACGATCGCATTGATCGGGCACACGGGCTCCGGCAAGACGACGCTCACTTCGCTCGTCCCGCGCTTCTACGACACGACGACGGGCGGTGTCTCGATCGACGGCGTCGACGTGCGCGACGTGACGCTCGCATCGCTTCGCGGCGCGATCGGTGTCATCGCGCAGGATCCGTTCCTCTTTTCGGCGACCGTTCGCGAGAACATCTCGTTCGGCCGTCCCGACCTTTCGCTCGAGGCGGTCGAGCACGTGGCCCGGGCCGCCCAGGCTCACGAGTTCATCGAGAACCTGCCGAAGGGCTACGACACCGTGATCGGCGAGCGCGGGATCACGCTTTCCGGCGGCCAGCGGCAGCGCATCGCGATCGCCCGGGCGCTCGCGATCGATCCGCGAATCCTCATCCTCGACGACGCCACCGCCTCCGTCGACGCGACGACGGAAGCGCGGATCCGCGTCGGCCTCCGAGAGGCGATGCACAACCGGACGACGCTGATCATCGCGCACCGCCTGTCGACTATCGCTCTCGCCGACGAGATCGTCGTGCTCGACGACGGGCGCATCGCGGCGCGCGGGACGCACGACGAGCTCGTCGAATCGAGCCTCGTATACCGCGAGATCTACGACCACGGCTTGCTCGAGCAGCAGTTCGCGGATGCCGTCGAGGCTCGTGTCGACGTGCCCGAGGTCGCCTGATGCGCGTCCATCAGGCGGGCAGCCACCTGATGCAAGAGCGCGGCGCACAGGTCGACGACTGGTCGTGGCATCGCACCCGTCGGCGGATCGAGCTGCTCTGGCGGCTGACGCAGCCGTATCGCGGACGCACCGCCTGGTCAGTTCTCTCCCTGCTCACCGCGACCGCGACCGCACTCGCACCGCCCTACCTCGCGAAGGTCGCCCTCGACGACGCCGTGACGAAGGGCGCTGGAACCGCGATCTACGTCGTGGTCGGTGTCTTCGTCGCGGTCGGGCTCGCGAACTGCGTCATGACCTACGTCGAGACGTATCTCACTGGCTGGGTCGGCGAGCGGATCCTCGCCGACCTGCGCATCCGTCTGTTCGGGCACCTGCAGCGGCTCTCGCTCGGTTTCTACGAGCGCAACCGCGCCGGCGTGATCATCAGCCGGCTCACGAACGACGTCGAGGCGATCGACCAGCTCGTCACCGACGGCGTGACGACGCTCGTCCAGAGCACGCTCACGCTCGTCGGCACCGCGATCATCCTCTTCATTCTCGACTGGCGGCTCGCGCTCGCGACCTGCGCAGTGCTTCCGCTGATGAGCGTTGCGACCGTGCTCTTCCGCACGCGCTCCTCGCGCGCGTACGCGGCCGTGCGCGAGCGGCTCGGTCTCGTCACCGCGACCCTCGCCGAGGACATCGCAGGCATGCGCATCGTCCAGTCGTACACGCGCGAGGATGCCGCCTTCGCGAACTTCCGCACGGTCGCCGGACGGTATCGCGACTCCAACATGCAGACGGTCATGCTCAACGGCCTCTACTTCCCGTTCGTGGATCTCCTCTCGACCGTCGCGCTCGCGGTCGTGCTCGGGTACGGCGGCCACCTCTACTTCTCCGACGCGGTGACGCTCGGGACGCTCTTCGCATTCCTGCTCTACGTCCAGAACTTCTTCGATCCGGTGCAGCAGCTCTCGCAGCTCTACAACACATTCCTCTCTGCCGCTGCGGCGCTGGACAAGATCATGGACGTGCTCGCCGAGGAGCCTGACGTCGTCGACCCACTGGGCGCGCTCGCGCTCCCAGCGATCCAGGGACACGTGAGCTTCGAGGACGTGCGCTTCCGCTACGGCCGCGGCGACGAGGTGCTGCACGGCATCGATCTCGACGTCCCGGCCGGCACGACGGTCGCTCTCGTCGGCCACACCGGCGCGGGCAAGTCGACGATCGCGAAGCTGCTCGCGCGCTTCTACGAGCCGACGCACGGCACGATCACGATCGACGACCACGACCTGAACGACGTGACGCAGGCATCACTGCGCAGCCAGCTCGGCGTCGTGCCGCAGGAGGGCTTCCTCTTCGCGGGCACGGTGGCGCAGAACATCGCGTTCGGCAAGCCCGAGGCGACGGCAGACGAGATCGTCCATGCGGCGCAGATGGTCGGTGCGCACGACTTCATCCTCCGCCTCGAGGACGGATACGAGACCCAGCTCGGGGAACGCGGCTCGCGCCTCTCGCTCGGCCAGCGCCAGCTGGTCGCGTTCGCGCGCGCGCTCCTCGCCGACCCGCGCATCCTGATCCTCGACGAGGCGACGTCGTCGGTCGACATCGGCACCGAGCGGAAGATCGAACAGGCGCTGCGCCTGCTGCTCGAGAAGCGGACAGCCTTCATCATCGCTCATCGTCTCTCGACGATCCGCGACGCCGACCTGATCGTCGTGCTCGAGCACGGCCGCGTCGTGGAGCAGGGCTCTCACGAGGAACTGCTTGCCGCGCGCGGCCTCTATACGTCGCTCTACGGCGACTGGGCCTCGGACGCGGCCTAGCCTCTAGCTCAAGTCTGTTGACATGTGGGCCGATACCGGGCCAGATGACCGATTACGCCCTCAGCCAGCCCGTTCAACGGCTCGAGCTCGACCGGAGCGCAGTGCTCACGCAGACCTGGGCCCTCTACAAGCGGCTCTTCGTGCGCTCGGTGCTCATGAGCGTCGTCATCTTCGGCGGGTTGCAGCTCGTGGATTCACTCGTGAGAGCAAGCAACAACCGCCTGCTGCTCGGGCTGCTCTACATCCTCCTGATGGTCTTCGGCATCGCCCTGCTGCAGGGCGCGCTCGTCGAGATCGTGCGAGACCTGCACGTGGACGGCGACGCCGAGGTCTCGGTGCTGGAACTCTTTCGGCGTGCGAGCGGCAGGGTCTGGAAGCTCGTCCTGGTCTCGCTCATGTACGGCCTCGCCGTTGGCCTCGGATCGATCCTCTTCGTCGTGCCTGGAATCATCCTGGCAGTGCGCTGGGCCGTCGTGGTTCCGGTCGCCATGCTCGAGGACGGCTCAGCCGGCTCCGCGCTCCGTCGCTCACGCCAGATCCTCGCCGGAAACGGCTGGAATGTCTTCAAGATCCTTTTTGTGTGCGGCGTGCTCAACGCTCTTGTGGTGATTCCGGTCACGCTCGTCGCGGCGCGTAGCGGCCCACTCCTCCAGTGGATTGCAGCAGTCCTTGTCACCGCGTTGGCCGCTCCGTACTACGCGCACGCCCTCACCGTTATCTATTACACGTTGCTCGAGCCCGGGAGGCCCGTCGCTCTCGAGCCAGGCCGCCGCTGGGAGTCGGTGTGGACTGCGCAGGACGATGTCGAGCACGCTCCGACGCAGGCGGCGGAGTCGAGGACCGAGACGCTCGAAGAGGAATACGCGCGGAAGTACGACGAGCGCGCGAAGCAGTGGGGCGGCTGATCCGTCAGCGTTTGCTCGATCGCCACGCCTGTGCCATGGCGATGCGCTGCATGATCGTCGGGTGATTCTCGAGCAGCACGTACTCCAGCGTCGAAGGATTGGGCTCGCTCAACGTCGTCGGGACAAAGCCCCGGAAGAGCGCGGTCGCGCCTGCAGGGTCGTGCGTCGCCTCGAGCGCCGCCCAGTCTGCCTCCGCCTCCATATGACGGGAGACCGCGTTCTGCAGCGGCTGGGCAATTAGCGTCAATGCAACGAGCAGAAAGAGCGAGAGCGGCACCGTCTCGGCTTGCGCCATCCCGCCCTTCCTTCGTGTGAGACGCGCGATCAGGAACGTCCCGGGAAACGCGAAAAGCGCGTACCAGCCGATGTCCTTCCAGATGTGGTTGTGCGCGAGGTGGCCGAGCTCGTGCGCCAGCACGACAGTGACCTCGCGGGGTGTGAACTCGTTCACCAGCGTGTCCCACAGGACGACGCGCCGGCTGGGGCCGAGACCCGTCGCCTCGGCGTTCGGCAGCGAGGTCACGTCGTGCACGTCCTCGACGACGATCGGAATATGGCGAACGTGCTCGATCCGCTCCAGCCGCGCCGACGCGGCGCGCAGCTGCGGGTCGCGGAGGCGATGTGTCGAGAGGAGATACGGATTGATGAACGCGAAGAGCAGTGCGAGCCCGATGAACACGGGTGCGGCGACCGCCCACCAGAGCTCGGGGAGCTTCCGCGCGAGCCCCATGACGACGGCGAGCGCGAGACAGAGGAAGACGAATTGCCCACCGAGCGCGAGCCAGTTACCGAAGATCTGCGAGACGTACCCGACGTGTGTCAGATGGTGGCGACGCTGCCACCAGAGATCTGCGACGCCGAACGGCAATTGCACCGCCCAGACGAGCGCGAAGCCCAGCATGCCGAGCAGCATCCCGGTGCCGAGCCGTCCAGCCGCCGATTCACGGGTGAAACGCCCGCCCTTGCGCGCGTACACCGCGAGCGCGACGAGCTCGGCGACCGTCGTGAGCATCCAGTCGATGAACGAGAACCGGCCGAAGGTCGCCGTCCGGCGCAACTGCGACGCGGAGAAGTACCGATGCTCGTCGAGGTGCGGAAGCTGGAGCGACGACGGAACGACACTCGAGCGCCAGAGCAGCCACGCTGCCAGCGCCCAGGCGGCAGCGAGCAGCGCGAGCGTCGCAGCCCGCGCCGCCCTGCCTGAGGTCATGCGTGTTCGTCGAACGAAAGCTGCGCCGGAGCCGCCCCTTCGAGCGGGCTCGCGTGCGGGTACGCCTCAGTGATGAGGAGCACGTATGCGTTGACCTGCGATGCATACCGCAGCGCATACGCGGAGAAGTTGCGCAGGCCCCACGGTGCAGCACCGGTCGCCATTGCGACGAACCAGGTGAGCACGGCGGCGACGCCGAGGCCCCAGCCGAGCGCGCCGTTGACGCACAGCGCCGGGATCGCAAGAAAGATGCGGAAGCCCGTCTTCCAGCGGTTCTGTCGTGCCGGGCCCGGCAGCTCGAGGTCGAGTGGGTATCGCCCCTCTTCGCCGACGAACCCGGGGAACGGATTGGCGGCAAGGTAAAGGAACGCGTTCACATGCAGCGACTGCCGGATGAAGCGTGAGAGGAAGCGATGCAGGCCCGCCGGCGGCGTGCCGGTGAACAGCGTCGCGAACCACATGGCGATCGCCGCGAAGAAAGCCAGCACACCCCAGAGCGCGAGCCAGACGATGTGCGGGATTGCGAGCGGCAACCGGAAGAAGACGGTGACGCGCGAGAACCGCAAGTCGTCCGCATCGCCGACGAGGTGGACCGGATGCTCCGGCGGCCGCTCGACGGCGGCGAGCATCGCCGTCGGATCGGCGTTCGGATAGCGGTCGGTGACGAGCAACAGGTAGGACAGCACCTGGGCCGTGTACCCGACGCCGTACGCGCCCGCGTCGCGAAGACCCTTTGGCATCTCGCCGCGGACCATGCTCGCGAACCATCCGAGCACGGCGCAGACACCGCCGAGCGCGCCGCCACCGGCACCGCCGTAGGTCTTACCCGAACTCTTGTACGAGTACGAGCCGCTCAGGCTGCCGCCTCCACCGAGCGCGCTCGAGAGCAGCAGCGCCGGCACTGCGAGGAAGATACGGAAGAAGGTCTTCCAGCGCGGTTGAGCCGCAGGCCCCGGAAGCGTGACGTCGATCGGGTACGAGCCTTCCTCCCCGACGAAGCCGGGATAGGGGTTGGCGACCAGGCCGATGTATGCGTTGACGTGCGTGACGTAGCGGATGTACGAGCACATGAAGCGGTGAAGCCCGTCCGGCGGCCGGCCGACCACGAGTGCGGCGATCCAGTTGATCACCGCGGCGACGACGGTCGCGATCGTCCAGAGGAAGATCCAGATGACGAGCGGAATCGCGAGGAGCAACCGGAAGAAGACGGTCAGCCGGCTGCGCCTGAGGTCGTCCTCGACGACGAGCTTGACAGGATGCTCTGGGTGCATGCTGCATTAATGACGTATCCGGCGGACGTACACTCTCCCTGATGGCGATCGGCGGCGACAGCGACCACGGACTGGACGCCGAAACTGCTGAGCGGATCGACCAGCCGATCGCCGCCGAGGCCGAGGCGGAAGCCCGTCTCACGCCGGCTGAGGCGATCGAGCGGATGCGGATCAACGTGCCGGTTCGGGGCAACCGGAAGCTTCGCACGCTGATCGAGCGGGTCAACGACGATCCCCAGCTGAAGGGCTGGTGGCACGTCTCGAATGTGAACGCCGTCGCGCGCATGGAGATCAACGACCACTCCTGGGTGCACATCCAGATCGTCGCGAACATCGCCCTGAAGCTCCTCCGCCAGCTGACGAAGCACCACGTCGAGCCTTCCGTCGTCCGCGATTACGGCATGACGCACGACGACTCCGAGATGGTCGTCACGCTCGCCGCGCTCACGCATTGCATCGGCATGTCGATTCACCGCATCGGCCACGAGGACTTCAGCCTCTTCCTCGCCGAGCCGAAGCTGCGCGAGCTCCTGGCGGGAATCTACGAGGAGCCGAACCTGACGGTGATCGTCTCCGAGGTGCTCCAGGCGATCATCAGCCACCGTGCCGACGGCCAGCCCCTGACGATCGAGGCCGGCATCATCCGCGTCGCCGACGCCCTGGACATGGCGAAGGGTCGCTCGCGGATCCCGTTCGAGCGCGGCCGCGTGTCGATGCACTCGCTCTCGGCGGCCGCGATCGAGGACGTCACGATCAGCGACGGTGAGGAGCGTCCGGTGCTGATCGAGATCCTGATGAACAACTCGTCGGGGCTCTTCCAGGTCGACGGGCTCCTGAAGGCGAAGCTCCGCGGCTCCGGCCTCGAGCCCTACGTCGAGGTCGTTGCGCACATCGACACCGAGACCGAGCAGCGCCTGGTACAGATCTACCGCCTCGAGGTCTGAGCGGGCGGGCGATCCTCGGGCGGCCCGGCTACAATCGAGGCCGATCCGGTGCGGGATCGTCTAACGGTAGGACGCTGGTCTCTGGAACCAGAAGTTGGGGTTCGAATCCCTGTCCCGCAGTCTTCCGAAGGTCTCGCGTCGGCCGCCTAGACTGAGCTCGATGCTCGGGGCCGGCAACAATGCCGCGATGAACGCGCTCGTGGTTGCGGCGGTGTTCGCCGGGCCACTCCTCGCCGTCGCGATCTTCTGGTTCGGGCTCCGGAGCGCCCGGAGGCACGACCGGGCGCACGAAGAGGCGTCCGCGCGGAAGCCGGACTGAGCTTGTCAACGGTCGGAGGTCAGCTGTTGATCTCTGCCAGACGACGAGCGACGCGCGCCGCGGCGGAGGCCAGCTCCACGGCGGCCTCCGCATCGCCGACAACACTCGTTCGAAGTCGTGCTCGCGACGAGTTGGCAAGTTGGACCACCTCGTCCGCGAGGGTCGCGATCTCCTCCGGAATCTCGACGATGCGCCGCCGCGTCCGATCGCTGCGGTCGGCCATGAAGGCGGCATAGGCGGCGCCGTCTTCGTCGGCCAGCTCGACGAGCCGCCGCGCGATCGACTGCGACCGCGCCGCCGCCTCGTCCTCGCCTGCGAACCGCGCTGCGAGCTCAGCCAGGGCGGCGGCAAGCGCAGCTGTCAGCGCGGTTGCCGACCCACTCGCCGGAGCGGGCGTACGCTCGCCGAGCGCCGCGAGGAACTCACCGACTGTGAGCTCGCTCAGCATGGTCCCCCTGACGCCGGTAGAAGTCGACGTTCGCGGCACGCAGCGGCGTGTCGCCTCGGATCAGGTCGGCCGCCTTCTCTGCGACCATCATCACGGGCGCGTAGATGTTCCCGTTGGTGACGTAGGGGAACACCGACGCGTCGACGACCCGTAGACCGTCGAGCCCGTGCACGCGCATCGTCTCCGGATCGACCACCGACATGTCGTCGACACCCATGCGGCACGTGCACGAAGGGTGCAGCGCGGTCTCCGCGTCACGCGCCACCCAGTCGAGGATCTCCGCGTCGGTCGTGACGCCCGGCCCCGGCGAGGTCTCGCCGCCGCTGTACGGGTCGAACGCCGGCTGGTTGAGGATCTTGCGCGCGCAGCGCACGGCCTCCACCCATTCGCGCCGGTCCTGCTCGGTCGAGAGGTAGTTGAACCGCAGCGCCGGATGCTTCCGTGGATCGGTGCCCGTGATCTTCACCGAGCCGCGCGCGTCGGAGTACATCGGGCCGACATGCACCTGGTAGCCGTGATCGCCGCCCGGCGACGTCCCGTCGTAGCGGATCGCGACCGGCAGGAAGTGGAACATGAGGTTCGGGTACGCGACGTCGTCGTTCGAGCGGATGAACCCGCCCGCTTCGAAGTGGTTCGTGGCGCCTGGACCGCTGCGGAGGAAGAGCCACTGTGCGCCGATGAACGGCCGCTTCCACTTCTTCAGCGCCGGCTGCACCGAGACGGGCTGGGTGCACGCGTACTGCACGTAGACCTCGAGATGATCCTGGAGATGCTCGCCGACACCCGGGAGGTCGTGCACGACGTCGACGCCGAGCGCTCCGAGCTCCGAGGCGTTGCCGACGCCCGAGAGCTGGAGCAGTTGCGGTGAGTTGATCGCGCCCCCGCAGAGAATCACCTCGCCCGCCCGGATGACCTCGCCGCCGACCTCGACGCCGACCGCGCGCGTCCCTTCGAAGACGACACGGTCGACGAACGTCCGGCAGCGCACCTCGAGGTTCTGACGTTTCATGACGGGATGCAGGTACGCCCGCGCGGCGCTGAGCCGCCGGCCCCGGTGGATCGTGCGGTCGAACTTCGCGAAACCCTCCTGCTGCCGCCCGTTGACGTCGCTCGTCAGCGGATACCCCGCCTGCTGCACCGCGGCGAAGAACGCGTCGAAGAGCGGCGTCACCGCGGGACCTCGCTCGAGCACGAGCGGGCCGGCGGCGCCGCGATACACGTCGGCGCCCGCGAGGCAGGTCTCCATGCGCTTGAAGTACGGCAGGCAGTGCGCGTAGTCCCAGCTCGCCATGCCGTCGTCGGCGGCCCAGCGCTCGTAGTCGAGCGGGTTGCCGCGCTGGAAGATCATCCCGTTGATGCTGCTCGAGCCGCCGAGCACCTTGCCGCGCGCGTGGTAGATGCGGCGTGCGTGCATCTGCGGCTCGGGCTCCGACTCGTACATCCAGTCGTAGCGCTTGTTCCCGATCGGGAAGGCGAGCGCCGCCGGCATGTGGATGAACGGGTCCCAGATGTAGTCGGGCCGGCCCGCCTCGAGCACGAGCACGCTCGTGGACGGATCGGCGCTGAGGCGATTCGCAAGCGCGGATCCCGCCGAGCCGCCGCCGACGATGACGACGTCATAGCTCACGGGGTCAGCTCTTTATGGGCGCCGGCATGGATGCCGCGGTTCACCTCGTGGAGCGTCTTTTGCGCCCACCCTCGCGGGGTGTGCCAGACGTCGACGCCTGCGAACATCGACAGCGTGAACACCCTGATGAGCGGCGTCCCGGGAAGAGGCAGCGGGTCGTTGCCGCGCTCGCCCTTCTGGCCGAAGATCGCGAGCCCGTGCAGGTCGACCTCGACGCCCTCCGGAACATAGATGCCGATCGAGCCGAAGGCTCCGAGCGCGATGACGGTGACGACATCTCGCTCGATGGTGGCCTGGCGCAGGTCGAGATCGAGATTCCCGAAGGCCAGCAGGCATGCGACGCGCCGCCCCAGGCGAAAGCGGCCCCTACGCTCGGTCGAGCCGAAGAGCGAGACCAGGAACCGCGTGGGCGAACGGCGCGAGGCACCGGGTGAGCTCACCGGTGGCAGGTCGCGCGCAAGCGCCTCGAGCTCGTCGTGTGTGCGCGCGAGAGCCGCAGCGGACATGCGGTCGGTGAACTCCTCGAGGGTGAGCCGTCCAACGACGGTGTGCTCCCGAAGCAGCGCGATCGCACGGTCGCGGTCGGCGTCGGACGCCCTCAACGCCGGTGGGTTGTCGCTCACGAGAGCACTACCGTCTGCAGCTCGGTGAAAGACTCCATCGGCGCCGTGCCGCCGACGCGGCCGATCCCGCTCTGGCTGCCCGAGCGGCCGCCGAACGGCAGGTGCGTCTCCCAGTAGTTCGACGACTCGTTGACGTTCACCCAGCCGGTGCGAACCGAGTCGGCGTAGCGCAGCCCTTTCGCGATG
>Ga0265338_10009072_pt1 | contig 11963 bp, 12 predicted proteins | sample 42126metaG_FD_193579 | JGI IMG/M metagenome (GOLD analysis project Ga0265338, IMG submission 193579) | Rhizosphere microbial communities from Carex aquatilis grown in University of Washington, Seatle, WA, United States - 4-21-26 metaG | ecosystem: Host-associated > Plants > Roots > Rhizosphere... | reverse complement strand
GTTTTTCGCGGACGCAATTCACAAAATCCTGCAGTTCTAGCTTGAGGGGTTCGTCCTTCGCAATTGGCACCGGCTCACGCACGACCTTATTTCCGGCAAACTCGCTTACGATGGTGGAATTCTTTGCCGCAAAAAGTTTCTTAAGCAGCGAGCTTTTGACTTCGTCTTCGCGGGCTATGCGGTAGATGAACCCTTCCTGCGCGCGGTAATCGAGCGAGATGTAGCACGGGTTTGTCGGACCGCTGAATACACGAATCTTCCGCATCCGTTCCGGGCTGACGCGGCTGACGGTGAGGTTGGCAACGCAGCCGTTGGCGAAACGCAGTCGCGCGTTGGCAATGTCCTCGCTCTTGCTCAACACCGGAATACCTACAGCGTCCACGCTGGTGACGGGCGATTTCACAAATGCGAGCACGACATCCAGATCGTGAATCATCAAATCGAGCACGACGCCGATGTCGGTCGAGCGGGCAGCGTAGGGCGAGAGCCGGTGCGTCTCGATGAAGCGCGGTTCGGGTGCGGCGGTTTCGAGATAATTGTAAACGGGATTGAACCGCTCGACGTGGCCGACTTGCAGGACGCAGTTTTTTTGCTGCGCGATTTGAATCAGCTCGGCGGCCTGTGCCGAATTGTCGGTCATCGGTTTCTCGACGAGGACGTGTTTGCCCTGTGCGAGCAGTTGTTTCGCGATTTCAAAATGCGTCGTGGTGGGCGTGACAATGTTGAGGGCGTCGCTGGCGGCGGCGGCTTCGGTGATGGAATTGAACACACGCGCGTTGTGCCGGGCCGCGATTTTTCGGGCGGTATCGGCATTTGCGTCGTAAATGCCGGCAAGTTCGAGTTGTCCGGCGGCGGCGAGTTCGGCATAAATGCGGACGTGGTTCTGGCCGAGTGAGCCGGTGCCGAGGACGGCGACTTTGATCTTTGATGCCATGCGTGGAGCTTAAAGTTCAGGGTTCGCGGTTCAAAGTTCAAAGTTTGGTGTGAAAATGAATTGTCACGCCTTCGCCCGGCTTTGAGGCCAAATGCCGGAGATTTCAGCTTGCGTTTTGAGTGGCCAGCGGAAAAACTGTGGACTCGCTATGCAAGCGCAAGACTCAACGACATTGTTTCTGCTCAAATTGTGGCCCTGGGTTGAAGCCAACAAGAACCGGCTGATTGGCGGGGCGGTGATCGCCGTCATCGCCATTTTTATAATCTGGTTCGTGGCCTGCCAGCGCGATTCGAAAGAGATCGCCGCGGGGCAGGCAATGACGCAGGTGCTTCTTTCCAGTAGCGGATCATCGGCTGACGCATACTTGCAGATTGCTCAGCAGCATCCCGGCACGGCCGCTGGGCGACGCGCGCAGTTGCAGGGCGCGGCGGCGCTTTTCGATGCGGGCAAATTTGCCGACGCGCAGACGCAGTTCCAAAAATTTCTTGACGCGAATCCCGACAGCGAATTTTCCGGTCAGGCCGCACTCGGCGTGGCGGCGAGCCTGGACGCGCAGGACAAAACGGATCTGGCCGTCGGTGCGTATCAGCGGGCGATCAGCAGTTCTTCCGACGCCATGGTCGTGAGCGCCGCGAAATTCGGGATGGCCCGGATTGAAGAATCCCAAGGCCGGCTGAACGATGCCCTCGTCCTTTACCAAGGCGTTGCGAGCGCCAACCCCGGCGGCTCGCTTGGTTCCGAAGCGACCATGCGCTTGATGGATTTAAGGAACAAACTGCCGGCGGCCACGCCCGCGACGACTCCGAAGGTTCCTCTGAAGTCGGGCCTATAAAACATGAAGTTGACGATCATCGGAACGGGCTACGTCGGCTTGGTAACGGGAACCTGTTTTGCCGAGGTCGGTCATCGTGTCGTCTGCGTGGACAATGATGCGGCGAAGGTCAAATTGCTCCAGTCGGGCGGCATACCGATTTACGAACCCGATCTGGAAGAACTCGTGAAGAAAAATGTCGCCGCCGGGCGGCTTGAATTCACGAACAGCACTGCCGAGGGCGTCCAGAAATCCGACGTGATTTTCATTGCCGTGCCCACGCCGCCGCAGCCGGACGGCTCGGTGGACTTGAGCTTCATCGAAAAAGTCGCGCGCGACATCGCCGCCGCCATGACCGATTACAAAATCGTCGTGGACAAGAGCACGGTTCCCGTCAAGACCGGCGAAAAGGTTTCGGAAAGCATCAAACGTTATTGCAAAGCCCAGGTTGAATTTGATGTCGTCAGCAATCCCGAATTTCTGCGGGAAGGTTTTGCAGTCGGCGATTTGATGAAGCCCGACCGCGTCGTCATCGGCGTCCGTTCGCAACGGCCTGTCGCCGCGATGAAGGAAGTCTACGCGCCGTTCAACGCGCCGATCGTCGTCACCGACATCAACTCCGCCGAACTCATCAAGCACGCGGCGAATTCCTTTCTCGCGCTGAAGATTTCCTACATCAACGCCATTGCCAACGTTTGCGAAGCCGCCGGCGCAAACGTGCAGGAAGTGGCCAACGGCATCGGGCTGGACGAACGCATTGGCCGCCGCTTTCTCAACGCCGGCATCGGCTTTGGCGGCAGTTGCTTTCCAAAAGATTTGAGCGCATTCATCAAAATCGCCGAGCAAATCGGCTACGACTTCCGCCTGCTCAAGGAAGTCCAGCGCATCAACGAAGGGCAGATGGACCGTTTCGTCAAAAAAATCGCCGACACCCTCTGGGTTTTGAAGGACAAAACCATCGGTGTGCTCGGCCTCGCGTTCAAGCAGAACACCGACGACGTGCGCATGTCGCCGGCCATTGAGCTTTGCCATCGTTTGCAAAAGGAAGGCGCAGCGCTCCGTGTCCACGATCCGAAAGCGATGGAAAAGGCTAAGGCGGTTCTGACAAACGTGACTTATATTGCCGACATGAACGCTGTGGCCGAAGGCTGCGACGCGCTTGCCGTGGCGACGGAGTGGGACGAATTCAAAAAGCTCGACCTTGATCGCGCCAAAAAGTCACTGACGCACCCCATCATGTTCGACGGACGCAATCTTTTCGACTGCGCCGAGATGGAGCGGCGCGGCTGGATTTATGAGAGTATCGGACGGTAAAAAGCAGATTAAAGTATCCGCCGCGCTCATCTTCCAACACGGCAAACTGCTTATCACCCAGCGCCACGCAGGTGCGCACCTCGGCGGACTGTGGGAATTTCCCGGCGGCAAGCGTGAGCCGGGTGAAACTTCCGAGCAATGCCTCGTCCGTGAACTGCGTGAGGAACTCGGCATCGAGATCGAAGTCGGCGAATTATTTGAAGAGGTATCGCATGCCTACACCGAAAAAGCCGTTCGCCTGAAATTTTTCACCTGCAAATTAATTTCAGGGGAACCGCATCCGTTGGACTGCGCGGCGTTCAAGTGGATCGGAAAGGCGGAATTGGCCGGCTTTGAATTTCCTGCCGCCGACGCGCGGTTACTGGAGAAATTGCGCGATTACAACTTCCCGTAAAGCTCCTCGACCACCTGCCGGAAATTATTTTCGCCCGGCTTGATGATGGCGAACTCTCGTTTGGCGTTGTCCACCGAGTCGCTCGCGTGCGCGGCGTTGACCGTGATGTTCGAGCCGAATTCGCGGCGGATGGAGCCGGGAGGTGCCGTGGAGGGATCGGTCGGGCCGAGCACGTCGCGGATTTTGCGGACGGCGTTCACGCCTTCGTAAACCAATGCGATGCACTTCTGGGTGCCGGGTTGCTGGCGCTCCGCGTCCGTCTTGAATTCGGACGGTATGTGCCCCGTCATGAACCGCATGATGTTGTCAAACTGGTGGTCGCCGTGGAGCGGACCGAGGACTTCGCCGAGCGCCAATTGTTGCTCTGGCGGGATTTTCAAGCCCAATTCTTTTTCCAGCAGATGCGCGGCGCGTTCGCCGACACCCTTCTTGAGCTTGGTTCGCAATACTTCGCGGACGGGACCGTAAAAATCCAGGGCCTGAGCCAGACTCATGTGCAGCACTTTGACGCCGACAATGTAAAGTCCCGTGCTCGAAAAGAAATCAATCACGTTGCCGGGACGGCCGGTCGGGAATTTGAAATTGTCCGGCTTGATGAGCACCAGCGTGCGCTCGCCGATTTGTCCGGGCGGATAGGCGATGACGTCTTCCAAAATGCCGCCGTCTGTATCGGAAAAACGCGCCCACAATTTCAATTTGGCCTCGGCTTCCTGCACGTTCGGCGCGGCCATCACGGCGGGTTCGAAGTAACGCACGGTTTTTCCGTCGTCATCCATGATCAGATCGCTGTAGGTGTCGCGAATCGTTTCACCGCTGCGGCGGTCGGGACTCAAATTGCCGACGACAGCGCGCACCTTGCGCACAGCATCCTCGCCGCGAAAAAGCATTACCAGGACCCTCCGGCGGCGTCCCGTTTTCGGATCCGGCGAAAGATTGTGGAGAACGTAATCGCAGAGGAGCTCCTGGATTTTCCGGTCCTGCGGGTCCTCGACGGAAACGATCGCTTCGGCGTATTTCTTTGCCAGTTCCGCGCTCGGTGCAAACATCCGCATCGCGGCCAGATCGAGGCCGGTGCGGGTGATGAGGCGGCTCAAAATGCCGCCGGTGCGCGACTTGTAAAGCGAATAGGGGGTGACGATGACGTAGGCGAGCTGGTGCGACATAATTAGCTCGTCGGCGGATTAACGGGGGTTGTGGCCGGAGCGGCCTTGCCGCCCAAAATCTTGAAAATGACCGTTCCGCAAGTCGGGCACTTGCCCTTGATTGCCTTGCGACCGTTCTTCATCGTCTCCTCGACGCCATTCGCGATTTCCCTCTTGGCCTTGCATTTGACGCAATATCCTTCTGCCATAAAAACTTTTACCGTCCGCGCTTCATGCCCGAACGATGACATTAGCTTAAACAAGTCAAATCCAGAGTGCAACCCGGAAAAGGGAGCCATTTAACCTGTTGAAATTCAAACTATTATGATGGCTGTCTTACCCCTTGTTTGCGTAATTCCGTCTTCAGAATTTTGCCGGTCGCATTTTTTGGCAGGGCGGCCAGGATGACGATTTGTTTGGGAGTTTTATAGTCTGCCAGTTTGCTTCGGATAAACTGCAAAAGGGCCTTTTCATCGAGCGTCTGGCCTTCCGCCGCAGCGACGAAAGCCACTGGCTGCTCGCCTCGCCGCGCGTCCGGCACTCCGATGACCGCCGCCTCCTTCACGCCGGGGAAATGGTAAATCACTTCCTCAATCTCGCGCGGATAGACGTTGATGCCGTTGACGATGAGCATGTCCTTCTTGCGATCAGTGATGTAATAATAGCCGTCGGTATCGCGATGGCCCACATCGCCGGTCAATAGCCAGTCGCCGCGCATCACTTTCCTCGTCTCTTCGGGTTGGTTCCAGTAACCCATCATCACGTTGCCGCCGCGCACGCAAATCTCGCCGGCCTCTCCAATGCCGAGCATTTTGCCCGATTCGTCCTGCACACTCATCTCGACGTTCGGAATGGGAATGCCAATCGAGCCGGCTTTGTGTGCGCCGCGCAGTGGATTTTTGGAGACGACCGGGCTGGCCTCGCTCAAGCCGTAGCCTTCGATGAGCGGCACTTTGAACTTTTCCTCGAACTCCTTTAACGTCTGCATGGGCAGCGGCGCGGAGCCGCTGATGAAAATGCGGATCGGCTGCGGCGTGGGAATCTGCGCGGCCAGCATCATCCGGTAAAATGACGGCACGGCGGGCAGAATTGTCGCGCGGCGTGAGAAAATCTCCTGCAAGGCTGCGCGCGGCGGGTTCAGCGATTTCACCAGCACAATCGAGCCGCCCGTGATGAACGGCAGAAAAATCCCCACCGTCATCATGTAAGTATGAAACAGCGGCAAAATTACAGCGAAGGAGTCGTCCGGCACGGATTCCAGCACAATGCGGCAGCTCTCGACATTATGCAGCAGATTGCCATGCGAAAGCATTGCGCCCTTCGGTTTGCCCGTCGTGCCGGAGGTATAAATAATGACGGCCAGATCCTTCTCGGACGACGATGGCGTTGGCGGTTCAGATGGGGGTGCTGCCAGAGTCGCAATATTCTCAATCGTGAAAAATTTGAGCGATGGTTGCGCCGTTTTGAGTTCGGCCGAGTGCGCGCCCAATTCCGCGCCCGTTATGACAACGTCAATTTGTCCATCGTTCAGGATGTAAGCGACCTCCGCGGGCTTGAGAAAATTATTGATGGGCACAACGACTGCGCCCGCCTGCAAAATGCCAAAGACGCACGGGACAAACTCCGGACAATTCTTCAGCCAGAGCGCAACGCGGTCGCCCGGCTTCACGCCAAACTGGTTTTGCAGATGCGCGACGACCTTCTGCGATTGCGTGAGAAGCCCGGCATAGGAGATTTCGCGGTCGCCCCAGAAAATGGCGGTCTTTTGCGCATGCTGTTGCGCACAACTTGAAAAGGCGATGGCCAGGTTCATGGGGGCAAAACTTAAACCACTGGGGATCCTTGACACAAAGCAATTTCTAAAAACTTTATGCCTTCGTGTCTTTGTGGTAATTATCTTCGCGTGATTCAAACCGAAGAGAAGCTTGCCGCGTGGCTGCCAAAATTGCACGCGGCAAAATGGGTCGCGCTCGACACCGAGGCTGACAGCCTGCATGCCTATCCCGAGAAGGTCTGTCTGATCCAAATCAGCACGGCTGACGGTGACCGGCTGATTGACACGCTGGCGAAAATAAATCTTACCCCGTTGCTCGCGGCTTTGAACGCCCACGAACTCATCATGCACGGCGCGGATTACGACTTGCGTCTGCTTCGAAAGCACCATGAATTCACGCCTTCCGCGATTTTTGACACGATGCTCGCCGCGCGGCTGATCGGCGAAGTTCAATTCGGATTGAGTTCACTCGTCGAAAAATATCTCGGCGTAAAGCTGGACAAGGGTTCTCAAAAAGCCGACTGGGCGCGGCGTCCGCTGACGGAGAAGATGGAAATCTACGCGCGCAACGATACGCACTATTTGCAGCCACTCGCAAACAAGCTGAAGCTTGAGCTCGAGCAGAGGAACCGGCTCGCGTGGCATCAGGAAAGCTGCGCGCGATTGATTGCCGAATGTTCACAGCCGTCCGTCGCGGACGACGATTTCGTCTGGCGCATCAAAGGCAGCAGCCACTTGGGCCGCCAGGCGCTTGCCGTCTTGCGCGAACTCTGGCGCTGGCGCGAAAAGGAAGCCGTTGCAGCAAACCGTCCTCCGTTCTTTATTTTAAACCACGAGAAGCTGGTGGATATTGCGAGCGCGGCGGTTGAACATCAGCCAGTGGAAAATCTTTTGTCGCCACGAATGTCGCCGCGCAGACGCGAGACTTTGCTTGAGGCGGTCAAAGCCGGACTTGCCGTTCCTGCGGAACGGTATCCAGAAATCATCCGGCAAAAATTCGAGCGCCCGGGCGAGGCTGAACGCCGCCGCTACACCGAACTAGCCCAACGCCGCGATGCCCACGCAAACAAGCTGGAAATTGACCCCACGCTTATCGCCAGCAAATCCACACTTGGTGACCTCGCGCGCGATTGGGACCGGCACGCGCCGGAATTGATGAACTGGCAGCGGGAATTCTTGAAATAAAACGACCAACTCCACCCTTCGGCGGAATTGGTCACTTGAATTATATCCAATCTAACTGCGCTGCTGCGAGGTTATGCCACGGTGACCGTCTTGTCGAGATAGACGTCCTGGATGGCATTGAGCAGGCCGACGCCTTCCTTCAGCGGACGTTGGAACGCCTTGCGTCCGGAAATCAATCCCGTGCCGCCGGCGCGTTTGTTGACGACGGCTGTCGCGACTGCCTGTTCGAGGTCGCCCTTGCCCTTGGATTCGCCGCCGCTGTTGATGAGGCCGGAGCGGCCCATGTAACAGTTGGCGACTTGGTAACGGCAGAGGTCAATCGGGTGATCGCTCGTCAGCTCCGTGTAAATCTTTTCATCGAGTTTGCCGTAGCTGGAGCTGCCGGTGTTGAGCGCCTTGAAGCCGCCGTTGTTTTCGGGAAGTTTCTGTTTGATGATGTCCGCCTGAAGGGTCACACCGAGGTGGTTCGCCTGGCCGGTCAAATCGGTCGAGACGTGATAATCAGTGGCCTTGCCGTCCGCGCCCTTGATCTTGAACGCGTTGTTGCGGAGATAGCACCACAAAACCGTGGCCATGCCCATCTCGTGAGCGTGGGCGAAGGCCTGTGCCACTTCGACAATCTGCCGGCCACTCTGGTCGGAGCCGAAATAAATTGTCGCGCCAACCGCAGCGCAACCCATGTCCGCAGCCTGCTTGATCGTGCCGAACATGATTTGGTCGAACTTGTTCGGATATGTGAGCAGTTCGTTGTGGTTGATCTTCACGATGAACGGAATCTTGTGCGCGTATTTGCGGGAAACCGCGCCAAGCACGCCGTAGGTGGACGCGACTGCATTGCATCCGCCTTCCACTGCCAGCTTCACGATGTTTTCCGCGTCGAAATAATCCGGGTTTTTTGCGAAGCTCGCGCCGCCGGAATGCTCGATGCCCTGATCCACCGGCAAAATCGAAACATATCCGGAGCCGCCGAGACGGCCATGACCGAAAATGCGCTGCAGATTGCCGAGCACGCGATTATTTCGGTCGGATGCCGAATAAATCCGGTCAACAAAATCCGGTCCGGGGACGTGCAGCCGGTCCTTCGAGATTTTCGGGTTTTTGAAGTTAAGGAGGTAATCGGCCTTGTCGCCGAGGAGTTGTGCGATTTGTGTCATAATTAAATTTCTTTCAGTTGAGGCCATTGGCCACCGTTATTGAAGCAAGCCTAACAATGACCACCCGGCATGACAAACCTAATTCTGTCTTTCAATCAACATAAATTGCGCTGTTTGGAGTGGAAATGGGAAAAACGCCGTCTTCCTCCGTCAAACACACGAACGAAGGAAATTACCCGTTCACTCCGGCGCAACCGGCCGGCGCGACGCCTTTTTGTCGGCGTGATGGGATTTGTCGGCCAGCATCCGGGCTTTGGCGCGACGTGAACGTTTCCGCTTCTGCCGGCGGATTTTTTCAATCTCGGCGCGTTGCGCGGCCACAAAGCCAAGCTTTCGTGCCTCGATTTTGTCCAGCAGAAGGCGCCGGGCGATGAAGCGGTTGAGTCCCTGCTGGCGGGTCTCCTGGCATTTGACCTGCAAACCAGTCGGACGATGGAGCAGCATCACGCAGGTGGAGGTCTTGTTGACGTTCTGTCCGCCGTGACCGCCGGAGCGGACGAAGGTCTCCTCGACGTCCGCCTCTCGCACGCCAAGCGCGGCCATGCGTTGCGCTAGCTGGGCTTCCTTTTCCGGACTGACTGGAAACGTGCTCATGGTCTGAAGGTCATCTTACCAGTTCAAATGCAAACCCCTTCAAATACTCCGTTTCCGGAATCATTGGGATGACCGGATGGTCTGGTCCCTGCGAATACGTCGCGACCCGGCGCAAAACGTGACGCGTGTCGAAGGCCGCCGACAAGAGCGAGTCCTGAAACAATTCTTGGTTAACGTGGTGCGAACAGCAGAAGGTCGCCAACGTGCCTCCGGGCTTGAGCAGCTTCAGGGCGCGAAGATGGATTTCCTTGTAGCCGCGCAAAGCATCGGGAACCGAAGCGCGGTTGCGCGTGAACGACGGCGGGTCGAGGATGATTAAATCAAATCGCGGAATGACGCGCTCATGCGGCTTCACCGCCGTGTTCGCTTTCAACCAGTCGAAGACGTTGATTGCCTCGAACGAGCATTTCTCCGCGAGGCCATTGGCCGCCGCATTTCGTTTCGAGGCTTCAATCGCATCCGCGCTCTGGTCGAGCAGATGGACGTGCGCCGCAGCCGCGCGGGCCGCGTGCAATCCAAATCCGCCGAGGAAGCTGAAACAATCCAAAACCTGCGCGTCCTTCGCGAATTGCGAGACCGCCTGATAGTTCACCTGCTGGTCGAGATACAGGCCGGTTTTATGACCACCGACCAGATCCGTCTCGAATTTCAGTCCGTTCAGATTCACCGAAACCGGGCCGCTCAATTCACCGGACAAAATCCCGTTCGCTTCCGCCAGTCCTTCAAACTTGCGCGAGGCCATGTCGCTGCGTTCGAGTATTGCGCGAGGGGAAAAGATTTTTTTCAATACCGCAACGATTTGCGTCTTGCGTAAGTCCATGCCGAGGGATGAAACCTGGACGACGAGCGTGTCCTCGTATTTGTCCACGATGAGGCCGCTTAAGAAATCGCTCTCGGCATTTGCGACGCGGAAGGAGGTGGCGCCGGGCAGATGTCTTTGCCGGACGGCGAGCGCAGCGAATATGCGTTCCTCGAAGAACTTTTCATCCACCTCCACGCGGTCTGGCGAAAGCACGCGGACGACAATTTTCGATTTCGAATTGAAAAAGCCTGTGCCGATGAGCCGCTGGCGGTGGTCCTTGACCTGGACTAGCCCACCGTCGGCGGGGGACTGGGTGACGCGAAGGATTTCACCGTGATAAATCCACGGATGGCCGGCCACAATGCGGTCAGCGTCGCCCGGTTTTAGTAAAACAGTCGGCAATGAGTCCATAGTTTTGTAAACAGTTGAGATGAAGGTCTCAGTGAACCGTCGGCGCGGAAAGAAAATAGTTGAAACATTTTACTTGCAAGAAGCGCTAATCAGGCGGATAAGGGTATCAATGCTATGAAATTCAGCGTCCCTATCAGCTCGTTGTTGCACCACAAGGGCAATGCGTTGTGGTCCATCCCGCCCGAAGCCACGGTCTTTGAAGCCATCAAGCTCATGGCCGATAAAAACATTGGCGCGCTTCTCGTCCTGTCGGATGGCAAGCTTGTGGGGCTTTTCACGGAGCGCGATTACGCCCGCAAGATCGCGTTGCAGGGCAAGTCGTCCAAGGAAACGCGCGTGCGCGAGATTTTTACCGGCGTGGTCATCACCGTCAAACCGAATGATTCGGTCGAGGACTGCATGAAGCTCATGACCGAGCACCGGGTGCGGCACCTGCCCGTTGTGGACAAGGGGAACGTCGTCGGCCTCGTCTCCATCGGCGACCTTGTGAACTGGACGATTTCCGCTCAGGACGCTGCCATCACCCAGATGGAACAATACATCGCCGGCGGCATCACATCCTGATCCGTCCTCCGGTTTTATTGGGATGGCGTTTTCGGAATTGCCTCCACGTCCGGCTTGGCATTGGGCATTTTTGAATTGCCGATGGATCCACCAATGACTCCGCCGTTCACGCAGGCATCATCAATCCCCGTTTCCGGCACGATGAGGATGATGGCGTAAGGACGTGTCTGATAGACTCCCGGTTTGAGAGGCTGCGAATGTTCCGGCTTCCCGTCCAGATAAGCGAAGTGCGCGGAACTTGCCGGCATACGGCCCAGATTGGTTGAATCGGCGTAAAATGGCCGCGAAACCGACGCCGGTTCCTCATTCGTCAGGGCAGCCGTTGTAAACAGGGCTGCGAGCAACAACCCCACGATGCCAAGCATCGCGGATTTTGACAACGGCTTCATGTTTTATTCGACACAATTTCAAGCCGGATGTTCAACGTTGAAAATCGCGTTGCGCAAGCAGCGCCAGTTGCAGCAGGGGGGGGGATATCAGGGCTTGGTCGGCGGCGAATTCGTATCCGCATCTGCCTTCACCCGCTTTGCGACGATGTCATATTCGGCAAAATCACCGACCTTGCGATGCAACTTCAGTTCGTCGCCGGAAACCTTGCCGGTGTATTCGATGCGGATCTCATTGTCCTGGATCTTGAGCGGTTCGACGAAGGAGATGCCGTTCGTGCTGACCACACCCTCGGTGATGGCCACGTCATTCGTCCCGGTTTCACGGATACCAACGGCCCTGCCGGTCAGGTTGGTTCCGTCAACGTTGAACGTGTAGGTGTAAGTTTGCTGCCCGACTTGGGAATCAAACTGCGCCTTCCATTTCCCGGTGATGTCATCCTGTGCGGATGTGCTTCCTGCAAATGCCAGCGCGAATGCCGCCAGCCTGATTTTTTT
>Ga0265338_10009071_pt1 | contig 11963 bp, 2 predicted proteins | sample 42126metaG_FD_193579 | JGI IMG/M metagenome (GOLD analysis project Ga0265338, IMG submission 193579) | Rhizosphere microbial communities from Carex aquatilis grown in University of Washington, Seatle, WA, United States - 4-21-26 metaG | ecosystem: Host-associated > Plants > Roots > Rhizosphere >... | reverse complement strand
CGGCGTCGAGTCCGAAATATCCGGGACCGCGAAGTTCATTGCGTTGCCCGCCTTCGCCGGGGAAGGGATCGCGGAACGAACTCCTGGCCACATTGGCATCGCGAAACATTGTGGGATTTCCCGCCGAGTCGCGGTAGACGCCAATTTTCCCAGGATTGCCAACCTTGACGGCCTCGCCGGTGAGATCGTAGTTGGTTGGCCAGCCATCGCCGGGGAAGACGCTGAAGGGCAATCCGCTCGACCAGTGGAAGAGTCCGGTCAGGCTCCAACCGCCGACGATTGCATTGGCCACGCGGCCCAAGCCGGAGCCGAATTTCTTACCGCGCCCGAAGGGAAGATCGACGACCCAGTTGGCATTGATCTGGTGGCGCAGGTCGAAATCAGAAACGGCGCGCAGTTGGTTCGGCGCCCACGAATTAATGACTTGGCTGGAGAATCCGCCGACGGTGTCGAACACGTTGACGCGCTCGGCGTTCGAACCGACGTCGATCGATTTTGAGAACGTGTAGTTCAGGTCGAACTGGACGCCGTTGCGCAGCGCCCTCCGCAGCGTGAGATTCAAAGCGTGATAGGCGCTGTTTCCAGAGGTTCTCCATCCCCAGAGCGATGAAAACTGCGGCATGAAGAAGTTGTAGGCCATGGGCTGCGATTGTCCCGGAAGCTGTGAGCATCCGGGGAAACACGCGCCGTAGGTGGGCGTATCGGTCGCTTGCAGGGCGACAATCTCGTCGCCGACGTTGCAGGCAAAGGTGTCGTACATCGCCTGGGTTGCGCTCACCGTGCTTCCGATATTTCCGTACGGGATGGAACCACATCCCCAGAGTTGGGCGTCTGCGGATCCTGCGGCGGAAGCGAACAGGTGTTCCCAGTACATTCCGGCATTCGTCGTGTTTACGTCGGCTACCGCCGTACCTGCCCGCGCGAGTTTCGAAAGAGTCGTAGCCGCGTGGAAGTAATCTTCGCCTGTGGCGGGATCGACGATGTCCTGGGGCATGCCCAAGTCGGTCTCCTGCAGCAAGTGCCGCCCCAGCCGCCCGACGTAAGAAGCTTCGAGGGTGAAGCTATTTCCCAGGTCGCGCGTGAATGAGAAGTTGAAGACGTGAGAATACGGCGTCTTCAACTTGTTATCCATGCCCCAGTAGATAGCGAAGCCGCCGGGCTGATCGACTCCGGAAGGCGGAGTAACGGGGAACGGTCCAGGCGCAACGCCATCCATCTGCTGACCACAATACTGGCCGTGCGGAAGATCATAGATGCCAGTAAACCGGAACGAGCAATCCACATCCTGAATCGCATAGGGATTGGTCTCATATGAAGTCAATCCGAAGGACCCGTTGCGATCGAAGGTGTTCACGAGGCCGGTTCCGAAGTGATCGAAGTAGAGTCCGTAACCCATTCTGAGAGAGCTCTTCCCCGCTCCTCCGAAGAAACTCTTCAGCCAACCGTGATCGAAGTTAGGCGAATAGGCAAGAGCGAAGCGCGGAGCAAGATTCTTGTAGTCCCAGTTCCAATAGGGCTGCTTGCCATTGGCCTGGCCGGAAAGTCCAAATGTGATCGGATCGAGTCCGCCCGCAACGCCATCGGCGGCGTTCTGTCCTGGAGAGTATGCCTGACCGGCAAGCTGGGCCTTCGCCCTCTGCGCGAACAGATTGCTGATGTCGATGGTGGGAGCGGCTTGTTGGCCATTCTCCTCGTACGGCGGCTGCAGAAGCGAATAGCGAAGGCCAGCCGTCAGAACCAGATTCGGAGTGACGCGCCAGGCATCTTGCGCGTACCACTCCGCTTCCCATGCCTTGAAGTGGCGCGAAACCAGGTCGCCGGAAGGAATCTGCGTGCCGGTCTTCGTCTGGTTGTAAATGACATTGGAGACCGTAACGATGCCCGCCAGTCCCACCGCAGCGAAATCGTAGAGTTCTCCGAACCCGGAATCGACGAATGGATACGGAGGAATTGCAAAATGGTACGCCTGCCCGGGATCGAGGCTGCTGCCGTCGTTGGCAATGCCAGCGTTGGTGTCCAGCGAAAATGGATCCGTCACGGCGTAGGAGACGTTCTCGAAATTGCCCACGCGGTTGTTGTGGATCAAGCGGAGATTGGTACCGAATTGCAGGGTGTGTTTCCCTTTCGTCCAGGTCACATCGTCAACGAAATTGTGGACGGGCACGTTCACGTATTCCGATTGCGCCGCAAGATCGGTGATATCGCTGAGCGTCCGGAAGTGCACGAAGGGTTGCGAGTTCGTGCCGGAGTCGCCCACGCCCTCGCGGACCAGCGACCAGCGGAGATTGTTGATAAGGTTGGGGCGAAGCAGCGCGGTGTATCCGGCGGCGATGCCCTTGTTGTTGCTGGTATGGAAGTCGCCGGAGGGCTGCCCGGGGAATTCCGGGGCAGAGGCCTGGTTGTCATTCTGCAGATTGCCGCGGAAAAACAGGCTGTGATTGCCGTTCGCGCTGAGTTTGTAATCCAGACGCGCGATGTAGGTGTTCAGCTTCTCCGGGTTCGCGCCTGCGAAAGTGTAGCCGCGGTAGTTCAGCTTGTCGCCGACTGAATCGATGTTGCTGTGCGGATATTGGTTGAACACCTGCATGACCGCCAGGTTCGCGCCCGCTCCCTGTGGACAGGTGCCGTTGCCGGTACAGTACGGATCAAGCGCCGCAAAGCCTGGTGTCGTAACTTGCACCAGCATGTCAGGCTGACCCTGCGAGTTCAGACCCGCGCGCGGATCACTCTTAACGGTGTAGTAGGTTTTGTGATTCGTATTGCCGTCGAAGCACTGCGGATCGTTCGGCGTGCCGTCGGAGGCGGTGCTCGTATCGCACACGTACTGGATGATCCCGTTCCGCAATTCGTCGCTGGGAACGGTCTGAGTGACCTGTGCGGTCTCGCGCTTGCGCTGCCCTTCATACGCAAGGAAGAAGAAGAGGCGGTCTTTCTGAATCGGCCCACCGACCGTCGCGCCGAACGTATTGCGAATCAGGTGTCCCGGCTTGTTCGGCAGTCCCGAGTTAATTTCCGCGGCTTTGTTGAACCAGTCGTTGGCTTCGCCAATCCCGCTGCGGTTGTACTCGTAAAGCGTGCCGTGAACGCTGTTGGTGCCGCTCTTGGTTACGAGCGAGACCTGGCCGCCGGAAGACCTGCCTTCATCAGCATTCCCATTACTCGTGGTCACGCGGAATTCCTGGATCGAGTCCAGCGTCGTCCGCAGCGCTCCCTGAAAGGCAAAGCTATAGAGCTGCTCGTTGTCGTCGAGGCCGTCGAGGGTAATGTTGGTCTGGTCGCTACGCGCGCCGCTGACTGAGCCGCCGCGGCTGTCGTTGTATTGGTCAATCTGCTTGTCGCTGCCGATGAAGGTGACGCCCGGCTGCAGACTCAGGATTGAGGCCGGATCGCGCCCCTCCGACGGAAGCCTGATGAGTTGACGTTCGGTAAACGCATTGCCGATCGAAGCATCTTGCGTGTTGACCAGGGGAGCTTCACTGGTGACCTCGACCTTTTCGGTGGCGCCTACGACCTGCATGGTGAAATTCAACGTGGCAGGACTGCTGACAAGGAGAGTCACGTTTTCGCGCTTGAGCACGGCGAATCCGTTGGCCGCAACCGTCACGGCATAAGTGGCGGGGGGAATTTGCAGGAACTGGTACGCGCCGTCGCCGCCTGAGGTCACGGTGCGCGTGAATCCGGTCTGTGCGTCATTGATCTGGACCGTTGCACCGGGCAACACTGCGCCTTTGGCGTCGCTAACAACGCCGTGCAGCGAGGTTGTGGACTGTGCCGACACTACGATCGAAGTGGCCAGCGACAACAGCAGCAGAACAGCAATGTACCGGACGCTCTGATGCATGCGCGGTCCTTGAGGCCGTACGTGTAGGCTGCCTGGACGGGAAGAGTTGAGTTCGGCGATGAGTCCCCACGACATCATGATTGGCTCCGCACTCCGCGAGGGATGGAGAAAGATGGGCGCTATTGTGTCGCGGCTAGCGGGAGTAATTCAAGGGAATAACTCGTTGGAGGTGACTCGCAGTCAAGCGCAGGGCGCGAAGAGCGGTTGTTGGTTAGACAATAACGAAGACTGACAGAAGTTGTTGCAAGAAAAAGGAGCGGATTTCTCCGCCCCTGGAATCAGGTCTGAAACGCCGCCCGCTTAGAAATCAACTCGCAGCGAGAATTGCATCACGCGCGGCTTGGTGAGTGTGTTGCCGTAGGTTCCAAAGTTGCCCCCGGTCAGGTTGAAAAAGAATGCCGATCCAGCAGCGTCGAAACGCACTGAATTGGTAACGTTGAACACTTCCCAGGCAAACTTGACAGCTTTCGTCTCGCTGATGTTCCAGGTCTTCCACAAGCCGTCGTCCAACTCAAAGAAGCCAGGTCCGCGCAGATTGTTACGCTGTCCGGACTCTCCAGGATAGGGGAAGCGGAATGAGTTAAAGGCCTGGCCGGACGTGCTGACGTCCTTCCAGAACGTGGGATCGCCATTGGCATTGTGATAGACGCCGACTTTGCCGGGATTGGCAGTCTCAACCGCTTGGCCTTCCAGTTGCCAGTTGGTCGACCAGCCCGCCCCGGAACCCATGCTCCAAGGCAATCCGCTGGTCCAGTGGACGATGCCGGAGAGGCCCCACCCACCCAACACTGCATTCGCCATCTTGCCCATGCCGCTTGCGAAACGCCGGCCCTTGCCGAGGGGCAGTTCGTAGACCCAGTTGGAGTTAATTTGATGTCTGGTGTCGAAGTCCGCGGCAGCTCGCAGCTGACCCGGAGCCCAGGAATTGATGACCTGGCTGGCAAATCCGAAGCCTTCAAATTCGTTGATACGTTCGGCATTCGACCCTTGGTCGATCGCTTTGGAAAAAGTGTAATTAACATCGAATTGCAGTCCGCTGCTCATGGCCTTGCGAAGAGAAAGCTGCATGCCATGGTAGGCGCTGTTACCGGTGCTGCGCCAGGCGTAGAGCGAGGAGAACTGGTCGTCCCAGAAATTGAACGGCTGCCCTCCTGTCGGCTGTCCGGACAGCTGCGCACATGCCGGCTCGCAGAACAAGTCGGCAACGAACAGCGCGGTCGTCTCATTGCCTGAGAAGCACGAGTACATGTCGTACATTGCCTGGGTGGCGGTGTAAGTACCATTATTGAAATCGACGCCAGGTGCGCAACCAGAATTATTGGACTGCGGAGTGCCTCCAGGAGGGCCGAAGCCCAACTGGCCCGTGGCCCCGGGGAACAAGTGCTCCCAGAACGGGATAGGCGCTACCTGACTGATATCGGTGCCGGCATTCGCAGCCTTCGTCAGTTTGGTGGCGGCCGAGAAGTAGTCCGTCTTGGAGGCAGGATCAACCAGGTCCAGCGGCATCGCAAGGTCTTCCTCTTGCAGGAGCCGATGGGCAAAGCGTCCGACGTAAGAAGCTTCAAAAACGAAGTTCCGACTGAGTTCCCGCGTAATCGAGAAATCAATTACGTGCGAGTAGGGAGTCTTGAGCTTGTCGTCCAAGCCCCAGTAAATGGCGAATGATCCCGGATCGAAGCCGCCCGGAGGGGTAACCGTATTCGGGAAAGCGGCCGGCGGCGGTCCAACGACTTGCTGACCGCAATAGGTTTGGTTCGGGTCGGGGAGCGTAGTGAGATCGACAAGACGAGGCGTGCAGCCCACATCCTGCGAACCGGCGGGATTGGTCAGCGCACTGGTCAGGCCAAACGAACCGTTCTTGTCGAAGCTGTTCACGATGCCTTCGCCGAAGTGGTCAAAGTAAAGCCCATAGCCACCGCGGATCGAACTCTTTCCAGCGCTACCGAACAGGGCGTGCAGGATTCCGCCGCTCGCATGTGGAGAGTAGGCAAAGGCCACTCGTGGGGCAAAGTCCTTGTGGTCCCATCCCCAGTAAGGCTGCTTTCCATTCGCCTGGCCGGAAAGATTCATCGCCACGGTCGGGCGGTAGGAATTGCCCTGCAACATGTTCTGGCCACGCTTGGAAAACCAGTCATTGAGACTGACGCTAGGTGCCACCTGATTGCCATTCGTTTCATAGGGAGGTTGCAGCAGCGAATATCGCAGCCCACCAGTGAGGACCAGGTTGGGGGTAGCGCGCCAGGTGTCTTGGGCGTAGAACTCGCCCTCGGTGGCTTTGAAGTTGCGTTGAATCAGCTCCCCGGGCCCGAAGAAGTGCCCAGTCTTGTCCTGGTTGTAGACTTTGTTGGTTTCCGTGGAGAGGCCGGCAAGGGCCGCCATGGCGAAGTCATAATTTACGCCGAATGCGGGATCTACTGAAGGATACGACCCGTTGTTGCCACAGACCGAGTTGCCGAGAGATGCCGGGTCCAGCGCAGTACAAGTGTTGGCGATCCCGGCCGGGGCCAGCCAGAACACATTGGTCGATGTGAAAGAGATATTTTGCGCGTTGCCCAGACGGTTGTTCTTGATGATGCGTAAATTGCCGCCGAACTGCAGCGTGTGCTTACCCTTGGTCCAACTCAGGTCGTCAACCAGGTTCTGCACCGGGACATTGGTCAAGACTGTGTTGGTGAAGGCGTGTACATCGGTCAAGCCCCGGAAATGATTGAAGTCGCTCGTGCTCAGGCCGCCGTCGCCAAGCCCCTGGCGGATGTAGCCATAGCGCAGGTTGTTCACCAGGGTGTTGCGAAGCAGGGCGGTGTACCCGACAAACAGACCTTTGCTGTTGTTGGTGAGGTTGTCGCTCGGAGGCTGACCTGGGAACTGCTGGACGGTTGTCTGTGAAGAACCATCGTTGCGGAAGTTCTCCAGGTGACCCTTTACGAACAGGGTGTGATTGCCGCTCTGGGTCAGTTTGTAGTCGAGCTTGAAGATGTAAGTCATCAACTTCGTGGGATTGGGCGCGGCAAATGTGAAACCGCGATAGTCGAAGAAATCGCCCGCTGCATCGCTGTTCGGGTGGGGATACTGGTTGAAGATCGTGGTAACGAAGGGATTGGCGCCACCTCCCCAAGGACACGTTCCATTGTCCACGCAGGTCCCAAATCCGCCGTCCACTTGATCGAGCTGCGTCAGGCCTGCAGGCTGCAGGGCCACAAGAAGCTGATTCGCACCCAGATGTGGATCGCCAGCGGTAACGGTAAAGCCCTGACTTGGGTCGGGCTGAAGTACGCAGTTCGGGTCGTTATCGGTGTTGCACGGATACTGCATGATCCCTTGCCGCATCTGATCGCTGGGAATGGTGCGCAACGTTTGTATGGACTCGTTCGTCCGCTGTCCTTCGAAGCCGCCGAAGAAGAACAGGCGATCTTTCTTGATCGGGCCTCCAACCCACGCTCCAAACGTATTGCGCACCAGCGGGCCAGGCTTGTTGGGCAGCCCCGCCCCCAATTCGGCGTGCTCGTTAAACCAGTCGTTGGCTTGGCCAATATTGGACCGGTTGTATTCGTACAACGAGCCGTGAATACTGTTCGTGCCACTTTTCGTCACCATGCTTACCTGGGCCCCTGAGGAGCGACCAGCGTCGGCATTCGAGTTGCTTGTGGTGACGCGAAATTCCTGAATGGAATCGAGGGGCGCGCGCAAGGCGCCCTGAAACGCATTGCCCTTCAACTGGTCGTTGTTATCCAAACCGTCCAGTGTGACGTTGGTCTGGTCGCTGCGAGCTCCGGCCACGGAACCGCCACGGCTGTCGCCTGCCTGATCGACATTTTGTCCGATGTAGGAAACGCCGGGTTGCAGGCTCAGAATCGCGACGGGGTCGCGGCCCTCGGACGGAAGGTTAATGAGTTGCGTGCTGTTGAATACATTCCCTTGCGTGGCATCGGTCGTATTGACCAGCGGTGCCTCGCTGCTTACCTCGACAACCTCCGTCGTGCCCCGCACCTGCAGGGAGATGTCGAGCGAAGCGGGTTGGCTCACTTGGAGGGTTACGCGCTCCTGCTTTACGGTGGCGAATCCTACCGCCGTTACCGTGAGAGTGTAGGTCGCGGGCGGGACTTCGAGGAACTGATACGCGCCATCATTGCCCGACTTTGTGGTTCGTGCGTATCCGGTCTCAGAATTACTGAGCGTGACCGTGGCACCTTGCAGAACTGCGTGTTTTGGATCAGTGATGGTGCCGCGCAAGGATGTCGTCGACGACTGAGCAAAAATCAAACTGCTGATGGACAGTAAAGAAACAACCAACAACACGACTACACGCATGCCACGACGCATGGATCGCTCCTTCACCCCACGAGGGCGCTACATTCAGATTGTGTTTGCCCAGGAACAGATGACTGACGGTTGAGACCCCTGGGGACCTGATGGGGCGCTATTGTGCAACTGTCGGACCATGACATGCAAGCTTAATTTTCAATGCTTTATGACTCTTAACAATGTCAACAGATGCGCTTTGACATACCACATATTCACATTTTGGAAGATGTAGGTTTGTGAGGACACGGAGATAACAGGGCCGCTGCCAGCAATAACACTATGGGATAACATTCGAGTGTGTAGCGGGGCTCGGGATTTTCGAGCGCTCCAAGAAATGCGGATCGCAGTAGTAGAAGTAAAACGAATAGTCCGATGCCGAAAAATTCGCGGGAACGCGCCAGGCCAGCAGCCGCCATCGCCACGTAGATCAGGTTCAACAGGCCGAAAGCCAAGCTGACAGCCAGCCAGCGGCCGTCATCGTTGAATTCCCACCAGCGCGGGTCGGAGGGAAACAGCTCTGTCCGCGGACGCAGCCACATGTCGGCAATCCGCACCGCAGGCAGCCAGAGGTAGTAGCGGAGCGGCGCCGCCTGGATACGAGTTGCTGCCAGGGCTGCAAAGCGGGAGTCGAGTTCGGGACTCATATCATGGTCACGGTTGTAGTCGGCGAATAGCGTACTGGTCTGCTCTCGCTGCTGCTGGGAATCGAAGGCACGGCTGGGCAACCGGGTGACATCAATCTCCTCCCCGGGCACATTCCAGTAGATTTCCTGGACAGAAACGTAATCGGCCATCCAGGTTTTGACCCAGCGATTGAATCCGGTCATGACCAACTCGTCAGAATCGTTGGCGTAGCGGGGAGCGAGCGGCTCGAAGCGGTGCAGGGTGTGCAGATTTCTCAGGGTCCACGGGATCAGGGGTGCGGCAGCGCCGGCCCCGACCAGCAGCCCGGCCAGTACGATCCGGCTGGGGAGGGCATGAGCGCCCGACGCGCTTCGCAGGCTCCGGGTAAGCAGGATCAGGAGATATCCGCCGATCGCGGCAAGCAGAATCCCGCCGTCGGGCCGCAACAGAATTCCTGCTCCGATGGAGAGTCCGCTTCCAAGCCAGACCAAAGGCGGTCTTGCTGGCACGCTCTCACCAACACCGAGTCCGCGAAAGGCGAGATTCAGGGCCAGAGTCGTGAAAAAGATTTCCAGGGTCTCGGTGAGGGCAGAGGCCGCATAGTTGGCAAGGAACGGGCAGAGTCCAGCGAGAAGGAACGCAGTCTGCGCCGCCCGGTCCGAAAGGAATCGGCGAGCCAAGTCGGCAATCAGGAAGCAGGTCGCGAGGTCGAAGAGCACCTGCACGAGCAGAACGGCGCGGAAGTTTTCGATCCCGAAAATTGCGAAGATGGCCGCCAGAAATGCGGGGTAGCCGGGCAGACGCGACAGGGTTGGCATGATCACGCCGGAGTTCGTCACTCCATAGATGCCGTGCTGCAGCCAGTTCTCGGCGATGTTGGCGTAGAGACGGGAATCGTCGACAACTCCGGGAAAGCGAAATACGAAGATCAACCGCAGGCTCAGCGCGGCTAGGCTTGCTGCGACAAAGAAGCGCGCTTTCTTCCTTAGAAGTTCTCGCATCCGGTACCGCACGCAGCGACTATAGCGCTTTCACGGTGAGCGTGGGGGCGGGAAAATGCATCGAACGAGCCGGAGCAGGCAACTCAACCCGTGTGCCCTTCTAAGAATTGACCCTGTGCCGTCCGCGGCATACGATTGATGTTTCGCCCTCCATGGCAGAGCCAGTCTTTTATGATCCGCGACGCGCCCGGTGGAAACGCCTGCGGCGCATGTTCGACATTGTGGCCGTTCTCGCTTCCGCGTTGATCATCTTTTTTGTCTACACTGCCCTGCGCGATGAGCTCTTACCCGAACTGCTGCTCCCGCCCCAGAAACGGCCTTTCAAGGCTTTCAAGGAGAGTGAAAAGGAGAAAGCCCGCGATCGGCAAAAAAAGCTTGCCGCCCGATCGCACCGCAAGTCGAAGCTGGCGGCGTCGCAGGTAAAGCTGAATCAGGAAGAAGGGATCCGCGCCGCTTTCTATGTGCCCTGGGACGCGGCGAGTTTCTCGTCGCTGCGAGACTACGCCCGCCAGATCGACATTCTGTACCCTGACTGGCTGCACGTGCTCACACCCGACGGAAAGTTACAGGGCATCGATGACCAGACCAACAAGTTTTTCGACGTCGTGCAGGGCGCCACCGTTCGCTCGGTGGATGATCGGGTAATGCCATTCCTCAATGCGGAAGACACCAACATGGAAGTCTTCCCCATGGTGAACAACTTCGACGGCGCGAACTGGGTAGGGAACATCGTAAATTTCCTGAACGATCCGGATGCTCGGGCGCTTTTCCGGCGTCAGACTTCGCAGTTTCTGTCGTCCGGCCGCTACCGCGGGCTGATGATCGATTTCGAAACCTTCCCCGCGAGCGGCCAGCCGGGCTACGTGGCGCTGCTACAGGAATTGTCTGGAGACCTGCACGCACGAGGCATGAAGTTGTACGTCGCGGTGCCCCCGCACAACAGTGAGTACAACTATCCTGCGGTCGCGGCTGCCGCGGATGGCGTCGTGCTCATGAACTATGACGAACATTATCCGGGCGCAGCATCCGGGCCTGTGGCGTCGCAGGACTGGTTTGTCCAAAACCTGAATTCTGCGGAGAAGGTGATCCCGCGCGAGAAACTTATTTGTGCCATCGCCAACTACGGCTACGACTGGGTGCAGAAACCACAAACTGGCAAGCTGCCTCCCGAGGAACACGACACGACCGTCAGCGTACAGGAGGCGTGGCTGGCGGCGCGCGATTCAGACGAGGACGTCAGTTTTGATGATGACGCTCTAAATCCTCACTTTAGCTATCTCGACGAACACAGCCTGCGTCACGACATCTGGTTTCTTGACGCGGTGACGGCGCTGAATCACATGCGATCCGCGCAGGCGTTGGGGATTCAGACCTTCGCGCTCTGGCGGCTCGGAGGTGAAGATCACAATATTTGGCGCATATGGGATGTGCCCGGCGACCCTGCCGCCACCGACAAGTTGCGGGACGTACCGCCAGGTGCTGACGTCGACATGGAGGGCCAGGGCGAAATCCTGCGCATCGAGAGCAAGCCCGCCCACGGGGCTCGTGATCTGACTATCGATCCGGACAGCCGGCTCATCACCGATGAAGTGTTCCAGTCTCTGCCAGAGCCCTACCGCGTGGGGCGTTACGGATACAGCCCAAACCGGGTTGCGCTCACGTTTGATGACGGGCCCGATCCGGAGTGGACTCCCAAGATTCTCGAAGTGCTGAAGAAGAAGCAAGCCACCGCGACTTTCTTCCTGATCGGCATCCAGACGGAAAAATTCTCTGGCATCGCGAAGCGGATTTACCGGGAAGGGCATACCATCGGGAACCACACCTTCACTCATCCCGACGTCAGCAATATTTCCACGGCGTACATGAAAGTGGAGTTAAATCTGACGGAGCGGCTTTTCGCCAGCTTGGTGGGCGTGCGCACCACCCTGATGCGGCCGCCCTATGCGATCGACGAGGAACCGGACACTGCGGACCAGGTACGCCCGCTCGAGATCCCGCAAGAAATGGGCTACATCACGGTGGGCAACCGGATTGATCCCAATGACTGGAGCGACAATCCTCGGCGATCGGCCGAGCAGATCACCTCGTATGTGCTGGCGCATCTGCCGCCGTGCCGACCGGACGATCTGCGGTGCGGCAACGTCGTGTTGTTACATGATGGCGGAGGGAATCGCGCTAAGACAGTGCGGGCGCTG
>Ga0265338_10009070_pt1 | contig 11965 bp, 8 predicted proteins | sample 42126metaG_FD_193579 | JGI IMG/M metagenome (GOLD analysis project Ga0265338, IMG submission 193579) | Rhizosphere microbial communities from Carex aquatilis grown in University of Washington, Seatle, WA, United States - 4-21-26 metaG | ecosystem: Host-associated > Plants > Roots > Rhizosphere >... | reverse complement strand
CTCGTAAAAGCGGCTGTCGAACAGGCCGTCCGGGTCGTAGCGGCGCTTGGCCGCGAAAAAGTCCTCGGCGCGCGGGTACGCGCGCCGGAACTGAGCCGCGCTGTAATGCAGGCGGTAAGGCAGATAGAACGAGCCGCCCTGCTCCAAGGCGAGGTCGACCAGCTCGCGCGTCAGCGCGCGCATGTCCGCCTCCGCCTCGGGCGTCGCTTCCTGGGAGAAGAAGAGGACGAAGGCGAAACTGTCGGCCTTCGCGTAAGAGAGCGTCGTGTCGCCGTCGCGGCGCACGTCGCGCAGCGTGACGTTGAGCAGGTCCTGACGATGCTTCGGCACGATCCGGCGCAGGCCCTCCAAGAACGGCCAATATTGCCTGACCGGGACGAAATACTCCTGGAGGATGTCCCGGCGCGCCGGATCAACGGGCCAAAGCACCTGGATGTCCGGGTTCATGACCGTGTTTCGCGTCTTCAGGCGGCCGTCCACCACGTCCCCGGCCTCCTTCTCGAGCAGCCAGCGGCGGCGCTTGCCCGCGTCGCTGCGCTCGGAGGCCCGGAAGACGCGCCTCTTGAGCTCGACGAGCCCCTCCTCCGACAGCGGCGGCAGCCTCCGCGGCTGCGCCGAGGCCGGCTCGTAGACGTGCAGGCCGGCCTCCGTGAGGAAGTGGGCGGAGTCCACCGAGAGCCGGCCATAGGCCAGGCCGGCGCGCGGATTGGTCTCGACGCGCCACCGGAACATCCCGGGAAAGCGCTGCGCGGGGAAATAAGAGGAGCGCTTGCGATACAGGACGTTCGGCGTCGTGCGCAGGCGGGCCTCGAGGATGACACCCAGCAAGCCGTAGCCCCCGAGGACGGACGCGAACAGGTCGGGGCGCCGCGCCCGCGAGCACTCCACGACCTCGCCGGAGGCGAGCATCACGCGCAGGCTCTCCACCGTGGAGGCGAGAGGCCCGCTGTTCGGCTGCCAGCCGTGGGCGTTGACGCTGAGCGAGCCCCCCAGGCTGAAGATGTTGTCGGACTGCATGACGAGCACGGAGCGGCGCCGCGCGTCGAGATAACGTTGGATCTTCTTCCAAGTCGCCCCGGCCTGCGCCGTGAGGAGCCCGCTCTTCGGATCGAACGCCAGCCCGTCGAGGCCGAGCATGTCGAGCACCAGCGCGCCCTTGGCCGACGTCTGCCCCCCCATCGAATGGCGGCGGCCGGCGATCGAGACGCGCAGATGCTCCCGGCGCGCGCGCTCGAGAGCGGCGCGCACGTCGTCCTCGGAGCGGACCGTCACGACGCCGGCCACCTCGGTCGAGTAGAGCCCGCTGGCGTCGTCGACCCTCGGGCCGGCCGTCGGCGGCGCGCCGAGGAAGCGCTCGATCGCCATCGGGTAAGCGGCCCCCGTGTCGATGAAGCCCTCGTTGTGATCGCCCTTCATGGCGAAGAAGGTCTTGGGCTCCAACGCGGCGGCGTACAGGCGCCGTCCCATCGCGAAGGGCACGATGTCGTCCTGCTCGCTGTGCATGACGAGCAGGGGCGCGCCGATCTCGCGGATCTTCGCGAGGTTGTCGTAGCGGTCGTACACCAGCCAGCTCAGGGGCAGCCTCGGGAACACGACCGCCGCCATTTCCGCGATCGAGGTGAACGGACTCTCGAGCACCACGGCCCGCGCGCGGTGGCGCCGCGCCAGCTCCACGGCGATCGCGCAGCCCAGCGACTCCCCCTGGATCACGATCCGGGAGGGCGGCACTCGCCGCCCGGCCGTCAGATACCGCCAGGCGGCCTCCGCGTCCGCGTAGGTGCCCGCCTCGGACGGAGAGCCGCCGCTGCGTCCGTATCCCCGGTAGTCGAAGAGCAGCACGCTGAGCCCGAGCTCATGGAGGAGATGGGCCTTGAGCAGCCGGTGAGTGAGATTGCCAGCGTTGCCGTGGCAGAAGAGGACGACGAGCCCGAGCTTGGCGAGCGGGCCGCGCGCCGCCGGCAGATACAGCCCGTCCAGAGCCGTGCCGTCGGCCGCGCGCAGCGCCGCCGGCTCCGCGTCCAGTCCGAAGGTGTGCGGGACGGCGGGCCCGGGCGCGCGCGACGGGACGAAGATCATGGCGCGCTCAAAGCGCAGCAGCGCGGGCCATGCCAGCAGCGCGCAGACGGCCAAGACGGCCAGCCGGGCGCGTCGGCTCGCTTGCATGAGTGCGAGTGTAGGGCCGCCGGCCCCGCCGGTCAAGGAGACTTTAGGCGCGGGCCAGAGTCAGCAGCGAGATCTCGGCGGGCGCGCCCAGGCGCAGCGGCGGGCCCCAGAAGCCCGTGCCCGCGCTGACGTACAGGCGCATGCGGCCGTGGCGGTTGAGGCCGCGGTAGTAGCGGTGGAAGAATCGGACGACGAGGCTCCAGGGGAAGAACTGTCCGGCGTGCGTGTGGCCGCTGAGCTGGAGGTCGAAGCCGGCGCGCTCGGCGCGCTCGTAGCCGCCGGGCCGGTGGGCGAGGAGGATGCGCACGGCCGGACGGCCGCTCGTGGCCGCCGCCTTCTCGACGTCGGGGGCGTGCGACGGGATGAAGTACCCGGCGGACTCGTCGGGCACGCCGCCGACGAGTAGCTCCGCCTCCCCCCTGCGCAGCAGCCGGTTCTCGTTGAGCAGCGGGATGAGGCCGAGAGCGCGCGTCTTTTCGATCCAGCCGCGGGCGTCCCAATAGTACTCGTGGTTGCCGGTGACATAATAAACGCCGAGAGGCGCTCGCAGTCCGGCCAGGGGCTCGACGTCGGCCGACAGCCTCCTCACCGGGCCGTCGACGAGATCGCCCGTGACCGCGATGAGATCGGGCCGCAGCGCGCGGACTCGCTCCACCACGCGCTCGACCTCGCGACGGCGTATGGTGGGGCCGACGTGCAGGTCGCTCAACTGGGCGATGCGAAGCCCTTGCAGGTCCGCGGGCAGGCCCTCCACCGGCACTCGGACCTCCACGATCCTGGGGCCGCGCAGGGCCTGCGCCGCGCCGAGCGCGGCGACGGCCAGAGCCGCGCCGGCCGCCGCCTCGACGCCGACAGCGGCCGGGACGCGGACGAGCGTGGACAGATCGGCCGCCGCGCAGAAGAACAGGAACGCCGACCAAGCTCCCAGCGCGACGCTGATCGACCAGGAGAGCCCGCGCGCCCAAGCGCGCTCGTGCGGAAAGGCCGCAGACCGGTAAGCCAGCTGCCAAAGCACCAGCAGCCAGACGCCGGCGACGGTGGCGGCCAAGGCGGCCTCCGGATGCCGCGGCAGCAGCTGCGCCGTGTGCAGGCCCGTGTACGCCCCGAGCAGGGTCGCCACGGCGAGGAAGGCGAGGAAGCGCGCGCTCACGGCGCTATTATACCCCGGACGGGCAAGCCGCCGCGGCGTCGCCGGAGGGTCATGCGGGCGAGCTTGAGCCGCAATGGGCGGCAGCCGTATCGTGGATTCATGGAGCTCCATGGGGCCGTCGTCGTGCTGACCGGAGCCTCGAGCGGGATCGGTCGCGCGGCGGCGCTGCGGCTGGCCGACGAAGGCGCCGTGCTCTTCCTGGCGGCTCGCGGCGAGCCGGCTCTGGAAGAGGCGGCTCGGCGCTGCCGCGAGCGAGGCGCTCGCGCCGTCGCCGTGGCGACCGACGTCGGCGACGAGCCGGCGGTCGAGGCGCTGGCCGCTCGCGCCCTGCGCGAGGAGGGCCGCCTCGACGTCTGGATCAACTGCGCCGCGGTCGCCGCCTTCGGGCGCTTCACGGACGTGCCGTCGGCCGCCTTCCGGAGGGTGATCGAGACCAATCTCTTCGGGGTCGTCCACGGCAGCCGCGCCGCGCTCAGCCGCTTCGTCGAGCAGGGGCACGGCACGCTCATCAACGTGGCGTCGGTCCTCGGCAAGGAAGGCATCCCCAACCTGAGCGCCTACGTGGCCTCGAAGGAGGCCATCGTCGGCCTGTCCGCCTGCCTGCGCGAGGAGCTGCAAGGCCTCGAGCGCGTGAACGTCTGCACGATCCTGCCGTCGTCGGTCGACACGCCGATCTGGCAGCACGCCGCCAACTACAGCGGCCGGCGCGTCAGGCCGCTCTCGCCGGTCTACGACGCCGACCAGGTCGCCCGCGCCATCGTGGGCTGCGCCAAGAAGCCGCGGCGCGTCGTCTTCGTGGGCCTGGCCGGCTCCCTCGTCACGGCGCTGCACAAGGTCTCGGCGCGGTGGTACGAGCTCCTCGCGGCGGCCGTGGCCCCGCGCTTGATGTTCCGCTCCGGACAGGCTCAAGCCAGCGACGGGAACCTCTTCCGCCCCAGCGGCTCGCCGACGACCGTGCGCGGCGGCTGGGGCAGCGCGGGGCCGTGGCTCGATCGCGCGGCGAAGGTCGGGCTGGCGGCCGGCGGCCTCGCGGCGGCCGGCGGCGCGTGGCGGCGGTCGCGCCGCCGCCGCGAGAGCCGCTAGACCGCTATTGCGGCTTGCGCCGCTTGAAGTTCCCCGGCTTCTGGCCCGAGCTCGGGCCGCCCGGTCCCCATTTCTTGCGGCCGCCGAAGTCCTTTTTCGGCCCCCCGGACGGCTTGTGCATCTTATCCCAGGGCTTCTTCTCGCCGAAGGGCTTGCGGTCCTTGTCCCAGGGCTTCTTCTCGCCGAAGGGCTTGCGGTCCTTGTCCCAGGGCTTCTTCTCGCCGAAGGGCTTGCGCTCCTTGTCCCAGGGCTTCTTCTCGCCGAAAGGCTTGCGCTCCCGGTCCCAGGGCTTTTTCTCGCCGAACGGCTTGCGCTCGCCGAAGGGCTTGCGCTCGAAGCCGCCGCGGCGCTCGCCGCCCTGCGGCAGCGGGCCCCAACCCTTGCGCCGGTCCTTGCCGGAGCGGCGCTCCACGAAGCCGGGCTGCGCCGAGGGAGAGGCCGGCGCGCCGGGCGCTTCGCCGCCCCGCTCTTCTTTCGGCCGGGCCACCGTGACGAAGATGGCGCGCGGGCCCACGTTGGAGCCGTCCAGCTCGGCCATCGCCTTGCGCGCCTCGTCCTCGCTGCCCATCTCGACGAACGCCAAGCCGCGCGAGCGGCGGGTCTCCCGGTCCATCAGGATCTTCACGCTCGCCACCGTGCCGCACTTGGAGAACAGCTTGCGGAGGTCCTCCTCACTCGTCTCCCACGGGAAGCCGCCCACGAACAGGTTGTTCTCCATGAGAAGAGAATACGAAGTTATCCACAAACTATCCACGCGTGCATAGTCGGTGGATAACCGGGACTCAAGCGGCGGGGACTTCTCCCAACTCTTGGAGCGCCTCGCGCAGGCGCGCGTCGTGCTTGTGGCTTTCCAGGCGCGAGGAGAGGCTGTAGGCGCAGGGCACGACGAACAGCGTCAGCAGCGTCGAGACGCTCACGCCGCCGATGATGACCAGCGCCATCGGCACGCGCGTCTCCGCGCCCGGGCCGAGCGCGAGGACGGGCGGGATCGCCGCGGCGATGGTGGCCACGGACGTCATCACGATCGGCCGCAAGCGGACGGGGCAGGCGCGCAGCAGGGCCTCGTCGACGCCGCGGCCCAGCTTGCGCTGCTCGTTGGTGAAGTCGACCAGAAGGATCGAGTTCTTCTTCACGATGCCCATGAGCAGGACGATGCCGATCATGCTGAACATGTTCAGCGACTGATGACCGATGACGAGGGCCAGGATCGCGCCGGTGACGCTGAAGGGCAAGGCCAGCAGCACGAGCAGCGGGTGGATGAAGCTGTTGAACTGGGCGCCCAGCACCATATAGGCGACGAGGACGCCGAGGACCAGGGCGATGATCAGCCCCGTGAACGCCTCCTTGAAGGTCTCGGCCGTGCCGGAGAAGACGAGCTTGACGCCCTCGGGGAGCAGGCGCTTGCCGATCGCCTGCACGGCCGCCAAGGCGTCCGCCTGGGACTTGCCGCTGGCGACGTTGGCCTGCAGGCGGATCGCGCGCGAGCGGTTCTCGCGGGTGATGCTGAGGAGGGTGCTCTTCTCCTCGATCTTCACCACGGAGCGCAGCGGCACGACCTCCCCCCGGTTGTTGCGGACGTAGATCTTGTCGATGTCGCGCGCGCCGGTGCGGTCGCGCGCCGGGAAGCTCACGCGGATGTCGTAGCGATGGCCGCCGCGCGAGTACTTGCCCGCCCTCACGCCGCCGAGCGTGGCGTTGACGGCGTCGGCGATCGTCGCGACGCTGACGCCGCGCGTCGCCGCGGCCACGCGGTCCGGGAAGATCTGCACCTCGGGCATGCCGAGCTTGTAGTTGGAGTTCACGTCGACCATCAGGCCCGTCTTGCGCATCTCTTCCAGGAACTTGCCGCTCAGGGACGCGAGCTGGTCCCAGTCGCGGCCCTGCAGCGTGAAGTCGACGGGGAAGCCCGGATCGGCTCCCCCTCCTCCCGTTGAGAGGTCGAGGATGATCACCTTCTCGAGGCCCGGAAGGCCGGCCAGCTCCTTGCGCAAGACGTCCTGCAGCTCCTGCTGGGAGTACGGCCGCCGCCTGCCGGCCGGCACGGGCCGGTCCTTCGGGTCCTTGAGCGTCACGAAGATCATGCCCGAGTTGATCTCGCCGCCCTGAAAGCCGCCGACGGCGCTGTAATAGCGGGCCACCTCGCCGCGGGCCGTGATGACGGCCTCGGCGCGCTTGAACGCGTTGTCGGTGAACTCGAGCGAGGAGCCCACCGGCGTCTCGAGCTGGATGAGCAGCATGTTCTGGTCCTGGGGCGGCATGAGCTCCTTGCGCACGACGCCGAAGAGGCCCAGCGAGCCCGCGAACAGCGCCGTCGCCGCGGCCAGGACGGTCCAGCGCCGGCCCAGGCACCACGCCAGCGCGCTCTTGTATCGCCCGGCGACCGAGGCCATCGCGCGGTCCATCCAGCCGCTGATTCGCCCGTGCCCGCCCACCTCCAGGAACTGCGAGCAGCGCATCGGCGCGAGCGTGAGCGCCTCGAGCAGCGAGAGCAGGACGGCGGCCGAGATCGTGACGCCGAACTGCAGGAAGTATTTGCCGATCACGCCCTTGACGAAGACGACGGGCACGAAGATCGCGAGGATCGCCACCGAGGCGGCCATGGCGGCGAAATAGATCTCTCGCGCGCCCGTGATGGCGGCCTTCACCTGGGACTCCCCCAGCTCGCGGCGGCGCACGATGTTCTCGAGCACCATGATGGCGTCGTCCACCACGATGCCGATGACGAGCGTCAGTCCCAGCAGCGTGAACGTGTTCTGGGTGTAGCCGAGGAAGAAGAGGACCAGGAAGGTCCCGAGGATCGACGTCGGGATCGCCATGAAGATGTTCACGGCGGAGCTCCAGGAGCCCAGGAACAGCCAGCAGATCACCGACGTGAGCACGGCGGCCAGGATCAGGTTGAAGTTCAGCTCGCGAGTCGACTGCTGGACGAACTGCGTGCCGTCGAAATTGACGACCAGATTGAGGCCCTTGGGCAGCGTCTTCTGGAGCTCCGCGATCCGCTTCTTGACCCGCTCGCCCACCTCGACCTCGTTGGCGTTGCGCTGCTTGAGGATGCCGAGGCCCACGGCCAGCTGCCCGCCCACGCGGGACACGCTGCGCGCGTCCGCCAGGTCGTCCTCGATCTTGGCCACGTCGCCGAGGCGGAACGGACGGTAGATCGGCCGGCCCTCGCGGTTGGCGACGACGAGCTGCTCCATCTCGGGCACCGAGCGCGCCTCGCCCATCACCCGCAGGTTCCACTCCTTTTGGTCCGTGGACAGGAAGCCCGCGGGCCGCTCGGAGTGCTCCATCCGGACCGCCTCGAGGACGTCGCTGACGGTGATCTCGCGCGCCTTCATCTTCTCCGGCTCGAGATAGACGCGCACGGCCGGCTCCGTGTAGCCGCCCAGGAAGACGTCGCCCACGCCGGGGATCGTCGTGAACTGATCCTTGAGCTCGTCCTTGGTGTACTGCATGAGCTCCCGCAGCGGACGGTCGCCCGAGAGCGAGATCCACATGAAGGGCTGATCGTCCGGGTTGAACTTGGCGATCACCGGCGGATCGATGTCGCGCGGCAGCTGCAGCTGAGCCTGCGAGATCTTGCTCTGCACCTCCTGCAGGGCCACGTCGATGTTCGTGGTCAGCTCGAACTCGAGGGTGATCTGCGCCTGGCCCTGGCGGGTGACGGAGGAGACCTTCTTGACCCCCTTCACCGACGTCACGGAGTTCTCGATGACGTCGACCACTTCCGTCTCCATCACCTCCGGAGAGGCGCCCTCCCAGGTGACCGAGATGGTCAGCACCGGGAAGTCGACGTCCGGAAGCTGGCTCTTCCCGATCTGGGAAAAGCCGATCAGGCCGAAGAGGACCAGCCCCGCCATGAGCATCCAGGCGAAGACCGGCCGCTTGATGGAAAGGTCGGAGAGCAGCATTCCGTCAGAGGCGAGCCACGCGCAAGTCTTATTCGCTCAGATTCGCCGCGAGGTTGACGCCGAGGAGCTGCGGCGTCTGGTCGCGGCTGTCCTCGCGCGCGGCGTCCTGCACCTTCGGCTTCAGGAAATCGTAGAGGCTGGCGACGGTGCCGTGCCCGCCCGCCTTATTGAGGCCCTGCAGGAGATAATACGTGAACAGCCCGTGTCCCTGGGCCTCGGCCGTCCCGGTCACCTCGTCGGCGCCTGAGGCGGTGAGGACCGCCAGCTTCCCGATCTTCAAGGACCCCGGATCCACCTGGGTGACGAGAGGCCGCAGCCCTTGAGGGATCACCGAGCGGCCGCCGGCTCCGGAGAAGCAGGAGTCGAGCGCGACGACGACGCGCGCGGCTTTCAGGGCGTTGAGCTTCTCGTAGAGGCGCTTGACGGGATAAGCCGTGTTGGCCAGGAATTTCGGATCGCCGTCCCAGGGGACCAAATAGGCCTGCTTGGAGACGACGTCCGGCGCGCCGTGGCCCGAAAAATAGACGAAGACGCGGGACTTCTCGTCGACGTGCTCCGGCAGCCAGGCCTCGACGTACTTCTCGATGGCGCTCTTGAGCGCGCGCTCGTTGGAAAGATAGAGTATATTGCGCTCGGGATAGCCTAACGCGCGCAGGTGGCGCCGGACCGCCTCGGCGTCGCGCGCGGCGAACTGCGCTTCCGGCAAGCCCTGATACTTCTCGACGCCGACGACGAGGGCGAAGGCGTGATCGTCCTCGGGAGCGGCGTACGACGGCGTGTCGACGTCCGATCGGTAGACCTTGACCGCCGGCGCCGCGGCCGCCGCCGGCGCGTCGACCGCGCCCTTCTGCGCGAACTCGGCGAGCTTGGCGGATTGGGCGTACCCGGCGCCGAGCTTGATCATCGCCTCGTCGAGCGTCAGCCAGACCGCGTTCTTCAAGCGGGGCACTCCGAGGCCGAAGGAGGTGACCTCGTTGACGATCTTGCGCGACTCGACGTCGACCTGCGCCACGGGACGGCGGGAGGCGTCGAGGAACGTCGTCTTCACCGACACGCTGGCGGTGCTGAACACGCTCTTCGGCAGCTCCAGGTAGGCGTCGACGACGGCGATCAGATCGGGCTTGAGGGCCGCCGCCGCCTCCAGGCTCTCGGCGCGGACGGCCGTCCCGAACGCCTTCCCGAGCTCGCCGGCGACGGCCTTCTCGACCATGTCCCGGGGCGTGCTCCGTCCGAATCCCATGCAGAACACGTTGAACTTGTCGATGTAGTCCGGGATCTCCTTGGCGTTGTCTCCGGCCACCCAGGCCACGGTCAGATTCGGATAAGGCTTGGCCTCGCCGCCCGCGGCGACGGAGGAGTCGTGGCGCTGAGGCGCGTCGGCCATGCAGCCGCCCAACAGCAGCGGCAGCACGGCCAGGCCGAGCCTCTTGGAGAGGCCGCCCCGGATCAAGCGGCCGCCGAAGGGGGCGGAGGCGTAGCCGGCTTGGGCGAGGCGGGCGGCGCGGCGACCGGCATCGGCTTGGGAGGCACGGGGACCTGGCCCTGCACGACGGCGGCCGTGCGGAAGTCCTCGGGCACGAGCTCGGGGCGCTTGAAGACGGCGTGCTCGGCGTTCGGCTGGGACTCCAGCGAGCTGACGTGGCCGAAGACCGTGCTCGTGGGCACCATCTTGATGGTCTCCCACGGGCAGTCCTTCGCGCAGAGCTGGCAGCCGATGCAGATCTCGTAGTCGACGTAGACGCCGAAATTCGTCGGGTCGTCGCCGAACTTCTGGATGCAGTTCGGCACCGGGCAGACCGCGATGCAGACCTCGCAGCCCGTGCAGCCGCTGAGGTTGATGTTCGCCTTGATCTTGGCTTTGGACGCGCCCTTGACGAGCGCGGCGCGGCGTGCGGCGTTCTGCGGAGCGGCCATTAGAGTGCCTCCAGGACGGAATCGACGTGTCCCGCGACCTTCACCTTGCGGACGACGTTCTGAAGCTTGCCGTTGGGCCCGATGACGAACGTGGACCGCTCGATGCCCATGAACTCGCGGCCGTAGAGGACCTTCTTCGTCCAGACGCCGAACGCGCGGCACAGCGTCTTGTCCTCGTCCACGAGCAGCGGAAACGGCAAGCCCTGCTTCTGCTTGAAATTCTGATGCGACTTGGCCGAATCGGCGCTCACGCCCAGGACCACGGCGCCTTTTTTGAGAAAGGACGCGTAAGCGTCTCGGAAGTCGCAGGCCTCGGTGGTGCAGCCGGGCGTGCTGTCCTTCGGGTAGAAGTACAGCACGACGGTCTTGCCCTTCAGCTCCCGCAGCGACCAGACCTTGCCCGTCTCGTCCGCCGCCGAGAAATCCGGGGCGGGGTCGCCGATCGCGAGCGCTTTGATGGCTGTCGGCATGCGCTAAGTATAACATAAGCGGCCGCAACGCGCCCGTCGCGCGCAATGTGCTAGTGTCGGCAGGTGATCGATCTTTCGCGGCGCTGCGAGGCGACGGAGCTGATGGACTCCGTGGAGCTCCCGGAGCCCGAGCTCGAGCAGGCGCTGGGCTTCCTGGCCGGGCTCAACCGCCGCCTCGGCGGCCATCGCGTCGTCTTGTCCCGGCTCGACGAGTGGACAAGAGGCTGGGCGGCCGGCCGCGAGGTGTCGGTGCTCGACGTCGGCGCCGGCGCGGGCGACCATCTGGCCGCCATGGACGGCTGGGCCCGACGCCGCGGCTTGCGCCTGCGCGCCGTCGGCATCGACAGCGAGCCCGCCGTGGCGCGCTCGGCGCGCCGGCGCCTCGCGGGGCTGAGGTCCGTGCGGATCGTGGAGGAGTCTCTGGAGCGCCACGCGGCGTCGGGCGCCCGCTACGACTTCGTCTGCGCCAGCCTGATGCTGCATCACGTTCCCGAGGAGGGCCTCGTGCCCGCCCTGCAGGCGCTCGACTCCTTGGCGGGCCGCGGCGTCGTCGTCAACGACCTGCGGCGCTGCCGCGCGGGCTACTGGTCGGCGCGCCTGCTCACGGCGTTTTTCGGCAACCGCGTCGTGCGCCACGACGGCCCGCTGTCCGTGCGCCGGGCCTTCACGCTTCGAGAGCTCGGCGCGCTCGCCGCGCGCGCCGGCTTGCCCTACCTCAGGCCGCGCCGCCACTGGGGCTTTCGCCTGAGCCTTTCCGGGGTCAAGACGCGTGGCTGACATCGCCGCGATCGGCACGGCGCTGCCGCGGCGCGAATACGCGCAGCCCGAGATCGAGCGCTTGTGCGCGGCCGCGTTCGAGGACGCGCTGGCGCCCGCCAAGCGCGCGTCGATCTTCGCCCACGCGGGCGTCGCCCGCCGGCGCCTGGTCGAGGAGGCCTCCTACTATTTCTCCGCTCCCCCCTTCTCCCGCCGCAATGCCGACTTCCTCAAGCACGCTTCCGCGCTGGCCGAAGCGGCGATCGGCGCGGCGCTCGAAGGGGCCGGCGCGCGCCACGGCGACGTCGACCACGTCTTCAGCGTCACCACCACGGGCCTGCTCACGCCGAGCCTGGAGGCCCACCTGGCGCAGCGGCTGCCGTTCAAGCGCCGCCTCAAGCGGACGCCCCTCTTCGGCGTCGGCTGCGCCGGCGGAGCCGTCGCGCTCGCGCGCGCGTTCGAATACCTGCGCGCTTACCCGGAGCAGACGGCGCTCGTCAGCGCCACGGAGCTGTGCA
>Ga0265338_10009069_pt1 | contig 11966 bp, 4 predicted proteins | sample 42126metaG_FD_193579 | JGI IMG/M metagenome (GOLD analysis project Ga0265338, IMG submission 193579) | Rhizosphere microbial communities from Carex aquatilis grown in University of Washington, Seatle, WA, United States - 4-21-26 metaG | ecosystem: Host-associated > Plants > Roots > Rhizosphere >... | reverse complement strand
CACGGTCTCTGGTGAGGATGATCTGCTTCTGCGACTGGTAGAGCGTATTGAAGGTGTGGAAGAACTCCTCCTGCGTCTGCTCGTGGTCGCTGAGGAACTGAATATCGTCGATCACCAGCACGTCGGCGTGACGGTAGCGGTAGCGGAACTCGTGCAACTGCCCCTGCTCCACGGCCTCGATAAAGTGGTTAACGAACGTCTCGCAGGACAATAGCAGGATGGTGATATCGGCCTTGGCCTGGGCCAGCCTATGGCAAGTTGCGTGCAGCAGATGGGTCTTGCCCAGCCCGCTGGAGCCATGAATGAACAGGGGATTGTACGTCTTGCCTGGCGATTCGCTGACGGCGACGCAAGCGGCATGGGCCAGGCGATTGCACGCGCCCGTTACGAAGCTGTCGAACTTGTAGTCGGACGACAACTCACGAGTAGCCAAGGGCTGCGGGCCGGTGACTGGCATTGCCGGCGTTTCCATATCGTCGGCAGCCGCGGCGGCGGTGAGGAAGCACGCGCTCACTAGTCGCCCGGTTGCAGACTGGACGGCCTCGGTGAACAGCCGCTGTGCGTGGCGCTGGCAATACTCCAGTTCCTGCGTACCAGGGACCTGGATTTCCAGCAGTCCGTGCTCCAGCGAGATGGGCTCGAGTTGAGTGAACCAGGGGCGGATGAGATTGCCGCCGGTGGACACTACCTGCTCGACGATCTTCTGCCAAAGTGCTTTGTCAACGGGAGCCATATCTTTACCTCGGCGCGCAGCAGGGCTGGCGCAAGGAGATCACCAACTACAAAAAGGAGACAGCCAACGCTTTAAGGCCCGGGACGTCTATGCCATCCTTGGCACGATTTGGGACATCCGTAGTCTTAGGCCCTGCGTCGGCCACATGGAGGCAGAGTCTACTCAGGCATTGTGGGCGCGTCAAAAGCAAAACGGGTATTACGTGAAGAAAACATGTGGATATGTTCACAACATCCTTCCGCATAGGCGCTTGTGAAGCCTCACATTTCGCGTCGAGCCCGCCGACCCCTGGGCAGCCTTGTGGATAACCCGTGGATAGCCTGTGGATAGCCAGTGAATATCCCGTTGATTGTGCACAAGTTATCCACAGCGTGCCGCGACAGACGCGGCCCGGTGGATAAAGGGTGCCACGGCCAAGCCGCTGTCTGGCGCAACCGTGCCGGCGGAGACTCGCACTGCCGCGCAAACGACGCTTAGCAGTGGCACCCTGCGCTTTACGCCCACGTAAACCCGGTCATCCGACCGGCCCCTATCACGCCGATACGCACACGTCCGTTAGTCTGCAATGCTGTTCCTTTCCAACGCGTCAGAGGCGGATTATATCGCGCACGAAAAGCCGCATGGAGTATACTTACGACCGCAAAAAACCAAGGACGGACACCATGGACGGATTCGTTCATCTTCACGTACATACACATTACAGCTTGCTCGACGGTGCGATCCGCATCAAGGACCTGGTCAAGACTGCCAAGAGCCTTGGCATGCCGGCGGTTGCCATCAGCGACCACGGCAACATGTATGGGGCCTTGGAGTTCTACGCCGCCGCCAAGGAAGAGGGCATCAAGCCCATCCTGGGGCTGGAGGCGTATATCAGCCCCACCACGCGACAAGACCGCTCGATGGGCAACCAGTCGCAGGCGTCGTACCACATGCTGCTCCTGGCCCAGAACGCCACGGGGTTCGCCAACCTCGTCAAGCTCACCAGCCGCAGTTGGCTGGAGGGCTTCTACTACAGGCCGCGCATCGACCGAGAGCTCCTGGCCCAGTTCAACGAGGGCATCATCGCGACGTCGGCGTGCCTGGGCGGGGAGATTCCCGCGGCCTTGATGGCCAATCAGCATGCCGCCGCCCGACGGATCGCCGGGGAATACCGCGACATCTTCGGCAAAGACCGGTTCTTCATCGAGGTCCAGAAGCAGGGCATCGCCGAGCAGGACCGCGCCAACGTCGAACTGGTCAAGCTGGCCAGTGAAATGGACATCCCGCTGGTTGGCACCAACGACGTCCACTTCCTCCGCCGCGAGCACAAGAAGGCCCACGAGGTCCTCTGCTGCATCTCCACCGGCAAGACGCTTGCCGAGGTTGAGCAGGGCTTCTACACGCCCGAGATGTACCTCAAGAGTCCCGAGGAAATGCGGTCGGCACTGGCCAACCTGGGCGACGCCGCCGATAACACCCTCCGCATCGCCGAGATGTGCGACGTGGACGTCAAATTCGGGCAGCACCTGCCGGTCTTTGGCACGCCCAACGGCGAGACCGCCGACGACTACGTCGCGTCCCTCGCCCGCAAGGGACTCGCCGACCGATTCGAGGATAAGCCGGTTCCCGACGCCTATGCAGAGCGACTCGAGCGCGAACTGGGGATCATCAAGGACAAGGGCTACTCCAGCTACTTCCTGATCGTCTGGGACTTCGTCCGCTATGCCCGCCAGAACAACATCCCCGCCGCCCCCAGAGGTTCCGGCGTGGGCACGCTGCTGGGCTACGCCTTGGGCATCGTCGATGTCGACCCAATCCGCTACGGCCTGCTCTTTGAGCGGTTCACCGACCCCGCTCGTAAGGAGGCCCCCGATATTGATATCGACCTCTGCCAGGAAGGCCGAGGCAAGGTCATTCAGTACGTGCGGCAGAAGTACGGCCATGTGGCCCAGATCATCACGTACGGGACGCTCAAGGCCAAGGCCGTGGTCCGCGACGTCGGCCGCGTGATGGCCCTTGGCCTGCCCGAGGTCGACGCCATCGCCAAGAAGGTGCCCGACGAACTCAAGATGACGCTCACCAAGGCCCTGGAGGCCGAGCCCGAGCTCAAGTCAATGTACGAGAACGACGAGCGGATCCGCCAGTTGTTCGACTACGGCAAGACGCTCGAGGGTCTGGCCCGCCATGCCGGCATCCACGCCGCGGGCGTAATCATCGCCGACGAGCCGCTGGAGAACATCGTCCCGCTGTGCAAGCAGTCCGACAGCGACGACGCCATCACCCAGTGGGACGGGCCAACCTGCGACAAGGTCGGCCTGATGAAGATGGACTTCCTCGGCCTGCGGACGCTGACAATCATCCAGCGTGCCCGCGAACTGGTGGCCGCCCGCACCGGCAAGGACCTCGACCCCGAAAAACTCCCCCTGGACGACCAGGACGTCTACGAGCTCTTCCGCAAGGGCCTTTCCGACGGCGTGTTCCAGTTCGAATCCGACGGCATGAAGAACATCCTCATCCAGATGCAGCCAAACTGCATCGAGGACCTCATCGCCGCCAACGCCATGTACCGCCCCGGGCCTATGGAGCTAATCCCCGTTTACTGCGCCCGCAAGCACGGCAAGGAGAAGGTGCCCAGCGTCCACGCCCTGGTTGACGACATACTGGCCGAGACGTATGGCATTATGTGCTACCAGGAACAGGTCATGCAGGTGCTCAACCGACTGGGCAAACTGCCGCTGGCCCGTGCCCTGACGCTCATTAAGGCCATCTCCAAGAAGAAGGAAAAGACGATCAAGGAAGAACAGTCCGGCTTCCTTGCCGGCGCCAAGGAGAACGGCATTGCCGAGGCCCAGGCGCAGGACCTGTTCGACCTGATCCTGAAATTCGCAGGGTACGGCTTCAACAAGAGCCACTCCACGCGCTACGCGATCGTGGCGTACCAGACGGCGTACTTCAAGCAGCACTACCCGCGCGAGTTCCTTGCCGCCACGATGACCTTCGAGTGCGGCGACACGGACAAGGTCGTCCAGTACATGTCCGAAGCCAACCGTATGGGCATCAAGGTCCTGCCGCCGGACATCAACAGTTGCGAGCGGGATTTCGTCGTCGACGGCGATACCGTCCGGTTCGGGCTGGCTGCGGTCAAGGGCATCGGCGACAAGGCGGTTGAAGCCCTGACGGCCGCCCGCGGGGAGGTCAAGCGGTTCGAAGACCTCTACCACTTCTGCAAGAACGTGGACCTGCGGTCGGTGAACCGCTCGACGATCGAGGCGCTGATCAAGTGCGGGGCGTTCGACTCCCAGGGTGCCCACCGTGCAGCCATGATGGCGGCCTTGGACCAGGCGATCGAGCTTGGGCAGACGGCGGCCGAGGACAAAAAGTCCGGCCAGATGAACATATTCGACATGCTCGGAGGCGAGAGCGGCCAGCCGGTGGAAAAGCCCGCGTTCCCCAGGGTCGAGCCCTGGGCCGAGAGCCAGCTTCTGGCGGCGGAGAAAGAGACGCTTGGGTTTTACGTCACCAGCCACCCGCTGGTGCGATACGCCCGTGAACTGGACAGCCTGTCGGTGGTCATCGGCGACCAGGGCGGGGCGGGACAGAAGGTGTCGCTCTCGCGGCTGGACGAGTTCCCCGACGGCGCGCGGATCAACGTGGGGTGTATGATCGCGTCGGTGCGGCCGACAGTGACCAAGAACGGCAAGTCGGCTGGCAAGAAGATGGCGATGCTGACCCTGGAGGACGTGACGGGCAAGAGCGACGCTGTATGCTTCAGCGAGACCTACGAGCGACTGGCGTCACTAATCGTGCCCGAGGAGATGGTCTTCGTAGCCGGCACGATCGACAAGCGGCGTGAGAAGCCTTCGATCGTGGTGGACGAGATCATCCCGATCGACTCGGCCCTGGAGACGTTCGTCGGCGCGCTGCTGCTGCGTCTGCCGGCCTGCGGTGCGGGCAGCGAATTCCTCAAGCGACTGAAGGACATCCTGGTCCGCCACCACGGCACATCGCCGATATTCTTCGGCCTGCGCCCCACCACCCATGCCGACGTGGTAACGATCCTCCGCCCCGACGCCCAGTGGCACGTCAAGTGCACCCGCAAGCTGGTGGACGAGCTGATTGGCCTATTAGGCGAGGAAAACCTGGTCCTCCGGGCCAAGCCAATGCCCCCACCCCAAAAACGCAACAGCTGGCAACGCAACGGCGATGTAAAAGGCCACAACGGCGTAGCCAGCGACGCAGTGACGCGGTTCAATTGAAAGACAGCCACATAGCCACGTAGCCACTAGCCACGTAGGGTGCCACGGCTAAGCGTCGTTTGCGCGGCCGTGCTTTGCGAAACTGGGTCTGGGTATTAGGTAATTCCTGACCTTGAATCCCATGGAGGACCCAGTCGGATAAGTTATCACTCATATTCTTATCCCCTTTGCGGAGGAATCCAATGCGGCGTGACTGTAGATCAGGAGCAGATGATCCCGGGACCAGAAGTCCCCCAGCACCGGCCAGTCGCTGGAGAATCCACGCAGAAACAGGACACTCTTGGCAAAGGCCTCCTGCACTTCCTGGCGTGACATTCCGACAGAGCATTCAAAACGGTACAAGCCCGGTGTAGGTGAGGGCGAGAGCCGGGAGATGGAGTACTTGGCGGGGTCGTCGAAGACGGGGGAATTCTTTTCCAACTGAAAGAGGCCGCGATGGACATGGCTGATCGCGGCCTTGTGCCGGGACAGCAGATCCAGGGTAAGCTGGAACTCCTGACGAGTCTCGGTGGGGAATCCGAACATCACGAAAACGTGATTTCTTAGGCCGACCTCCCGGGCAGTCTCTAAAACCTCCTCGATCTCGTCAACCCTCGTGCCCTTGTTCATCAGGTCCAGGACTCGCTGCGAGCCGCTCTCGAGGCCCCAGAGAATGTATTGACAGCCTGAGCGATGCATCCTGCCCAGAAGGTCACGGTCGAATTGCCTGCCGGGCTTTGCCATGGCGTAGTAGTCGATCTTCAGTCCAGAGTCCAGGATCGCGTCGGCAAGCTGCGAGAAGCACGCCGGGGAGATCATCTCATCGATCAGCGAAAAATGTCGAATGCCGTTGGCATGGTGCCGTCGCAATTCCTCGATGACATTCCGGATTGTTCGGAGGCGGTAGGTCAGCCCGGCAGACTTGTAGTGTGCGCAGAATGCGCAGCGTCGCCAGTAGCAGCCCCGGGATGTCGTTATCGGAATCACCGGCAGGGGGCTGTAGTAGGCGTGAAGATCCAGGTCCGAGAAGTCCGGTTCGCCCAGCAGATCCAAGTTCTCCTCGAATACCGGTGGATTCGACGTCGCCTTTCCGTCCTTGAAACTGATAATGCCGGGCACCTGTTCCGGTGCAACTTGACCGGACAGGAAGGCCGCCAGCGGCTTCTCGCCCTCGCCGGTAATCACGTAGTCCAGGATCCCTGCGTTGCCGGCCAGGAATTCCTCGCCCAGGGAGTTGAAGAACGTGCCTCCCGCGATAATCGGGACGTCCGTTCGTTTCTTGAGTTCCGTGGCCAGGCAAAGGCTCATTAATAGCTGCTCGTTATAGCAGATCGAGAGCCCAATGATATCCGGCTGTTCCTCAAGGATTCGGTCCACGCACCAGCCCACCTGGGCGGGCGTCGGGGCGTCTTGCCGCAGGACGTTTTCCTGCGGTTGAAAATTGCCAACCAGGGCACGTACATTCCGGTTCCAGGCGTTAGCGTAGAGGAGGCAGCGGTCCGGGCGGCCGTAGAACTCGTCGTTACGCTGGCCCCCGAAGGTTTCGGCCGCCCGTGAAAGCAGCACTTGCGTCACCAGTTCTTCGGGCTGCTGGATATCCTGCGGACAAAGCTGGCGATTGAGGTCGGACAGGGCTCGCTGGTGGGCCAGGAGGTTCAGGTCCAGGACTTTTACAGACCACTCCGGCAGATGCCGCTCAACGAATCCCTTGATGGAGCACACGCCCAGCGGCGGGGCTGTCGCCGTCGTATACGGGGGATACGCAAGAACAAGTTTCTTCCTGGCCGGTCCCATGACCTCACCTCGGACTGCATTCTACCTTAAGACTTGCAGTTTGTTATGGATCCAGAATGAACTTCGCAGGCCTACGCCACGGGCTGAAGGACGACCGCCACGTCCGCAGCTCTAGGCTGGGGCTTCCTGGTCTACAAGGGTTAAACATGTCATTTACTTGACTGCAATTGTTGATGCGGGACTCACTTCAGAAGATTGCGACGCTGTTAGCATAGGTAAGCATGATCACCGTATTCAAACTTTGTTGCCACAATTGGATTCGGCAGGAGACCAGAGCAGAATACCGAAGCAGGTTGATGTGCTCGCCAAATCTCGGAGGGCCGGAGCATACGGAGTAGGCGACTGTCCTGCCGCAGAATAGAAAAAAGGGGCGGCGCAGGCCACAACCGGCGCGGACCCTATGAAAAGGATATCAAAACTCCGCATATGCAGGTGCGGGCTGGTCTGCTTCCTCCACCCAATGGCGAAACTCCGGCCAATCGCGATTCATCTGTCCTGCGACCAGTTCGGCCACATCTCTTATGTCAAAATGCGGCCGCCCAAAGCCAGACCTGTCCGTTTGATTCTCCGACCATACGATTCGGTACATTGTCCATCCTCCAACCAAGAACGATTATCATAACCAAGGCTGCTGGACATATTGCCAATGGCTCTTTGGGGAATGATTGGCTGGCCATGAAATCTTGGTTAAGAGCCGCTTTGAGACCGGTAGACTACGACCACACTTGTGAGCAGGGAATTTCACGTGCAACTATGTTGGTGCGTAACTAAGTTGGACCTCTTGGAATGGGTTTCATAACAGGCGATCGTGATTAAAAGGATGTCCGCTGTATTGCGGCCGCAGACGAGTATGAAGATATATCTCTTTCCGTTCCTGATGAACCTGGTCGGCTTCATGTTGATAATGCACATCAATGACCAGGCAGGTCGCACGCACTTGTCGGACATGCAGCTTTCCATCCTAATGGGCGTACAGGCCCTGGTTTACATGCTAAGCTGCTCGCTCGCGGGTCGGATTCTCCGCAGGTCAAACGCGCGGGGCATTCTGATTGCCTCTACGATCTTCATGGCCGTGGCTTGCATGCCGGCATACTTGTTCACGGAACTGCCGGTATTGCTTGTCCTGCTAGGCGGCGTCGGTATCGCGGGGGCCTTCTTCTCCAACAGCTTCCAGACCTTCATGCGCGCCGATTCGCCTCCTGGCTCGCTGGCTGCTTCGATAGGGAAGTACAACTTTTCCTGGGGCAGCGGCATCGCCATGGGCTTCCTGCTGAGCGGAACAATCGAGGACCTGCTTGGCAGATACTGCCTCGCCGCCCTGTCCACAGCCGCATGCATGGCGATCCTGGTGATGACGATAATGCACAGGCAGCGGCGATGCACAGAGGTCAGCGCCGATGGCCATGTCGAGAGTTCCCCCCATGGCGCCAGGCCTGTCGATCGGCGGTACGTCCTGGTCGGCTGGTCGATGATCTTCATGGCGTGCTTCATCCAGCGGCCTCTGCAGACTTTCATACCCAAGCTCTCGGCGCAGACCGGTAACGGCGCTGTCGTGGCGGGGACGATGATATTCTGCCTGATGATCGCACAGTCGCTTGCCTCGCTGCTTGGGCACCGGATGAGAGGGTTGCTTTACCGCCGCACGTGGGTGGTCGTATCGAACATCATTATTGTCGCCGGGCTTGGTCTGCTTTGGCTGGCGGGCAACGCCCCTCTTGCATCGATGGCCATCATGCTGCCCTTGGGATGCGTCTTTTCCTTCCTGTTCTTCTCAAGCATCTACTACGTGAGCAACGACTGGGCCAGCTCGCGAAACGTCGGCGTGAACGAGGCTCTTGTGGGACTGGCCAACGTCGCCGCGCCATTTGCGTGCGAACCTGTCATGCGAATATTTGGCTGGAGCGAAGGCTTCTATCCCGTCACAATAGCCGCCGTGTTCGTCATGCTGGTTGTGCAAATGGCATGGCTGAGCTTTGGCAAACCAATGACAGCCCCGACCCCAACAGAGCCTGCATTTGCACTCAGCGAGGTCTGAGTTCGGATGTTGCGTTGGCATAGCCGCAAAAACCACGCTCAGCCGTGGCACCCGTCTTCAGCCGTTTTGGGCACTTTTGATTTTCGACGACCCAAAGTACCTCGGCCAAGAGATCGACGATCCTGGGGCTTGTGGCCGTAGCAGTTTTGTGCGCGCGCAAAGTCCGGCATGGCAATCATTACAGCCGTTATTATCCGGACCTTGGCGAAAACACAGGACTTATGAACGTCTTTTGACTCCGACTTTTCCGATTTCTAGGTCAAAAACGCCAAAATGCGTTTTAAAGGGCTCGGACGTGAAAAGTGCTATATCACAGCGTGATCAAGGCTGTACGCCTGGTCGAGACGCATGCGTGCTTGCTGGGCGCAAATGACGGAGTTAGGGTGCCACGGCTAAGCCCGTCGTTTGGGCGCGGCCGTGTTTGTGTCTCAGGCGCACCCGCACGGCCGCGCGAGCAGACAACGCTCGCTTAACCGTGGCACCCGGTCCGAGCTTGTAGGGTGTGCAGGTTCTGATCGCGTCGTATGCGATCGGGTCCTGCACACGCAAGCACTCCGCTATTCCGTGTGCAGAACCTGACCATAAACAGCATGGTCAGAACCTGCACACCCTACGAAACTACGAAACTGCCTCCTACGAAACTGCTTCCGTCTAGGGTATAATGCCCGCTTGGAACGGAGAGCGTGTGCCCAAGTTTTCGGAACAGTTTATTCAGCAGGTGGCCCAGGCGACTGACATTATCGACCTGGTGTCACAGTATGTTGCGCTGAAAAAACGCGGGGCCGAGTACGCGGGGCTGTGCCCGTTCCACAATGACAAGAACCCCTCGATGTACGTCTCGCCGGCTAAGCAGATATTCAAGTGCTTCTCGTGCGGCGCGGGTGGCGGCGTGTTCAAGTTTGTCGAATTGCACGAGCGGCTGAGTTTCCCCGAGGCCGTCAGGCACCTGGCTGAGCGGGCCCACATTCCGCTGCCGCTGGACGTCGAGGCCCCCGTGCCCGACGGCACGCCCACCAAGCAGGACCTGCACAGGCTGACGGCCTTCGCGGCGGATTACTTTCACCGCACGCTGCTGTCGCCGGCCGGTCGCGAGACGTTGGAGTACGCCCACAGCCGCGGGCTGACCGACGAGTCGATCGAGCGGTTTTGCATCGGCTACGCGCCGGAGTTCTGGGACGCCTTGCTGCAGGCGGCCGGTCGCGAGGGGTTCGGCCAGCAGGCCTTGCTGGCGGCTGGACTGGTTGCCCCGCGTGACCAGGACCGCGGCGGCGGCTGTTACGACCGCTTCCGCAACCGTTTGATCTTCCCAATCTACGATATCGGCGGCAACGTGATCGCCTTTGGCGGCCGAGCGCTGGCCGCCAACGAGCGGGCCAAGTACCTCAACAGTCCCGAGGGGCCGCTGTACGACAAGGGCGCCAACCTCTTTGGCCTGAACTGGGCCCGTCAGGCCATCAGCGACAAGGAGCAGGCCGTCGTCGTCGAAGGGTACATGGACTGCGTCATCCCCCAGCAGGCGGGCGTCGGCAACGTGGTCGCCAACCTCGGCACGGCCTTGACCGACCGACAGGTCAAGCTCCTTGGCCGGTACGCCAAGGAAGTCGTGCTGGTGTACGACGCCGACGCAGCCGGCCAAGCGGCCACCGACAGGGCGCTGGAGATGTTCCTGGCCCAGCAGCTACATGTTCGCGTGGCGCGGATCCCCGACGGCAAGGACCCTTGCGACTACACACTCGCCCACGGCGGCGAGGCCATGCAGGCCCTCATCGACCAGGCCCCCGATGCCCTGGAGTACGCGTGGCTGCGTCGCCAGGGGGAACTGGAAGCCGCCGGCGACAACCTGGCCAAACGCCGGGCGATCGTCGAGGACTTCCTGCGGCTGGTGGTATCGTCATCGGCGTTTGGCGCCATCGACGAGGTCCGCCGCGGCCAGTTGGCCCAGCATATCGCCCACGTGCTGAACCTGCCGGCCGGCGAGGTCCAGCAGCACATGCGCCGAATGGGTCGGGCAATCCCACGGGCCAATCCGCTGCCAAGCGACGCCCAGCCCGGCCGAGCCGTCCCGCGGCACTTGCCGCCGGCGCCTGGGACAAATCCCACGTACCTGGCCCAGCGTCACATACTGGAGAGCCTGCTGAACGCGCCGGATCTGTTTGATAGCGTGGTTGAGCAGGTCGGCCCTGTGGACTTTGACGACCCTGCCCTGCGGTGGGTGGCCCAGGAGGTCTGGAATCGCGGCAGCCGCGGGCACCTGGCGGTGGAAGAACTTGTCGCCTGCGAGGCCCTTGCGGAACTTGGTGCCCTGGTGGCAGATATGATCGACGCCGGATCTCGTCGCGGTAACCACGAACAAACGCTTCGCGGGGCCGTAGAATTTATGACCTATCGTCGCGACCGTCAGAACATGCAAGATCTAAAGGCCACCGGAATGAGCGACGATGTCCTAAGGCAGATCGGCAAGCGTTGCCAAAAGGCCGATCCCAGAAGAAAGCCAATGGCTGGGGGAAGCTAACAGCCAATCGCCAACGGCCAATAGGTTTGTGGCGAGTTTTTAAGGGCTTAAGTCTGGCGTTTTTCAAGATTAGTGGCAATTGCATTTGCTGGGGAAGAAGTGGGAAACCTATGGTGTAAGAAGAGAGGGTGCGAGAAGTGCATCCCAGGTTTACGCACAGCAAGAACAGCCCCGGCTGTCGGCCCGTGCATACCTATTGGCTACCGACCATTGGCTGCTGGCTGTTTTACTGCATTGACATAGCCTTGGCGGCCGATATACTTGTGCGTTTCGGATTAACCCGGACCGCTATATTCACTCTACCAGGAGCTCCCGAAGATGGCTGACCCCTTGGATGCCAGTGTAAAGAAGCTTATCGCCAAGGGCAAAGAGCGTGGCTACCTCACATATGAGGAAATGAACGACGATCTGCCGGACGAGGCCGTCTCGCCGGACAAGCTCGATTCGTTGCTGATGACCTTGGACGAGTTGGGCATCGAGCTCATCGACGAGGAAGAAGCAGCACAGCGCCGCGGGAGCTTTGCCACAGGCGAGGAAACCACCGAGCGGGTCAAGCCCGCCGAGGAACCCGCCGAAGAAGAATTTGAAGAAGACACCCGTCGTATCGACGACCCGGTGCGGATGTATCTCACCCAGATGGGCGAGATCCCCCTGCTTACGCGCGACCAGGAAATCTCC
>Ga0265338_10009068_pt1 | contig 11966 bp, 21 predicted proteins | sample 42126metaG_FD_193579 | JGI IMG/M metagenome (GOLD analysis project Ga0265338, IMG submission 193579) | Rhizosphere microbial communities from Carex aquatilis grown in University of Washington, Seatle, WA, United States - 4-21-26 metaG | ecosystem: Host-associated > Plants > Roots > Rhizosphere... | reverse complement strand
TTTTAACGATATAGTATATAATTTTAATAAACGTACCGATTCGGTAAGCTCCCAATGGACGGGCGCAACATTCGACAAGATACGTTCTGAGATATTACAGCGAAATGGGGTATGACATTTACAGCAATAATCTATACGTATAATCCAGACGAGGCGCAATTAAAGCGAACTATTAGTTTTGCTTTACAGCTATTCGACGAAGTTATATTGATAGACGATTGCAGTGATACCTACATTCCAAAGTTCAAGGGCGTGCGTATGTATAGAAACATAGAGCATGTTGGCCTAATAGCATCTAAAACCTTAGGGGTAGAGCGTGCAACAGGCAATGCGGTAGCGTTTCTAAAGGACAATTCAGCCTTGGAACATCTGGATATTGATGCAGCGAGAGAAATAATAAGAAATTTTAAATAATTGAAGGTAGGAGTAGTAATACCCTGTATAAACTTGTGGGAGAGATACACAATCCCAGCAATCAACAGCTTAAAATCGGAACAGAACGAATTATACGTAGTAGTAGTAGATAACGGTTCCACCGATATAACTCAACAGGCAGCACGGGCGTTAATATCGCCTACTTTTGGTTATATTAGGAACAATACTAACCTAGGTTGCCCAACAGCGTGGAACCAAGGCACAAAGAAATGTATAGAAGAAGGCTGCGATTACGTATTAATTATTAATAACGACGTATTATTGCACCCGGAAGCTATCGATAGGCTAGTGGGTAAGTTTGAGAAATCGAAGGAACATATTATAGGCATAAAACCTAGAGAATATGGGGTGTGGGCAGAAGAGTGGAACGATTTATCGGAGTCCGCAGGATATACCAAGACAACTGAATTTGAACGCACAGCCATTATAACGATGATTAATGTGCGTGGCGATTGTAAGGATATTCCAAACAATATCTTTACATTAGACCCTAATGCATATGTGGACACCGCAGAGGAGGAATACCCAGACTTTAGCGGCTTTATGTTGAGCAAAAACGCCTACGCAACAATAGGCGAATTTGACGAAGGCTTTAGCCCAGCATACTTTGAGGACAATGATTATCACAGACGCCTAAAGCTAGTAGGCTTGGTAGCTATTAAGCACCCGCCTGCATTGTTCTATCATTATGGTTCGGCCACAAGAAATGAGAGTGGAACCATTACTGTAACAGACTGGAGCTTTGTAAACAGCAGAGCATACTTTGAAGCTAAGTGGGGTGGCGCACCAGAGAATGATGGCAGCCTTGGAACAAGACTACACACAAGGCCTTTTAACGATACTAAGAAAAGCTTACAGTGGAACCTACAGAATAGATGCAAGACTGGAACTTGTAAATGTGATGTAAATTGCGACAAGATTTATAATTGGAATAAAACTAAGTTAAGCAGGTTTTCGTAAGGTCGTGAATGTAAGTAAAATAAGGATAAAATAACTATTACACCATATAAAATGTTCGGACGCAAGGATAAGCAAATGCAGGCACAGTTAGACGAGCTTAAAAAGCAGACAGAAACCGTATTAGCAGGGCATGCAGCCTTTCTAGCTTTTACTAAAGAGTACGGCGAGAAATTTAATGTTGTATTGGACAATATGGGCAAGCTTACGCTTAAGAACAACCAGTGGGCTACAGAGTTTCACCGATTGCTTATGGCAGAGTATGCGCAGCTTGGGCCTGGAACACGTGTGTACGGCATTCTGTACGTTAACAGCAAACAGCGTAACATGCGCCGCATGATGATGGTGTGCGCTCCAGATAAGGAGCATGCAGAACAAATTGGCAGAGCAATATTAGAACGAGAAGGAGAAAACCCTTTCCTATGGGCTATTGAGAACAGCGAGTATTTAGAAGTACCGATTAATGTTCCAAACGACATAATGGAAAAGGTCGACAAAGCGTTAACAAAGCCGGACAAGCCTATTGGCGTGTTCCTAAATGACTTAAACCTTGTTAAGGATAAGTTCGCTAGCACGCCCGGGGAGAAGGCAACGCTAACTAAATTAATTAAAAAGATAGAAGAAGCACATAAATAAATGGCAGAGACAACAAGAAGAGCAAGACAGCCCAAGGCACAAGAAAAGCCTGCACCCGTAGTACAGCAAGACGTCAAAGTAACAGTACAGGACGGCCCAAAGCCGGATATATTTGCAACCATTCCTCCAGAGGAAACAGTAGCAATTATTATACCTATGTACGAGATGACTAAGGATGGACTTGTTCCAGCTGTAAATTATCAAATGCTAGAGGTAGCATTGTTGCGCTTGCGCTCTTATTTTCACAAGACGTTTAAAATCTTTGTGGGCGAGAAGACAAGAACAACAGATGAAGCACTAGGCGTAGTGCAAGGGCATTTAGCCGCTAAGAACGCATTGCTTGTGGACACAGATGAGTTTGCAACGCTAGGCATGTACATTCAGGACGGCTTGGAAGCAGCTAAGCAGCACACCACATCAAAATACTTTATCGTAGCAACACCGTGGCAAATGGTGGGCAACGCATCGGTAGACGTATTGTTGGAACGCAGCAATAAGGTAGACGTAGGCATTGTATCGGGATTTGACGTGCGCAGCGCAGGCGTAGCACCCGCAGACTTTGACACATACAAGTTTAACCCACCAAGAGAGTTTAGAGCATTAGACATAAACTTCTGGTGCATTACCCGGGCAGTTGCAGACAGCTTAGTAATTGACCCTAAGTATCAAACACAGGAAATATTGCAGCGCGATATATTCCAGTTAATGCATGCACGTGGCTATAACGTGATACAGTCGCAACAAGCTCCAATATATACGTTTGCGATTGATTGGACGCCTGCAGAGGGCGAGAAGGAGCTGGCGGAGGACAAGGAGTACTTTAAGAGTAAGTGGGGATTTATCCCATTATAATCAGCTCAAAACTAACTATAGCTGATAATAGCTGATAGTATACAAAACAATGAATGAAGAGATAAAGAAAATAATGGAATCGCGTGAATGGGGACCTTATTACATTCCGGGCCGTCAAAATTGGGAAGACTTTTGGGACGATAAGCGCAGAAAGTTCCCTGCAGTTGGAGCATGGCGTTTTGTGTTAGCGTCGCCGCTCTATTTGCTTATATTCCTAGGGCAGCGATTCTTTAGACGAACAAGAGGCACAGTCATGGTTAAGCGCGATACCATCCCGCCTATTGTTCCAACAGATTTTAGCTATAAAACCAAGGAAGATGTACGCACATGGATTCGTTCCATGACAGATGAAGAGCGTAAGGAATTGCAGGCATTGTACGATGCCAATATAATAGATAGCAAAACAGCTAGACAGGTATTGCTTGCTGAAAAACTAAAAGAGCGACAGCCCGGTGCATTTTATGGAGAAGGTGCATTGCCGCAAAGTTTCTGGGATATATTGAAAGAAATAAATGCGAATGGAAAGACCTCTATAACTAAGGAAATCCCTACCACAAAGGAAGAAGTAGAGAGGATGATTAATGCAGGCGTATTGCCTAAGTGATAATATGAATATCTTATTATCAGTAGATATATTCTTAACAGGTGTGTTGGTGGGCGTATTGCTTATGCGTTGGCGCATGCTTGATGAATTCAATACCTTGCGTATGCAAGCTGAAAAGCTATTAGCGGTGCGCGATAAGATACTAAAGAAAACAACAAATAAGAAAGCAGTAAAGAAACATGAACCCGCAAAGCGAAAGAAATAAAGAGTTCTTAGTTGCGCTGAAATACTTCTTTGATGTATTAGCCTCTAGCACCCAGATGGGTATTACAAAGCAGTGGCAAGATATAAGGGATAAAGCATCAGAACAATTAGGACTCGCAGCACAAGCATTATAATGAAAATACCCACGAAAGTAAAGATTAAAGCAAAGACGTGGACGCTTAACTACGACAAGGAGTTATTGCGCGACGACCACAACTACGGTGTATGCTATCCAACAAAGCTAAAGATTGTACTCGATGCAACACAGCCCAAGGACCAGCTGGAGAACTCATTCTTCCACGAGCTTATACACGCTATCATTGATAGCAGCGCATTGCGCACAGACCTTTCGCGGGACTTAAACGAAAAGGTTGCCGTAACAATTGCAGAAGACTTGCTGCATGTTATTAGGCAGAACAATTTAGACTTTAGAAAATAATGAAAACAGTATTACTAACAGGAGGAACAGGATTTATAGGCTCGCACGTTGTAGAGGCTATATTGAAGCAGACAGATTGGAACTTAACGCTGCTTGATAGATTTGATGCAACAAGCACGCCGCACCGCATTGCACAGATACTAGAAGGCCACGATGAATGGCGTTCACGCATTAGCTTTGTGTATTGGGATTTAAAGGCACCTATCAATGACTTCACAAAGAATAAGATAGGTGTTCCAAACTATGTGTTGCACTTGGCAGCAAGCACGCACGTAGACAGAAGCATTACCGACCCAACAATGTTCGTTATGGACAATGTAGTTGGTACGCTTAATCTATTAGAGTGGGCTAAAAACGCTAAAGAAGCAACAAGCGATTGGAAATTCAACGAAGATGGGGCAACTAAAGATTATCGTAAGATAGAAAAGTTTAATTACTTCAGCACAGACGAAGTTATGGGCAGCGCAGCAGAAGGAGTTAATTACAAGGAAACTGATACGCCGCGACCGGAAAACCCATATGCAGCAGCAAAGCTAGGGGGCGAAGCATTAGCACATGCCTTCGCTTGCACATACAGCATGCCGATATTTATTACTCGCACAATGAATGTATTTGGAGAGCGTCAGCATCCAGAGAAGTTTATCCCTATGTCAATCGCTAAGATTAACAAGGGAGAAATAAATACTATCCATGCTAACAAGGATTTAACCAAAGCAGGCAGCCGTTATTACATTCACGCACGCAATGTAGCGAACGCATTGATATTCCTATTGCAAAGCAATCAACCAATGCTTAACAAGGAGAATCGAACCGAAGGCATATATAACATTGTAGGCGAAAAGGAATTGGACAACTTGCAAATGGTGCAACTACTGGCGCAGTATGTGAATGAATGGCAGACAGCTAACAGCAAGACGCTAACACCGCTTGCATATAACCTAGTTGACTTCCACAGTAGCAGACCCGGGCATGACTTACGCTACGCATTGGACGGCGCAAAGCTTAAAGCAGCAGGCTTTGATTATCCTAAGACGCTAGAGGAGTCTATGAAGAAAATGGTCGAATGGTATTTGACACACCCAGAGTGGTTGATGGCATAACATGGCTAAGTACGTCTTTGCGACATTATCAGTTATATTAGCGATTGTCTATTTTATAATGGGTATTGCGATGCTTTCGGGTTATACATTAACAATTACAAGCGCGGTGGGCGCTGGCATTACATTTCTTGCAACAGGCGTTTTATTATTGGTAGCGCAATATAGCTAATGGATTATTATGAAACACTCGGCATCAGCAAAGAAGCTAGCGAAATCGATATTAAGAAAGCCTATCGGCGACTCGCACACATACACCACCCAGACAAGTCCACAGGTGACGCTGGAAAGTTTAAGCAGATTACAGAGGCATATGACGTACTCTCGAATGCTAGCAAGAGAAGTAGTTATGATAGATTCGGAACAACAGACGTTGAGGGACTCGATGCGTTGGAAAGAGTTGATGAATCTTTCGCTCAAGCTCCTAATAGAAAGAAACAGCAAGTGGCAATGGTCGAATCGCTGGTGGGTGCCGTTATCGCTGAGTGTATAGCAGATAGAAGCAAGACACCCAAAGCAACAAAGGAGTTAGCACAAAGAATAGTAAACCTTATATATGGAGATTAAATGGGAATACAAAGTATTATATATCGGCTATCAGTCGGGTAATATAATGCAACAAGACACAATAATAATGGAACAGCTCGGGCAAGTGGGTTGGGAATTAGTAACGATAGTAGACCGCTCTGCAGTATTTAAGCGAATGATAATATAACAATGGAACAACTTAACGCACATCAATACGAAGGCATCTACGAAGAACTTGGCATAGATTTAAACAAGCTCGGCTGCGTTATGGTAGATTTAGAACCGTTCGACTCAGAAGCTATGATGGCAGCAATGCTAGCAGTGGGCGACGATTTCTATTTAACTAACGATAACGATAAGCCTTGGATAGACGGGTTTAGCCTACAAAGCAAGCCGCATATTACCTTGTTGTATGGGCTAATGGAAAATGCACACAAGTATGAACCGTACATTGCAGATGTAATGCAGGGCTGGAACTTGGAACATCTTGAGGTAGACCACATTGGATACTTTGAAAGCCCATACGAGGACGACCCGTATTACTGCATTGTTGCTCATATAAAGCTCACAGCAGAGCTTTTAGAGGGGCATGCACGACTTAGCTTATTGCCGCATATCGACACGTACAGCAGCTATTTACCGCATTTAACAATTGCATACATAAAAAAGGACGAAATGGCAAGGGACAGAGTAATTGATTACTTTACTAGTACCTTAGGCCCGGGCAAACTGTTAGCAGTTAAGCCGAACCTAAACTTAGGGTACGAGGATGATAACACTTAGCTGGCGTTCCATTATCCAAATCATAGCGTTTGGTGTAGTGCTGGGCTATTGGCTATCAATGAAGATGGGCAATTTGTTTATGTGGCTACTTGACTTTAATGCTACATACCCAAAGCGCACAATGCCATTAGTGATATGTGCTCTAGCGTTAATAGAATTGGTAGTATGGAAATTATAACAACATGAAATTTAGGAAGTATTACAAGATAGGGGCAAACAAAGTCGAGCTTGAAGTAAAGGACACAAGCCGCATTAGCAGCGATTGCGACGGCGGGCTAGCAGTATGGGAACAAAACTATATGGCTATCGGCAGTAACTTGCCCGAGGACAGACAAGCAGTTGCGTTCTTGCACGAGGTACTGCACATTATGAATGTGTATCTTACGGAGGAACAAGCAACATATTTATCAGAGGGCTTAATGCAAGTAATACGCGATAACAAGATTAACTTCTTACCAGATGAAACTAACACACAAACAAAAAGTTCAAAAAGCTAACCAGCTGCTAAGCCGTGATGAGAAGTCGACGTATTACATATACGAAAATGTATTGCGTCGCAAACCTCGCACGAGTAAGTTTGCATCACGCAAGTGGTACGATAGAGCAGAGGCTAAGTTTAACAAGGTGCAGCGCATACGCGATAAAGCGTTTCTGCGCAGACACCCAGAATTATTAAATGCTAAAACTACAACAGATAGTAGCACTGTATAACGAAGACCAAAAGCAGGAAGCATTGTACGGACTCGATATGTTCGGCAATGTGTATTGGTACAGAGATGCACAATTCGACCAAGCTACCGAAGTACAAGTAAAAACAGCAGGATGGGTTCCGCTTGTGATGGAACTATCAAAGGTCGTGGAGCCACCAACAACCGAAGAGACTAATGCTAACGAACAGTTAGGAGATAGCACCATTCCTATTAAGTAAGACTTATTGTATTGCTTGTGGGAATGAATCCTTTTGCCAATGGTTTTGTCCGTGTTGCCACAAAGTCAAAGAAGAGTCTTACAAAGAGAGTAGAGAAATGAAAATTCTTCACTGGTACGATGTAATAGGCATTAGGGATATAGCATTAGCAGAACATGTAAAACAACATCATGGAAAAGAACAACAAATTAAGTAAAAAAGACGACGCAATCAGCATACAAGATATCGAACATGCTATTACGGGCGGCAAAGATTTAGAGCAGGCGAAGCATTACAAAGATGCAGTAGAGGCGTTTGATGTTAAGGACTTAGTTAAGGTAATTGAAATCAAAGACGATGTATCTGGTAAAACAGGAACATACGAATTGGATAGAGGCGGCACACGCGACCAGAAGCTAGCAATGGTGTTAGCAGACCCAAAGTCAAGCGACGAAAAGAAGCTTGCAACAATGTCATTATGGTTCTTTGAGCGAGGCATGAACAGTGCGTCGTTCTTTGCAGACCTTATGGTACACAAAGGCACACAGACACGCGAGCTAAGACAATTCCAAAGCACTATGCGCTTTGACTTTACAATGTTTGTGGGTATGTTCTGCAGCTTTCTAACGGACAATGCTAAAACAATCTTGGGCGCAGTATTACCCGGAACAGAACCTATGAGCGTAGTAGCAGATGCACTAAGCTATTTAACAGAAGAGAAAGCTAAGTTTGATAAAAAGGAACGCAAAGAACCGCCTAGCGTACATGAATGGGCGGAACATCGTTACCACCAAATTGGCAGACCTGATGCCACGCATATGGAAGAAATGTTTTCTATCATGTTGCTGGAGCAAGGAGTGCGTTATGCATCAGAAGCTCAGCATATGCAAAGCGAAATAGACAAGTTAGCACAGGAACGAGAGCGAACATTAAATAAACCGTTCCCGGAACAAAGATAATGGTCGATAAAACAATTAAAAAACATAAGATGAAAAAGGAACAAAACGTAGATAAGAAGACGTTACACAGATGCGATTGCGGCCACTTCCACGAAACGGACGACATGGAAACAATTACACTGAAGATACGTAAAGGTAAAGATTGCAGCATGGAATCAGTAATCGAAAACCTATTTCCTAGCGAGAGTGGTGCGACCAAGGAAAACGCACCCGCTCAAAGGGAAAGCGGCATTACCGTACAAACCGAAGAAGGAGCTATTACTGTTAATGCAGCACCTGCAAAGCCTGTAATAGACCCGGATTATGATTTAAATAATCCGCACGCTAAGTACATTAAAACAGTAACGCCAGCAGAGAAAGAAGCTTACTTAAAGGAGAACGCAATTCCCGCTGAGTTTTTGCATCGCATTAACCCCTTGATTAAACCGGGCATAGGTATTCCTAGCGGAGACCCTAACTTCGAATCGCACGGTGCTAAGGAGTTACGAAGAGTATAGTTCCCTTACAAATAAATATGACTAAACGACGAGCACCTCGCAAGCAGCTTATTGAAGCTGGCAAGCAAGCGAGAGAAATATTAGCAGACAGAGGTATAATACGCCCCGACAACGATAGCGCAGTAGCACGGATTCTTCAGAATCCTGACTCGCCTATCTTGCCTGGTGGCGGTGGTTCCCCTTGGAGCCCCCAGCCCTATGTGCCGCAACCTGTAACAATACGCGACACGCGACGTATTGTAAGAGACTTGGGCAGAATGTGGCAAGCAGATATAGAAGACGACGACCCACGTAAGTTGGTGGGTATAGAGTTTTTCAAATATGTAATTGAAGAACTTAACAAAACAAAGAGCAAACTTAACGTCGCTATTGTACAAACAATAGAAGACAAAAACTATGACCAGAAGTTCTTAAGCAGAAAAGAGGTTATAGACGCAATAACAAAATTCCTATGCGACAGTTTCGCTGTAGCGATTGTAGTACACTCGCACACGGACGTCGTAGACTATCTGGAGTGGTTCGATGAGTGGAGCATGAAGCTCGCATATTTATGGCCACTAAAGGACCGATGGATAGCAACAGGAGAAAGAGCACCCGAACTGAATGGCACGCAAGATAACAATCAAAACTAGAGTACAGGAAATCCCCTTAGAAGATTACAATGAAAACGAGTTTTTCGAGCTGCCTAATTCATTTGATTCAGAAGTTCTTATTCTAAGTTTAAGCGACCCACGCGAAGCACAAGTGTTGTTGCTACGCTATGTAGGATACAACTATAAGGAAATTACAAAGATAATGCGCCTAAAGAACATAGGCGAGTACTTTATCCTTTGGTCGAAGTTGCGCGAAGACTTCGAAAAACTACACGAAAAAGACGTATAATTAATTATAAAGTATGCGCGACAGAATACAGAAAGGTATCGTAACAGGCTTTAACTCGCCAGCTGACCCAGCTGCGGCATTAAAGTTCCAAGACGAATACATTAAGAAATCAGAGATTAGCAGAGTGCGTAGCATGGCGTTTGAACGCCGACAGCGTCTTCCCTACTTAATCCAAAAAGGCTTAGCAAAGCCCGGAACAATCTCGTTTGATATATTACGCAGAGCAGCTACGTCAGTACACGTTGCTCGTATTTGCGTTAACGTACTTAAAGAGAAAGTAACAAAGACGGAGTGGGCTATCCAGAACAAGGACCCGCAGAAGAAGCCCGACAACGAGAAGATAGAGGTAGTGGAACATTTGTTCAAATACCCCAATAACAATAATGAAACATTTAGAACTTTACTTGATAAGGTTTTAGAGGACTTATTGGTGCTAGACTTTGTAGGCATTGAGAAGACCCGTTTTGAAGACGGCAGCAATGAGCTGGCCGAACTTCATTACGTAGACGCAAGCACTATTCGTCCAGTATATGACGACCATGGCAATCAGGATGTGCAAATTCCTATTACTGATGAAGACGGCGAAGTACACGACTTGCCCGTATCTTACGTGCAGGTTATTGATTCAAATCCATATGGTGGCCGCGAATCAGGACAAGTAGTAGCACTATGGCCTAAGAAGGACTTTATTAACTTCATGATGCACCCGCAGGGCAGCATGTCTTCGTTCGGCTACGGATTGTCGCCGTTAGAAGCTGTTGTAGGCGTAGTAGCAAACATCTTGAATGCAGATAACTTTAATGGCACGTACTTTGAAGAAGGTGCGTTCCCGCCTGTTATTATCCACTTAAAGGCAAACATGTCAGAGCGCGAGTTGCAAGCAGCACGCGAATATCTGTACAACGAGCTTGAAGGACGTTTCCACCGCCCAGCTATCATTGGTGGCGATGGCGAAATGGAAATTGAGAACCTTAAGGACTTAACACAGCGTGACATGCAGTTTATGGACTACTTAACGTTCATGGCAACATTGTTAGCAGCTGCATACGGCTTATCCAAGCAGGATATTGGGCTTACTGAAGACCTTAACCACGCAACAGCAGACGTACAGAAGGACTTATCACAAGCAAAGGGCTACGGCTCGATTCTCAGCTTGCTCAAGGAAACCTTTAACAACCAGATTATCTGGAACGACTTCGGCGAGTATGTAAACGACGGATACAAAGAACTTGAATTTGAATGGATTTCGCCGGACACTACGGACCCAACAGCATTAGAGGATATTATTGACAAGGGCTTGCGCAACGGCACTATGACGATTAACCAAACACGTCAGATGCGCGGCGACGAACCTTATGGCAAGTGGGCAGATAAGCCTATGTTGTTAACAACTGATGGCTATGTCCCGTTAGACCCTAAGGACGTAGAAGAATTTGAGGAAAAGGAAATGGATAAGATGGAAGCGGAAGCTAAACTAAACCCTCCAGCACCAGCTCCGGGTGGCGACAAAAAGCCTTTTGGCGGTAAGGGCAAGGATGATAAAAAGCCTGCACCTGCTAAAGCGGCAGCAAAAAAGCCACCGTTTAAGAAATCAGTAGATGAGGATTTGCCTTCATTCTCGAAGTCTGTACAAACAGATAACGGAGAGTACGAAGTCTTTATGGACGACAGAGGTGTATCGCAGCCGTTTATCTTTTACGAAGTGCTAACAGGACAGGGCAGAGTTATCAAACCACCTGTAGCAGTAAACTTGGATAGCCAAAAGCTTGAAGAGGAATGGACACACAAGCTGTTTGACGAAGGCTTAAACGTTGTTCCAGTAAAGCGCATTAGCGAAACTAATGTATACGAGCTTATCTTGCCTACTAAGGAAATCCGTGACGAGTTCGTAGATTATCAAAACTTTGATATGGGCTATGCCTCAAAGAAGTGGGAAGCAAAGTACGGCACAAGCCGCAAGTTCCCATATTACATTGTAAGCAAATACATCGAGGGCAGAAATCTAAAGGACCCACTACTTATCGACGATATGAAGCGAGTGCCCGCAGATTACTACAAAGCAGTAGATGACTTAGCAAAGCTTTGGCTAGCTGAAAAGAAGTATGTAATGGGCGACCGACGTGCCGACCAATACATCATTACAACGGGCAAGCGAACATGGGGCTTTGATTATCAATTTGTTGGTA
>Ga0265338_10009067_pt1 | contig 11966 bp, 4 predicted proteins | sample 42126metaG_FD_193579 | JGI IMG/M metagenome (GOLD analysis project Ga0265338, IMG submission 193579) | Rhizosphere microbial communities from Carex aquatilis grown in University of Washington, Seatle, WA, United States - 4-21-26 metaG | ecosystem: Host-associated > Plants > Roots > Rhizosphere >... | reverse complement strand
GCCTCCCATGAGAGTTGAGAAGAAATATTTGGTCGAGGAGGTGGCCGGCCACCTCAAGAAATCCGACTACGTCATCCTGGCGAACTTCGACCGGATGACGGTCGCCGACGTGTCCGAGCTCCGCCACCGGCTCGCCGCCCACAAGGCCGAGTTCCACGTCGTCAAGAACAGCTCGCTGCGTGTCGCCGCCGAGGCCCTCAAGCTGCCCGGTTTCAGCTCCGCGCTGACGGGGCCGACCGCCATCATCGTCGGCGGCCGCAACTCCCCGGGCGTCGCCAAGGTCGTCCGCGACTTCATCAAGGAGAAGCAGAAGGTGGTGGTGAAGGCCGGCGTGCTCGGCCAGAAACTGCTCACGCCGGCGGACATCGAGCAGCTCGCCGGCCTGCCGTCGCTCGAAGCCCTGCAGGCCCAACTGCTGGGCCTGCTCAACCAGCCCGCCAGCATGTTTGTGCGCGTGCTCAACGCGGTGCCGCAGGGGGTCGCCAATGTCCTGCAGGCCCGGGTCCGCGCCGCGGAGGGCAAAGCCTGATTCCCCAACCCTTTCCCGCCGCCGGCGGCCCGCGCCGCCGTCGACGGAAAATCAACATCCATCGCCCACGGCTAGGGGATACGTCCCTTAAACGCCTTCTGATCTGAGGGCGCTAGTCCAGGCAGGAGAATATCATGAGCAACATCACGAAGGAAGAAGTCATCGAGTGGCTGTCCAGCCAGTCCGTTCTCGATATCGCCGGTCTCGTCAAGGACCTCGAGACCAAGTGGGGCGTCTCGGCCGCCGCGCCCGTCGCCATGGCCGCCGCGCCGGCTGCCGCCGCGGCCGCCGCGCCCGTGGAGGAGAAGACCGAGTTCACCGTCATGCTCGTCGAGGCGGGGGCGAACAAGATCGGCGCCATCAAGGAAGTCCGCGCCATCACCGGCCTGGGCCTCAAGGAGGCCAAGGACCTGGTCGAGGGCGCGCCCAAGGCCGTCAAGGAAGGCGTGTCCAAGCAGGAGGCGGACGAGATCAAGAAGAAGCTCGAGGCCGCTGGCGCCAAGGTCGAGCTCAAGTAATCAACGTTTGGCGATTTCCACCAAACCGCATATCATTACGGCAGGGCAGGCCGGGGGTACTACCGGCCTGCGCTTTGCCGTTCCCGCTTTTTTGTCGTTTTTCCCCGCGGTGTTCGTCTAACGCCGCGTCCGCACCGCCGTCCTCATCCATTTAACTGGGAGCATCCATGGCCGACCGCACTCACACCGAACGCGTCAACTTCGGTAAGCTCAGAGAAGTCATTCCGCCGCCGAACCTCATCGAGATTCAGATCAATTCCTATCTCGATTTCCTGCAGAAGGGCGTGCCCGACAAGCAGCGCAAGCCCCAGGGGCTGGAGGCCGTCTTCCGCGAGGTGTTTCCCATCGAGTCCTACGATGGCCGGCTGGTGCTCGAGTACGTCGCCTACACCATCGGCGACCCGAAGCATTCCGAGATCGAGTGCATCCGCGAGGGCATCACCTACGCGGTGCCGCTCTACGTCAAGCTGCGCCTGCGCGAGGAGGACTTCATCAAGGACGAGGAGATCTACATGGGCGACATCCCCATGGTGACCGAGCGCGGCTCGTTCATCATCAACGGGGCCGAGCGCGTCGTCGTCTCCCAGCTGCACCGCTCGCCCGGCATCTGCTTCGAGAAGGATTTCCACGCCAGCGGCAAGGAGCTCTTCGCCTTCCGGATCATCCCGGACCGCGGCACCTGGCTGGAGGTGCAGTTCGACAACAACGACCTGCTCTACGTCTACCTCGACCGCCGCCGCCGCCGCCGGAAGTTTCTCATCACGACCCTGCTCCGGGCCATCGGCTATTCCAGCGATCTGGACATCCTCGGCCTCTTCTACGAGATCAAGGAGCTGAAGGTCGCCCGCGCCCTCGAGCTCGACAACGTGAGCACCCTCGTGCTCGTCGAGGACGCCATCGACGCCCAGAAGGGCGTCGTGCTCGCGCGCGCTTTCGAGCCCCTCACCAAGCAGATCGTGCGCACGTTCGAGAAGCACGACATCGGCGCCATCCGCGTCATCGACACCGCGGTCGACGACGGCGCGACCATCCGCGCGCTCAAGAAGGATCCCACCCGCAACGAGGAGGAGGCCCTCAAGGAGATCTACAAGCGCCTTCGCCCGGGCGAGCCGCCCACGACCGCCAACGCCAAGGCCCTGCTCAAGCGCCTTTTCTTCGATCCCAAGCGCTACGACCTCAGCCGCGTCGGCCGCTACAAGATCAACCAGAAGCTCGGCCTGAAGGCCGACCTCGAGAACCGCATCCTCGCGGCCGAGGACGTGATCGTCGCCACCAAGTACCTCGTCCGCCTCAAGCGCGGCGACGGCGTCGTCGACGACATCGATCACCTGGGCAGCCGGCGCGTCCGCACCGTCGGCGAGCTCCTCGCCAACCAGTGCCGCGTGGGCCTCTCCCGCACGGAGCGCCTCGTGCGCGAGCGCATGACCCTCTACGACCAGAGCGTCGATTCCATCACGCCGCAGAAGCTGATCAACCCGAAGGCGCTCACCACGGTCATCCGCGACTTCTTCGCCCGCAGCCAGCTGTCGCAGTTCATGGACCAGATCAACCCGCTGGCGGAGGTCACGCACAAGCGCCGCCTCTCCGCCCTCGGGCCGGGTGGCCTCAACCGCGAGCGCGCCGGCTTCGAGGTCCGCGACGTGCATCCCTCGCACTACGGCCGCATCTGCCCGATCGAGACGCCAGAAGGCCCGAACATCGGCCTGATCAACTCACTGACCGTGTACTCGCGCGTGAACGAGTTCGGCTTCATCGAGACGCCTTACCGCACCTGCAAGGACGGCCGCGCCGCCGACAAGATCGAGTACCTCACCGCCGACCAGGAGGAGGGCAAGATCATCGCCCAGGCCAACTCCGATATCGACGACAAGGGCCATTTCCTCGGCAAGGTCACCGTGCGCCGCGACGGCGAGTTCCTCGAGGTCGAATCCAAGCAGGTCGAGTACATGGACGTCTCGCCCAAGCAGATCATCTCCGTGGCCGCCGGCATGATCCCGTTCCTCGAGCACGACGACGCCAACCGCGCGCTCATGGGCTCGAACATGCAGCGCCAGGGCGTGCCGCTGCTGCAGAACGAGGCCCCCTTCGTCGGCACCGGCCTGGAGGAGCGGGTCGCCCGCGACTCCAAGATCGTCGTGGTGGCGGAGGCGGGCGGCACGGTCGCCTCCGTCGACGCGCGCCGCATCGTCGTCACCAAGGACGGCGAGATGCCGCGCAACTTCGACCGCAGCCCGCGGACCGATGCCAAGAACGAGGTCTACGTCTACGAGCTGCGCAAGTTCATGCGCTCGAACGCCGGCACCTGCTTCAACCAGAAGCCGATCGTGCGGCGCGGCCAGAAGATCAAGACCGGCGACGTCATCGCCGACGGCCCCTCCACCGACCACGGCGAGATGGCCCTCGGCCGGAACGTGCTCGTGGCGTTCATGCCGTGGAACGGCTACAACTTCGAGGACGCCATCCTCATCTCCGAGACCGCGCTCAAGGACGACATCTTCACCTCCATCCACATCCAGGAGTTCGAGGTGACGGCGCGCGACACGAAACTCGGGCCCGAGGAAATCACCCGGGACATCCCCAACGTGGGCGAGGAGGCGCTCAAGAACCTCGATCACAACGGCGTCATCCGCATCGGCGCGGAGGTCAAACCCGGCGACATCCTCGTCGGCAAGATCACGCCCAAGTCGGAAACCGAGCTCGCCCCGGAGGAGAAACTGCTCCGCGCGATCTTCGGCGAGAAGGCCGCCGACGTGAAGGACACCTCGCTGGTCGTGCCGTCCGGCTCGGCCGGCATCGTCATGGACGTCAAGGTGTCGAGCAGCCGCATCGACGAGCAGACGCGCCTCTCCCCCTCGGACCGCCGCCGCCAGGTCAAGCAGATCCAGGAGGACTACAAGACGCAGATGGACAAGTTGCGCGAGGGCCTCACCGAGGCGCTCTCCAACATCCTGCTGGGCGAAAAGATCCCGCTCGACGTGATCAACGGCCAGACCGGGGAGATCATCATCCCGGCGAACCGCAAGATCACCAAGACGCTGCTGCGCAAGCTGGCCGCCGTCTCCAAGCACGTGGAGATCGATCCGTCCCCCGTGCGGATCAAGATCATGGAGATCATCGCGTCGTACCAGGGCAAGTTCGACGAGCTCGAGGGCGACCGCGAGCGCAAGATCGCCGCCATCGAATCCGGCGAGGACTCCGGCTCCGGCGTCATCAAGCAGGTCAAGGTCTACGTCGCCACCAAGCACAAGCTCCAGGTCGGCGACAAGATGGCCGGGCGCCACGGCAACAAGGGCGTGGTCGCCAAGATCGTGCCCGCCGAGGACATGCCCTTCCTGCCCGACGGCACCCCGATCGAGATCTGCCTGAATCCGCTGGGCGTGCCCTCCCGCATGAACGTCGGCCAGGTGCTCGAAACCCACCTCGGCTGGGCCTGCAAGAAGCTCGGCCTCAAGGTCGCCACGCCCGTCTTCGACGGCATCAACGAGAAGAAGGTGCGCGAGTACCTCAAGCAGGCCGGCCTGCCCACCTCGGGCAAGAGCGTCCTCTACGACGGCCGCACCGGCGAGAAACTCGATCAGGAGGTCGTGGTCGGCTACATCTACATGATGAAGCTCAACCATCTCGTGTCGCACAAGATCCACGCGCGCGCGGTGGGCCCGTACTCCCTCGTCACCCAGCAGCCGCTGGGCGGCAAGGCGCAGTACGGCGGCCAGCGCTTCGGCGAGATGGAGGTGTGGGCGCTCGAGGCCTACGGCGCCGCGCACACCCTGCAGGAGCTCCTCACCGTCAAATCCGACGACGTCAACGGACGCACCAAGATCTACGAGTCGCTCGTCAAGGGCGACAACACGCTGTCGGCCGGCACGCCCGAGTCCTTCAACGTGCTGATCAAGGAAATCCAGTCCCTCGGCCTCGACATCCGCCTGCAGAAACGCGACGCGCTCAGCCTCAGTTCCACCGGCTCGTGAGGCCGCGCGCCGCCGTCACCTTTAACGATAATCTGGGAGATCATACATGAGTATCGAACAAGCAGCCGCCGCCCGCGAAGAGGCCCGCTCCGTGCTGGGCCTGGACGAGAACCCGTTCGACTGCGTTTCCATCACGGTCGCCGCCCCCGACAGCATCCGCTCGTGGTCGCGCGGTGAGGTCAAGAATCCCGAGACCATCAACTACCGCACCTTCAAGCCGGAGCCGGGCGGGTTGTTCTGCCAGAAGATCTTCGGGCCGGTGCGGGACTACGAGTGCGCCTGCGGAAAATACAAGCGCATCAAGTACAAGGACGTCGTCTGCGACCGCTGCGGCGTCGAGGTGACCATCGCCCGCGTCCGCCGCGAGCGCATGGGCCACATCGAGCTGGCCGTGCCCGTCGCCCACATCTGGTTCCTCAAGAGCATGCCGAGCCGCCTCGGCCTCCTGCTCGACATGACCGCCCGCTCGCTGGAGCGCGTCATCTACTACGAGAACTTCATGGTGGTCGACCCCGGCAAGACCCCGCTCGAGCTGAAGCAGCTGCTCACCGACACCGAGTACCGCCAGGCGATCGATGAATACGGCGACGACGCCTTCACCGCCAAGATGGGCGCCGAGGCCGTGCGCGACGTGCTCAAGGGCATGGACCTCGCCGCCACCGTCGCGGAGCTGCAGGAGCAGATGCGCGCCACCCGCTCCAAGCAGATCAAGAAGAAGCTCTCCAAGCGCCTCAAGGTCATCCAGGGGTTCATCCACTCCAAGGCCCGCCCCGAGTGGATGGTGCTCGAGGTGCTGCCCGTCATCCCGCCGGACCTGCGCCCGCTCGTCCCGCTCGAGGGCGGCCGCTTCGCCACCTCCGACCTCAACGACCTCTACCGCCGCGTCATCAACCGGAACAACCGGCTCAAGAACCTGCTGCAGCTCAAGACGCCCGACGTCATCATCCACAACGAAAAGCGGATGCTGCAGGAGGCCGTCGACGCGCTCTTCGACAACGGCCGCCACGGCCGCCCCGTCACGGGCGCCGGCAACCGGCCCCTCAAGTCCCTCAGCGACATGCTCAAGGGCAAGCAGGGGCGCTTCCGCCAGAATCTGCTCGGCAAGCGCGTCGACTACTCGGGCCGCTCCGTCATCGTCATCGGCCCCGAGCTCAAGCTGCACCAGTGCGGCCTGCCCAAGAAAATGGCGCTCGTGCTGTTCGAGCCGTTCATCATCCGGCGGCTCAAGGAGCTCGGCTTCGTGCACACCGTGCGCGGCGCCCGCAAGATGATCGAGAAGAAGTCCCCCGAGGTGTGGGACATCCTCGAGGAGGTCACCAAAGGCCACCCGGTCCTGCTCAACCGCGCCCCCACGCTCCACCGCCTGTCCATCCAGGCGTTCGAGCCGATCCTGATCGAGGGCGAGGCCATCCGCATCCACCCGCTCGTCTGCACCGCCTACAACGCCGACTTCGACGGCGACCAGATGGCCGTGCACGTTCCGCTCTCCCTCGAGGCCATCATGGAGTGCAAGCTCCTGATGATGTCGACCAACAACATCTTCTCGCCCTCGAGCGGCAAGCCCATCCTTACGCCGTCGCAGGACATCGTGCTCGGCTCCTACTACCTGACGATCGAGCCGCGCAAGAAGCCCGCCAAGGACCAGCGCGTGCCGCTGCTCAGCGGCCTGCAGGAGGTGCTCTACGCCGAGTCCGATGGCGCTCTGAAGAAACATGACTGGGTCGAGATCCCCAATCCCGATTTCGGCCGCGACACCGTCTACGGCAACAAGGACCGCCGCATCGTCCGCACCACCGTCGGCCGCGTGATCTTCAACCAGATCTGGCCGGCCAGCGTCGGCTTCATCAACTTCGCCGTCGCCAAGTCCAAGCTCGGCGACCTCATCCTCAATACCTACAAGTCGGCCGGCGACGTCGCCACGGTCGAGACGCTCGACAAGCTCAAGGAGCTCGGTTTCCAGACCGCCTTCAAGGCCGGCATCTCCATCGGGATCGACGACATGATCATCCCGCTGACGAAAAAGGACATCGTCGCCGACACCCGCAAGAAGATCGCCGAGGTCGAGGGCCAGTTCAGCAAGGGCATCATCACCGAGGGCGAGCGCAAGAACAAGGTCATCGACCTGTGGACCGCCGCCACGGACCGCATCGCCAAGGAGGTCTTCGCCGGGCTCGACGCCAACGAGGGCCGCACCGAGGTCAACCCGGTCTACATCATGATGGACTCGGGCGCCCGCGGCAACCGCCAGCAGGTCCGCCAGCTCTGCGGCACCCGCGGCCTCATGGCCAAGCCGTCCGGTGAAATCATCGAGCGCCCGATCCTCTCGTCCTTCCGCGAGGGGCTCACCGTGCTCGAGTACTTCATCTCCACCCACGGCGCCCGCAAGGGCCTGGCCGACACCGCCCTCAAGACGGCCGACGCCGGCTACCTCACCCGCAAGCTGTGCGACGTCGCCATGGACGTCATCATCGCCGAGGACGACTGCGGCACGCGCGACGGCGTGTGGAAACGCGCCATCTTCGAGGGTGACGACGAGATCGTCGGCCTGCGCGAACGCATCATCGGCCGCTGCGCCAGCGACGACATCACCAACCCGCTCGACCCGTCCGAGGTGCTGGTCGTCTCCGGTGACCTCATCACCGAGGAGACCGCCCGCAAGATCGAGGACGCCGGCATCGAGCGCATCAAGGTCATGTCGCCGCTCACCTCGACCAGCCGGTACGGGATCGACGCCAAGTCCTACGGCATCAACCCGGCGACGAGCCGGGTGGCCAAGATCGGCGACTCCGTCGGCATCATCGCCGCGCAGTCGATCGGCGAGCCGGGCACGCAGCTGACGATGCGGACCTTCCACATCGGCGGCGTCGCCAGCGCCGGCTTCAAGCAGCCCGAGATCCGCGTCCGCTCCGCCGGCATCCTCCGCTACCGCGGGCTCCGCATGGTGCAGACGGCGGACGGCGCCAACATCGTCCTCAACAAGACCGGCTCCATCCAGATCGTCGACGAGGAGGAGAAGGAGCTCGAGACCTACAACATCGTCGTGGGCTCGGTCATCACCATCGGCGACGGCCAGAAGATCGACAAGGGCCAGGTCCTGGCGCTGTGGGATCCCTACAACGTGCCCGTGCTCTCGGAGAAGGGCGGCTCGCTCGTCTTCAAGGACATGATCCCCGGCGTCACCGTGAAGCGGGAGCTCGACGAGTCGACCGGCCGCATCGCGACCGTCGTCATCGAGCACAAGGAGGACCTCAATCCGCAGATCGAGATCCGCGACGGCGCCAACAAGCCGGTGGCCGCCTATTCGATCCCGGTCGGCGCCCAGATGGTCGTGGCCGAGGGCGACAGCATTTCGCCCGGCGCGCTGCTCGCCAAGACGCCCCGGCAGGCCTCCAAGACCAAGGACATCACCGGCGGTCTGCCCCGCGTGGCCGAGCTGTTCGAGGCCCGCCGCCCGAAGGATGCCGCCGAGATGGCGCGCATCGACGGCGTCGTGACCTTCGAGGGCTCGATCCGCGGCAAGCGCCGCCTGCTCGTCAAGAACGAGGAGATCAGCCAGGAGGAGGAGCACCTCATCCCGCACGGCAAGCACATCATCGTGCAGCCGGGCGACGTGGTCCACAAGGGCCAGCACCTCACCGATGGCGCGGCCGATCCGCACGAGATCCTCGAGATCCTCGGGCCGGCGGCGCTGTACGACTTCCTCATCTCCCAGGTGCAGGAGGTCTACCGGCTGCAAGGCGTAACCATCAACGACAAGCACATTGAGATCATCATCCGCCAGATGCTGCGCAAGGTGCGCATCACCGATCCGGGTGACAGCGAGTGGTTCTGGGGCGAGCAGGTGGACCGGGGGGCGTTTCTCCGGGAGAACCTGCGCATCGACGAGGCCGGCGGCAAACCCGCCGAGGCCGAGCCGATCCTGCTGGGCATCACCAAGGCCTCGCTGGAGACGGAGAGCTTCATCTCCGCCGCCTCGTTCCAGGAGACCACGCGCGTGCTGACCGACGCCGCCACGCTCGGCAAGGTGGACATGCTGAAGGGCTTCAAGGAAAACGTGATCATGGGTCACCTGATTCCGGCCGGCACGGGCCTGCCGAAATACAAGAACCTGCGCATCACGCTGCCCTTCGGGGCCGAGCTGCCGCCGATCGAGGAGATCAAGGTCGCGCCCGAGGCGGGCTGACCCATCGTCAAGTCTCCGTCAGTTTCCGGACCGCAGGCTCCGCGCCTGCGGTCCTTTTTCTTGCCGCGCCGGAGGAGTAAACGCCCTGCTGGACGGGCGCGGTCAGGCGTTTGCAGGTTGTCGGATATGTCAGGTCTGTCTGATCAGTCCGACTCCTCAGCCCCCGGTCGCCTGCTCCCGAAACACGGTGGTTACCGGATTCTCCGCAGCTTTCAGACGGCGCAGGCGGTATACGATGGCACGATCGTCTTCTGCGATCGCTTTGTCGAAAGACGCTCGCGCACGCACGACCAAATGGTGCAGGCCGCGCGCAGCGGGGTGCAGAATATTGCCGAGGGGAGCATGGCCTCGGGCACGTCGAAAAAGACCGAGCTCAAGCTGACGAATGTCGCCCGGGCCAGCCTGGAGGAGCTGTTGCTCGACTATCAGGACTTCCTCCGCCAGCGCGGGCTGTGCCTCTGGGCGAAGGATTCGCCCGAGGCCCTCTCCGTCCGGCGCCGGTATCAGTCGGACTCGTCAGACGTGTCGGACCAGTCCGACCCTTGCCGCATCCGCACCGCTTCTGCCGAAGCCGCCGCGAATACGCTCATCTGTCTGGTCAATCAGGCCAGCTTTTTGCTGGCCCGGCAGCTTCAGAACCTTGAATGGTCGTTTCTGGAGCACGGCGGGTTCACGGAGCGCCTGCATGCGGCGCGTACCCGGAGCAGGGCGGCGGTGGCGCCCGATCAGTCCGACGCCGCTCCCGCCTGTCCGACCTGCGGCCGCCCCATGATCCGGCGAATTGCAAAAAAGGGCCCGCACACCAGCGAGCCGTTCTGGGGCTGCTCTGGCTATCCCGACTGCACCGGCACCCGGCCGGGCTGACGTCTGGCCTACCGCACGATCACGAGCGCGGTATCGGTCGCCTTGAGCTCCACTCCGGGCAGGACGTCGCCAGCCACCGCGACCGTCTGCTCGCGTTCGGCGCCAGTTGCCAGATCGATGAGCGTGAGCTTGCAGGGACCGTCGGCCAGCCCCGCGACGCGCACGCCCACGGTGGCCGGCACAGCACCCTCGTCCGCCCGCATGCGCACGAGCGCGAAATCGCGGTCGGCGATCGCGAAGGCGTGCAGGTTGCGCCCGAGTTCCGGCACGATGAGGCGGTCGATTTGCACCCACCCTGGCCCGAGGCCTTCGAGCGTGATGGTATGGGCTCCGGTCGGGTAGGGAATCGGGATCGGCGACGGACCGGGCTGGCGGCGCCAGCCCTCCATGGCTGCGGCACCCGGAATCGCCGTCCACGCTCGGCGGAAGACCTCGCGGCCGTCGAGCGAAACCCGGAGCCCCCCGCCGGCGGCGGCAATTCCGCCGATCTCGAGAGTCGCCTGGCCGGCGACTGGTGCCGTGAACGCAAACTCGATCGGCCGTGCCGGCGCCGCGGCTGATCCCGGTGGGGCGGCGCTGATCAGGGCGGACAGCTCCGCGAGCCGCTCCGGCGTCGCATCGGCGGGCAGCTCAAACCGGATGCGCGTGGACGGGCCCCAGCCGCGCCCCGGTGCGACTGCGAGTGGAGCCGGCCGGGCGCCCACGATTTCGACCGCGGCCGGCCGGGCGTCGGTGCGCGCCGGCAACTGCGAGATCTGCAGCACGCGGGCGGCGTGCGTGAATTCGCTCCAGAGATCCAGCTTCACTACCCGCTCCCAGAACCAGTAGCAGGCCGCGCCGGAATGACCGGCGAGAATGCCAGCCCAAATGCCGTCGCGCACGACCACACGTTCGTTCTTGTTCAGCTCGGTGTTGCCGCGGCCAAACTCGCCGTAGAACCACGGTTTCCCGGGCTGGGGTTTGGTGCCGGCGATGGCGGTGAAGACCTCCCGCGGATACGCGTGCGGCTGGTAATAATCCATCGCGGCGTAGAGTCCGGGCTCCTGCACGGCCGAGCTGGTCGTCACGAGGTGGTGATACGGATCCAGCGAGCGCACGAACGCGGCCATCTCGTTGTGCCAGGCGATCACCGCAGCCCAGTTGTGGTCATGCTGGACCGCATCGGTCCACTCGACCTCGTTGAACAGCTCCCAGGAAAGGACCGCCGGCGAGTGGCCCCACCGGGCGATCGCGTAACGGAGCCACCGCCGCGAGTAGTCGCGCGCCGTCTCGTTGGTGAAGAAGTCCTGGGGCCGGTCGAGGAAGCCGCCGTTGGCCCGGTTCCACGGATGCTCGTCCCAGTTCGCATCGGCGCGGGTGCTGACCAGACCGTGGTGGAACAGCACGAACTGGAACCGCACGCCCGCCGTTTCCGCCGCGGCGACGATCCCGTCCCACTGGCTCAGCGCCGCCGGCAGGAATTCGCCGAGCGGGGCGCGCTCCCGCCGGATCTCCGCGGGCCTCTTCGAATAGGCGTTGTGGCGGATCAGAATCGGGTTCTTCCCGTCCCAGGCGCACGCCCAGATGCGCGCCCAGTTCATGCCGGCGGCGCCCATGCGGCGCAGCATCTCGGGCAGCGGCGGGATGTCCGGATAGCGCCAGGCAAGATCGGACCCGAGGGGGAAGTAAGGCGTGCCGGCATCCGTCACGAACCGGGTGCCCTGGACGCGGACGAAACCCTCCGGCAGACGCGCGCTGTCCGGCACGGTGACGTCGGCGGCCGGCGCGACGACGGATTCGCCGTTGCGCACGAGCGTCGCGCGGTAGGCGCCGGGGTGGGTGGTGGTCAGCCACGCCTTCCAGCGGCCGTCGTCGAAATAGGCGAGCCGCTCCTCGCGGTGGCCATCCGTCGCGACGAACTCCAC